>Ga0157371_10000790_pt1 | contig 36369 bp, 33 predicted proteins | sample C45metaG_FD_113462 | JGI IMG/M metagenome (GOLD analysis project Ga0157371, IMG submission 113462) | Corn rhizosphere microbial communities from Kellogg Biological Station, Michigan, USA - C4-5 metaG | ecosystem: Host-associated > Plants > Roots > Rhizosphere > Soil | place: USA: Michigan... | reverse complement strand
GCCCGTTTAAGTTCCACCGCATTGCGGTGTCGCTGGCGGGGGGAGGAAAGTCCGGGCTCCGCAGGGCAGAGTGCCAGGTAACGCCTGGGAGGCGCGAGCCTACGGAAAGTGCCACAGAAAATAACCGCCTAAGCGCGCAAGCGCCGGTAAGGGTGAAAAGGTGCGGTAAGAGCGCACCGCACGTCTGGCAACAGTTCGTGGCTAGGTAAACCCCACTCGGAGCAAGACCAAATAGGGTTCCATATGGCGCGGCCCGCGTTGGAACCGGGTAGGTTGCTAAAGGTGTCCAGTGATGGCCATCGTAGAGGAATGACTGTCCTCGACAGAACCCGGCTTACAGATCGACTCTCCACCTCTTTTCTCTCTACTGCATCTGCAGCAGAAGCCCGGTTTGTAATATCAAAAAAGTCTTACTCTTGATAAATCACTTTAAGTTGATGGCCTAGTCCATTGAACTTGAACGTCTTTGTAGGTGAATTCTCTTTCAGAATTACCCCTCTCCTGCGGTTTCCCTTCGTAAATCTCCGATCTATAAGGCTTTTCTCTATAGACGCGCCTTGACGGTGCGGTAGGCGCATTCCTATAGTGTGCGCGAGTGGCGGAAAGTGGCACAAAGTGGGTTTTTGGGGCGCAAAAAAACTGAATTTGGGGAAGTGCAAGCGTGTTTCGAGGAGCGAATGCGATCAGTCTCGATGCCAAGGGGCGGCTAGCCATGCCGAGCCGGTATCGTGACGAGTTGGATTCGCGGTGTGCTGGCCAATTGGTCATCACCATCGACACGGTTGATCCGTGCCTGTGCGTTTACCCGCTCGATGAATGGGAAATGATCGAAGCCAAGCTTCGGACATTGCCTTCATTGGTCGAAGAGAACCGCCGGCTGCAACGGTTGTTGATCGGCAATGCCGTTGATCTGGAGCTCGATGGCAGCGGTCGCGTTCTGGTGCCACCCCGTTTGCGCGACTACGCGAAGCTCGACAAGAAAGTGATGCTGGTAGGCCAGCTGAATAAATTTCAACTGTGGGATGAGGATGCCTGGAACGCTGTTTCCGCAGCCGACCTCGCAGCCATTCAACAACCAGGCGCCATGCCTGACGAATTACGTGATTTGATTCTGTGACTATAGATAGCGGCTTTAACCACATCACCGTGCTGCTCGACGAAGCTGTCGAGGCTCTGGACCTGCGCGCCGATGGCTGTTATCTGGACGGCACGTTCGGCCGCGGCGGTCACAGTCGCCTGATCCTCAGCCAGCTGGGGCCGGACGGCCGGCTGCTGGGGTTCGACAAGGACCCTCAAGCGATTGCCACGGGGCAAACGCTAGCGGCCGAAGACGGCCGCTTTGTCATTGTGCAGCGCAGCTTCGCCGAACTGGGTGCCGAGTTGGCTGCCCGCGGGATGGCGGGCAAGGTGTCCGGTGTGCTGCTGGACCTGGGGGTTTCGTCGCCGCAGCTCGACGATGCCGAGCGCGGCTTCAGCTTTCTCAATGACGGCCCGCTGGACATGCGCATGGACCCGACCCGCGGCGTCAGTGCCGCGCAGTTCATCGCCACCGCTGCCGAAGAAGAGATCGCTCGGGTATTCAAGGAATATGGCGAAGAGCGTTTCGCCAAGCGCATGGCGCGTGCCGTGGTCCAGCGCCGTGACATCCAGCCGTTCGAGCGCACTGCCGACCTGGCCGAGGTGCTCAAGGTCGCCAACCCTGCCTGGGAAAAGGGCAAGAACCCGGCGACTCGGGCGTTCCAGGGTCTGCGCATTCACGTCAACAACGAACTGGCAGACCTGGAGGCGGGCCTGGCCGCCGCACTGGACGCGCTGGAAGTCGGCGGGCGCCTGGTGGTCATCAGCTTCCACTCGCTGGAAGACCGCATCGTCAAACTGTTCATGCGCAAACTGGCCAAAGGCGAGGCCGACAATCTGCCGCGCAACCTGCCCGTGCGCTATGAGGCCTTCGTGCCCTTGATCAAGGTCCACGGCAAGGCGCAATTCGCGTCGCAAGACGAACTCAAGGCCAACCCGCGTTCACGCAGCGCTGTCATGCGCGTGGCGGAGAAGCTGCGATGAGCAAGTTCGCCAAGCCGCTGCCAGGCGGCAGCTTCCTGATGGCCCTGCTGTTCGTGGGCGTGCTGGTGTCGGCGATCGGTGTCGCCTACAGCGCCCACGTCAACCGCCAGTTGCTCAATACCCTGTACGGTGAGCTCAGCGAACGCGACAAGGCGCAAGCCGAGTGGGGCCGGCTGATCCTGGAACAGAGCACCTGGACCGCCCACAACCGAATCGAAAACCTGGCCTCCGACCAGCTGAAAATGCGCATTCCCGACGCGGCCGAAGTGCGGATGGTCGCGCCATGATGAAGCTCGAAGGGGCGTTGTTCCCGTGGCGGTTCCGCCTGATGGTGGCCCTGTTGTCCTTGATGGCGGGCGCGATTGCCTGGCGCATCATCGACCTGCAGGTCATCGACCGTGATTTTCTCATCGGTCAGGGCGACGCGCGCAGCATGCGCCATATCCCGATTCCTGCGCACCGCGGGTTGATCACCGACCGCAACGGCGAGCCACTGGCGGTCAGTACCCCGGTGACCACGCTGTGGGCCAACCCCAAGGAAATGCAGCTGGCCAAGCCGCGCTGGACGGAGCTGGCCCAGGCGCTGGGACAGGATGCCAAAGCCCTGCATGAGCGCCTCGAGCAACAGGCTGGCAAGGAATTCATCTATCTGGTCCGCGGCCTGACCCCGGAGCAGGGCCAGGCCGTGCTGGATCTGAAAGTGCCGGGTGTGTACGGCATCGAAGAGTTCCGGCGCTTCTACCCGGCAGGCGATGTCACGGCGCACATGGTCGGCTTTACCGACCTGGACGACCACGGCCGCGAAGGGGTCGAGCTGGCCTACGACGAATGGCTGGCCGGGGTGCCGGGCAAGCGCCAGGTTCTCAAGGACCGGCGCGGCAGGTTGATCAAGGATGTCCAGGTGACCAAGAATGCCAAGGCCGGGAAGACCTTGGCATTGTCCATTGACCTGCGCCTGCAATACCTGGCCACCCGTGAATTGCGCAACGCCATCGCCGAAAACGAAGCGAAGGCCGGTAGCCTGGTGATCATGGACGTCAAGACCGGCGAAGTGCTGGCCATGGTCAACCAGCCGACCTACAACCCGAACAATCGCCGCACCATGATTCCGGCCGCCATGCGCAACCGGGCGATCATTGACGTGTTCGAGCCGGGCTCGACCATGAAGCCGATCTCCATGAGCGCGGCACTGGAGAGCGGTCGCTGGAAACCCTCGGACCGCGTCGAAGTCTATCCGGGCACGCTGCAGATCGGCCGCTACACGATCAAGGACGTGACCAAGACCGAAGGCCCGGTGCTGGACCTGACCGGCATCCTGATCAACGCCAGTAACGTCGGCATGAGCAAGGTGGCCTTCGACATCGGCGGCGAAAGCATTTATCGCACCATGGCCGCCGTCGGCCTGGGCCAGTACACCGGCCTGGGGTTCCCCGGCGAGCGTGTCGGCAACCTGCCCAACCATCGCGAATGGCGCAAGGCCGAAACCGCCACGCTGTCCTACGGCTATGGCCTGTCGGTCACCGCCCTGCAGTTGGTGCATGCGTACGCGGCGATCGCCAACAACGGCAATATCGTGCCGTTGACCATTCTCAAGAACGAGCAGAAGCCGGACGGCAACCAGGTCATCGATGCCAAGGTCGCCAAGACCATGCAGGGCATGCTGCAGCAAGTGATCGAGGACACCCGCGGGGTTTATCGTGCCCGTGTGCCTTCCTACCACGTGGCCGGCAAGTCGGGTACCGCGCGCAAGGCCACCATTGGCTCGCGCGGCTATACCGAGAACGCCTATCGCTCGCTGTTCGCCGGATTCGGCCCGATGAGCGACCCGCGCTACGCGGTCGTGGTGGTCATCGACGAACCCAGCAAGGGCGGCTACTACGGTGGCTTGGTCAGTGCGCCGGTGTTCAGCAAAGTAATGTCCGGGACCCTGCGCCTGATGAACGTGCAGCCCGACAACCTGGCGCCGGCAGCCCCTCAACAGCAGGCCGAGGCAGTGCCTGCGGTCAACAAAGGAGGGCGCGGCTAATGACCATGCCCCTGAGCAAGATGTTTCCCCAGGCAGGGCGCGACCCGTTGATCCGCGAATTGACGCTGGACAGCCGTAATGTGCGTCCGGGCGACCTGTTCCTGGCCGTGCCGGGCGCCAAGGTGGATGGGCGTGCGCACATCGCCGATGCCCTGCAGCGCGGCGCCACGGCTGTGGCCTACGAGGTCGACGGCGCCACTGTGCTGCCGTTGACCGATGCGCCGTTGATCCCCGTCAAGGGTCTGATCGGGCAGTTATCCGACATCGCCGGCCGCTTCTATGGCGACCCCAGCCGTCTGTTGGCGCTGGTCGGGGTCACCGGCACCAATGGCAAGACCAGCGTGACCCAACTGGTGGCCCAGGCGCTGGATCTGCTGGGGCAGCGTTGCGGTTTGATCGGCACCCTGGGCACGGGTTTTCACGGCGCCCTGAAAAGCGGTCGCCTGACCACCCCGGATCCGATCGCGGTGCAGGCCACCCTGTACGACTTGAAGAAGGCCGGTGCGGCGGCCGTGGCCATGGAAGTGTCTTCCCATGCGCTGGATCAGGGCCGCGTCAATGCGCTGGCCTTCGATATCGCCGTACTGACCAATCTGTCCCGCGATCACCTGGATTATCACGGCACCATGCAGGCGTACGCCCAGGCCAAGGAAAAGCTGTTCGCCTGGCCGAACCTCAAGAGCCGGGTACTGAACCTGGATGACGACTTCGGCCGGTACCTTGCCGAGCAGTCCAGCGAATCGCGTCTGATCACCTACAGCCTGAAAGACCCGGCCGCGACCCTGTATTGCCGCCAGGCCGACTTCGATGACAACGGCGTGCAGGCGACACTGGTCACTGCCCAGGGCGAGCGCGCGCTGCGCAGCGGCCTGCTGGGCCGGTTCAACCTGAGCAACACCCTGGCCGCGGTCGGTGTGTTGCTGGGCATGGATTATCCGTTGGATGAAATTCTCAAGGTCATCCCCGCGTTGCAGGGTCCGGTCGGGCGCATGCAGCGCTTGGGTGGCGGCCGCCAGCCGTTGGTGGTGGTCGACTACGCGCACACCCCCGACGCACTGGAAAAAGTGCTCGAAGCCTTGCGCCCGCATGCCCGCGGCCAGTTGCTGTGCCTGTTCGGCTGCGGCGGTGATCGCGACCGTGGCAAGCGTCCGTTGATGGCCGAGGTGGCCGAGCGCCTGGCGGACCGGGTGCTGGTGACCGACGACAACCCGCGCAGCGAGGATCCCTTGCAGATCTTCGCTGACATCCGCCCCGGCTTCAGCGCCGCGGCTCATGCCGAATTCGTCGCCGGACGTGCGCAGGCCGTGGCCCGGCTGATTGCCAGCGCAGGGCTGGACGATGTCATTGTCCTGGCCGGCAAGGGCCACGAGGACTATCAGGAAATCAACGGCTCGCGGCTGGCCTTCTCCGATCTGGAAGAGGCGGCGGCTGCCCTGTCCGCCTGGGAGGTTGCCCATGCTTGAAGCCCTGCGCCTGAGTGCCCTGCAGGAAGCCCTGGGCGGTCGCCTGGTGGGTGCCGACACGACCTTTGCCGGCGTCAGCATCGACAGTCGCGCGATCACGCCTGGTCAATTGTTCGTGGCCCTGACCGGCCCGCGCTTCGATGGTCACGATTATCTGGAAGACGTCGCCGGCAAGGGTGCCGTGGCCGCATTGGTCGAACACCCCGACAGCCGTGTGAGCCTGCCGCAATTGCAGGTCGTCGACTGCCGCCTGGCACTGGGCCAATTGGGCGCGCTGAACCGGGCCGCGTTCACCGCGCCGGTGGTCGCCATCACCGGTTCCAGCGGCAAGACCACGGTCAAGGAGATGCTGGCCAGCATCCTGCGCACACGCGGGCCCGTACTGGCGACGCGCGGCAACCTGAACAATGACCTGGGTGCGCCACTCACGCTGCTCGAGCTGGCACCGGAGCATACCGCCGCGGTGATCGAGCTCGGTGCGTCGCGGGTGGGTGAGATCGCCTACACGGTCAGCCTGACCAAACCTCAGGTGGCCCTCATCAACAACGCCGGCACCGCCCATGTCGGCGAGTTCGGCGGTCCGGAAAGGATCGTCGAGGCCAAGGGCGAGATCCTCGAGGGCCTGGCCGCCGATGGCATCGCCGTGCTGAACCTGGACGACAAGGCGTTCGATATCTGGCGCGTGCGCAATGGCGCCCGACGGCTGCTGAGTTTCGCCCTCGACAACGCGCAGGCGGATTTTCATTCCAGCCAGCGCCAGCTGGACCCGCGTGGTTGCCCGCAGTTTCTGCTGCACGGGCCCCAGGGCACGGTACCGGTAACACTCAATCTGCTCGGCACGCACAACGTCAGCAATGCCCTGGCCGCTGCCGCGGCGGCGCATGCACTGGGTGTTTCGTTGCAGGGTATCGCCCAGGGGCTGGCCCAGGTCCAGCCGGTCAAAGGGCGTACCGTCGCTCAGGTGGCACCCAGCGGGGTGCGGGTCATCGACGATAGCTACAACGCAAACCCCACCTCCATGTGCGCCGCCATTGATATACTTGCCGGCTTTTCCGGGCGTACCGTCCTGGTGCTCGGGGATATTGGCGAATTGGGCGAGTGGGCGCAGGAAGGGCATCGCCAGGTCGGTGCCTACGCCGTGGGCAAGGTCAGTGCCTTGTACGCGGTCGGCCCGCTGATGAGGCACGCGGTCGACGCTTTCGGGCCGCACGCTCGACACTTTGCCAGTCAGGCAGACCTGATCGCCGCGCTGAGCGCCGAGCAGGGTTCCACTACCACAATTTTGATCAAGGGATCGCGTAGCGCGGCGATGGAAAACATCGTGGCGGCTGTGTGCGGTTCTGGCGGGGAGACACATTAATGCTGCTGCTGCTGGCGGAGTTTCTGCAACAGTTCTACAAAGGCTTCGCGGTCTTTCAATACCTGTCCCTGCGCGGGATCCTGGGTATTCTGACCGCGTTGTCGCTGGCCCTGTGGCTGGGGCCCTGGATGATTCGTACACTGCAGATTCGTCAGATCGGTCAGGCCGTGCGCAACGATGGCCCACAGTCGCACCTGTCCAAGTCCGGTACACCCACCATGGGCGGTGCGCTGATCCTGTCGGCGATCGCCATCAGCACCCTGCTGTGGGCGGACCTGGGCAATCGTTACGTCTGGGTGGTGCTGGTGGTGACCCTGGCATTCGGTGGCATTGGCTGGGTCGACGACTACCGCAAGGTCATCGAAAAGAACTCGCGTGGCCTGCCGAGCCGCTGGAAGTATTTCTGGCAATCGGTGTTCGGCGTGTGTGCGGCCCTGTTCCTCTACATGACTGCGCCCAGTGCCGTGGAAACGACCCTGATCGTGCCCATGCTCAAGGACGTCAGCATTCCCTTGGGCGCCGGTTTCGTGGTGCTCACCTATTTTGTGATCGTCGGCTCCAGCAACGCGGTCAACCTCACCGACGGCCTCGACGGCTTGGCGATCATGCCCACGGTCATGGTGGGCGGCGCGCTGGGGATTTTCTGCTACCTGTCCGGTAACGTGAAATTCGCCGACTACCTGCTGATTCCCTACGTGCCCGGCGCCGGCGAACTGATCGTGTTCTGCGGCGCGTTGATCGGTGCGGGCCTGGGCTTTCTGTGGTTCAACACCTACCCGGCGCAAGTCTTCATGGGTGACGTCGGTGCGCTGGCCCTGGGCGCAGCGCTGGGCACCATCGCCGTGATCGTGCGCCAGGAAATCGTCCTGTTCATCATGGGCGGCATCTTCGTGGTCGAAACGCTCTCGGTGGTGATCCAGGTCGCTTCCTTCAAGATGACCGGCCGCCGCGTGTTTCGCATGGCGCCGATTCACCACCATTTCGAACTCAAGGGCTGGCCCGAGCCACGCGTGATCGTCCGTTTCTGGATCATCACCGTGATTCTGGTGCTGATCGGCCTCGCCACGCTGAAGTTGAGGTAGAACGAGTGTCCCTGATCGCTTCTGACCACTTCCGCATCGTTGTCGGCCTCGGCAAGAGCGGCATGTCCCTGGTGCGTTTTCTCACGCGCCAGGGCGTTGCCTTTGCGGTCGCCGACACGCGTGAGCAGCCGCCGGAGCTGGCAACCCTGCGCCGGGACTACCCGCAGGTGGAAGTACGCTGTGGCGAGCTCGACCTGGAGTTCCTCTGCCGTGCCGATGAACTGTACGTCAGCCCCGGCCTGGCCCTGGCCACCCCGGTGCTGCAGCAGGCGGCCGAGCGCGGCGTGAAGCTGTCGGGGGACATCGACCTGTTCGCCCGCCATGCCAAGGCGCCGATCGTCGCGATCAGCGGTTCCAACGCGAAAAGCACGGTCACCACCCTGGTGGGTGACATGGCGGCGGCGGCTGGCAAGCGCGTGGCCGTGGGCGGCAATCTCGGCACCCCGGCGCTGGACTTGCTCGACGACGACGTCGAACTGTACGTGATGGAGCTGTCGAGCTTTCAGTTGGAAACGACGCACCAGTTGAATGCCGAAGTGGCCACCGTGCTCAACGTCAGCGAAGACCACATGGACCGCTACAGTGGCCTGCCGGCGTATCACCTGGCCAAGCACCGGATCTTTCGCGGCGCGCGCCAGGTGGTGTTCAACCGCCAGGATGCGCTGACCCGCCCATTGATCGGTGAAGGCCTGCCGTGCTGGACATTCGGCCTGAACGCGCCGGACTTCAAAGCCTTCGGCGTGCGCGAAGAGCAGGGCGAGAAATACCTGGCCTTCCAGTTCGAAAACCTCATGCCGGTCAGCGACCTGAAAATTCGTGGCGCGCACAACCAGGCCAACGCCTTGGCGGCGCTCGCCCTGGGCCATGCCGTGGGCCTGCCGTTCGCCCCCATGCTGGACGCACTGCGCGGCTTTACCGGCCTGGCTCATCGGTGCCAGTGGCTGCGCGAGCGTGAGGGCGTGGCCTGGTATGACGATTCCAAGGCCACCAACGTGGGCGCGGCCATCGCCGCCATCGAAGGCCTGGGCGCGGACATCGCCGGCAAGCTGGTGCTGGTCGCCGGTGGCGACGGCAAAGGTGCGGACTTCAGTGCACTGCAGGCTCCGGTGGCGCGTCATTGCCGAGCCGTCGTGCTGCTGGGCCGCGACGCCCCGCTGATCGCCGCGGCGATCGGCCCGCAGGTGCCGCAAGTCAAGGCGGCGAGCCTCGACGAGGTGGTTGCCCGCTGCGCCGAACTGGCAGAGCCCGGGGACGCCGTGCTGCTTTCTCCGGCCTGCGCGAGCCTGGACATGTTCAAGAATTATGAAGAGCGCGGACAATTGTTCGCGCGGGCAGTGGAGGCGTTGTCATGATCTTCGGCATGATCAAGCCGTTTCCATCGCCGCTGATCAGCGGGCGCGGCATCGACCTCGACTTTCCGATGCTGGCCGGATGCCTGGCGCTGCTGGGCCTGGGGCTCGTGATGATTACGTCGGCTTCCTCGGAAGTCGCTGCGGTGCAGTCCGGCAATGCTCTGTACATGATGATCCGTCACCTGGTTTATGTGGTTATCGGCCTGGGTACCTGCATCTTGACCCTCATGGTGCCGATTGCCACCTGGCAGCGCATGGGCTGGCCATTGCTGATGGGCGCGTTCGGTCTGTTGTTCCTGGTGCTGGTGCCGGGCATCGGCCGCGAGGTCAACGGTTCGATGCGCTGGATCGGCTTCGGCATGTTCAACGTGCAGCCTTCGGAAATCGCCAAAGTCTTCGTGGTGATCTTTCTCGCCGGCTACCTGGTGCGTCGTCAGCAGGAAGTGCGTGAAAGCTGGATGGGCTTCTTCAAGCCGTTCGTGGTGCTGCTGCCGATGGCAGGGCTGTTGCTGATGGAGCCGGACTTCGGTGCCACCGTGGTGATGATGGGCGCAGCGGCAGCCATGCTGTTCCTCGGCGGCGTGGGGCTGTTCCGCTTTGCCCTGATGGTCGGCCTGGCGGTGGGTGCGGTGTTCGTGCTGGTGCAGGCGCAGCCTTACCGCATGGCCCGGCTGATCACCTTCACTGACCCCTGGTCCGATCAGTTCGGTTCCGGCTACCAGTTGACCCAGGCCCTGATCGCCTTTGGCCGTGGCCAATGGTTCGGCGTGGGCCTGGGCAACAGCGTGCAAAAGCAGTTCTACCTGCCCGAAGCGCACACCGACTTCGTGTTCTCGGTATTGGCCGAAGAGCTGGGCGTCGTTGGTTCGCTGTGCACCGTGGCGCTGTTCGTGTTCGTCTGTATTCGCGGCATGTACATCGGGCTGTGGGCCGAGCGCTCCAAGCAGTTCTTCGCCGCTTATATGGCCTATGGCTTGTCATTCCTGTGGATCGGTCAATTCCTGATCAACATCGGCGTGAACGTCGGGCTGCTGCCGACCAAGGGCCTGACCCTGCCGTTTCTCAGTTACGGCGGCAGCTCGCTGGTGATCTGCTGCGCGTGCCTGGGCCTGCTGCTGCGCATCGAATGGGAGAGCCGCACGCACCTGGGCAGCGAAGAGACCGAATTCAAGGAAAGCGACTTTGCCGAGGAGCCGACCCATGGCCGGTAACGTCCTGATCATGGCCGGTGGCACCGGCGGGCACGTGTTTCCGGCCCTGGCCTGCGCCCGGGAGTTCCAGGCGCGCGGTTTTACCGTGCATTGGCTGGGCACGCCGCGCGGCATCGAGAACGAACTGGTGCCACAGGCGGGTATCACCCTGCATCTGATCAATGTCACCGGCGTGCGTGGAAAGGGCGTAATGTCATTGCTCAAGGCGCCGCTGGCCATCGTCAAGGCGATGACCCAGGCGCGGCGTATCATTCGTCAACTGCAGCCGATCTGTGTACTGGGCTTCGGGGGTTACCTGACCGGTCCGGGCGGCATGGCGGCGCGGACCCTGGGCGTGCCGGTGATCGTGCACGAGCAGAACGCGGTGGCGGGTACTGCCAATCGCCTGCTGGTGCCGGTGGCGAGCCGGGTGTGCGAGGCGTTCCCGGACACCTTCGCGGCCTCGGCCAAGCGTCGCACCACGGGCAACCCGGTGCGCAGCGAATTGTTCCTGGAAACCCCACGGCAGACCCTCGCCGGCCGTCGCCCGCGGTTGCTGGTGCTGGGTGGCAGCCTGGGCGCGGAGCCGCTGAACAAATTGTTACCGCAGGCCGTGGCGTTGGTGGCTGCCGACCTGCGCCCGGAGATCTTCCACCAGGCCGGCAAGCAGCATGCCGAACTGACCGCCGAGCGCTACGGCGCCGTCGGTGTCGAGGCGCAGGTCGCGCCGTTCATCAAGGACATGGCCCAGGCCTATGGCTGGGCCGACCTGGTGGTCTGCCGCGCCGGCGCGTTGACCGTCAGCGAACTGGCCGCCGCAGGCCTGCCGTCGCTGCTGGTGCCGCTGCCGCATGCGATCGATGACCACCAGACCCGCAACGCGGACTATCTGGCACGCGAAGGCGCTGCCTTCCTGATGCCGCAGGCAACAACTGGCGCGGCCCAATTGGCCGAGCGCTTGAACGAGGTTTTGATGCAGCCGGAAAAACTCAACAGCATGGCGAGCACTGCACGCCGCCTGGCCAAGCCCGATGCGACCCGTACGGTGGTCAATGTCTGCCTGGAGGTGGCCCATGGTTGAAAATCAGAAAGCCATGCCACAGCCCGAGATGCGCCGTATCCGCCGTATTCACTTCGTCGGTATCGGCGGCGTGGGCATGTGCGGTATCGCTGAAGTGTTGTTGAACCTCGGTTACCAGGTGTCGGGTTCCGACCTCAAGGCCTCGCCGGTCACCGAGCGCCTGGAGTCCTTCGGCGCGGTGATCTATATCGGCCATCGCGCAGAAAACGCCGCCCAGGCCGACGTGCTGGTGGTGTCCAGCGCGATCAACACGTCCAACCCGGAAGTGGCCACCGCCATCGAGCGGCGCATTCCCGTGGTGCCGCGTGCCGAAATGCTGGCCGAACTAATGCGCTATCGCCATGGCATCGCCGTGGCCGGTACCCATGGCAAGACCACCACCACCAGCCTGATCGCTTCGGTGTTCGCCGCCGGCGGCCTGGACCCGACGTTCGTGATCGGTGGCCGGTTGAACGCCGCCGGTACCAACGCGCAGCTGGGCACCAGCCGCTACCTGATCGCCGAAGCCGACGAAAGCGATGCCAGCTTCCTGCACCTGCAGCCGCTGGTGGCCGTGGTCACCAACATCGACGCCGACCACATGGAAACCTACGAAGGCGACTTCAACAAACTGAAGAAGACCTTCGTCGAGTTCCTCCACAACCTGCCGTTCTATGGCCTGGCCGTGGTGTGCCTGGACGACCCGGTGGTGCGCGAGATTCTGACCCAGATCGCCCGGCCGACCGTGACCTATGGTTTCAACGAAGCGGCCGATGTGCGTGCGATCAACATTCGCCAGCAGGGCATGCTGACCCATTTCACCGTGCTGCGCCGCGACCGCGACCCGCTCGACGTGTCGGTCAACATGCCCGGCAATCACAACGTGCTCAATGCCCTGGCGACCATCGCCATTGCCACGGACGAAGGCATCAGCGACGACGCCATCGTGCATGGCCTGTCCGGCTTCCAGGGCGTGGGCCGGCGCTTCCAGGTGTACGGTGAGTTGCCCGTCGACGGCGGCAGCGTGATGCTGGTCGACGACTACGGCCATCACCCGCGCGAAGTCGCCGCGGTGATCAACGCCGTGCGCGGTGGCTGGCCGGAGCGCCGCCTGGTGATGGTGTACCAGCCGCATCGCTTTACCCGCACCCGTGATCTGTACGACGACTTCGTGCAGGTACTGACCGATGCCAATGTCCTGTTGCTGATGGAAGTCTATCCGGCCGGCGAAGAGCCGATCCCGGGCGCCGACAGCCGCCAGCTGTGCCACAGCATTCGTCAGCGTGGCCAGCTCGATCCTATCTATATCGAACGCGGTGTCGAGCTGGCACCGTTGGTCAAACCGCTACTGCGTGCCGGCGATATCCTGCTGTGCCAGGGCGCCGGAGACATTGGCGGCCTCGCGCCGCAGTTGCTGCGCAGCCCACTGTTCGCCGGTGCGATCGTCAACCCGGGGAAAGTGCAATGAGCCTGCTGGATGCCCAAGCCTTGATGTCCACCATCGCGCCGCAGGACTTCGGTCGTGTCGCGGTGCTGTACGGCGGCAAGAGTGCCGAGCGCGAAGTGTCGCTCAAATCAGGCAACGCCTGTTTGCAGGCTCTGCAGGACGCCGGTGTGGACGCCTTCGGTATCGATGTCGGCGACGACCTGCTGACTCAGCTGCAGGCACAACGTATCGACCGTGCCTTCATCATTCTGCATGGCCGGGGCGGTGAAGACGGCAGCATGCAAGGGCTGCTCGAGTGCCTGAACATCCCTTACACCGGCAGTGGCATCCTGGCCTCGGCACTGGCGATGGACAAGTTGCGGACCAAGCAGGTCTGGCAAAGTCTGGGCCTGTCGACGCCCCGGCACGCCGTGCTGGCCAGCGAGGCCGACTGTATTTGCGCGGCGACGGAACTGGGCTTCCCTTTGATCGTCAAACCCGCCCATGAAGGTTCAAGTATCGGTATGGCCAAAGTGACCAGCGTCGAAGCTCTTGTCGACGCCTGGAAGTCCGCCAGCACCTACGACGCGCAAGTATTGGTAGAACAATGGATCCAGGGTCCGGAGTTCACCGTGGCGACGCTGCGTGGCCAGGTCTTGCCACCGATCGCGCTGGGCACCCCGCACTCTTTCTACGACTACGACGCCAAGTACCTGGCCAACGACACCCAGTACCGCATCCCCAGCGGGCTGGCAGCCGACAAGGAACAGGAACTGATCGATCTGACCGCGCGTGCCTGCGAGGCGATCGGCATTTCCGGCTGGGCGCGTACCGACGTGATGCAGGACCAGCAGGGCCGTTTCTGGCTGCTGGAAGTCAACACGGCCCCAGGCATGACCGACCACAGCCTGGTCCCAATGGCAGCACGCGCGGCGGGCCTCGATTTCCAGCAGTTGGTGCTGGCGATCCTGGCGGCCAGCGTCGAGGCGCGAGGTTAGACCATGCAAGGGCCGACGCTTCGTCATCAACAGCATCCGGGCCTGGGCCGCAACAAGCCCGTGCCCCGTGGCGCCAGTCGCATGGTCGCCAAGGAGCCGCTGTCGGTTCGCCTGCCAAAGGCCAACCTGAGCGTGTTCAAGAAGCTCATGTGGCCGGTGCTGCTGGTGGCGCTGGGCGTTGGCACCTACGAAGGCGCGCAGCGCCTGATGCCCTACGCCGATCGCCCGATCACCAAGGTCGCGGTGCAGGGCGACCTCAGTTACATCGGCCAGCAGGCGGTGCAGCAGCGTATCGCACCGTTCCTGAATGCGACCTTTTTTACCATCGACCTGACCCGCATGCGCACCGAGCTGGAGACCATGCCCTGGATCGCCCACGCCGAAGTGCGTCGGGTCTGGCCGGACCAGGTGGTGGTGCGCCTGGAGGAACAATTGCCGGTGGCGCGCTGGGGCAACGAGGCGTTGCTCAACAATCAGGGCGAAGCCTTCGCCCCGCGCGAACTGGCCAACTACGAACACCTGCCGCAGTTGTTCGGCCCCCAGCGGGCCCAACAGCAGGTCATGCAGCAGTACCAGGTGCTGAGCCAGATGCTGCGGCCGATGGGTTTTTCCATCGCCCGTCTGGAGTTGCGCGAGCGCGGCAGCTGGTTCCTGACAACAGGCGCAGGAAGCGCCGGCCCGGGCATCGAGCTGTTGCTGGGGCGTGACCACTTGCTGGAAAAGATGCGCCGCTTTATCGCCATTTATGACAAGACCCTGAAAGACCAGATCACGAACATCGCGCGCATCGACCTGCGCTACGCCAATGGCCTGGCCGTTGGCTGGCGTGAACCGATCGCACCGACGACGGGCCAACCCACCGTCGCGAAGAATTAAGAAGAGGCAGGACCATGGCAAACGTGCAAAGCGGCAAAATGATCGTCGGGCTGGATATCGGTACCTCCAAGGTGGTGGCGCTGGTAGGCGAAGTCGCGGCTGATGGCACTCTGGAAATCGTCGGTATCGGCACCTATCCATCGCGCGGCTTGAAAAAGGGCGTGGTGGTCAATATCGAGTCCACCGTGCAGTCGATCCAGCGCGCTGTCGAAGAAGCGCAGCTGATGGCAGGCTGCCGGATCCACTCCGCATTCGTCGGCGTGGCCGGTAACCACATTCGCAGCCTGAATTCGCACGGCATCGTTGCCATCCGTGATCGCGAAGTCAGCACCGCCGACCTGGAGCGCGTGCTCGACGCCGCCCAGGCCGTGGCGATCCCTGCCGACCAGCGGGTCCTGCACACCCTGCCGCAGGACTACGTGATCGACAATCAGGAAGGCGTGCGCGAGCCGCTGGGCATGTCCGGCGTGCGCCTGGAAGCCAAGGTCCACGTGGTCACCTGCGCCGTCAACGCCGCGCAGAACATCGAAAAATGCGTGCGTCGCTGCGGTCTGGAAATCGACGACATCATTCTTGAGCAACTGGCCTCGGCCTATTCGGTGCTCACCGACGACGAGAAAGAACTGGGCGTGTGCCTGGTGGACATCGGCGGCGGCACCACTGACATCGCGATCTTCACCGAGGGCGCAATCCGCCACACGGCGGTGATCCCGATCGCAGGCGATCAGGTCACCAACGACATCGCCATGGCCCTGCGGACGCCGACCCAGTACGCCGAAGAAATCAAGATCCGTTACGCCTGTGCGCTGGCCAAGCTGGCCGGTGCCGGCGAAACCATCAAGGTGCCCAGTGTCGGTGACCGCCCGCCGCGTGAACTCTCGCGCCAGGCCCTCGCCGAAGTGGTCGAGCCTCGCTACGACGAACTGTTCACCCTGATTCAGGCTGAGCTGCGTCGCAGCGGTTACGAAGATCTCATTCCGGCCGGCATCGTGCTGACCGGAGGAACCGCGAAAATGGAAGGTGCGGTGGAACTCGCCGAAGAAATCTTCCACATGCCGGTGCGCCTGGGTGTACCGCATAGCATCAGGGGCCTGGCCGATGTCGTCAGCAACCCGATTTACTCCACGGGTGTCGGCTTGCTGATGTACGGGCTGCAGAAGCAGTCCGATGGCGTGTCGCTCACGGGTATGAGCCACAGCAGCAATTATGGCGAAGAAGCCAAGGCTCCGGTGCTGGAACGGCTGAAGCGTTGGGTTCAGGGCAATTTCTAGGATTCAAGGCTTCATCGATTCAAGAGCAGTTAGCGGTAGGCGCACACAACTAGAGAATGAAAGGAGAGGGCATATGTTCGAACTCGTAGACAACATCCCGCAAAGCCCGGTAATCAAAGTTATCGGTGTCGGTGGTGGTGGCGGCAACGCTGTCAACCATATGGTCAAGAGCAACATCGAAGGCGTTGAGTTCATCTGCGCCAACACCGATGCGCAAGCACTCAAGAACATTGGTGCGCGCACCATCCTGCAACTGGGCACAGGCGTTACCAAAGGCCTGGGCGCCGGCGCCAATCCGGAAGTCGGCCGTCAGGCCGCTATGGAAGACCGCGAGCGCATCGCCGAAGTGCTGCAGGGCACCAACATGGTGTTCATCACCACAGGCATGGGCGGCGGTACCGGTACGGGTGCAGCGCCGATCATCGCCGAAGTGGCGAAGGAAATGGGCATCCTGACCGTGGCGGTCGTGACGCGTCCGTTCCCGTTCGAAGGCCGCAAGCGCATGCAGATCGCCGATGAAGGCATCCGCGCGCTGTCCGAAAGCGTCGACTCGTTGATCACCATTCCCAACGAGAAGCTGCTGACCATCCTGGGCAAGGACGCCAGCCTGCTGTCCGCCTTCGCCAAGGCCGACGACGTGCTCGCCGGTGCCGTGCGCGGCATCTCCGACATCATCAAGCGTCCGGGCATGATCAACGTCGACTTCGCCGACGTGCGCACCGTGATGAGCGAGATGGGCATGGCCATGATGGGCACTGGTTGCGCCAGTGGCCCGAACCGCGCTCGCGAAGCCACCGAAGCGGCCATTCGCAACCCGCTGCTCGAAGACGTCAACCTGCAGGGCGCCCGCGGCATCCTGGTGAACATCACTGCCGGCCCCGACCTGTCGCTGGGCGAGTACTCGGACGTGGGTAGCATCATCGAAGCCTTCGCTTCGGACCACGCCATGGTCAAGGTCGGCACCGTGATCGACCCGGACATGCGCGACGAACTGCACGTGACCGTGGTCGCGACCGGCCTGGGCGCGAAGATCGAAAAACCGGTCAAGGTGGTCGACAACACCCTGCAGACCGCTGCCCAGGCGCCGCTGCCTTCGCAGGCTCCGGCCCGCCCAGACCAGCCGTCGGTGAACTACCGCGACCTGGATCGCCCCACTGTCATGCGCAACCAGGCTCACGCCGGTGCCGCGGCCGCAGCGAAGGCCAACCCCCAGGACGATCTCGACTACCTGGACATCCCGGCCTTCCTGCGTCGCCAGGCCGATTAATGCAATTTATCAGGGGTATTAGGGTGATTGGTGTTCAGCAAAGGTATGGTCTGCTATCATCGCCAGCCTTTGTTGATACCAGTTCGCAATTTGCGCTGAAGCGGCCAATGCCATGATTAAACAACGCACCCTGAAGAATATTATCCGCGCCACCGGCGTCGGCCTGCACTCTGGGGAGAAGGTTTACCTGACTCTCAAGCCGGCTCCGGTGGATACTGGCATCGTTTTTTGCCGCAACGACCTCGACCCTGTGGTGCAGATCCCTGCCCGCGCGGAAAATGTCGGCGAGACGACGATGTCCACCACGCTGGTGAATGGCGATACCAAGGTCGATACCGTAGAGCATCTGCTTTCGGCCATGGCGGGCCTGGGGATCGATAACGCCTACGTCGAACTCTCCGCGTCCGAAGTGCCTATCATGGATGGTAGCGCCGGACCCTTTGTATTCCTGATTCAATCTGCCGGCCTGGAAGAACAGGACGCAGCCAAGAAATTCATCCGTATCCTGCGTGAAGTGTCGGTGCAGGATGGCGACAAGCGCGCCACCTTCGTTCCGTTCGAAGGTTTCAAGGTGAGTTTCGAGATCGACTTCGATCACCCGGTGTTCCGTGACCGCACCCAGAGTGCCAGCGTGGATTTCTCCAGCACCTCCTTCGTGAAGGAAGTGAGCCGCGCGCGTACCTTTGGTTTCATGAGTGATATCGAGTACCTGCGCAAGCACAACCTCGCACTCGGCGGCAGCGTGGAAAACGCCATCGTGGTCGACAAGGATGGTGTGTTGAACGAAGACGGCCTGCGGTACGAGGACGAGTTCGTCAAGCACAAGATCCTGGACGCCATCGGTGACCTTTACCTGCTGGGTAACAGCCTCATCGGCGAGTTCCGTGGCTTCAAGTCCGGCCACGCACTGAACAACCAGCTCCTGCGTCGGCTCATCGAGCAGAAGGATGCCTGGGAAGTGGTGACATTCGAAGATGCCTCCACGGCACCGATCTCTTACATGCGTCCGGTTGCGGCAGTGTAAGTACGAACTCTCTTTTCGCTTTTCATTGAGGCCACCTTCGGGTGGCTTTTTTTATGCGCGCGTCACCGGCGCCATCGACAGGCCGCGCCCGTCACTTGGGCTTGCCATGCCGGGCCAGGCGTTCCAGCGCGGCCCGCAGGTTGGGGTCGCTGATGCCGTCGGCCGTGTCCTGAATGCTTTGCGCGGCACTTTGCGACAGGTCGATGCTGTGGCCCTTGGCCTTGCTTTGCACGGTGGGCGGCTGCACCTTGAACAGGATCCGCGTCAGGCTGGCAAATTCTTCCAGCGCTTGCAGATCGCGCTGCAGGCGCTTTTGCTGATAGCGCAGGCGAGTGGCCCAGTGGCCGTCGGTCACCACCAGCAGCAGGCTGCCCTCACGCCACGACGCCACGTAGCAGTGTTCGCGGGCGGCCGGTTGCAACTGGCTTTCCAGCAACCGCTGCAGGTGGGACAACCGTTGCGCCTGGCTGAACAGCAGCTTCAACGGCTTGGCTTCGCGCAGCAGAACAGCGGGCGCCCGGGCCGGGAGGGGGCGAAAAGCCATAACGGGGACACCTGAGGTTACAGAGCGGGCCATCTTAACAGAAGCCCGGGCAGGGCATCCGCCTGTTGCGAATGTGCCCGGTACGTAGATGAAATTGAGCAAGTTGACCGGCTCATGGGTTGAACTTGCGAAAAAAGGCCTTATTGTAAAACCGCCCCGTTACAGCGCTGCGCCAGCATCGTGGACATAACGCCACTTTCCTCACCATCGTTTCCGGGTAGAATGCTCGTTCGCATGCGGCCATGAGGGCTGCACGGGCGACTCACGGGGCCGCCCTCCATCCCTATGTGTGGAAGATCCTGCCGATATGTTTGCGCCTTTGTTAAAAAAACTTTTTGGAAGCAAGAACGAGCGTGAGGTCAAGCGCATGCTCAAGGCGGTGGGTACCGTCAATGCCTTCGAAGAGCAAATGGTGGCCCTCTCGGACGAGCAGTTGCGCGCCAAGACCGAGGAGTTCAAGGCCCGCCTGGCAAAAGGCGAGACCCTCGACAAATTGTTGCCCGAAGCCTTCGCGGTCGCCCGTGAAGCGGGCAAGCGCGTCATGGGTATGCGCCACTTCGATGTTCAGCTCATCGGTGGCATGACCCTGCACGAGGGCATGATTGCCGAGATGCGTACCGGTGAGGGCAAGACCCTGGTCGGAACCCTGGCGGTCTACCTCAACGCGCTGTCCGGCAAGGGCGTGCACGTGGTGACGGTCAACGACTACCTGGCCCGCCGCGACGCCAACTGGATGCGCCCGCTGTACGAATTCCTCGGCCTGTCGGTCGGCATCGTCACGCCGTTCCAGCCGCCGGAAGAGAAGCGCGCTGCCTATGCCGCCGACATCACCTACGGCACCAACAACGAATTCGGTTTCGATTACCTGCGCGACAACATGGCGTTCAGCGTCGAGGAAAAATTCCAGCGCGAGCTGAATTTCGCCGTGATCGACGAAGTCGACTCTATCCTGATCGACGAAGCGCGGACCCCGCTGATCATCTCCGGCCAGGCCGAGGACAGCTCCAAGCTCTACACCGAGATCAACCGCCTGATCCCGCAGTTGCAGCAGCACATCGAGGAAGTCGAAGGCGAGGTGACCAAAGAGGGCCACTTCACCATCGACGAGAAGACGCGCCAGGTCGAGCTGAACGAAGCCGGGCACCAGTACATCGAGGAAATGCTGACCAAGGCCGGCCTGCTGGCCGAAGGTGAAAGCCTGTATTCGGCGCACAACCTGGGCCTGCTGACCCACGTTTACGCCGGCCTGCGTGCGCACAAGCTGTTCAATCGCAACGTCGAGTACATCGTCCAGGACGGCCAGGTTCTGCTGGTCGACGAGCACACCGGCCGCACCATGCCCGGTCGTCGCCTGTCCGAAGGCCTGCACCAGGCCATCGAGGCCAAGGAAAACCTCAATATCCAGGCCGAGAGCCAGACCCTGGCCTCGACCACGTTCCAGAACTACTTCCGTCTCTACAACAAGCTGTCCGGCATGACCGGTACGGCGGACACCGAAGCGTTCGAGTTCCACCAGATCTACTCGCTGTCGGTCATGGTGATCCCGCCGAACAAGCCGCTGGCGCGCAAGGACTTCAACGACCTGGTGTACCTGACCGCCGACGAGAAGTACGCGGCCATCGTCACCGACATCAAGGAGTGCATGGCGCAGGGCCGCCCGGTACTGGTCGGTACCGCGACCATCGAAACGTCCGAGCACATGTCCAACCTGCTCAAGAAGGAAGGCATCGAGCACAAGGTGCTCAACGCCAAGTACCACGAGAAGGAAGCCGAGATCATCGCCCAGGCGGGCCGTCCGGGCGCGTTGACCATCGCCACCAACATGGCCGGTCGCGGTACGGACATCCTGCTGGGTGGCAACTGGGAAGTCGAAGTGTCGTCGCTGGAGAACCCCAGCGAAGAGCAGATCGCTCAGATCAAGGCCGACTGGCACAAGCGTCACCAGGCGGTGCTGGAATCCGGCGGCCTGCACGTGATCGCCTCCGAGCGCCATGAGTCTCGCCGGATCGACAACCAGCTGCGTGGTCGCGCCGGCCGTCAGGGCGACAACGGTTCCAGCCGTTTCTACCTGTCGCTGGAAGACAGCCTGATGCGCATCTTCGCCTCCGACCGGGTGAAGAACTTCATGAAGGCGCTGGGCATGCAGTCCGGCGAGGCGATCGAGCACCGCATGGTGACCAACGCCATCGAAAAGGCCCAACGCAAGGTCGAAGGCCGCAACTTCGATATCCGCAAGCAATTGCTGGAGTTCGACGACGTCGCCAACGAGCAGCGTAAAGTGATCTACCACATGCGTAACAGCCTGCTGTCGGCGCAGAACATCGGCGACACCATCGCCGAGTTCCGCCAGGAAGTGCTGAACGCCACGGTCAGCCAGCACATCCCGCCGCAGTCGTTGCCCGAACAGTGGGACGTCGCTGGTCTGGAAGCGGCACTGGCCAGTGATTTCGCGGTGAAATTGCCGATTCAGCAGTGGCTCGACGAAGACGACAAGCTCTACGAAGAAACCCTGCGCGAGAAGTTGATGACCGAGCTGTTGTCGGCCTACAACGAGAAGGAAGAGCAGGCCAGCGCCGATGCCCTGCGCACCTTCGAGAAACAGATCCTGCTGCGCGTACTGGACGACCTGTGGAAAGACCACCTGTCGACCATGGACCACCTGCGCCACGGCATCCACCTGCGTGGTTACGCGCAGAAGAACCCGAAACAGGAGTACAAGCGCGAGTCGTTCACCCTGTTCCAGGAATTGCTCGATTCGATCAAGCGCGACACCATCCGTGTGCTGTCCCATGTGCAGGTGCGCCGCGAAGACCCGATCGAGGAAGAAGCTCGCCTGCGCCGCGACGCCGAAGAGCTGGCCCAGCGCATGCAGTTCCAGCATGCCGAAGCGCCCGGCCTCGATCAGCCGGAAGCACTGGAGGAGGGCGTCGAAGCCGCCGTGGTGGCTGCCCAGGAACCGGTTCGCAACGATCAGAAGCTAGGTCGCAACGAGCTGTGCTGGTGTGGTTCGGGCAAGAAGTTCAAGCACTGCCACGGGCAGATCAACTGATCATGCCTGCCGACCGTCTACCCCTGTAGACGGCCGCCGGAAACATCCGCGCCGCGACCGGCCCTGTGCCGTCGCGGCGTTTTTCGATTAACCGCCGGCGTCGTGGTACGCCGCTGATTGTTTTCAAAGGAGCGCTCATATGGCTGTTGGTCTCGGTCCGTTGCCCACCCTGCACCCGGTTCCCGGTTTCGAACTCGGCATCGCCAGCGCCGGCATCAAGCGCCCCGGGCGCAAGGACGTGGTGGTGATGCGCTGCGCCGAAGGTTCCAGCGTGGCCGGCGTGTTCACCCTCAACGCCTTCTGTGCGGCCCCGGTGATTCTGTCCAAACAGCGCATTGGCGGTTCGGTGCGTTACCTGCTGACCAACACCGGCAATGCCAACGCCGGCACCGGCGCGCCAGGCCTGGCCGCTGCCGAGCGCACCTGCGCGGCGCTGGCCAGCCTGACCGGCGTCGACGCCAGCGCGATCCTGCCGTTCTCCACGGGAGTGATCGGTGAGCCATTGCCGGTGGAAAAAATCGAAGGCGCCCTGCAGGCCGCCCTCGACGACCTGCGCCCCGACAACTGGGCCGCTGCCGCCACCGGCATCATGACCACCGACACCCTGCCCAAGGGCGCCAGCCGCCAGTTCCAGCACGAAGGCGTCACCGTGACGGTAACCGGCATCAGCAAGGGCGCGGGCATGATCCGGCCGAACATGGCAACCATGCTGGGCTACCTCGCCACCGACGCCAAGGTGGCGCCGCAGGTGTTGCAGGACCTGTTGCGCGATGGCGCCAACAAGTCGTTCAACCGCATCACCATCGACGGTGACACCTCCACCAACGACTGCTGCATGCTGATCGCGACCGGCCAGGCAGCGCTGCCGGAAGTGACCGAAGCCAGCGGCCCGCTGTTCGCGGCGCTGAAGCAGGCGGTCTTCGAGGTGTGCATGGACGTGGCCCAGGCCATCGTGCGCGACGGCGAAGGCGCCACCAAGTTCGTCACCGTGCACGTCAACGGCGGCGGCAACCACCAGGAATGCCTGGATGTGGGCTATGCCGTGGCGCATTCGCCATTGATCAAGACCGCCTTGTTCGCCTCCGACCCCAACTGGGGGCGCATCCTCGCGGCGGTGGGTCGCGCGGGCGTGCCAGACCTGGACGTCAGCAAGATCGACGTGTTTCTCGGCGAAGTGTGCATCGCCAGCCAGGGCGGTCGTTCGGCCAGCTACACCGAAGACCAGGGCGCCGCCGTGATGGCGCGCGAGGAAATCACGATTCGTATCGAGCTGGGTCGCGGTGACTGCAGCGAGACGATCTGGACCACCGACCTGTCCCACGAGTACGTCAAGATCAACGCCGAATACCGGACCTGATCCAGCGTCCGACCCCTTGCCGTGCCACCCCGAGGGCACGGCGCTTTCTTGCGCACTAGATCGAGGAATCGTGGCATGAGCTTTCATCTGGTCATTGGCGACAAACGTTACTCTTCCTGGTCGCTGCGCGGCGCGCTGGCCCTTGACTTGGCCGGCGAGCCCTACGGCGAAACGCTGATCAAGATGAACCTGGCCGACAGCCGGCAGAACATGCTCGAGCACTCACCCACGGGCAAGGTCCCGGTGTTGAAGACCGAGCATGGCAGCATCGCCGACACCCTGGCGATTGCCGAATACCTGGCCGAGCGGTTCCCCGCGCGGCAACTGTGGCCGGCCGACATCGCGGCCCGCGCCCAGGCGCGTTCGGCCTGCGCCCAGATGCACAGCGGCTTTGTCGGCCTGCGCAGTCACTTGCCCATGGACCTGCAGCGCGACGCCGCCCTGGAGACGCTCCCTGACGATGCCAAGGCAGACATCGAGCGAATGCTGGCGCTGTGGGCGGAATGCCGTGCAGCAGCGGTGGAGCCTGGGCCCTTTCTGTTCGGCAAGGTCAGCCTGGCGGACGCCTTTTTTGCCCCCGTCGCGATTCGTCTGCGCGCTTACCGTATCCCTCTGCCCGCCGAAGCGGCGGCGTATGTCGAAACCATTTACCAGTGGCCTGCGTTCAAGGCATGGCAAAAGGCTGGTCTGGAGGAGTCTTGAAACGAGTTCATGTGGCAGCGGCGGTCATTCGTGGTGCCGACCGCCGGATCCTGATCGCACAGCGCGCGCAGAGCCAGCACCAGGGCGGCCTGTGGGAGTTTCCCGGGGGCAAGGTCGAGCCTGGCGAAGACGTCCGCACAGCCTTGGCTCGAGAGCTGCGCGAGGAGCTGGGCATCGAGGTGACCGGCGCTCGACCGCTGATCAAGGTGGAGCACGATTATGTCGACAAGCAGGTGTTGCTCGACGTCTGGGAAGTCCACGCCTTCACCGGCCAACCGCATGGGGCCGAGGGGCAGCCCTTGGCCTGGGTCACGGCGCGCGAACTGCCGGGCTATGATTTTCCGGCAGCCAATCAGCCGATCGTTGCCGCCGCGCGCCTGCCTGGCCACTACCTCATCACCCCGGACGGGCTCGACAACTCAACCTTGCTCAAGGGCATTGCCCAGGCCATCGCCCAGGGTACCCAACTGATCCAGCTGCGCGCGCCCAATGGCTACGACCCCCAGTATCGCGACCTGGCGGTCGACGCGGTCGGCCTGTGCGCCGGCAAGGCGCAGTTGATGCTCAAGGGCCCTCTGGAGTGGCTGGGTGACTTTCCGGCCGCCGGCTGGCACCTGACCGCTGCACAATTGCGCAAATACGCCAGCAATGGCCGACCGTTCCCTGTCGAGCGCTGGCTGGCGGCGTCCTGTCATGATGCCGAGGAATTGGCCCTGGCCCGGCAAATGGGTGTGGACTTCGTCACGCTGTCGCCGGTGCAGGCCACCCAGACCCATCCCGACGCCCAACCCCTGGGTTGGCCGGCCGTGGCGCCGCTGCTGGCGCAGTTCAATCAGCCGGTGTACCTGCTCGGTGGGCTGGGGCCCGACGATCAGTCGCGTGCCTGGGAGGCGGGTGCCCAGGGCGTCGCTGGCATCCGTGCATTCTGGCCGCCCATGGCCTGAGCGTCATGAAGCCGGCTTGGGCGCCGCCTGCCAGAGTATTTCGGCGACGTTCTGTCGGCGGGCGATGATGCGTGCGGCGACGAACAGCAGGTCCGACAGACGATTGATGTAAGCCAGCCCGACGCCGGCCAGCGGTTCGATCGCATTGAGGTGCTGGCAGCGGCGCTCGGCACTGCGGGCCAGGCTGCGGCACACATGGGCCTGGGCGATGAGGCTGGACCCCCCCGGAAGAATGAAGTTTTCCAGCGGGCCCAGTTCATCGTTCCAGGTATCGATGGCCTGCTCGAGTCGCGCCACCTCCTCGGTATTCAGGGCTCGATAGTCCGGCATGGCCAGTTCACCGCCCAGGTCGAACAAGCGATGCTGGCACGGCGCAAGCACGGTGCTCACTTCTTCTAGCCCGGGTTGTTGCGCAAGGCCGGCCAGCAGCAGGCCCAACTGGCTGTTGAGGGTATCGACCTCGCCGATGGCTTCGACACGGGGGTGGTCCTTGGGCACCCGGCGGCCATCGCCAAGCCCGGTTTCACCCTGGTCGCCGGTGCGGGTGTAAATCTTCGACAGGCGAAAGCCCATATCAAATCTCCGAAGTGAGGCCAGCGGACGTCATCGACGCGGTGCTGGTGAGCGGCAGGCGCAAGGTGAAGCAGGTGCCCTGGCCCGGCGTCGATTGCACTTCCATCTGACCCTTGTGGTTGTTGGTGATGATGAAATACGAGACCGACAGGCCGAGGCCGGTGCCCTGGCCAATTTCCTTGGTGGTGAAAAACGGCTCGAAGGTTCTTTTGCGCACGTTTTCCGGCATGCCGACGCCATTGTCCTCGACCTGAATTTCCGCCCAGGGCGGGTTCAGCCGCGTGCGCAGGATGATGCGCCCCGGTGGGCTGTCCGCCGGGCGCTGGTGAATGGCCTGGGCGGCATTCTTCAGCAGGTTGAGCAACACCTGCTCCAGCTCGTTGGCGGTGCCCGGCACCGGCCCCAATTGCGGGTCGAACTGACGTTCGATGTCCTGACCCTTGAAATCGAAACCGATCGCCAGGTCAAAGTCGTTACCGGCAATTTCCACGGCCTGGTCGATCAGCGCCGGCAGGTCGCAAGGCGCCATTTGCCGGGTGCTGCGTCGGCTGAAACTGAGCATGTGCGTGACGATTTTCGCTGCCCGGGCTCCGGCCTGCTGGATGCCGTCGAGCAATTGCGGAATTTCCCGGCCGGTCAGGTACTGGTTGATGGTGTCCATGTCGATCCCGGTCTCGCTGGCCTGCTGCTGGTTCTTCGCCAATTCCGGGGACAGCCGTCGGCGAATGTTCTGCACGTTGTGCAAAATGGCGCCCAAGGGGTTATTGATCTCGTGGGCCATGCCCGCCGCCAGGCCGCCAACCGAGAGCATTTTCTCGGATTGCACCATCATTTCCTCCAGCGACAAGCGCTGGGTGATGTCGTCGATCCGGATCACCACGCCACGCCCGGCGCCCCCCATCAGTGGGTAGAAGGTCAAGGCGTAGTGATGGACCGTTTCGTCCTTGGTCCAGGTGACGCGCTCGATCTTGGCGACGGTGTGCTGCTCGACGGTGGTCTTGAGCTGCGGCAGAAACGGCTTGAGCGGTTCGAAAGCGAGGAAGATGGGCTGGTTCAAGGCTTCGTCCAGCGGCGTTCCGGACAGAGCGCTGGCTTCCTGATTCCACTGGGTGACGTAGAGCTGTTCGTCCAGCGCGATCAGCGCCGAGGGCATGGAGTCGATGATGCTGTTGAGGTAGTTCTGAAAGCCGGTGAGCTTTTTTTCGATCTTGCTGCGCACCTGGACTTCCAGTTCCAGCTTGCGATTGGTGTGCCGGGTTTCCTCGGCCAGCCCCTGGGCCTGGTCATAGGCCGCCTGGGAGTCGTCGCGGGCACGCTTGAGTTGCTGTTCGCGCGCCTCGATACGCGACAACATCGTATTGAACGCCTCGGCCAGGCTGCCGATCTCGTCGTAGTTGCCCCTGCCGGCGCGCAGCGCGTAGTTCTCTTCCCGGGTGACCTGGCGCGACAGTTCTTCGAGTTGATAGATCGGTTGCGTGATCAGGCGCTTGATCTGCCGAGCGATGATCATCCACAGCAGCACACTGAACACCAGGATACCCAGGCTGGCGGTCAGCGTGCCGGTGTAGAACGCCGTGGGCAATTCGCTGCTGGCCACCAGCAGCAACTGGCCGTCGCCCGGCAGCGGAACCACCTGAGTGCTGCGAAATTCGTTGCTGCGCCACTCATCCAGGGCTTCGGCGGACTTGGCCAGGCGCAGGTGATCACCATGCTGCAGTTGCGCGAGCAGTTTGCCGCGGGCGTCATACACGGCGGCGGCACGCAGGGGCGAGTAGCTGTTGAGTTCGGCCAGCAAGGCTTCGGCATCGCTGGAGGAGCGCAGGGCGTTCTGCGCCAGCGCCGGGTTGCTGACCAGCCGGCCGATGGTCTGCAGCGCCTGGGGCGCCATGCTTTCCTGGGATATCCAGTAGGCAGCACTGATGAACGTCAGGTTGGCGACGAGCAGTACCGTGGTCAACAGCACCAACAGGGCGGCCAGCAGTTTCTGGCCCACGGGCAGGTTTTCAAGTCGCTGACGCAGGGGCATCGCAGGTTCCGTTCGGGTCACACCAGAGAGCCGTTGAGTGTATCAAACCTAGTCGTCGCGCAAGCCCCTGGCCTGGAGATGGGTTTTCAGTCGGGCGTGCACCGCCTGCACGTGCGCGAGCGTGTGCCCATGGCGCTCGGCCGCCTGGCAGGCGTAACCGAGCAGGTAGCTGATTTCGGTTCGGCGGCCCTGGCTGACGTCCTGGTGCATGGACGAGTAGTTGGCGGCCGTCGCAGCGATGACGCGCCAGGTTTCTTCGAACAGATCCTGCGCCGCCGATGCCTGGCCGCAGCTGTGCAGCAGTTCGCTCAATTCCGCACACAGGGTGGCCACTTCGCAGCGGTGCTGCATCAGTTCGCCGTTACGACAGTCGTACAGCACGGTCAGCGGGTTGATCGCGCAGTTGAGCGCCAGCTTGCGCCACAGCCTGGCCATGATGTCAGGCGACCATTGGTGCGGTATGCCGGCCTGCTCCAGCCGCTCGAGCCAGGTGGGCGCAGGTGCCACCGTCGGGTCACCCAGCCAGGTGAAACCATGCCCGGCAAACACCACCTGCCAGCGTGCCGGGCGGTAGGCGCCCTCGGTACTCGAGGCAAAAATGCACCGTGCCCGGGGCGCCAGGGCGGCCACCTCCTGCTGGCTGCCGATGCCGTTTTGCAGCAGGAGGATCTCGGCGTCGTCGCTCAATCGCGCCAGCACGCTGGCCACGGCCGGTTTCGCGTCGTAGGCCTTGGTCGCCACCAGCAGGCGCTTGATCGGGCCGCCCTCGTGCACGGTCTGCGCCGGTAGGGCGAAGGTCTGCGGGGTGCCACGTTCGGTCAGGGTCAGGCCGCCGGCGGCCCGGTAATCGGCCAGGCTGGGCTCATCGCGCAGCAGCAGTTGCACCGAGTGGCCGGCGCGCGCCAGGCGGCAGGCCCACAATGCCCCGAGGCTGCCCGCACCCAGTACATGCCACATCACCGTGCTCATCCGAGGTGCTTGGGCATGCGTTTGGCATTGACCACGCCGCGGGCGTAGGACTCTGCCAGCAGGGCACGGGCTTCGTCGAACAGGGTGCGCGGGTCCAGTGGCAGGCTTTGGCTGTCCAGGCCCACCAGGCTGATGCCCGCAGAGACCTGCAGGAGGCCCTGGCGGGTCTGGAAACCTTTGCCGTTGAGGCCGTCGTGCAGACGCTTGAAACTGCTCGGGGCGCAGTCCTGCAGGTTGGCGAGCAGGGTCAACAGCACGAAGTGCTGGTCGTCCAGCCGCACCAGGACGTCCAGTGGGCGCACCATTTGCTGCAGGCGCCGGGCCACGCTGTGCATCAGTTCGTGATGGAAATCATCGCCATGCAGGCGCCGCAGATCCTGCGCCCGCTCGATGCCCACCAGCAGGTAGCACACGGCGCCGCCGCGCGATTGCACCTGGCGCAGGCTGTCCGACAATTTCTGCTGCAGGTAACGGGCATTGCCCAGCCCGGTCAGCGAGTCCACCAGGTTGCGTTGTTCCAGGCTGGCGATGTTATCGCGCAGCAGGCGGTTTTCCTCGCGCAGGCGCTGCATCTGGCTGCTGAGGCGGTCGATGCTGAGCAGGCGTGCCAGTATCAGGCCTGGTGGGGCATCGGGCGCGATGACTTCGTCGATGCCATGGCCGCTGTCTTCATCGAGCAGTTGGGCGGGCGGCTGCTCGCTGATCAGCACGATGTAGGTGTAATGATCGCCGATCTCATCCTGTTGGCGTACGTAGGAAGCCAGTTGCAAGCCCGGCCCGCCCTCGGTCACCAGCACGCTCACCGGTTGTTCGGCCAATTCGCCGCGGGCCTCGTCGAAGCCGACGCAGCGGGCCTCCTGGTAACCTGCCGATTGCAGACCGGCGTTGATCTGCTGTGCCAGGCCGGGCACCGCAGTGACCAGCATGATGCTGAGGTTCGGGTTCGGCATGGACGGCTCGCGCAAAAGGTAGTGGGGCAGACAGGATAGGAATTTCAGCTTCCGATGAATGTCGCAAACTGGCAACCGTTATAATGATCGACCATTTTAATCGTCAAGCCGGCGCGCTCGCTATTTATCGAGTCGCCGATAATCGGGAGGAAACACATGCCATCGTTCGACGTAGTGTCCGAGTTGGACAAGCACGAGGTGACCAACGCCGTCGACAACGCGATCAAGGAGCTCGATCGCCGCTACGACCTCAAGGGCAAGGGCAGCTTCGCGTTCAAAGAGTTGACCGTGACCCTCACCGCCGAGGCCGAATTCCAGCTTGAAGCCATGGTCGAGATCCTCAAGCTCGCGCTGGTCAAGCGCAAGATCGACGTGCAATGCCTGGAGTTGAAGGACCCGTACGCCTCGGGCAAGGAAATGAAGCAGGAAGCCATTCTGCGCGAAGGTATCGAAAAAGACCTGGCGAAGAAGATCGTTGCCCACGTCAAGGACGCCAAGCTCAAGGTCCAGGCCGCCATTCAGGGCGAGCAGGTGCGCATCACCGGCAAAAAGCGTGACGACCTGCAGGAAGCCATCGCTGCCCTGCGTGCCAAGGAATTCGGTATGCCCTTGCAGTTCAACAACTTTCGCGACTGATTGCCGCGTCGAGCCCGCAGGTGGAACCCGGCGGGCTGTGGGAGCGTCCCACGCTGGGTATGCAATTGATAAAAGGCTTAGGAGAGCTACATGGATTTGAATGAACAGGTCGACCACTTGGTCGTGGCATCGCAAGCCTGGATCCCGCTGGTCATGCAATACGGCAGCAAGGTATTACTGGCCCTGGTGACACTGTGCATTGGCTGGTGGCTGATCAACCGGGTGACCGCCAACCTGCAGAAACTGCTGGCGTTGCGGCACATCGACCTGGCGTTGCAGGGTTTCATCGGCAGCCTGGCCAATATCATCCTCAAGATACTGTTGATCGTCAGCGTGGCGTCGATGATCGGCGTGGAGACCACCTCGTTCGTGGCGGCCATCGGTGCGGCAGGCCTGGCGATCGGTCTGGCGCTGCAAGGCAGCCTGGCGAATTTCGCCGGTGGGGTGCTGATTCTGCTGTTCCGCCCATTCCGGATCGGCGACTGGATCGAGGCACAAGGCGTGTCCGGCACGGTGGACTCGATCCAGATCTTCCACACGGTGTTGCGCACCGGTGACAACCGCACGGTCATCCTGCCCAACGGCAACCTGTCCAACGGCATCATCACCAACACCAATCGCCAGCCAACGCGCAAGATTACCTTCGACATTGGCGTGGACTACGACGCCGACCTGAAAAAGGCCCAAGCTATCCTGCTGGACCTGGCCAAGGACCCGCGCGTGCTGGAAACCCCGGCGCCCGAGGCGGTGGTGGCAGTGCTGGGCGACAGCTCGATCACGGTGTCGCTGCGTATCTGGGTGAAGACCGGCGATTTCGGTGGCGTGACCAACATGCTCAATGCCGAAGTGCGTGACCGCCTGCGCGCAGAGGGAATCGACATTCCGTTCCCGCAACGCGTCATCCGCGTGGTTCAGGAAAGCCCGGCGCCAGAAGCCCCGGCCCAGGACAACCGGATCCGCTGATTGCGTTTTCCTCAGGCGCCGCAGCAGGCGTAGGGCGCAGCGAACGCCTTACGCCTCCGGCGCCTTTTCATCGCCCGGCATTTGGGCGGCGCGACGGTGCTCCTGACGCCACTGCAGGGCGATCAGCAGCAAGGTCGGAATGCCGAGCATGGCGGTGATCAGGAAGAAGTTGTGATAGCCGAACTTCTCCACCATGACCCCTGAATAGCCGCCGATCAAGCGTGGTAGCAGCAGCATGATCGAGCTCAGCAGTGCGTACTGCGTGGCCGAGAACTTGAGGTTGGTCAGGCTCGACAGGTACGCCACGAACGCCGAGGTGGCCAGCCCGGAACTGAAGTTGTCCAGGGAAATGGTCAACACCAGCATCTGCAGGTTGGCGCCCATGTCGGCCAGCATCAGGAACAGCAGATTGGTGCTGGCCGACGTAACCCCGCCGATGAACAGGATCGGCAGAATCCCGAAACGTACGATGGCCAGGCCGCCGAACCCGGCGCCGAGCAGGGTCATGATCAGCCCGAAAATCTTGCTGACGCTGGCGATCTGGTCCTTGGTGAAGCCTTGGTCGATGTAAAACACGTTCGCCATCACGCCCATCACCGTATCGGACATGCGATAGGTGGCGATCAGCCCCAGCAGCAGCAGCGCCTGCCAGCGGTAGCGCAGGATGAAATCGTTGACGGGCGTGAGCACCGGGGCCAGGCCGCGGCGACCCACTCCGGACAGGCACAGGCCGGTCAGGATGATGTAGAGGATCGCCCGCAGGAAGGCCCGGTCTTCGAGCAGCAGGTCGAGCAGGCCCGTCTGGCCGAACAGCACGCTGGCGAAGTCGGTGTTGTACAACTGGGTGAACATGGCCGGTACGGACACCAGCAGCACGATGAGCACGAACACCGAGATCAACTGGTGGCTGAAGCCGTAGCGCGCGGCGGACAACTGGGTGCGCAGCGGTACCGGCGGCTCGCGCATGATCAGGGTGGTGATCAGTGCCGGTACCATCAGCACGCCGAACAGCAGGTAGGTGCCGGCCCAGGCCTTGTGCAAGTAGGCGAAGCCGGTCGAGCCGAAGCCTTCGGCGAAGTACAGTGCCCCCGCGGTGGCCAGCAGCGCAGCGACCCGATAACCGGCCATGTAGCTGGCGGCGAGGGCGGCCTGGCGCGAGTCGTCGGCGATCTCCAGGCGATAGGCGTCCACGGCGATGTCCTGGGTGGCCGAAGCAAAGGCCACGACCACCGCAATTGCGATCAGCCAGGAAAGATGCTTTTGCGGGTCGCAGAAGCTCATGCCGATCAGCCCCAGGATGACCAGCGCCTGCGCCAGCACCAGCCAGGAACGGCGGCGACCCATCTTGCCCAGCAGCGGCAGGCGCCACTGGTCGAGCAGCGGCGACCAGACCCATTTGAAGGCGTAGGCCAGGCCGATCAGGCTGGCGTAGCCGATGGTCTCGCGGGCCACACCGGCTTCGCGCAGCCACACCGACAGCGTTGAAAACACCAACATGTAAGGCAAACCGGCAGCGAAGCCGAGAAGCAGAAGAACCAGGGTCGAAGGGCTGGCATAAGCGGCGAGCGCGGCGCGCCAGGTTTTACGGGGCATGGGCTGGAATCTGCCTCAGTTTGCGAAAACAAAGCGCGCACTCTAACCGCATGGCTATAGCGGACGCCAGCCATGACGCTTTATATCCACACGATTATTCATGATTAGCAGGCCTTCGCTGCGTAATCGCGCACGTTGTTCGTCGCCGCTGGCGGTGCCCGCCGGCAGGCTCAGCCGCCCGCCCGCAGCAACGACACGGTGCCACGGCAGTTGGCTGCCTTCGGGCAACTGGCTGAGCGTGCGCCCCACCCAGCGGGCCGCGCGCCCCAGGCCGGCCAGTTCGGCCAACTGGCCATAAGTGACCACGCAGCCGGACGGTACTTGATCGAGCGCGCCGTACAAGGCCATGCGTCGTTCGGCGGCAGGATCTTGGGCAAGAAAGTTTTGCATGGGACGTTGAACTCAACCTTTAAATACGAGTCATTTCATGGTCAGGTCATGTCCATCGGATAATGCCCGAATTTTCACGAACTTGAGCCCTGAATCCGCCTATGTTTTCAAGAACCTTCCTCTGTTTCGCGGTGGCTACGGCCTCCACCGGTGCTGTGGCCGACACGGTCTGGCTGAAGAATGGTGATCGCCTGAGCGGCAAGATCACGGTGTTCGACGGCGGCAAGCTTATGGTTCAGACCGACTACGGTGGCGCCATTGCCGTGGATTGGAGCAAGGTCAAGACCTTGGAAAGCGATCAGGAACTGCTGGTCAAGCAAGACGGTTACGTCGGCGAGAAGGCCAAGTCCCTGGCCGCTGCGGAAGACGGCAAGGTGACGCTGCGCAATGGCGAGGCACCCAGCACCGTCGAATTGGCGAGCATTCAGCAGATCATCAAGCCCAAGCCTATCGTGCAGGACCTGGTGGTCAAAGGCAGCATCGATGCCGGCCTGGACTACAAGCGTGCCGAAAATGACACCGACGACTACAACGTCGCGTTCAAGACCACGGCGCGCCACGGCCGCTGGCGGCATATCGGTTCCGGTGAGTACAACCGTGAATCCCAGGACGATGTCACCACCACCAACAACTGGGGCGCGGAATACTCCCTCGACCGCTTCATCACTGATCAGTGGTTCTGGCAGGGGCGGCTGGATTACAAGCGCGACCACATCGAAGACCTCGCCACCCAGCGTACCGTCGGTACCGGCCCGGGCTACCAGTTCTGGGACGACGAGCTCGGCGCCTTCTCGCTGGGTTCTCTGATCAACCGCACGGACTACGAGTACCGCGACGGCGGCAAGGACAACTTCTATTCCCTGGCCATGAAGTGGGACTACAACCGCTATCTGATCGGCAAGACCGTGGAGCTGTTCTCCACCGGCGAACTGGGCCGGCCGTTCAGCAACGTGGCCGACTACAGCCTCGATGCCGAGGTCGGCCTGCGCTACAAGGTCACCGAGTGGGCCTCGCTCAATCTGAAGGCCGAGAAAGACCTGATCAGCGGCAGCCAGGGCGACCTGGACAAGACCCGCTACACCGCCGGCTTCGGCGTGACCTGGTAAGCACCGCGCCCGGCTGATTTGCAGGGCGCGCCGCCGATGAACTACCTTGTGCGATGTCCATCGCACAAGGAGTTCAAGGTGAGCGCTACGGCCATCAGACAAGCCCGCCAGTTGCTGCTCAAAGAGTACCGCGGCGTGCTCTCCACTCAGTCGAAAGCCATGCCTGGCTATCCGTTCGGTTCGGCAGTGCCCTATTGCCTGGACGCCGAAGGGCACCCGCTGCTGCTGATCAGCAACATCGCCCAGCACACCCATAACCTGCGCCTCGACCCGCATTGCTCGCTGCTGGTGGGGGAAAGAGAAGCCGCCGACGTGCAGGCGGTCGGCCGGTTGACCGTCCTGGCCCAGGCGCAGCCGCTGCTGGACGAGCAACGCATCACCGACGCGGCCAGCCGTTACTACCGCTATTTTCCCGAATCGCAGGGCTACCACCGTGCCCACGACTTTCAGTTCTGGGTGCTGCTGCCGGTGCGCTATCGCTACATCGGCGGGTTCGGCGCCATTCATTGGCTGGATGAGGTGGCGCTGGTCAACCCGTTCGTCGGTCAGGTGGAGCAGGGCATGCTCGAACACATGAACGCCGATCATGCCGGCGCCATCGCTCATTATGTGCACCTTGGCGGCTTGCCCTCGCACAGCCCGGCGCAACTGGCGGGTATCGACAGTGAAGGCCTGCACCTGCGCATCGGCCAGGCGCTGTACTGGCTGCCGTTCCCACGGCCATGCAATACGCCGACACAAGTTCGCGAAGCCCTGGTTTTCCTGGCGCGTGCCGCGCAATGGCCCGACGTCGAATCGGTGCAGGGTTGAAAATCCGACCTTGCGACGTCATCTACGGTCTATTGGAAGGCCTTCTTCCGTCGAGGAAACCCTAGATGCGCGCTTTTCTACTGTTGTTCCTACTGTTCCCCGTGCTGGAACTGTACGTCTTTTTCAAGGTGAGCACGGCGATCGGCTTTTTTCCGGCGCTGCTGCTCATCATTGCCGGCTCGGCGATCGGTGTGCTGGTGATGCGGGTGGCCGGCCTGGCCACCGTATTGCGGACCCGCGAGAGCCTGCAGCGCGGCGAATTGCCGGCCGAGCAGATGTTCTCCGGCTTGCTGACCGGGCTGGCCGGTGGCTTGCTGCTGGTGCCGGGCTTCATCAGCGATGTACTGGGGCTGATCTGTCTGTTGCCGTTCACCCGCCGGGCGATCATCCGCAAGATCCGGCAGCGTGCCGAAGAGCAGGCCCTGCGCCAGCGCGCGTTCGCCGAAGACCTGCAGGCCCGCGGCGGGCCGGCGGTACAGCCGCCCAGCGGTCGCCAGCCGAATGTCATCGAGGGCGAATTCGAGCATCGCGATCCGTGAGTGTGACCGGTTGAATGGCGGCCCCCCAGGGGCCGCTTGTATTTTCGGTCTGGCAAAAAAATTAGCGAGCCGCCCTTGTATTTGGCTTTGGCGACCTTATGTATGGGTCACCGCAAGGTTTCTGGTGTTATCGCCAGACATGATTCCGCGTCTCGCCTCGCGAGCCGCGACCGGCCACGCCGGAAGTTCCAGATGCCGGTGGTACGCCGGCCGATGAAAACCATAATTAGGAGAGATCGACAATGAAGCTTCGTCCTCTGCATGACCGCGTCGTTATCCGTCGCAGCGAAGAAGAGTCCAAAACCGCTGGCGGTATCGTTCTGCCAGGTTCGGCCGCTGAAAAACCCAACCGTGGCGAGATCGTCGCAGTGGGTACCGGCAAGATCCTGGACAACGGTGAAGTGCGTGCGCTGGCCGTGAAAGTGGGTGACAAGGTGGTGTTCGGCCCTTACTCCGGCAGCAACACTGTGAAAGTAGACGGCGAAGACCTGCTGGTGATGAGCGAGAACGAAATTCTCGCCGTCGTCGAAGGCTGATACCCGCTGGGCTCCCGTCACTACCAAGTATTCAAGGAAAACGATCATGGCTGCTAAAGAAGTTAAATTCGGCGACTCCGCCCGCAAGAAAATGCTCACCGGCGTAAACGTCCTGGCTGACGCGGTCAAGGCAACCCTGGGCCCGAAAGGCCGTAACGTGATCATCGAGAAGAGCTTCGGCGCTCCGACCATCACCAAGGACGGCGTTTCCGTCGCCAAAGAAATC
>Ga0157371_10000788_pt1 | contig 36497 bp, 27 predicted proteins | sample C45metaG_FD_113462 | JGI IMG/M metagenome (GOLD analysis project Ga0157371, IMG submission 113462) | Corn rhizosphere microbial communities from Kellogg Biological Station, Michigan, USA - C4-5 metaG | ecosystem: Host-associated > Plants > Roots > Rhizosphere > Soil | place: USA: Michigan... | reverse complement strand
CGGTTTTCAAGGCCGACGACGCCGACCGCTTGATCCTGCTGTTTCGCGACGACACCTCGGCGTTCGACGGCAAGCGCGTCGATCAGCTGGACCGCAAGGGGATGGTGAACAACAAGGTCAACGCCTTCATCATGCAGAAACTCGAAGCCGCCGGCGTGCCGACCCAGTTCGACAAGCTGCTGGGCGACAACGAATGCCTGGTGAAGAAGCTCGACATGATTCCGGTGGAGTGCGTGGTGCGCAACTACGCCGCCGGCAGCCTGGTCAAGCGCCTGGGCGTGGAAGAGGGCATGAAGCTCAACCCTTACACCTTCGAGCTGTTCCTCAAGGACGACGCCAAGGGCGACCCGTTCATCAACGAATCCCACGTGGTGGCATTCGGCTGGGGTACTGCCGAGCAACTGGCGCGCATGAAAGAGTTGTCGCTCAAGGTCAACGAAGTGCTGAGCAAGCTGTTCGATGACGCCGGCCTGCTGCTGGTGGACTTCAAGCTGGAGTTCGGCGTGTTCAGCGACGGCTCCATCGTCCTGGGCGACGAGTTCAGCCCGGACGGTTGCCGTCTGTGGGACAAGGACACCAAGAAGAAGATGGACAAGGACCGCTTCCGCCAGGGCCTGGGCGATGTGATCGAAGCCTACGAAGAAGTGGCCCAGCGCCTCGGCGTACCGCTGTAATCGACGCAAGCATCTGATAGCACGGAAAAAATTTGCTCGGGGGGCTTCGCTTCGAGCAAAGGTGCTGTTATGATGCGCGCCGTTGGAGAGATGCCAGAGTGGCCGAATGGGACGGATTCGAAATCCGTTGTACCTTCACCGGTACCTAGGGTTCGAATCCCTATCTCTCCGCCATACAAATGAAAGCCCCGGAAATCATCGATTTCCGGGGCTTTTTTGTTGCTCGCAATCGGCCGCCCCGGGCCGTGCGCCCCCCTCGTTTTCCAGCAACGCCTTCTGCCGAACTGTTAGCGCCGGCGGAATCAGTGCGTCCTGCGCCCGGTCGATTCGGCGGTGCGTGGCCAAATATCAATAGTCCACAATACTTGATGCTGTTATCGGCTATTGGATTGATATTCCAGGAAGTTGTTATTAGCGAGTAACTTTAGTTTGTCTGTTGTTTAAGTCGGTTTTCCCTTCCGAGAAATTTCCTGTTTCTCTGCGCGAGCATTCCCGGAAATCATGCTGTAGTGATCTTGATCCAAATAAATCGACTCTTCTATATGCTTGGTCGCTGCTGGCAGACCCGATCCGAACTTGTAGTTCAAGCCGGCCGGGGTGCCGGGAACAAGCAGCATTAATTAACTTTTATAAGGTCAGGCAAATCCGTTCTTCCAGGCTGGCGGCAGTATTATTGTCGGTTGCTTTCGGAGGGAAGTGTTTTGTTGTTGCTTCCTTATAATCATTTGGAAAAGGAAATCAGATGAAACGCAAGACTCTCTTGTCCATGGCAACTTCCGGGTTGATGCTGGCAGCATTGATTCCATCCTTTGCCCAGGCTACCGATGGCGTGGTGAAGTTCAGTGGCAGCATCTCTGACACCACTTGCGATATCAACGGCAAGGCACCGGGCGAAGGTAACGAGACTAACGTTGAACTCGGTACTATCAACCCGTCTGTATTTAGCCAGATCGGCAAGACCTCTACGCTGAAACCGTTCGTACTACAGCTTTCGGGTGCCAGCTGTACTGCTGGTAAGAGCGTTTCCATCGAGTTCGATCAACTCGGCAACGTCGACCCTGCCTCCGGCAACCTCAAGCTGATCGGTAGCAAGCCTGCAAGGGGCGTGCAGATCCAGATCTACAACGACCACGGCACTACTCCAGCGAAGATCGCCCTGGGTCAGGCGGAAGCCGCACCCCAGGTCGCTACGATCTCCACTGAAAAGACTGCAACCCTGAAGTACCAGGCCGCTTACGTATCTACTGAAGCCTCCGTCGGTGCGGGTTCGGGCGTGTCCTACATCCGCTACACCCTTGCATACCAATAACAGTAGTTAGTTATTAAGGGGCAGGTCATGACGCCGACTGCGCGTTTTGTTCATTCTCTCGTTATCGGTGTCATGTTCCTGGGGATACTGTCGGGGGTCGCGCATGCCGGGATAGTACTGGAAGGTACGCGCCTGGTTTATCCAGCAGAGGCTCGTGAAGTTACATTGAAGTTGAGTAACACCGGCTCTGTGGCCTTATTGGCGCAAAGTTGGATCGACGAAGGCGATGCCAACAAGTCTCCTGAGGAAATCAAGGTTCCCTTTCTTCTGGCCCCAGCAGTCAGCCGGGTGGAAGCGGGAGGCTCGGCAATATTGCGTGTGTCTTATTCAAAAGAACCCTTGGCAAAAGATCGCGAGTCATTGTTTTGGCTGAATGTACTGGAAACGCCACCACGGCGAAAACAGGACGAGAACGTGTTGCAGTTTGCATTCAGGACTCGGATCAAGATTTTCTTCCGTCCTGACAACTTGATTGGTAATGCGGGCATGGCTGGCGAAAAGCTCAAGTGGGAATTAAGTCGAGCAGGCGCTTCGCAAGTTCCGGTTATCAAAGTGTTCAACCCAACACCTTATTACGTGTCCTTCGGACGCATGGAAGTTGCTGTGTCAGGCCGTCGAATCGATTTGAAGCCAGGCATGGTCGCACCCTTCGGATATGAGTCTTTCCCCTGGCCAGCGAGCGCTCCGTCACAGCCGACCAAGGCATCAATTGAATATGAGGTGATCGATGATTTCGGCGGCCGAGGCCTGCTGAAAAAGTCGCTTCTTTGACGGGGTTCCTCATCACTTCTGCGGGCTTTTCAGTGGCTTGGTTTTCTTGAGGGGCAGGGATCTCGTTATGTCGCGTATTCCGTGCCATCGGCATTTGCGTGCGAGCTGTTCTGGGCCTTCATCCGGCCGCAGACGGGTTCCGGCGACGCAGTCACTGTGTCTGGCGGCGGTGCTGATGAGCAATTCCATGGTGCTGGTGGCCGACCAGGACGGCATCGCGCCGGCGACGGCAGAGGCTGCGGATACGGGCTCCAGCCAGGATGTGTTGTTCGACAGCCAGATGCTATTTCAAGGTAAGGGCACTCCCATCGATACCTCGCGCTTTCAACAATTGGGCTATGTCGCGCCCGGCACATACTTGCTTGATGTGCTGGTGAGCAGTCAGTGGCGGGCGTTGCAGGAAATCCAGTTCCGCGCCAGCGATGACCCCCAGGGCAGCCAGCCGTGCTACGACCGTTCGTTGTTGCAGCAGTTGGGTATCGACTTGAAAAAGACCGATGCGAGTCTGGGCACCCATTCCTCTCACCCTCTCATGGGCGATGGGCTGTTTTGCGGCGACCTGGGCAGCTACATCCCTGGCGCGACCACCCGCGTCAAAATTGCGGAACAGAAGATCGAGTTGTCGGTGCCGCAGCTTTTCCTGCAGCAGAACCTGTCGAAAACCTATGTCGATCCGGCGAGCTGGGATTACGGCGTGTCCGCGGCCACGCTCAACTACAACACCAGCCTGTTCAGTTCCCAGAGCAATGGGCGAAGCCAGACCGATGGCTATGCCGGGCTCAACCTGGGGCTCAACCTGGGTGACTGGCGTCTGCGTCACAGCGGCACCGCCACCTGGTCGCCGGAGGTGGGCGGCCATTATCAGCGCGGTTACATCTATGCCCAGACCGACCTGCCGGCCTGGCACTCGCAGTTGCTGGTGGGAGAGAGCGTGACCGAAGCCGATCTGTTCGACTCGGTATCGTTTCGCGGTGTCCGGCTGGCCAGCGACCCGCGCATGTTGCCCGAGAGCCAGCGCTATTACGCACCGCAGATCCGCGGCACGGCCAGCACCAATGCCAAGGTCTCGGTCTATCAGCGCGGCTACATGATCTATGAAACCTCCGTTGCACCGGGGCCGTTCGAGATTTCCGATCTGCAAGCGGCAAGCTTTGGTGGTGATCTGGACGTGACGGTCACCGAGGCCAACGGCCAGACCAGCCGCTTTACCGTACCTTTTGCCACCACCGTGCAAACCCTGCGCCCCGGCACCTCACGCTACAGCCTGACGGCGGGCAAGGTGGCGAACCCCGGGCTCGGTGGCAGCGAGCAATATGTGGCCCAGGGCACCCTGCACTACGGCCTGGATAACCAATTGACCGGTTATGCCGGCACGGCACTCACCGGCAGCTACATGTCGGCGCTGATCGGCAGCGCACTGAATACTTCCCTCGGGGCTTTTGGCCTGGACCTGACCCAGGCCAGAACCGAGCTGCCCCGGGGCGGCAGCATGCAGGGCCAAAGCGTGCGCCTGTCCTACAGCAAGAACCTGCCCAACAGCGGGACCAACTTCTCATTGCTGGCCTACCGCTATTCCACCAGCGGTTACCTGGGCCTGCAGGACGCCATCACCCTGCAGGACCACGTCAACCAGGGCGAGAGCGTCGACTCGTTCGCCCGGGTCCGTGACCGCCTGGATATCAACATCAACCAGCAACTGGGCGACGGCGCAGGGCAGCTCTATGCCACGGGCTCCAGCCTCCAGTACTGGAATCGCCAGGGCCAGACCCTGAACTTCGCCATGGGCTACAGCAACCAGTGGCGCGGTAACAGCTACTCCTTCATGGCTCAGCGCATGCGTGCTTCCAGCAGTGGTTCACGGGCAGGCGCGGGGGCGGACAACACGTTTTTCAGCTTCAGCCTGTCGATTCCCCTGGGGCGGGAAGGGCGCCGGGGTACCACGATCAACAGCTACGCCAGCCATGACAAGCGTTCTGGCGCGCACTACACCAGCGGCATTTCCGGCGTACTGGACAAGGATGGCGACGCCACCTATGCGTTGTCCGCCGCCCATGACCAGCGCCAGGGCGAAACCTCGACCAACGCCAGCCTCAACTATTTCCTGCCCGAGGTTTCCCTGAGTTCGAGCTTTTCCCAGGGCCGCGACTATCGCCAGCAGTCTCTGGGGGCTTCCGGGGGCATGGTGCTGCATTCGGGTGGCTTGACCTTCGCCCAGACCCTGAGTGAAACCACGGGCCTGGTGCATGCTCCCGATGCCAAGGGCGCCCGGGTCGGCTATGCCGATACGCGGGTGGATGGAAGCGGCTATGCCGTGGTCTCCAGCCTGAGCCCCTATCAATTGAACACCGTGGACATCGACCCCACTGGCGTTGCCGACGACGTCGAGCTGCTGCTCAGCTCACGCCATGTGGCGCCGGTGGCGGGGGCGGTGGTGATGCTTTCGTACCCGACCCGCAGGGCGCGTGCGGTGCTGATCGACAGCCAGCAGCCCGATGGCCAGCAGTTGCCGTTTGCTGCCGTGGCCGTCGATGCCCAGGACGGTGCCGAGCTGGGGGCGGTGGGCCAGGGCAGCCGCCTGGTGCTGCGTACCGAGCAGGACCAGGGCACGATTCGCGTGGAATGGGGCCAGGAGCCGGATCAGCAGTGCCTGATCGACTACCAGTTGCCGCCCCGCGATACGGCCTCCGCCACGGGCTATGTGGTGCTTCAGCGCCCCTGCCGGGCGATGCCGGCAGGTTCCGTAGAGGAGCGGCCTTGATGGGCCATCAAGGCGGATATCGCCGTCTTTGCTCCCTGCGTGGTTGCCGGTGGCTGCTGGGGCTGCTGGCCTTGTCCAGCGGCTGGGCCCAGGCCGACCTGTCGATTGTCGGCACACGGTTCATCTATCCCGCCGGCAAGCCGGCCATCAGCATCCGGGTCGGCAATAGCGGCCGTGCGCCGATCCTGTTGCAGGCCTGGCTGGACAAGGGCGACGCCGAGGTCGACCCCAGCGCCCTGGTGGTGCCGTTTGTGCTGTCGCCACCCATCTCCCGGCTCGAGCCAAGGCAGAACGCAGCCCTGGTCCTGCGCTACAGCGGCGAGCCATTGCCCGGCGATCGGGAGTCGGTGTTCTGGATCAACTTTCTCGAAGTACCGCCCCTGGCGGCCGCGAAGGACGACTTGCTGCGGCTGGCATCGCGCATGCGCATGAAGCTGCTGTACCGCCCCCAGGGCTTGTCCGGCAAGGCTGACGAAGCGGTCCGCCAGTTGCGCTGGAGCCTTGTGGCGCCGGGGCAGGCTGGCGCTGCGCTGCTGGCCGGCAACCCGACCCCGTACTACGTGTCCTTCGCTGAGGTGGCGCTGGGCAGCGGCAATCGATCAATCACATTGCAGGGGATCACTGTGGAGCCCTTCGGCTCGGCGCGGATCGCCCTGCCCGATATGCAGAGAATTACCCCGGATCAGGCGGTGGTTCATTACCAAGTGGCAACTGACAGCGGGGAGACGCTGAGTGGAAGTGCGCGGATACAAGACTGAAGTTGCCTTGGGCAAGTCATCGAACAGCCTGCTTGCGGGGGGGCTTGAACGGCGCTGGCAGCGATTGTCCGGGGGCTGCCTGGGCTTGCTGCTGATGTTGCCCGCAGTGGCGGCTGCCGCGGTGTATGTGCCCAACGCCGGGCAGGCGATGCGCGACATCCAGGCCACGCAACCGGCCTTGCCGGAGCAGCCGGCACCGGAGCTGGACCTGCCGGCGAAGCCGCCGAGCGCCCCTGCCCAGGCTCCGGACACCTCCGGCATCCGCTTGCAGGTCAACGACTTCGTGATCGTCGGCAACCAGGTGTTCAGCAACGAGACGCTGCAAGCCCTGCTGGCGGACCTCAAGGGCCAGGAGCTGGACCTGAACCAGCTGCGCGCGGCCGCCGAGCGCCTGACGACCTATTACCAGGACCAGGGCTACATGCTGGCCCGGGCCTTCCTGCCGGCCCAGGACATCGAGGACGGCGTGGTGCGTATCGAGGTCATGGAGGGTCGCTACGGTCGTATTCAAGTGAACAACCAGTCCCGGGCCCTGAACTCGGTGATCACAGGCCCGCTGTCGTCACTGCACAGCGATACCGCGGTCCGCAGTGAAGATCTTGAACGCAGCCTGCTGCTGTTGAGCGACCTTCCCGGGGTCCGGGTCAAGGGCACTCTCAGTGCCGGCGAGCAGCGTGGCACCACCGACCTGCTGGTCAATGCGCAGCCCGGGCCCTGGGCCAGCGGCACCCTGGAAGCCGACAACTTCGGCGGCTACTACACCGGCGAATACCGCCTCGGGGGCAGCCTCAACCTCAACAACCCCTTGCGCCTGGGCGATCAGTTCAACCTGCGCCTGCTCGGCAGCGACGAGGACCAGCGTTACTACCGCGCCGCCTACAAGCTTCCCCTGGGCCCCTGGTCCACCAGTGTGGGCGTGGCCTATTCGCGGATGAACTACGAGTTGAGCCGGGACTTCGAGGTGCTGGAGGCCCACGGCCAGGCGAGCATCGGCAGTGTCTTCATCACTCAGCCGCTGATCCGCAGCCGCACCTTCGATCTCAGCGCCCAGTTGCAGTACGAGGACAAGCGCCTGCGCGACGACATCGACCTGTTCGAAGTCAGCAGCCAGAAGCATGTGGAACTGTGGAGCCTGAGCCTCAACGGCAACTCCCAGGACAGCCTGCTCGGCGGCGGGCAGAACTTCTTCTACCTCACCTACGGCAGTGGCCGGTTGAGCATCGACGACCCGATGGACCAGTGGCGCGACCATTTCACGGCCGGCACCAACGGTGGCTTTCAGAAGCTCAACCTCAATGCCGCGCGCCTGCAGTACCTGAGCCCGCGCTTTCAGCTCTATGGCCAGTTCAACGGCCAATGGTCCTCGACCAACCTGGACAGCTCGGAAAAATTCGGCATCGGCGGCCCCTTCGATGTGCGCGCCTATCCCCAGGGCAGCGGCAGTGGCGACCAGGGCTGGCAGGCCAGCCTGGAACTGCGCTTTCTCCTGGCCCCGCGCTGGCAGCTCAAGGCGTTTGTCGATCACGGCGCGGTGCAGGTCAACAAGAGCCCCTGGATCCACGACGAGAACCGCCGCCAGTTGTCGGGCGCCGGTGTGGGTGCCAGTTGGAGCGGTCCTTCGCAACAGATCAGCGTGACCAGTGCCTGGGCCCTGGACAACAACCAGGAAGGCAGCGGGCCCGAGCGCACGCCGCGGATCTGGGCCAGCGCGACACAGTATTTCTGAAGGCCGGCGTGTGCTTCGGAGGTGGTGCCGTCCTGCATAGGTTGCAGGGCGTTAATAAGTAGATAAGGAGTCAACGTGAATAAGGTTTATGCATTGGTGTGGAATCAGGCCCAGGGCTGCTGGAGTGTGACCGACGAGGGCGCACGCCGTCGTCGCCGCTCCGGAACACGCAAGGGCCTGGTGGTGATGGTGGCCGGGCTGCTGGGCATTGGTGTTCTGCCTGTGGCCTTCGCGTTGCCGACGGGAGGCACGGTGGTCTCCGGCACGGCGGACATCCTGACGTTCGACAATGGCAAGCAGATGTCGATCAACCAGCACTCCGACAAGCTGATCACCTACTGGAACGACTTCAGCGTGAACCGTGGCCAGACGGTGACCTTCAGCCAGCCGACCAAGACCTCGGTGGCCCTGAACCGGGTGACTGGCGTCAATGGCAGTAACATCCAGGGGCAGATCAATGCCAACGGCCAGGTGTTCCTGATCAACCCCAATGGGGTGGTATTCGGCAACAACGCCCAGGTCAACGTCGGTGGCCTGGTGGCCTCGACCCAGAACATCACCGATGCCAACTTCACCGCCGGCAACTACAAGTTCGCCGGGACCTCGCAGGCTGAAGTCGTCAACAACGGCATGATTACCGCCACCGATGGCGGCAGCGTGGCGCTGATCGGCAAGACCGTGCGCAACGAGGGTGACATCAAGGCGCAGAAGGGCAGCGTGGCCCTGGGTGGCGGCAACGAGTTCACCGTCAGCTTCGACAGCAACAACCTACTGGACCTGAAAGTCGATGCCGCGGCGATCGATGCGCTGGTCAGCAACGGCGGGCTGCTCAAGGCCGACGGCGGGCAGGTATTGATGACCGCCAAGAGCGCAGGCTCGATGCTGCAGACCGTGGTCAACAACCAGGGCGCCATCGAAGCCAACACCCTGTCGCGCAAGGCCGGCAAGATCACCCTGGACGGCGGTGACGTCGGCGTGGTCAACGTCGGCGGCTCGCTGAGCGCCAACGCACTGACTGCTATCGGCGATGGCGGCGTGGTGGAAACCAAGGGCGCCACCACCAAGGTGCAACTGGCCGCCCGGGTCAACACCCTGGCCAACAATGGCCGGGCCGGGACCTGGAAGATCAGCTCTTCGGACGTCACGGTCAATCCGACCTCCACGCCCGGTGAAACCACGGTGTATGCCGATACCCTGTCGCACAACCTGGCTACCACCAACATCGAGTTGAACAGCAAGGCCGGCAACGTGTCGATCGATGGTGATATCGCCTGGGCCAGCGGCAATCAATTGAGCGTGGCCTCGGCCCAGGACATCAGCCTCAACAAGAACCTCAAGAGCAGCGGTGCGGGCGCCCGTATCGAACTCAATGCCAATCGGGACATCAAGATCAATGGTGCAGTAGCGCTGACCGGGGTCAACAGCAGCCTGGGCCTGGACTACGGCAACAGCTACGCCCTGGGGCCGAAGGGTCAGGTCACCCTGTCCGGCAGTGGCGCCTGGTTCGACGCCAATGGCGACCTGTACAAGGTGATCCAGAACGCCGCGCAATTGCAGGCGATCGGTACCAGCCTCGACGGCCTGTATGTGCTGGGCAACGACATCAAGGGCACCGGCAGCATCAAGTCCATTGGTGGCAGTCGAGAGTTCAACGGGGTCTTCGACGGCCTGGGCAATACCATCAGTGGTTTCACGGTCAATACCGACGGCCCTTACGGCGGTCTGTTCGGCCGCTCGTCCGGCACCATCAGCAACCTCAAGCTGGCGTCGATGAACATCTACGGTGCCACCTCCAACGCAGGCTTCGGCAAAATCGGTGGTCTGGTCGGCGTAAACACCGGCCGCATCGAAAACGTCAGTGGCACCAACCTCAACGTCTTCGCCAACAGCAACCAGAACAACATTGTCGGCGGCCTGGTCGGTGTCAACGCCGGCGGCACCATCGATCGTGGCTCGATGGCCGGTACGGTGACCGGTAATGCCAACACCTCCGCCGTCGGTGGGCTGGCGGGGGAAAACAACGTCGCTTCGGCTGGCCTCGGCACCATTACCAACAGCACCACCGACGTGCGGGTGCTGGGCACCATGCAGGTCACCACCAATGGCGGCATGGGCGGCCTGGTAGGCGTCAACAAGGGCGGCCTGATTAGCGACTCTTCGAGTGCTGGCACCGTCGGTACCGGGTTCAACCGTTACGTCCAGGACCCGAACCTGGGTGGCCTGGTGGGTTACAACCAGGGTGGCAGGATCGAACGCGCCAGCTCCTCGGTCGGCGTCTGGGGGTACACCGCCAGCCGTATCGGCGGCCTGGTGGGCTTCAACAACAACGGCGCTATCGTCGACTCCAGCGCCAGTGGCGCGGTGGTCGGTGCGGGCTCCGTGGCTGCCGGTGGCCTGGTGGGCTGGAACCAGAACAGCGAGCTCAATAACGTCAAGGCCACAGGCAAGGTCAGCGATTCGACCGGTGCCAACGTCGGCGGGCTGGTGGGCAAGAACGACAACAGTCGGATCCACACGGCTGAAGTGACAGGTGATGTGGTCGGCGGAGCCAGCGGCAACATCGGTGGCCTGATCGGGCACAACTTTGGTGGCAACACCGAATATGTCGTGGCCCGTGGCAAGGTCAGCGGCGGCAACCTCAGCTACGTCGGCGGCCTGGTGGGCTACAACGACGGCGACCTGAGTTCGGCCGAGGCCAGCGGTGACGTCAGCGGCGGCGCCAACAGCTTTGTCGGCGGGCTGGTGGGGACCAACGGCGACTTTGTCGATCACCGGATCAACAGTGCCTCGGCCAAAGGCAATGTGGTGGGCGGTAACCAGAGTTCGGTGGGTGGCCTGGTCGGCCAGAACAATTCGTTCATCACCAACTCCCTGGCCAATGGTCAGGTGAGCGGCGGCACCTATGCCCGCCTGGGTGGCCTGGTCGGCTTGAACATGGGCGATCTGCGCAACTCCGTGGCCTACGGCAACGTCAAGTTCGTGTCGAACTACGCCCAGACCTACGGCGGCCTGGTCGGGGTCAACTACGGCGACATGCGCTACAACACGGCGCTGGGCCTGGCGACTCAGGTACCCGCGGTCGGCCTGAACCAGGGCGACATTCGCAACTGATGACCCACAACCACTGATCCGAGGAATGGCAGTTGCCCCCGGTGCGCCTGGCGCACCGGGTTCCGGCTGCTGGCGGGTACCTGCTTGTCTCGTTCCTTGATGATCTTTTTTAAGGGTGGCCGCGAGCAGCCGGCCACTGTTGGGCAATCCATCTCGTTTGTGCAGAACGCTGCCCTTGTCAGGGGCGGTATCACCAAGGCGCAGACAGGGAGAAAGACAGATGATTCGCCAATGGCTGAGGCTTGTAGCCGATTGCAGACCGCTGCCCCTGTGGGTTCATGGCGTCATGCTCGCAGGGGTGCTTTGCGGCTGGGGCGGCGCAGAGGCGCAAGCGGCCTCGTTGAACGGTTATGCCAGGGACTGCAACCTCAGCAGCAAGGCCGGTTCCCCCTGGAGGCTGGTCAACCCGTTGAACACCAATACCCCGGTGGGAACCGTGTTGTGGGAGCGTACGGTGACCTTGCATACCAGTTTCAACCTGGCGATCTCCGGGAAACCGCGGGAGCTGGTGACCGCCGGACATTGGAGCCCCGGTACGCCGCAGACCGATGACGCCGCGCCTACCGATGTCGCCGGCATTGGCCTGCGACTGGACGTAGCTCCGCAAGGGCGGGAGAGAATACGGGTGACCCAGGTCACTTCTCCCATTGCCCTGGAAAAAAATGATGACCTGATCTACGAGAGCGGTTTACCCGCTCAGACCATGGTCACCCAGATTATTCAATCGCTGATCCTGACCGTACCGCCGGATCAGTTGCCCGCGGGCACTCTCAAAGTGACCCAGGTAACAGGCTCGTCCTACCTGCAGTTGTATGCGTACGACCTGGAAAAAAACGAATCAACCCTGGGATCCCAATTGGGCAAGCTCAGCCCGCCGCTGACCTACAGCTGCCGCAAGAGCCTGGTCATGGGCGGCCTGGACTTCAACATGGACATCGAGCTGCCCAAGACCTGTGTGGTGGAAGCCTACAAGGAAATCGGCGTGCGCCTGGGGCGCTTCTCCCTGGCGGACTTTCCCCAGGTCAATGCCACCTCGCCCGAGGTTCCCTTCAGCATCGGGTTGAGCCGCTGTTCGATGCAGGCCCGGCCTCGCGTCAGCTTTATCGACAAGTCAGGGGGCTCTGCGGTCAAGGGCGTGCTGGGCCTGATCGATTCCACCACCCGCGGGTTCGGCATTGTCATGACCAATGGGCTGACCTCGGAGCGCATCGAGTACAGCGGCCAGAGCTACGAGATGCAGCGCATCGGCGATGGCGCAAGCATTCCCCTGCGAGCCAGCTACATCCGCATCGGCAATGACCAGGAGGTTCACGCCGGAGGGGCTGCCAACGGGGCTGCAGAGTTCACTTTTACCTTCCCATGATCGCGACCGCTCATTGAGCCGGGCCGTCCGTGGGCAAGTTCTACCCAACACCGTCGTCCAGTTTGAAGGCCTAGCGCGCACTTCAGCGGCAGTGCCGTGCTGCAAAGGTTTGCAGTACGTAGATAAATCGATATGGAGTTTTCATGAACAAGATCTATGCATTGGTATGGAACCAGGCCCAGGGCTGCTGGAACGTCACTCACGAAGGCGCCCGGCGTCGGCGTGCCGGCTCCGGCAAGGGCCTGGTGGTGGCAGTTGCCAGTCTGTTGGCATTGACCGGGTTGCCTTCGGCGTTTGCGTTGCCCACGGGAGGGGAGGTGGTGTCCGGCAGTGCCGATTTCCATACCCAGGGCCAGCACATGTCCATCAATCAGCAGACGGACAAGCTGGTTACTCAGTGGAAGGATTTCAACGTGCAGAACGGTCAGTCGGTGACCTTCAACCAGCCCACCAGCACTTCGATCGCCCTGAACCGGGTCGTGGGTGTCAATGGCAGCCAGATTCACGGGCAGATCAACGCCAATGGCCGGGTGTTCCTGATCAACCCCAACGGCGTGGTGTTCGGCCAGGGCGCTCAGGTGAATGTCGGTGGCCTGGTGGCTTCGACCCGGGATATCAGCGATGCCGATTTCAAGGCCGGCAACTACAAGTTCGCCGGCACCTCGGCAGCCGAGGTGGTCAACCAGGGCTCCATCACTGCCGCTGACGGCGGTGGCGTGGCGCTGCTCGGGGCCAGGGTGACCAACCAGGGCACCATCAAGGCGCAGAACGGCCGTGTGGCGTTGGCCGCAGGCGATGGCTTCACCGTCAGCTTCGATGACAACCAACTGCTGGACCTGCATGTCGACAGCGCAGCGCTCGACGCGCTGGTGCACAACACCGGCACCGGCCTGCTCAAGGCCGATGGCGGGCAGGTGCTGATGACCGCCAAGAGCGCGGGCTCCATGCTGCAGACGGTGGTCAACAACCAGGGCACCGTCGAAGCCAACACCCTGTCGCAGAAGGCCGGGCGCATTACCCTGGATGGCGGCGACGTGGGCGTGGTCAGCGTCGATGGCTCGCTGCGCGCCAGTGCGCTGGACGGCAAGGGCGATGGCGGGGTGATCGAAACCCGGGGCGCCAACACTCGGGTGCAACTGACGACCAAGGTCGACACCCAGGCCAGGGATGGCCAGACGGGCACCTGGAAGATCGCCAGCAACGAAGTCAAGGTGGGCTCCTTCCTCACCGCCAAGAGCAACACCACCCATGCCGAAACTCTGTCGCGCAACCTAGCAACCACTCATATCGAACTGGCCAGTGGCAAGGGCGACGTGGCGGTGGAAAACGGGCTCTTCTGGTTCAGTGGCAACCAGTTGACCCTCTCTTCGGCCAAGGACATCCGCCTGGATGACAGCCTGTTTGCCGGTGGCGCCAATGCCCGGGTGGAACTCAACGCCCAGGGGGACATCAAGCTCAATCGTCAGCTGACGCTGAGCGGCAGCAACAGCAGCCTCGGGCTGAACCATGGCGGCAACTTTGCGCTGGGCCAGAATGGCGGCGTCACCCTGTCCGGCAACGGCGCCCGCTTCGATGCCAACGGCGAAGCCTACAGCGTCATTCAAAACGCCACGCAATTGCAGGCGATCGACCAGGATCTGGCGGGCCGCTACGTGCTGGGCAACTCCATCGACAGCAGTGCACGCCTGACCTCCATCGGTGGGCAGCAAACCTTCAGCGGCGTCTTCGAGGGCCTGGGCAACACCCTCAGCGGTTTGACGGTCAACAGCAACGGCACCGACGGCGGGCTGTTCGCCAGTTCGTCCGGCAGCATCGGCAACCTCAAGCTGGCCTCGATGACCATCAACGGCGCCACGTCCACCACCGGTAGCGGTGCCGTCGGTGGCCTGGTGGGGCGCAACAGCGGGAAAATCGCCAACGTCAGTGCCAGCAAACTGCGGGTGAATGCCAAGGGCCGGCAGGACAACCTGGTCGGCGGCCTGGTGGGCAGCAACGCCGGTGGCTCCATCGACGCGTCGTCGGTGGCCGGTGTGGTATTGGGCAATAGCTTTACCTCGGCGGCCGGTGGCCTGGTGGGCGAGAACCGTCAGGTGGCGGGCAGTGGCGGCACCGTCACCAACAGCAGCGCCGATGTCCGGCTCACCGCCAGCATCGCCAGCAACGCCGAGGGCGGTGTGGGCGGGTTGGTGGGCGTCAATCATCAAGGGCTGATTGCCGGTTCCTCCAGTTCTGGAACGGTTTCCAGTGGTGACAGCTACAGCTACAAGGGCACCAACCTGGGTGGCCTGGTGGGTTACAACCAGGGCGGCCGCATCGAGGGTTCCCAGTCTTCGACGGCGGTCTCGGGCAATGGCGCGAGCCATGCCGGCGGCCTGGTGGGGCGCAACGAGTCGGGCCGCATCAGTGACTCTGTCGCCAGCGGCGGGCTGCTGGGCAAGAACTTTGCCACGGCCGGTGGCCTGGTGGGCCTGAACCAGGACAGCACGTTGCACAACGTCACGGCCAGTGGTTCGGTCAATGGCGGCAGCAGCCTGCACATCGGTGGTCTGGTGGGGCAGAACATCGACGGCCACATCAGCCTTGCCGAGGCCTTCGGCCTGGTCCAGGGCGCGAGCAACAGCAACGTGGGCGGGCTGGTCGGCTACAACGTGGGCGGGCTGGTTGCCAACTCAACGGCCTGGGGCAACGTCGTGGGCAAGGACCAAAGCCATGTCGGCGGGCTCATCGGCTACAACGCCGGGGACCTGAAGTCGGTGGAAGCCCGTGGTGATGCCAGTGCTGGTGCCAAGAGCGCGGTGGGCGGCCTGGTGGGTACGCATGGCGTTCTCAAGGGTGACAGCCTTATCGACACCGCTTCGGCCAAGGGCAATGTCTCCGGGGGCAGTTACAGCGTGGTCGGTGGCCTGGTGGGGCAGAACAACGCGCGGATCGTCAACGCGCTTGCCAGCGGTACCGTCACCGGTAGCCGGGATGCTCAACTGGGCGGCTTGGCGGGGGTGGACCTGGGTGACATTCGCCAGTCCGCATCCTTCGGCAATATCCAGGTGATTGCGCCCAACTACGCAAGCCTGGGTTACGACCGCCCGTTCAGTCAGGCGGCCGACTTCAACCAGGGGGTGATGGGCAACTGAATCGCCCCCGGCCGTCGATAGAGGCGCTTGCCCACTTCGGATATGCCCTGGCAACCCAGGGCGTGTCCGGAATCGGCTGCCTGCTTCAGCATCGATGGAGTGTCCTGCCCTTGGGCACTTTCGATTGGCTGGCGTTTGGGCAACCTTGAAACCAACCCCTGCATCCATCGCGGATCAGGGGTTTTTTATGGCCTGCCTCAGACGCCCAGGCTTTCCAGGTCCCGTGCCAGCATCACCAGTTGGTGGGCCAGGGAGCTTTCGAGTTTTTCGCTGGACAGCTGGAAGCTCGGGGCGCCGCAGGTCAGGGCCATGATGCTGCCGTCGGCCAGGCGCAGTGGCACGCCGGCACCGTTGACGTTGCGGTCCCACTCGCCCAGTGACAGGCAGAAGCCGAACTCTTCGTATTCACGGAAGGAGTCTTCCAGGGATTTTTCCAGGGCAGGCCATTCATCACCGAGCTTTTTCGCCACTTCCCCCAACAGATGGTCACGCTCGATTTTCGGCGTGGCGGCCAGGTAGGCGCGCCCGGCGGCGCTGGTGGCCAGGGGCAGGCGCAGCCCGGGCTCCATGCGCAGGCTGGCGACTTCCGGCGGGCGGCTGCTGTCGACGTGGATCATCGACAGGCGATCGCGGCAAGTCAGGCTGACGGTGGTGTTGGTGCGGCGCGAGAACTCGTCCATGAACGGCTTGCCCAGCTGGCGCACCCGCAGGCTGGCGGAGTAGGCGTAGCCCAGGGCCAGTACCGCTGAATCCAGCTGGTACTTCTCCAGGTCCTGGTTGTACTTGAGGTAGCCCAGTTGCGTCAGGGTGTAGGTCAGGCGCGACACCGTGGGCTTGGGCAGGCCGGTGATGCGCGCGATGTCCTGGTTGCCGCGTACCGCGTGACCGTGGGTAAAGGCCCGCAGGACTTCCAGGCCTCGGGCCAGGGCTTCGACGAACTTACGGTCTTTGGGCGCTTGTTCCGGGGAGTCGTTCGGGTCTTGCATGGGGTCTTCCGGTAGGGGCTGGTGCCGGGCGCAATGCCGGTTGACCACGCAGCGGATTCGTGGAAACAAAGGAAAAATGTTATCCCGGAACCGCCGCAATTGAAATCTGCGATTCCCTGACGAAACCCGATTCCGTTCCTGACGCCATCACCGGCCAATCAAGGGCACGCCATAACCTCAGCGGCTGCCGCGCGCAGGCGGCCGCGCTTGAACACCCCTTCGGCGCTGGCCAGCAGGCGGTCCTGGGCATCCAGCAGGTCGCAGCTGGCCATGAAGATCTTGGCCCCGCCGCCGCGCAGGCGGGCCACGGCCCGGACCTCGGTGGCCGGTGGGATCGCGGCCATGTAGTTGATGTTCAGGGACAGGGTCAGGGCCAGCCGCCACTGGGCGGGGTCGGCATGCCAGGTGCCGCTCATGCCCATGGCGGTGTCGGCCAGGGAGGCGATGACACCGCCGTGCAGATTGCCGGCCTGGTTGAGGTGATGAGGTTGGACGGTGACCGCGATGACGGTTTGCGCCTGCTGGTATTCCCGCAGGTTCAACCCGAGATGGGCCGCGAATCCGCTGAACAGGCCTTGCAGCATCGAAACTTCGGGTACGGCACTCATGGGCGATGGCTCTTGGGTCAGTCCCGGTCGGGTGTCCTGGAGGGCAGGTGTTCCCCGTGGCCAGGCAGCAGTGATTGTTCTGATTGTGTTTCGCAGGGCAAATGGCTCGTTGAAATGCAGGATGTCAGCGAATATTCTACTGGTCAATATGGAATGTTATTTCGCACAGCGGAATATAAGTGGTTGAAAATCACGCCCTGCATGGGGCAGGATCGACCCGGGGCGGTGGCCCATCAACGTGCGGCCTGGCTGGCCAGCCGGCACCGGATGACGCTGTCCATGGCTGTTCCCTCGATCATTCCCGGGCTTGAAGGAGTCTTCCATGTCCACCGCTCGTACCCAGCGCCCCCATCACCGTGTCTGGCCCAAGCGCCTGCCCCTGGCCTTGTCGGTGCCGGCCACCTCGCTCTGGTTCAACCTGGAGGTGGCGGCCCGGCGTTACCCGGACAAGGTCGCCTACCGGTTTTTCGGCCACACGCTGAGCTTTGCCCAGTTGCAGGCCGAGGCCCTGGCGCTGGCCGGCTGGTTGCAGGGCGAAGGGGTCGAGCCCGGTGACCGGGTGGCGCTGTACCTGCAGAACTGCCCGCAATTCATCGTCGCCTGCTACGCCATCCTGCGGGCCAATGCGGTGCTGGTGCCGATCAACCCGATGAACAAGGTGCAAGAGCTGAGCTACCAGCTCGGCGATGCCCAGGCGCGGGTACTGATCTGCGCCGCGGACCTGGCGCCCATCGCCCAGGCGGCGAATGCCAGCCTCGACCCCGAGCAGCGACTGCACCGGGTCCTGGTGACCCGCTACAGCGATGCCATGCCGGCGCCGGCGGACATGCACCCGGCGGAGGTCGCCAGCGCCGAGATCGATGCCTGGCTGCGCAGCGAGCCACCGCTGCCCGAGGGCTATCAGCGCTGGAACGAGGCCCTGGCCCAGGCACGTTGCCCCGGCCCGCACACTGCCCAGGCCGATGACCTGGCGCTGCTGCAATACACCTCGGGCACCACCGGCCATCCCAAGGGCTGCATGCACACCCATCGCAGCCTGATGAGCAACGCGGTCAGCGGCAGCTGGACCCAATCCACCGTGGAGTCGGTGGGCCTTGGGGTCGTGCCGTTCTTCCACATCACCGGCCTGGTGTGCTTCGTCCTGCGGGCGGTGTTCGACGCCACCAGTACGGTGATCATGCCGCGCTGGGATCGGGAGCTGGCCGGGCGGCTGATCTCGCGGTACCGGGTGACCCACTGGACCTGCATCCCGACCATGGTCATCGACCTGTTCGCCAGCCCCCATTACCAGGACTTCGAACTGTCGAGCCTGGTGCATATCAACGGTGGCGGGGCGGCGATGCCCGAGGCGGTGGCGCAGCGCCTGCGCCAGGAGTTCGGCCTGACTTTTCTCGAAGGCTACGGCCTCACCGAAACCGCCGCCGCCAGCCATGGCAACCCCCCTGAGCGGGCCAAGCTGCAATGCCTGGGCATGCCGTTCTTTGGCGTCGATTCACGGGTCGTGGACCCGTGCACCCTGGAGGAACTTGCACCCGGCGAGGTGGGGGAAATCATCACCTTTGGCCCGATGCTGTTCAAAGGCTACTGGCGCAACCCTGAAGCTACCGAGGCGGCGTTCGTCGAGTTCGAGGGCAAGCGTTTCCTGCGCACCGGCGATCTGGGGCACATGGATGAGGAGGGCTATTTCTTTCTCACCGACCGCCTCAAGCGAATGATCAACAGCAGCGGCTTCAAGGTCTGGCCGGCGGAAGTGGAGGCGCTGCTGTTCAAGCACCCGGCGGTGCACGAAGCCTGTGTCATCGCCACCCGGGACGCCTACCGCGGGGAAAGCGTCAAGGCCCTGGTGGTGCTGCGCAGCGAGGCCCGGGGCCGCACCGCCAGCGAAGAGATCATCGCCTGGGCGCGCGAGCACATGGCCGCCTACAAGGTGCCGCGGGTGCTGGAGTTCGTCGACAGCCTGCCCAAGTCCGGCTCCGGCAAGGTGATGTGGCGCGTGCTCCAGGATCGCGAGGCGACCCATAGCTGAAGAGTGATTTCCCAGGCGGGCCAACCCGCGACTGCGTCGGAGACGACAATGACTACAACAACAATAACGGTCCAGGATCCCCACGCCTCACCCGAGCATGCCCGGCAGCTCGACACGCTGTACGCCAGGATCCGCTGGCGCCTGCTGCCGCTGTTGATGCTGTGCTACATGGTGGCCTTTCTGGACCGGGTGAACATCGGCTACGCCCAGTTGCAGATGAAGCAGACCCTGCCGTTCGGCGATGCGGTGTATGGCCTGGGGGCGGGGATCTTCTTCATCGGCTACTTCATCTTCGAGGTGCCCAGCAACCTGATGCTCAAGCGCAGCGGCGTGCGCAAGACCCTGTTACGGATCATGTTCTGCTGGGGCCTGGTGGCCGCGGCGATGATGTTCGTCAGCACCCCGATGCAGTTCTACGTTCTGCGTTTTCTTTTGGGGGCCTTCGAGGCCGGGTTCTTCCCCGGGGTGATCCTGTATTTCACCTACTGGTTCCCGGCGCCGCGCCGGGGGCAGGTGATCGCCATCTTCATGACCGCCGCCGCGGTCGCCGGGCTGATTGCCGGGCCGGTCTCGGGCAGCATCCTCAAGTACCTGGACTGCGCGGTCGGCCTGCACGGCTGGCAATGGATGTTCATGATCCAGGGGCTGCCGGCCAGTGTCCTGGGGGTAGTGGCTTTTTTCTATCTGCAGGACAGCCCGGCCCGGGCCCGCTGGCTCAGCGCCGGGGAAAAGCGCCTGCTGGACGCCGACATGGCCCAGGATCTGGCGAACGCCCGGGACAAATCCCAGGACAGCCTGGCGCAGATGTTTCGCGACCCCAGGATCTACCTGCTGTCCACGGCCTATTTCATGTTCCTGGGCGCCACCTACATGCTGGTGTTCTGGATGCCGAGCCTGATCCAGGGCTGGGGCAGCAAGGACCTGTTGCAGGTCGGGCTGATCACCGCGATCCCCAATATCGTCGGGATCGTCGGCATGGTGCTGATCGGGCAGCACTCCGACAAGCACCGGGAGCGGCGCTGGCACTTCGTCGGCTGCATGGCCATCGCGGTGTTCGGCCTGGCGGTCACCACCTTGCTCAACGGCCACCTGCTGCTGTCGGTTACGGCCCTGGGTTTTGCCTACGTGGGGATCAAGGCCGGCACGCCGATCTTCTTCGCCCTGGTCAGCGAGTACCTGTCGGTGGCGGCCACCGCCGGGGGCATTGCCTTCATCAGCAGCCTGGGCAACCTCGGCCCGGCGGTCACACCCTGGCTCAACGGGGTGATCAACAGCCATACCGGCGGCCACGTGTCGAGCATGTACCTGGGGATTGTCATGTACCTGCTGGCGGGCGGGCTGGTACTGGTGACCGCGCGCATCGCCCGGGTGCCCAAGGTCGCTGCGGTCGTCGCCGAATCATGAACTACCCATTGGATTGCCCAGGAGCCCGAACATGAGCCTGCCGAAGATTCTCACCCAGCATTTGCGCCTGCCAGTGGTGGCCGCGCCGCTGTTCATCATTTCCACTCCCGAGCTGGTGATCGCCCAGTGCAAGGCCGGGATCGTCGGTTCCTTTCCGGCGTTGAACGCACGGCCGGCCGAGCGCCTGGGGGAGTGGATCGAGCAGATCACCCAGGCCCTGGCCGAGCACGACCGGCTGCACCCGCAGCGGCCCGCCGCGCCGTTTGCGGTGAACCAGATCGTCCACCGCTCCAATGACCGGCTGGAGCAGGACATGGCGGTCTGCGTGCAGCACAAGGTGCCGATCATCATCACCTCCCTGGGCGCGCGCCCCGAGATCAACCAGGCGGTGCACAGCTACGGCGGCATCGTGCTGCACGACGTGATCAACAACCGTTTTGCGCGCAAGGCCATCGACAAGGGCGCCGACGGCCTGATTGCCGTGGCGGCCGGCGCCGGAGGGCACGCGGGTACCCAGTCGCCGTTTGCCCTGGTGCAGGAAATCCGCCAATGGTTCGATGGCCCGCTGCTGCTTTCCGGGGCCATTGCCTCGGGGCGTTCGATCCTCGCGGCCCAGGCCCTGGGGGCGGACCTGGCCTACATCGGCTCGGCCTTTATCGCCACCCAGGAGGCCAACGCGGTGGCGGGCTACAAGCAGATGATCAGCCAGTCGACGGCCGAGGATATCGTCTACACCAACCTGATCACCGGGGTGCACGGCAATTACCTGAAGGCCTCGCTGGTGGCCGCGGGGCTGGACCCCGATGACCTGCCCAGCAGCGATCCCTCGCAGATGAACTTCGGCGCAGACAGGCACAAGCCCAAGGCCTGGAAGGAGATCTGGGGCTGTGGCCAGGGGATTGGCGTGGTTGACGGCGTACCGAGCGCCGGAGACTTGGTGGCGCGCCTGGGCAGGGAGTATCAGCAGGCCTGCCAGGGGGTGCGCACCCGGTTGCTGTAACGCGCAAGTGGGAAGGGGAGGCTGCCGGCAATGGCCGGCAGCGTCGTTTTCGCGATCTACCAGATCTTGTGGATGAGGCTCAGGGCGTGGCCGCGGTAGGCCAGGCTCTCCATGACCTCCAGGTAGCGGTTGTCGACCTTGGCCACGCCCTTGCCTGGGTTCAGCAGGGGGGATTGAGCGCAGCGTCGGGCAGCGCGCTGCGCACCGGGCAAGGAAGGCGGCGACACCTGCTGCCCTTGCGACAGGCTCAGGTGGCCGCCCGGGCCGCGATTCATGGGGCCTATTGCTTGCCGAGGGCGATGTAGCGTTGCAGGTGGTGATCCTCGTCCCCCAACTGATGGTCGATCATCACCAGCCGCTTGGCGTAATGGGCCAGGGGCAGCTCCCAGGTCATGCCGATGCCGCCGTGCAACTGGATGCATTCTTGCGCCACCAGGGTGCCGATGCGGCCGATGCTGACCTTGGCCGCTGACAGCGCGCGCTCGCGGTCCAGGCGATCGGCCTCCAGGGCCGAGGCGGCATTGATCACCGCCGAGCGCGCTTGTTCGATCTCCAGCAGCAGCACCGCCATGCGATGTTGCAGTGCCTGGAAACTGCCGATCGGGCGGCCGAACTGCTGGCGGGTGCGCAGGTAATCCAGGGTCGCCACTTTGGCCACTTCCATGGCGCCCAGGGCTTCGGCGCACAACGCCAGTACGCCGCGGCCAATGGCCCGCTCCAGGGTGGCATGGCCCTGGTGCAGGGTGCCCAGCAGGGCAGAGCCCGGCACAAGCAGCTGGTTCAGGCGCACCTGCGCCACGGGGCCGCCATCGAGGGTGGCGCTGCCGCGGATCTCCAGGCCCGGGGTGTCCCTGGGCACCAGGAACAGCGAAATGCCCTGGCTGTCGTCAATGGCTCCGGCGGTGCGGGCCGACACCACCAGCAACCCGGCCTGCTCGCCGTGCAGCACCAGGCTCTTGGTGCCATCCAGGCGCCAGCCGTCGGCCTGGGGTTCGGCGCGGCAGGCGACCCGGTTGAGTTCGTAGTGGCTGTCGGGTTCGTCATGGGCCAGGGCGGCGATCAGGCTGCCGTCGATGATCTGCGCCAGCTCGATCTTCTGCGTTTCGCTACCGGCGCTGGCGATGGCGTCCCCGGCCAGCACCGCGCTGCCCAGCAGCGGTTCCACCAGCAGCCCGCGGCCCACGGCCTCGAAGACCAGGGCCAGGTCGAAGCCACCGCCGCCGTAGCCACCGTCGGCTTCGCTGAACAGGGCGCCGATCACCCCCATCTCTGCCAGCTGCTGCCAGATCCCGGAGTTGAAACCCTGGCCTGACTGCAGGCTCTGCTGGCGTTTTTCCAGGTTGTAGTGCTGGGCGATAAAGCGGTTCAAGCTGTCGCCGAGCATGCGCCGTTCTGCGCTGTGTTCGAAGTTCATGTGCGCACCCTCAGAGCCCGAGAATCATTTTCGAAATGATGTTTTTCTGGATTTCATTGGAGCCGCCGAAGATCGACAGCTTGCGATTGTTGAAGTACTGCGCCGCCGCGCTGCTGGCGAAGGCCGGGCCCAGGTCCATCGCCCCAGTGTCGCCTTCGTCCTGCATGACCCGGGCGGCGGGGCCCATGGCCCGGCGCAGCAGAGCGGTGAGCTCCTGGCGGATTTCCGTGCCGCAGATCTTCAGCATCGAGCTTTCCGCGCCGGGCGCGCCGCCACCGGCCACCGCTGCAATCACCCGCAGGTTGGTGGTCTTCATGTTCTCAAGGTCGATCTCGACCCGGGCCAGGCGTGAGGCGAACTGCGGGTCTTCCAGCAGCGGCCGGCCATTGCGGGTGCGCTGTGCTGCCACGCGCTTGAGGCGTTGCAGCGCGGCCATGGACAAGCCGACCCCGGCAATGTTGGTGCGCTCGTAGGTCAACAGGTACTTGGCACAGGTCCAGCCCTTGTTTTCCTCGCCTACCAGGTTGGCCACCGGCACCCGCACGTCGGTGAAAAACACCTCGTTGATCTCGTGGTCGCCTTCCAGGGTGATGATCGGACGCACCTCGACCCCGGGGCTGGCCATGTCGATCAGCAGGAAGCTGATGCCTTCCTGGGGCTTGGCCTCGCGGTCGGTGCGCACCAGGCAGAAAATCATGTTGGCGTGCTGGCCCAGGGTGGTCCAGGTCTTCTGGCCGTTGACCACATAGTGATCGCCGTCGCGCACGGCCGTGGTCTTGACCGCCGCCAGGTCCGAGCCGGCACCGGGTTCCGAATAGCCCTGGCACCACCAGTGGCGGCCGTCGAGGATGCGCGGCAGCCAGTAGTCCTGCTGCTGTGGGGTGCCGTACTTGATCAGCACCGGGCCCAGCATGTTGACCCCGAACGGCACGATGCGCGGCGCGTTGGCCAGGCCGCATTCGAGTTCGAAGATGAATTTCTCCACGGCGCTCCAGCCCGGCCCGCCAAAGGCCTCGGGCCAGTGGTTGGCCAGCCAGCCGCGGGTGTTGAGGGTCGAATGCCAATGCTCCATGTCGGCCTTGGACAGGCGTTCGCCATTGGCCACCTTGTCACTCAGTTCGCTGGGCAAGTGTTCGGCGAGGAAGGCCTGCACCTGATTGCGGAAGGCTTCTTCTTGGGGGGTGAAACTCAGGTCCATGTCGGCGTCCTCAATAGATTTCGAACAGCGCGGCGGCGCCCATGCCGCCGGCAATGCACATGCTGACCACGGCGTACTTGACCCCGCGGCGCCGACCTTCGAGCAGCACATGGCCGGCCAGGCGCGCGCCGGTCATGCCGAACGGGTGGCCGAGGGCGATGGCCCCGCCGTTGACGTTCAGGCATTCATCGGCGATGCCCAGCCGCTGCTGGCAATAGAGCGCCTGGGAGGCGAAGGCTTCGTTGAGTTCCCAGAGGCCGATGTCGTCCACCTTGAGGCCGTGCCGGGCCAGCAGCCGGGGTACGGCGAACACCGGGCCGATGCCCATTTCGTCGGGTTCGCAACCGGCCACCGCCATGCCACGGAACACGCCCAGCGGTTGCAGGTTGGCGCGGGCCGCTTCACGGGCCTCCATCAGTACGCAGGCCGAGGCGCCGTCGGACAGTTGCGAGGCGTTGCCGGCGCTGACGAAGCGCTGCGGGCCCAGCACCGGTTCCAGTTTGGCCAGGGCCTCGTAAGTGCTCCCCGGGCGGTTGCAGGTGTCGGCGTCCACCGTGACCTGGTGCTGGCTGACCTCGCCGCTCTGCTTGTCGGTCACGGCCATGGTGGTGGTGCAGGGAATGATTTCCTCGCGGTAGTGCCCGGCCCGTTGCGCCGCTTCGGTCTTGTGCTGGCTGCGCAGCGAGAAACGGTCCTGGGCCTCGCGGCTGATGCCGTAGCGCGCGGCGACGATGTCCGCGGTCTCGATCATCGGCAGGAACAGCTCCGGCTTGTGCTGCACAAGCCAGGGATCGAGATCCGGGTCGTCGCTGCCGCGGCCGCGGATCTGCGAGATGCTTTCCACGCCACCGGCAATGATGGCGGGGGCGCCATCGACCACGATACGTCCGGCGGCCATGGCGATGGCCTGCAAGCCGGAGGCGCAGAAGCGGTTCACCGTGGTGCCGGCGATGCCGATGGGCAGGCCGGCGCGGACCACCGCCAGGCGCGCGACGTTGCGCCCGGTGGTGCCTTCGCCGTAGCCACAACCGAGGATGGCGTCCTCGATCAGCCCCGGGTCGATGCCGGCCCGTTCCACGGCGGCGCGTACCGCGAAAGCGGCGAGGGTCGGGCCGGGAGTGATGTTGAATTCGCCGCGGTGGGCCTTGGTCAGGGGCGTGCGTGCGGTGGATACGATGACGGCTTCGCGCATGGCGCGTGCTCCTTGAGTCAATGGCTGTGGTTGAGGCTGTCGAAGTTCTCGCCGCGCTCCACCAACTGCTCCAGCAGTGGCGAGGCTTTCCAGAACAGCGGGTCTTGTTCGGCGAATTCGCGGATGTCCGCCAGCACCTGGGGCAGGCCGTACTGGTCGGCGTACTTGAGCGGGCCACCGCGATAGCGCGGGAAGCCGTAGCCATGGATAAAGGTGATGTCCACATCCAGGGGGCGCAGGGCGATGCCTTCGTGCACCACGTTGGCGCCTTCGTTGATCATCGCCGCCATGTAGCGCCGCAGGATCTCCGGGTTGCCGAAGGGGCGGGGCGTGATGCCGGCCCGGGCCCGCTCGGCGTCGATGATGGCCAGGACTTCCGGGTCCTGGGTGGCGCTGCGCGGGCCCTGGGCATAGAGGTAGTAGCCACGGCCGGTCTTTTGTCCGAACCAGCCGCGCTCGCACAGGCGGTCGGCAATCTGCACGTAGCGCGCGTCGGGATTGCGGGTGGCGGCCTTGCGTTTGCGCGTCGCCCAGCCGATGTCGCCGCCGGCCAGGTCGGCCACCTGGAAGGGGCCCATGGGGAAGCCGAAGTCGCGCAGGGCCTGGTCGATCTGATAGGGCGAAGCGCCGTCTTCCATCATGTAGTCCGCCGCCTGGCGGTAGACCGCGAGGATCCGGTTGCCGATGAAACCATCGCAGACCCCGGCACGCACCGGCACCTTGCGCAGTTTCTTCGCCAGTTCGAAGGCCGTGGCCACCACGTCCGGCGCGACCTTGGCCGGGACCACGATCTCCAGCAGCTTCATGATGTTGGCGGGGGAGAAGAAGTGCAGCCCGATGACATCGGCAGGCCGCGAGACGCTGTCGGCGATGGCGTTGAGGTCCAGGTAGGAGGTGTTGCTGGCCAGTACCGCGCCAGGTTTGCACACCCGGTCCAGTTCCTTGAACACCGCCTGCTTGGCGGCCATGTCCTCGAACACCGCTTCGATCACCAGGTCGGCCCGGGCCAGGTCCTGGTAGTCCAGGCTGGCGCGGAAGCGGGCCAGGGTCGCGGCCTTGCCGGCGGCATCCAGGCGGCCTTTTTCGATCAGCCCGTCATAGACCTTCTCGACGTTGCCCCGGCCGCGGTCCAGGGCCTGCTGGTCGCGCTCGATCATGGTGACCTGCAGGCCGGCGTCGAGGGCCGAGACAGCGATGCCGGCGCCCATGGTGCCGCCGCCGACCACGGCCACCTGTTCGATGGGGCGAGGCTGGGCGATGCGGGTTTCCGGGGCCTTGAGCACCTCGCGCTCGGCGAAAAAGGCATGTACCAGCCCGGCACGCTGCGGGCTGTCGAGGCATTCCTGGAACAGCCGGCGTTCTTCCTCCAGGCCTTGATCGAAGGGCCGGTCAAGGGCCGCCTCGACCGCACGAATGATGTTCTGCGGCGACAGCAGGCCCTTGGCCTTGTGCGTGAGCTGTTCGCGGGCGGCGTTGATCTGTTCGCGTTGCAGATGCTGATCGCCCAGGGCCCGGGCGTCCCGGGTGCGCCGCACGCCGGCATGGCTGTCCACCAGCTCGCGGGCATAGGCCAGGCCGGCAGCCAGGGCATCCTCACCCTCCGCCAGGCGGTCCACCACCCCCAGGTCGAGGGCCTCCCGGGCATTCAGGTGACGGCCGCTGAGCATCAGTTCCAGGGCCGCCCGGGCACCGATCAGGCGTGGCAGGCGCTGAGTGCCACCGGCCCCGGGCAGCAGGCCGAGCAGCACTTCCGGCAGGCCGAGGCGGGCGCTGCCCAGGGCCAGGCGGTAGTGGGCCGCCAGGGCCACTTCCAGGCCGCCTCCCAGTGCCACGCCCTGGATGGCCGCCACCACCGGTTTGGCGCTGTCCTCGATGCGCTTGACCACCGCTGGCAATGCCGGGGCCTGGGGCGCCTGGCCGAATTCGCGAATATCGGCGCCGCCACAGAAGTGGCGCCCGGCGCCGACCAGCAGGATGGCGGCCACCGTCGGATCGTCGGCGGCGCTGTCCATGGCGGCCAGCAGCCCGCGCCTGACTTCCACGCCAAGGGCGTTCACCGGCGGGTTGTCGAGGGTCAGGACCAGGATGTTGTCGTGCAGGGCGGATGCCACAGAGGGCTGGGCGGTGTCGCGACTCATTGCAGCAGTCTCCCGAGGAAAGGGCAGCGTGAGGCCGATGGTTGCCCAGGGGCTCCGGGCGCTGAACGGAAATCAGGATTGGATTCCGCTGTTTGAATCGGCTGGTGAAAATAATCCTGTCATCAATAAATTAGTGGGTCAATACGGAATAGTGTTTCGCAGTGCGGAATAAAAAGATTCTTTTTACTTGATTTAAGCCCTTGATTGCTTCAGAGACGTGAGGATGAATATTTGACATATTTGATTTGTGATCACATATTGCTGCCCACAAGAATCACAACACAGGTGTCACCCCCATGTCCGAAGGTCCTATCCCCCTGCCTACCTTGCGTCAGGTTTCTCGCGATACCTTGCAGGAACAGGTGTATCGACAGATTCGCGAAGCCTTGATGAGTGGCCGATTCCAGCCCGGCCAGAAACTGACCATTCGTGGCCTGGCCGAAGCCCTGGGTTCCAGCCCGATGCCGGTGCGCGAAGCCCTGCAGCGCTTGAGTGCGGAAAATGCCTTCGAGGTCACGGAAACCTCCCGCCTGCGGGTACGCATGATGACGGTGGAGCGCCTGCGGGAAATCCGTGATGCACGGGTGGCCCTGGAGGGGCTGCTGGCGGAAAAGGCCGTGCAGCATCTGCACAAGGCCGATATGCAGGAGATCGCCGATCTCTGCCGGCAGATGCAGAAGGCCGCCGACGAGGTGGATGTCTCCCGCTACCTGTGGACCAACTTCGCTTTCCACCGGCGCATCTATGCAGTGGCCCGGGCCGAACTGACCATGGCCGCCGTGGAGAACTTCTGGCTGCACATGGGCCCCTGCTTCGCCCTGGTGGCGCCGGACAAGGCCCACCTGCAACGTTCCATGGAAGCCCACAACCGAATCGTCGAGGCCCTGGTCGCCGGCGATGGCCCGGCGGCGCGAGCGGCGGTCACCGACGACATCATGCAGGCGGCGGATTCCCTGGGCCGCCTGCTGGCCAAGAGCGACGGCGCAGCACAGCGCAAAGGAGGCCGGGCATGAGCATCCTTCAGCGTTTGCAGCCTTATCCGGGCTTGCGGGTGATGATTTCCGGTGGCGCGGCGGGCATCGGTGAAGTGCTGGCCGCTGCTTACCTTGAAGCCGGCGCCCAGGTGCATGTGTGCGATGTCAGCGAAGCGGCCCTGGCGGCCTTTCGCGATCGCTACCCCGAGGCCCTGGCAACCCGTACCGATGTCGCCGACCCGGCGCAGATCGAAGCCTTGTTCAAGCTTCAGGTGCAGCACTTCGGTGGCCTCGATGTGCTGGTCAACAACGCCGGCATTGCCGGGCCGACCGCGGGCATCGATGCCGTCAGCGATGCCGACTGGCAGCGCACCATCGATATCAACCTGACCGCGCAATACCGCTTCGCCCACCACGCGGTGCCCCTGCTCAAGGCCTCGGACAAGGCCCACCTGCTGCACATCGCCTCCGTGGCCGGGCGCCTGGGCTACGCCTGGCGCACGCCCTATGCCGCTACCAAATGGGCGATTGTCGGGTTGATGAAGTCTTTGGCGGCGGAGCTGGGTGCCAGCGATATCCGGGTCAACGCGCTGTTGCCGGGGATAGTCGAGGGGCCGCGGATGGAGGCGGTGATCCAGGCCCGGGCCGAACAGACCGGGGTACCGGTGGCGCAGATGCGCGAGCAGTACCTGGAGAAGATCTCCCTCAAGCGCATGGTCAGTGCCGAAGACGTGGCGGCCATGGCGCTGTTCCTCTGTTCGCCGGCGGCATGCAACGTCACCGGCCAGGCGATCAGCGTCGACGGCAACGTCGAATACCTCTAGCTCCCGCCGGCTGGCCGCGCCGGCGAGGACCGCCGGCGCTGAAACCTGTAGCGACACCCTGGGATTTTTTTCATCAAGAATAAAAGTCGGAGTACCGTCATGCCTGGAAAAACACCCGTCATCATCACTTGCGCCGTTACCGGTGCCATTCATACCCCGTCCATGTCGCCCCACCTGCCGGTCACGGCCGGGGAGATCGCCGCCGAGGCCATCGCCGCCGCGGAGGCCGGGGCGGCCATCGTCCATCTGCACGCCCGGGACCCGGAGGACGGCCGGCCGAGCCAGGACCCCGAGCTGTTCCGGCGCTTCCTGCCGCAGATCAAGGCCGCCTGCGACGTGGTGATCAACCTCACCACCGGCGGCGCGCCGACCATGGGTGTCGAGGAGCGCCTGCAACCGGTGCTGGAGTTCAAGCCGGAACTGGCCTCGCTGAACATGGGCTCGATGAACTTCGGCCTGTACGAAATGCTCAACCGCTTCACCGAGTTCAAGCACGACTGGGAGCGGCCGTACCTGGAGGAAAGCGACGACCGGATTTTCCGCAATACCTTCCGCGATATCGCCCATATCCTCAGTGCCTGTGCCGAGAACCGCACGCGCTTCGAGATCGAGTGCTACGACATCGGCCACCTCTACACCGCTGCGCATTTCCTGGAGCGCGGCCTGCTCAAGGCGCCGCTGTTCATCCAGTCGGTGTTCGGCCTGCGGGGCGGCATCGGCGGCCACCCCGAGGACCTGGCTCACATGCGCCGCACCGCTGACCGGCTGTTCGGCGATGCCTATCACTGGTCGATCCTCGGCGCCGGGCGCAACCAGATTCCCCTGGCGACCATGGGCCTGGCCATGGGCAGCCATGCCCGGGTCGGCCTGGAGGACTCGCTGTGGGACGGCCCCGGCAAGCTGGCGGCGAGCAACGCCGACCAGGTACGACGCATCCGCAGCGTCATCGAGGCCCTGGGCGGCCGGGTGGCGACGGCGGACGAAGCCCGCACCCTGCTCGGGCTCAAGGGACGCGACCAGGTCGCCTTCTAAGCCCCGCAGGCCCGCTGCCGGCGCCTTCCGGGCGCTGGCGATCCCGCATAACAATTACAAAGGGATATGCCCATGAACACTGCAACCGCCGCGCCGCCCCGGGACCCGCAACAACTGACCCGGCTGATGTTCCTCAAGCTGATGCCGCTGCTGATCGCGGCCTATGTCCTGAGTTTTCTCGACCGCACCAATATCGCCCTGGCCAAGCATCAGCTGGATGTGGACCTGGGGATTTCCGCCGCGGCCTACGGGCTGGGGGCCGGACTGTTCTTCCTCACCTATGCGCTGTCCGAAGTGCCGAGCAACCTGATCATGCACAAGGTCGGCGCGCGCTTCTGGATCGCCCGGATCATGGTGACCTGGGGGCTGATCTCCGCCGCCATGGCTTTCGTCCAGGGCGAGACCTCCTTCTATGTGCTGCGCCTGCTGCTGGGGATCGCCGAGGCAGGGCTGTTTCCCGGGGTCATGCTGTACCTGACCTACTGGTTCGACCGCCAGCAGCGGGCCCGGGCCACCGGCTATTTCCTGCTGGGGGTGTGCCTGGCCAATATCATTGGCGGCCCGCTGGGCGCGGCGCTGATGAAGATGGACGGCCTTTTGGGCTGGCACGGCTGGCAGTGGATGTTCCTGCTCGAAGGCCTGCCGGCGGTGTTCTTCGCCTGGGTGGTATGGCGGCGCCTGCCGGACCGCCCGAGCCGTGCTCCCTGGCTGAGCGCCGAGGAAGCGGCGGCCATCGAACAGCGCCTGGCCCGGGAAGCCGATGAGGGCGCGGGGCAGGGCGGGCACTCGTTCCGGCAATGCTTCACGCCACAGATCCTGCTGGCGATCTTTGTCTACTTCTGCCATCAGATCACCATCTACACCGTGATCTTTTTCCTCCCCAGCATCATCGGCAAGTACGGCAACCTGAGCATCATGAGCGTTGGCCTTTTGACCTCGCTGCCCTGGATCGCCGCAGCCGTCGGGGCTATCGCCTTGCCCCGGCTGGCCAACAGCCCGCAACGCTCGCGGCGCCTGCTGGTCTGTGGCTTGCTGGTGATGGCGGCGGGGCTGTCGATCGCGGCGTTTTCCGGGCCGGTGTTCAGCCTGCTGGGGTTCTGCGTGGCGGCGCTGATGTTCTTCGTGGTGCAGTCGATCATCTTCCTGTACCCGGCTTCACGGCTCAAAGGCGCGGCGTTGGCGGGTGGCCTGGGCTTCGTCAATTCCTGCGGGCTGCTGGGCGGTTTTGTCGGCCCTTCGGTGATGGGCGCGATCGAGATGAGCACCGGCAATGCCATGAATGGCCTCAAGGTGATTGCCCTGGTGCTGCTGGTGGCGGCATTGGCGGCCCTGCGTTTGCGCCAGGGCCAGGAGGACCGCTGTGAGCAAAGGGCGAGTGGGCTGGCGAGAAACTCCGCCTGAGGTCTGCCCGGGGTTGGCGTCGCTTGGCAGATCTTGCCTGGACGCCAGCCCTCCGGCCTTTCTACACTGCTTCCCGTCTGGGGACCGGGGGCAACATCAATGAATCGCAATGAACTGCGCAAGGCCGATATCAACCTGATGGTGGTGTTCGAGGCGCTGATGCTCGAGCGCAATGTCACCCGGGTGGCGGAGAAGCTGTTCCTCGGCCAGCCCACCATCAGTTCCGCGCTCAACCGCCTGCGGGCGATGTTCAACGACCCGCTGTTCATTCGCGTCGGCCATCGCATGGAGCCCACGGCCCGTGCCGAGCAGATCATCCAGCACCTGTCGCCGGCCCTGGACGCACTGTCCTCGGCCCTGAGCCTGACTCACGATTTCGATCCCGCCAGCAGCACCATGACCTTTCGCATCGGCCTGTCCGACGACGTCGAGTTCGGCCTGCTGCCCCCCCTGCTGCGGGCCCTGCGCCAGGAAGCGCCGCAAGTGGTGGTCGTGGTGCAGCATGTGGACTACTGGCGGATTCCCGACCTGCTGGCGTCCGGCGATATCACCGTGGGCATCAGCCAGACCCGCGGCCTGCCGGCCAACGCCAAGCGCAAGCTGCTGCGGCATATCCAGCCCAGCGTGCTGCGGGCCGATGCCAGCGACACACCGCTGACCCTCGATGAGTACTGCGCGCGGCCCCATGTGCTGGTGTCCCACACCGCCAATGTCGCCGGCTTCGCCGATGAGTGGCTGGCGGAGATCGGCCGCACCCGCCAGGTCGTGTTGTCGGTGCCCCAGTACAGCTCGCTGCCGGCCCTGCTCGCCGGTACCAAGCTGATCGCCAGCCTGCCCGACTATGCCGCCGCAGCCATGGCCGCCTCGGGGCAGCTGTACTGCGAGCCGTTTCCGTTCAAGACCCCGACCCTGGACCTGTCCATGGTCTGGCTCAGCCATGTGGACACCGACCCCGCCGAACGCTGGCTGCGCTCGCGGCTGGAAGCCTTCATGAGCGAGCGGGCGCCCCTCGCGAGCTAATCGTGCCTTGCAGCCGCTGCCGCAGGCTGCGATGGACCGCGCAGCGGGCCCCAAACCTGCCCATGCGGTATGCCTGGCGGATCGGGTGGGCGGCCTTGCCAGTCCTGCGGACCGGGTCGCAGCCTGCGACAGCGGCGCAGTGAACGGAGGCCGCCAGCTTGGCATAGGCACAGGCGGCTGCTTTGCTGTGTGGATCGTCTGTTGAAACATTGATCGGTGGAGTGTGCCCATGAGTCGTTCCCGTTCCCTGTTGCGTGGGCGTGGCAGCCACGACAGCGGCAAGGTTGGCATGGTCGAGCTGTTCTTCGACCTGGTGTTCGTGTTTGCCGTGACCCAACTGTCCCACTCCCTGCTGGCTCATCTGTCCCTGGGCGGAGCGCTGCAGGTGGCGTTGCTGATGGTGGCGGTGTGGTGGGTGTGGATCTTCACCTCGTGGATCACCAACTGGCTGGACCCGGAAGCCCTGCCGATCCGCCTCGGCCTGTTCGTGCTGATGGTGGCCGGGTTGCTGCTGTCCTCGTCGATTCCCCAGGCCTTCGGCGAGCGTGGGCTGCTGTTCGCCGGCGCCTATGTGTTCATGCAGGTGGGGCGCACCGCCTATTCGCTGTGGGCAGTGCGCGGCGAGCCGCTGAACATGACCCGCAACTTCCAGCGGATCCTCTTGTGGCTGATGTTCTCGGGCGTTTTCTGGATCACCGGTGGCCTGCTCGAAGGCCCGCAGCGCCTGGCGTGCTGGGGGCTGGCCCTGGCCATCGAGGTGCTGTCGCCGTCACTGTATTTCTGGGTGCCGGGGCTCGGCCGCTCGACCCTGGAAGACTGGAATGTCGAAGGCAACCACATGGCCGAGCGCTGCGCTCTGTTCGTGATCATCGCCCTGGGTGAATCCCTGCTGGTCACCGGCGCCACCTTCGCCGAGCTGGCCACCAGTGCCGAAGGGGTACTGGCTTTCGTGGTGGCGGTGCTGGGCAGCATTGCCATGTGGTGGGTGTATTTCGACAGCGGCGCCGAGCGTGCCCACCACCGCATCGCCCACTCCAGCGACCCGGGGCGCCAGGCGCGTATTGCCTACACCTACCTGCATGTGCTGATCGTCGCCGGGATCATCGTCAGTGCGGTGGCCGACGAACTGGTGCTGGTGCACCCGCAGCATGCCAGCCAGGCCGCGGTGCTGGTGATCGTCGGCGGGCCCTGGCTGTTCCTGCTGGGCTGCGCGCTGTTCAAGTGGGTGATGAACGAGCGGCCGTTGCCGCCGCTGTCGCACCTGGCCGGGCTCGCGGCCTTGCTGCTGTTGTTGCCCGCGGCCTGGAACCAGTGGTTTTCCGCCCTGGCGCTGGGCAGCCTGACCGCCCTGGTGATGCTGCTGGTGGCGGCCTGGGAAACCCTGGCCCTGCGGGAAAGGGCGGCGTCCAGGCAATGAGGCTAACGGCTACTGCGGCGGCGTGGGGCGGGTTGTGTAGTATGGAGCGCCTTTTTACCCCTGACTGACCGGGAGCTTTGCCATGCCGCACCTGCATATGGAATACACCGCCAACCTGCCGCAACTGGACGTCGACAAGGCGCTGCTGCGACTCAATCATGGGCTGGTGGCGTCCGGGCAGTTCTCCGACGAGTTCGACATCAAGAGCCGCGCAGTCAAGGTCGAAGCGTTCCGGGTCGGCACCGGGATTGGCGAGCGCGGCTTTGTCCACGTCAAGCTGGCCTTGCTCAGCGGCCGCTCGCCAGAGGTCAAGAAGCAGTTGTCCGAGAGCCTGCTGGCGGTGTTGCAGGATCTGGCGCCATGGCCGGCGGATGTCCAGGTGCAACTGTGCGTGGAGATCGTCGATATCGACCGCGCGTCCTACAGCAAGGCCGCCGTCGGCCGCTGAGGATCAGGCCAGCCCCTGCTCGGCGCAGACCTTGACTATCTGTTCACGGAACCAGGTCTGCGCGCTGTCCTGATCGGTGTGCTGGCTCCACTGCATGTCCAGGCTGAATCCCGGCAGGCCGCTGGGGGCCTCGCAATGGTTGAACACTGCCTCGTTGGCCAGCAGTGCCTGGATGCGCCGGGGCAGGGTGAGGAGGAAGTCGGTGCCGGTGATCATCTTCAGCGCTGCGCTGTAGCTGTTGGAGCGGGCGACGATCTGCCGCTTGTGGGCCTGGCGCGCCAGCCAGCCGTCCACCATGTTGCTGTCCGACGTCCAGGGCGTGGGAAACACGTGCCGCCGCTCGACGAACGACTGCAGGCTGAAGCGCGGTTCCCTGGGCGGGGTCGCACGCTTGTCGAAGACACACACCAGGTCGTCCTCCAGCAGCATCTGCGATTTGAAGTCGGCGTGGCCGCGATGGAAGTCGGGCCCGAAACAGATCACCAGGTCGACGCTGCCATCGCGCAGGTCCTCGGCGGGAATATCACTTTCCAGCTTCTGCACGTTGACTGTCACCGGCAGGTCGGCGTAGTCGAAGCCCTTGAGCAGGCGCGGCAGGATCAGCAGCTCGAAGTATTCCGGGGCACAGAGGTTGAAGGTCACGGCCTGGCGGGTCGGGTCGAAGGCCGGCACACCGCTGTGGCACAGGTTGATGCTCTCCAGGATCCTCAGCACGTGGTTGTACATGCTGGTGGCCTTGTAGGTCGGGCGCATGCCGGTGCGGGTGTTGATGAACAGTTCGTCCTCGAAGCCGTTGCGCAGTTTCTTCAGGCAGTAGCTGACGGTCGACTGGCTGACGCAGAGGGTTTCCGAAACCCCGGTGACACTGCTTTGCTCGTACACCGCGATAAAGACCATGAGGTCCTGCATGTCGAGTTTTCTGAGCACATTGCTGATGAGCATCCGTTCCATCCCGCTGAGCACCTGGCGCCGGTGGCGCGCAAACCGGATCGATGCTAGCGGAACGATCGTCCTAATTAAATGCCCGGGGCGGGGATTCGCGGACAGCATCGGGACATAAATGTCCGATAACACGACCTGCGCAGTTTCGCGCACTGCAATGGTGCTTGTCCCGGGTAAATTTCAGGCCGCCGCGGCTGTCGGGCGGCTGCCGCGCACCAGGCCGAGCATGCCCAGGGCCACCAGCAGGGCGCCGAGCATTTCTGTCAACTGTGGCCCCTGGCCCAGCCACAACCAGTGGAACAGCGTGAGGAACAGGGTGCTCAGGTAGATGTAGGAAATCACCGTGGACGGGGCGATGACGCCGATGGCCCGATGCAGCAGCCAGAAGGTTGCCAGGGTGGCGAACAGCGCCAGGTACAGCAGCCACAGCAGGTCGTTGCCGCGCAGTAGCGCGGCACTGCGCCAGCCGCCACTGGCCAGGCTGGCGACAAACAGGAACAGCGATCCGAACAGCATGTTCCAGAAGGTCATGGCCGCCGGGCTGCGCCCTTGCAGGCTGCCGGCCTTGAAGCGCTGGCTCAGCGGCGAGTAGGCGGCCATGGCCAGGCAGCCCAGGGCGTAGATACCCATGGCGTACAGCGACGGCAATTGCCCTGGCGCGCCGCCCTTGAGGATCAGCAGCAGCGCCCCGGCCCCCGCCACCAGCATCGGCAGCAGGCGGCGCCGCTGGCCGCTGCCAGGCAGCAGCCAGGCTTCGAACACCAGGGTCAGGAGCGGCACCAGGGTGAACAGGGTCCCGGTGTTGACCGCCGAGGTATAGCGCAGGGCTTCGAACAGCGAACCGAAATACAGCGCCAGCAGCAGGCCCAGCG
>Ga0157371_10000781_pt1 | contig 36611 bp, 26 predicted proteins | sample C45metaG_FD_113462 | JGI IMG/M metagenome (GOLD analysis project Ga0157371, IMG submission 113462) | Corn rhizosphere microbial communities from Kellogg Biological Station, Michigan, USA - C4-5 metaG | ecosystem: Host-associated > Plants > Roots > Rhizosphere > Soil | place: USA: Michigan... | reverse complement strand
TTCCTTTTGTTATCATTTTTCAAATAGTCGAAAATACAGTTCTTGTATTGAGGGTTTTTAATACAAACAGAAGCCCGCAATCATTAAAAACCTTATAAAAATGTTTTTACAAAAAAGATATCGAATTTTAAGAAACAATCCTGCAATCAGAAGTCTCGTTGCAGAAACTACGCTTACCTCAAGTGATTTTATTTTACCGATGTTTATTGACGAAGGCGAAAATATTGAATTTGAAATTCCCTCCATGCCGGGCTATTATCGCCGTTCGATTGATGGAACAATTAAAGAAGTAAAAGAATTGTGGGATATGGGAATTAAAAGTGTTTTGTTGTTTGTAAAAGCGCCGGATGAATTAAAAGACAACACCGGAAAAGAAGCCTGGAATCCTGACGGTTTAATGCAAAGAAGTATCAAAGCAATTAAAGACGCTGTGCCCGAAATGATTGTTATGACTGACGTTGCGCTCGATCCTTATTCCATTTATGGCCACGATGGAATTGTAGAAAATGGAGAGATCGTAAATGATGCAACAGTGGAAGCGTTGGTAAAAATGAGTGTCAGTCATGCAAAAGCAGGTGCTGATTTTGTAGCGCCCAGCGACATGATGGATGGAAGAATTTTTGCAATCAGAAAAGCATTTGAAGAAAATAATTTCACCAAAACAGGCATTATGGCTTACAGTGCAAAATATGCGTCGTGTTTTTATGGACCGTTCAGAGATGCGTTGGATTCAGCCCCAGGATTTGGTGATAAAAAAACGTACCAGATGGATTATGCGAACCGCACAGAAGCAGTAAAAGAAGCCCTGATGGATGAAGAAGAAGGCGCTGATATTGTGATGGTAAAACCTGCAATGGCTTATCTCGATATTGTTCGTGAAGTAAAAAACAGTGTACGCATTCCCGTTAGTGCCTATCATGTAAGCGGCGAATATGCGTTGATAAAAGCGGCTGCAAAAATGGGCTGGATCAATGAAGAAAAGGCGATTTTGGAAAGTCTCACTTCTATCAAAAGAGCCGGCGCAGATTTGATTGCGACTTATTTTGCAAAAGATGCAGTGAAGCTGATTAATTTGTAAATTTGATTCAAAAGGCTATTTAAAATGTCACAGCAGGAACAAATAAATGCATTGATTGAAGAAATCGTTTCAGGATATCAACCTGAAAAAATTTATTTGTTTGGTTCCCATGCAACGGGCAAACAAAATGCTGACAGTGATATTGATTTGTTTATTGTGAAAGAAACCAGGAAAAGGAGATTAGACAGAAATCGTGAGGTTCGTAAATGCATCAATACCTATCCTCAAAAGGGTTTGGATGTTTTTGTGTTCACACCTGAAGAATTGAAAGAAGGAATGGAGGAAGTTATGAATATAGGTAAGGAAGCAGTTACTAACGGAAAGCTGGTTTATGAAAGAATTTGAAAAATGGTTTAGGAAAGCAGAAAGTGATCTGCTGGTAATAAAAAATAATCTTTCAGCAGAAGAAATTCCTTTAGATGCATGTTGTTTTCATGCGCAACAAGCTGCCGAAAAATATATGAAAGCATATCTTGTTTCAAGATTGATTAATTTTCCTAAAACGCACGATTTACAATCGTTACTTAATTTATGCATTTCAATTAATGATGCCTTTAATGACATGATTGAAGCTGCTATCCGGCTTTCAGATTTTGCAATTGCACCAAGATATCCTGATGCTTTTGACGATCTTACTATTAATGATGCTATCAATGCTCAAAAAGATGCGGTAGAAATAAAAGAATTTATTTTGAAAAACTTTTTCACCTAATTCTGGATTATCAGGCTCTTCCTGATTATTTTCCAAAATATATAATTTCAATAAATGAACTACAATAAAAGCCACGAGCTTTTTTCCCGCGCCCAACAATCAATCCCCGGTGGCGTTAACTCTCCCGTCCGGGCTTTCAGAAGTGTTGGCGGAACACCTGTGTTTATCAAGTCTGCAAAAGGTGCTTATCTTTTTGATGAAGATGGAAATCAATTTATTGACTACATCAATTCCTGGGGACCGATGATACTTGGTCATGCTTATGAACCGGTTGTAAAAGCAATTCAGGAAAAAGCAACCACGTCAACTTCTTTTGGTGCGCCAACAGCGTTAGAAATCGAAATGGCAGAGCTGATAAAAAGTATGTGTCCAAATGTAGACCTGATTCGTATGGTGAGCAGCGGAACAGAAGCTTGTATGAGCGCGATTCGTTTGGCAAGAGGCTACACAGGCAAAAATAAATTTATCAAGTTCGAAGGTTGTTATCATGGCCACGCCGATTGCTTTTTGGTGAAAGCGGGAAGCGGCGTAGCCACATTAAATATTCAAACTGTTCCGGGAGTTACCTCTGGAGTTGCAAAAGATACTTTGACCGCGCCTTATAATAATTTGTCTGCGGTTGAAAAATTAATAGAAGAAAATAAAAAAGAAATTGCAGCAATCATTCTCGAACCTGTTGTTGGCAACATGGGCTGTGTTCCGCCACAGCAAGGTTTCTTAGAAGGCTTGAGAAAATTATGCGATGAAGAAAATATTGTTTTAATTTTTGATGAAGTGATGACTGGTTTTCGTTTGGCTGCCGGTGGCGCACAGGAATATTTTGGAATTAACGCCGATTTAGTTACTTATGGAAAAGTGATTGGAGGCGGTTTGCCTGTCGGTGCTTTTGGTGGGAAAGAAGAAATTATGGAACACATCGCACCGCTCGGAAACGTTTACCAGGCAGGGACTTTAAGCGGTAATCCCATTGCAATGATCGCTGGTTTTACTATGCTGAATGAATTGAAAAACAATCCTTCCATCTACAACGAATTGGATGAAAAAGGCGCGCGTCTTGAAAAAAGTTTGAACGATATTTTAGCCGGTAAAAATATTCCTCATCGCATTAACCGTGTTGAAAGTATGATGAGTGTTTTCTTTACCAATGAAGAAGTGATCGATTTTGAAACGGCTTCTAAAACAGATATAAGTTTATTCAACAAATTCTTTCATCACATGTTGAACAATGGAATTTATCTTCCTCCATCTGCATTTGAAAGCTGGTTTATCAGCAATGCGTTGTCATCAGAAGAAATTCAAAAAACGCTTGATGCGGTCGAAGATTTTAAAGGATAACTTTTTTGTTTTGCAGTAAAGCAACAAATAATAGCTTTTTTTATTTTGCCATCACGGATTCCACCAATAAGTGAACTTTAATAATATCGCCCGGTTTCTTACTGCATAAGGCGCAATCAAATAATTGTCGGTATAGACGATAAACAAATCAGACGCTGGTTTGTAACGCCATTGAAATCGCGCGTTGATATTTGTGTTATTCAATTGTTGATTATACTGCACATAAGTTGTAAAAAATAATTTGGTCGTTAAAGTTAAATCTACCTTCGGCCCAATGAGCCAAAAATCCGTATTTCCCCACGGAGATGGAAGAAGCAATTGATTATAGGAAGCGGTTAAGCTTAAATTTAATATCGGCTGAAAACGATAGCCAATCGTACTGCTTAGTGTATATTTTTCTCCATCCGCATAATATCCGCCGTAACGGAATGAAACGCTATAATTAAACAGGCTCTGCGGCTTGGAAACAAAATCTGCACCAGCCGTTTTCCATGAATATTTCGAATTAAAAGACAGTGAATCTTTGCCACTGTTGGTCGGATCAAAAGGAAAAAGAACTTTCACATAATCATCCATAAACACGCCTGTCAGCGTGGCCTTGTTTCTGAATGTAACCAGGTAATCCAATACATTTTCATGATCAGATTGATTAAACTTTTTATCCAAGAAATACGTGAAATTAAATTGCGGACCATGAGTTAACACGCTTCCTCCTTTCGGGAAAAAAGTATAAGAAACCTGGGGATTGATCTTTATATAATTAACGCGCGGGACGTAACCCACCTCCGCATTATAATTGTTGCCAACCGATTCATAAGCCGCATTGATCAACCACTTTTTGCCGGAATATTTCAGGTTTGCTGCATGCGTAATGCTGTTTGAATTTTCTCCGGGCGTAAAAGATTTCAGAAATAAAAATTTTCCGGTCCAGATATTATTTGAAGAAGCCAGGTTGTATTCCAAGCCAAGATTTCTGTTGTACAATGAATATTTTGGAAACGACGAATCTTTCTCCGGATCATAATTTACCGATTGCTTGTTGATAAAAAGCAAATTAATATTTGACCTTGAAAAAACTCGTCTTTGAATAGCTGCGACCGCAAAATTTTGAGCTGGTAACCCAATGTCATTTTGCTTCGCCGTTTCCATATCCATAAAAGTAACACGCCATTTTTTGTTGAGGTTGCCACTCAATCTTCCGCCATAATTAATCGGAATTCCCAATCCAATTCTCCGTGAAAAAAAAGGCCGGATATCGGCATAACCAAAATTATTTATCTGGTCGCCGTTCTCCAGGAAAAACTGCCTTCTTTCCGGAAAAAATAATTCATAGCGATCTAAATTGGTTACCTGCTGATCGACTTCCACCTGCGAAAAATCAGGATTAACGGTCAGGTCAAGATTTAGTGAAGAAGTAACAGCCACTTTTGCATCCAACCCTAATTGGTGCTTAAAATCTGAAGGTGATGGCGGAATTTCTTCTTTAGTATAGCCAGTTAATAAATGAGGAATGATGGACACATTTCCCTTTTGAACGGATGGAGCATTTTCCCAAACTAGCGTGCCAGTATAGGCAAGCGCGGCTGTAGGAAACTGTCTTGGAATTGGCGTCCAGCTTGATTTTTCAGTTGTCCTTAAATCATTCCTGCTGAAATTTATTCCCCATTTGGTTACTCCTTTTTTATACCGAAGCGTTTTTAAAGGAATCGCCATTTCCAAAATCCAGCTATCCGGATAATGCTTGACTGCAGAAACCCATTTATTGTCCCAGTTCAGATCAACAGAACCGCCTTCATACATAAGCCCGTCCCATTGTGCGTTTTCAGCGTTTGTGCCAAATGCAAAACCATCTGTCTGATCATCAAACGGGTCAATAAAAACAATGAAATTGTCATTTTTCTGAAAATTAAAATCTCTTCTTAATGACTCTACCATTTCTGTTTTGCGGGGTGCATTAAAGCATTTGGCTAAAAGATAAAGATTCTTTTCATCATACGTCATTTCCACTTCCGTTTGAACTTTCGCCAGGCTTGTATCCATGGGAAGAACCATAAAAAAATTACCTGCAACTTCTGCTTTTTGCCACACTGCCTCGTTAGCTATTCCGTCTATTTTTATAGGTTCTGAAGTAGGATAAATATGCAACTGAAAGGAAGCATTCTTCTTTTGTCCAAAGGATGTACAACATAACAGCAATAGATACACGAAAAGTAAGTATTTTATCACAGGATCATTTTTAGTCGAAGAAATTACACAGAAGTTTCTTTGTTTAATAATTTATTGTATCATAAACCACTACGCTCTTCCATAAATGTAAACACTCTTCGATGAATTTTAAATGAATTGGATCTGCCTGATACATCTGCTGATCATCAGCATTTTCAAACAACAATAACCATGAAACAGACCAGGTATTATCAATCTACATTTCGATTCGTACCGGCAGGTTTGCCTATATGGAAATCTTTAATAACCGATACTTTACAAAGCTTTTTTAATGGATCAATTAATTTAATCAAATCTTCTTTCCTTTCCGCATCTTTTAACCATAAAAAAACGTGATGAATAAAGGCATCTTTTTTAATAATCATACAGCAATTTTTAAAAATTAATCCACTTCAAACTTAATTGAATATATTTTTTCAAAAGAAAAAAATAAACAGGATAAAGCAAGATAGGTGGTATAAGTAAGCTTTGAAAAAGTACGTTAACAGTCGCTGCCTTTATTTCATATTTAAATTTTTAATGGTAACTGTAATGCAAAGAAATTCGACGCACTTTACCTCAGGTAGAGCCTTTAATAAAAGCAGCTTCGAAAAAAGCAGGAGCGGCAATAGTTTTGCGGGTATTTTTTTAACAGTATCAAACACTTCATACGAAATTCTTGCAGAATCAATCGCGGTCTTTCTGAACGCGCAAATAAAATGCAGGTAATGAGGGAATATTCTGAAAAAGGCCGATACAATATGCGGTTTTACAGTAGGCCAACAAATATCAGCTTTTTGTTGTTATCTTCATCTTGCTGATTACAAACTTGAACTTTGATGTTATATGACTAAAAAGCTATTGTTTATTCTTTTACAGCTATCCTTTATTACAGGGATGGTAAAGAGCCAAAGTATAGATGATGAAACTAATAAAACAAAACTGGTCGCCGAAATTGACAGTATCCTAAATAGCCAGGTGGCGAATGACAAAATACCTGGAGCAGTAATTCAAATAAAAAAAGACGGTAAAATTGTTTACAAGCACGCCTATGGTTATGCGCAGAAATATGATATCAATCACAAACTATTAAACCCGCCGGTGCCAATGAATACTGCGACACTTTTCGACATGGCTTCGCTTACGAAAGTTATTGGTACTACAACCTCAATTATGTTATTGGTTGACCGAGGACTTATCAAAGTTGATGACCCGGTTGGAAAATATATCCCGGCTTTTGATAGTGGCGCTAAAAAAGCAATCACTATCAGGAATCTGCTTACTCATACCGCCGGGCTTATTGAATGGTACCCGCTTTTTTATTTTTCACATGATAAAGAAACGACTTATAAAGTAATTGGAGGGCTGCCGCTTAAATACCCTGTGGGAAAGGAACGCCATTACAGTGACCTTGGATTTATTCTTTTGCAGGAAATCATTGAAAAGGTTTCGGGAATGCCTTTAGATCAGTTTGAAAAACAAAACATTTTTGTCCCGTTGCGAATGACTCACACCATGTATAATCCTTTACAGCATGGAAGAACTAAAAATATTGCAGCCACATCTCTTGGTAATCCTTACGAAACAAGGATGGTGTATGATTCGTCACTTGGATATTCAGTAAAAGGTCTTGATCCTAAGAGCTGGAACGGATGGCGGAAATATGTGCTCAAAGGAGAAGTAAATGACGGAAATGCCTGGTATGCGAATGGCGGAATTGCAGGCTCCGCCGGATTATTTTCGACGGTTGATGACATTCAGAAATTGGTCGATATGCTAATGAATAAAGGGAAAGTAGGTAAAAAGCAATTTATTTCAGCAGATGTAATTAATTCTTTTTTAGTAAAGGATCAATTCAATAACGGATTGGGATGGATGATGGATACTACAGATTCCTTTATCAAAAATGGCCCTGCTGGTACTTTCGGTCATACAGGTTTTACAGGTACCGGTATCATGGTAGTTCCCCAATATCATTTGTCAATCATACTTTTGATAAACCGGCAGAATATGGGATTGTTGAAAAGTGGGTTTTATTATAATGTAAATTCGATAAGGAAAGAAATTTTTGAAACCGTACTGAGATATTGTCAGGTTTCAAAAGATTAAACGTTTTAACTTATTCTTTCTACTATTTTGCCGGCACCATTACTTTTCCAATGTTTCTGTTAAGTCACAACCGCAATGACACACTTTAGTTTTTAATTAAAAAATAATGATGGAAAATAGCACACCTACAGTAGAAACACAAATGCTTATCCGAAAGCCGGTATCATTGGTTTTCCAGGCATTTATTGATCCGGCCATTACTGCAAACTTTTGGTTTACAAAATCGACGGGCCATTTAGAATCAGGAAAGACCCTCACATGGGAATGGGAAATGTATGGAATATCGACTGATGTTTTGGTAAAGGAAATAGATCCAAACCGAAAGATTTTGATCGAGTGGGGCAAGCCGGCAACAACAGTCAGTTTTGAATTTAATCCTTTAGCAGAAGATAAAACTTATGTAGTAATTAAAAATTATGGATTTCAGGAAACGGGAAAAGATTTGATTGCAGTGATTAAAGACAGGACCGGTGGATTTACTACTGTTCTGGACGGCCTAAAAGCGTACCTGGAGCACAACATTAATCTAAATTTAATTGGAGATAAATTTCCAGCAGATATATCGGATCACGGAAGTAAAATGAACCGTTAGGCTGTTATGCAAGAACCAAAGGTGTTATTAAAGACGAGTTAAGGTGGGAAGAAGGTTAAAGCAATTTTCATAAACCAGCTTTACTGCAATTGGTTTTAGTAACAAAAACTTTTAATCATCCTCATCCTTCCGTGCGAATTTTTCGGGATAAGATTGATTTCCTTTTGCAGCGAACCAAATGATCCTGTTTAGCAGATCATCATTCCCACCATCAACGTGTTCAAACTCCGGTCTTTGAGATTGTTTTGCATAAAACAACGCTTTTCCTTTTAATGTAGCTAATTTCGGATTCATTTCATTTAGTGGAATCTGATTCGGAACAGCATTGTAAATAAAGTTTGAAGGTAGATTTGAAAAGCATTTAAACATCGGAAGCGCGGTTGCATCAATTGCATTCATCGGTGGTATGCCAAGAATTTGTTCAATGGTTCTTACCATGCAGGTTTGATTGTAATTAACATGAACGGTTTGTTGCAATCTGTTGTAAGCGCTGATTACAAAGCCTGTGGTTCTGTATGCTGAAACATGATCCCAGCCCGCCTGTGAATCATCTTCTGTGACAAAGACAACGGTGTTTTTCCAGAATCTGCTTTTTGTGAGCGCCTCAATAATTCTGCCTAATGCAAGGTCATTATCCGCCACCATTGCCCTCGGTGTTGGTAATGAAGGACTCGTACCACCAGTGTGGTCAGCAGGAAGTGCAAGAATCATTAATTGCGGTAAACTATCCCCCGGCATTTTCTCAAAGTGGTTTAAATCATTGATAAAAGCAGACGCACGAAGCTGATCAGAGATTTTGTGACTATCATAGCAGGGATAAGTGGTTGACATCAACGGCCTCACTGCAGAGATGGTGCTGGTATTGGTGAATTCAAAAGGCTTTCCGTTTTTATAATCTTCATAAATATTGGTCCAGCTCATGCCAGGTTTAAAATGTGGTGAACACGCCTCTCCATAAATCTTTACTGTTTTTCCATGTGCTGTCGCATTGTTCCAGATAAAACCATTTTTATCATACACAAGCGCATCCGTTTGCACATGCGGATAACTCCGAAACCACGCGCCAACATTCCTTTCCACGTAATCGGTAACCATTGATGCATCTGTCCATTGATGTCCTTCTGCAGACGATTTTCCGGCTACATAATAATTATCGAGTAATAAAAAATCTTTGGCCAACTGATGTTGATTTGGTGTAACTGCTTTTCCATAAATGCAAAGATCTTTACGGCCATCGCCTTCTTCCATATCGCCGAGAATCTGATCATACGTTCTGTTTTCTTTAATAATATAAATGACATGTTTGAAAACTGAAGGCTCCCCAATGCGCTCCGGAACTGGTTTTGGTTCTACATTTTTTCTTGGAAGAACACGTGCCAATTGTGCACGAAATGTAAGATTTAAGTTTTGGACTCTTTGAGTACTGGCTACTAAACTATCGAATGCCGGAACAGGAATAATGGATAAAGTTGCTTTTTCTTTATGGCTGTTATAAGCGCCACCAGCAGTTTCGGGCACATCCGCCTCTGGATTGTCTTTTTTTATTTCATTACTGTTCACCCTCGAACCTTCGCCTTCAAGATTGGTTACAAATAAGGTATTGTCTTTGATCGCAATTCCGGAAGGATAGGCTTCAGTAGGAATAAATCCTTCAATAAAACTTTTTGTTTTTGTAGACGCTGAAGAAACATGGCCAAGATCTATCACTGCAATCGCATTGTCTAATGCATTTGCCACATATAAAGTTGAATCGCCCTGGCCAAGTGCTAAAGCTGCGGGTGAATCACCAATGAATCCGTTGGTGCCGGGAAATAGATTTACTGGTATTGTTTCAATGACAGAATTATTTCGCGTATCCATCACCGTTACATCATCGCTGTTTGCATTTGAAATAAAAACAAAACGGTTGTCGCTGCTGTGAATGATATCATTTGGATGAAGTCCCACTGCAGTTTCTTTCAAAAGAAAACCATGCAAATCATAGACAGAAACAGTTCCGTTATTGATAGCACCTGTTGCGGGATTGATAAACGCTTCCCCATAAGGAACGCCCGCAGTTTCTTCTTTTGAAGTATCCGAAGGCTGCGCACCTGCCCAATTGGTAACATAAATTTTATTTCCGACAATCGTAATTCCATAAGGCGCAACGCCGGTTGGTTTTGTCCAGATGATCTGTTGATTTTCGAGATCTAATTTCACAATTTGATTATTGCCGTTCAAAATCACATAAAGAAAGTTATGTCCGTTTTCTTTATTGATCGCAAGTTCATTCGGCAAGGCTAGAGGCGATTTCCCTTCTGCTTTAAAACCAATTGCATTGGTGATCATCACATTCTTTCCGTCGAACATCGCCTCCATCACATAAGATTCGCTGCTGCTGGCAGCGCTCCAGAAAATAAAAGTCTGATCATTGTTTTGCCAAACTTGTATTCCCGAAAAAGTGCTTTTTAAACTCCTGTATTTTTGATCATCACTATAATTCCATTTGCCAACGATTGAACTTGTTTTTGTATCAATAATTACTACTCCATTCCGCTCTTCCACAGCAAGAAAATCAGTTCCGGGAATATTTTTTACGTCAAGACTATGGTTTTCCAAATTGGGATTTCCCCATGAGATTACTGTGCCGGCCGGATCGATCATCCTGTTGTATGGCATTAGCACAGGGAGCAGGTTATTGTTCAAAGTGCTGTCATCATAGGAAGAATGGTGCAGCGCTTCTTCAGCCGTTGTCGACGTTTTATTCAATCGCGGATAATGACAGGAAACAATAAAAACAGCAAAAAGGATTTTAGAAAAAAAATGGAAAATTCTTTTGCTCATGACGGTAATTTAATTTGTTGAATTTGATCTTTACAAAATGATTTTGAGGAATCAGCTATTTTCTAATCGTCGTCATCATCATCCGTTTGCGCCAACTTTAAAAAAGCACTGTGGCGGGGGGTTGGCATCAAGCTGTTTTCTCCTTTGATGGATTTCCAGATCACCTCATTAAAAGGAATATCAGGTATCGCATCTTCTTTTGCCAGATTAAACTTTGCGGATTCTTTTGCCAGTTTATTCCAGGCCGTATTTCTTTCATCAATATCAACATTCGCGGGCAATGCAACATAACCCGTTGTATCAGGAATAGAAGTAAAACATCTGAATAATGGCATAGCAGCGGCGTCATATTGGCTCATCGGAGGCAAACCCAAAATCAGTTCCATTGTTCTTAGTAATCCTGACGTGGAATACATTGTGTGATCTACAAAATTTCTTTTCACGTAAGGGCTGACGAGATAAGCAGGAGACCGGTGCGCATCCACATGATCAGGGCCATTTTGAGCATCATCTTCCAAGATAAAAATGGCACTTTCTTTCCAGATGGGGCTGTGTGAAAGATGTTCAATAAATCTTCCAACAGCAAGATCATTATCAGCGGCGGCGGCATACGGTGTATAAGCCCCTTTTCTCATTCCGCTTGTGTGATCATTTGGAAAACGAAGTGTTGAAAAAGAAGGCACCGCATTATTTGCAAGCAGAGAATCAAAATCGTGTTCCCATACTTTTTCACGATAAACATCCTGGATGCTTAAATCAAAATCCGGAAAGCCGGCACAAAAATGTCCGATAATTGAAGGCAAAATCGGCGGTGTGCCATCATGTACAAATTCGCCATAATTGCGATAACTGACTCCGGCGCGATTGCAATAATCCCAGATAAATCCTTTTGCAGGGTAAGCCACTTTTCGTGTTCCTTCATAATCATAAGTACCGCCGCGGCCACTGTAATTGGTGGGCCAGGTTTTTTCTACATAATCTGTGGCGTAAGCCGCGGTACTCCAATTGTGTCCATCGGCGCTGACTTCTGCATCCACATAAAAATTATCCAGCAACACAAAATTTCTTGCCAGCGCATGGAGATTAGGAGTGATTCTTTCATTAAACAGGCACAAGGATGTGTCGCCATTTCCTTCTTTCATATCGCCCAAAACCTGGTCGTAAGTGCGGTTTTCCTTGATCACATAAAATACATATTTGATGGGCGAGGAGACTCCCACTTTTTGCGGAATCGGATTACCATATTCATTTTCAGCCAAAGCTTCTTTATTTTTATTGTAAGGAGTGTTTTTATAAACCTGTGTTGAATATTTTCCTAATTCTTCGGCAGAAGGAATAGGAATAAATGAAAGCGAACCTTTGAACAAACTGCCAATATATTGAACGGGTTGCTTTTCGTCAGAAGTGATCGATTTTTGATAAGGAGTTTTTTCTTTTGCCTTGATTGGCTGCGGTCCATAAGGATTTGCCATCGTTTCAAAGCCTTTTCCGTTGGTTACAAAAAGCTGATTACTTATAACCTTAACACTTGTTGGATACCAACCTGTGGGGATGAATCCAAAGGAGCGCGAAAATCCTGGCCTTGAAACATTAAAAACAGCAAGACAATTATTATCTGCGTTAGCAATGTACAAGGTTTTATCATCGGTTGATAACGCCAAACCATTCGTGGTACTGCCTGCTGGCGCATTCGGATATAAACTTGCTGAAAGTGTTTCGACAACTTTTTGTTTTTTAGTATCAATGACTGAAACGCTGTTGCTGTTTGCGTTTGCGACAAAAAGGAAATCACCTTTTTTGGTAAACACCATATCATTCGGATGACTTTCCGTTACAATCGAATCTGTTATGGCGGCTTTGTTTACATCATACAAAAGAACTTTATCACCGCCCCACAAAGAAATATATAACATTGATTTTTTAGGATTCAAGATACAGGTATAGGCTTCTGCACTTAAAGGAATTTGCTGAATGATCTGCTTGCTTTTTGTGTTACAAACATAGAGCGAATTGTTTTCTTTGGTAACTGCAAATAAACGTGAATTCGCATCATCAAGAGCGATGCCGGTAACACCAATTTTGTTAGGCCACTTTTTTCCCAACACAATAGAATCTTTTAAAACAAGATCATCATTGGTTACAGCAAACCGCAAAATCATATTTTGATTTCCGGCGGAAGCGTACAAATATTTATTGTCCTCACTAAATTCCAAACCCACCCATGCGGCTTTCATTTTTGTAAAAGACAATAGTTTTTTCTTCTGAATATCCACCAGTTCAATTCCCTGCGCTCCGTTTCCATTGTCAGTTATCGCAAGATATTTTTTTGAAGGAGAAACAGCCATGTTCAAAGGAAGATCGCTGCTGAGATGAAGTGCAGTACCGGCAGGCGTAAGCGACCACCCATTCATTAGTTTCACAGGCTTTGGAACAAAAGTGGATTGTGCAATAAGGTTTGATGATAAAAAGAGAAAAGTCAGAAGATGGATAGAAAGATAAATTTTGCGCATCAGTAATTTTAATTAAATGAGGTTCAAAATTAAGTATTCTACGGACAGCGGAAACTCATTTATTTCTATTGCTCAAATTTATTTCTCTCTTTTAAAATTCAAATCCTGGAAGTCAAAACTAAAATCTGTTAATGGAGAAATCGGTTTCATCGTGATGCCATTTGGATTGCCTTCATAATCGAGCGTGAACATCACATACGCATCCGCATTCATACTTCTGTCATTCCATTTTACAATAAATGTATTTCCTTTATAAGCAAGCATTTCACCTGAAAGGCGTGGAGAATTTTTTGAATCAAACCATGGCTTGCCATTCTTTTCAGAAATAATTACATCACCAAACCATGGATCGGTATAGGTTCCGGTGTATTTACTGAAATCAATTTTGGTGGTATTCTTTTGTTGTTCCGCAGAAATATCTGCCCAAATCTTATCAGTGATCTTTTTTGCAGCCTCTTCGTTTCTCACCACCTGGTCGTGATATTCTTTCACACGGTCTTTCCCTTTTATGCCGTAATAACTGTCTTTGATCGTGTTGGTAATTGCTCTGAAAGCAGCGCCAGATTGCTGATTGGTAAAAACAATAATTCCTAATTTCAATTCGGGAATCAGCGTTACCTGTGTTACAATTCCGGCAAGGCCACCGGTGTGCGTCGGAACTTTATAACCGTTTTCATCGCTCAAAAACCAACCCAATCCATAAGATGCAAAATGAGTATTGTAAGTAGTTTGCCCATGAACGGGAATGATGGTTTGCGGTGTCCACATTTCTTCATGTGTCTTTTTTGAAAGAAGTTGTTGCTTTAAATCGGTGCCATATTTTCCATCATTCATTTGCATGATGATCCATTTGCTCATGTCATGCACACTGCTGTAAATGCCGCCACATGCATCGGCGACATATTTCCAGTCGCGGCGAATTACCTGCACTTTGCCATCAACCGGCGCATGTGCATCGATCACATTCTTTTTATCTTTCAGTAAATCATAGTTCGGTGCACTCTCAGTCATTTGCAAAGGATTCATAATTTTATTCTGAATAAAATCTTCCCACTTCATTCCTGAAACTCTTGCCACCACTTCGCCAGCAACAATGTAGAGTAAATTGTCATAATCATATTTTGTTCTGAAATCAGAAACCTGTTTCAGATAACGAAGATTGTGAATGATGTCTTTAAGATCAAAAGTGCTGCTGTCGGGCCAGATCATCAGGTCACCTGCACCAAGGCCTAAACCACTTCTGTGAGTCAATAAATCACGGATCGTAAAATCTTCCGTTACATAAGGTGCATACAATTTGAATTCAGGAATATAATCTGTTACCCGGTCATTCCATTTTATTTTTCCTTCATCAACTAATATTCCCAAAGCTGCTACTGTAAAAGCTTTGCTGTTGGAAGCAATCCCAAAAGTAGTATGTTCATTTACTTTTTCATTTGTATTTAATGAACGGACACCATAACCTTTTTCATGGATGATTTTTCCATCTTTTACAATCGCAACCGCGATTCCCGGTACGTCAAATGTTTTCAAAGTTCTTTCAACCAATGCATCAATTTGAGAGGAAGTAATTGGTTGACAATATGTAATTAAATTAAAAAGGAAAAGAAATGACGTAAGCAGAAAGAATTTAAAGTTTTTCATTGTTTATTTTTAGCATAAAGTAGAAGTGATAAAAAGATGATAAAAATAACTTCTTATTTTAAAAGGGAAGACAGTAAATGAAGAAATAATTAAAATTTGTATTTCGCCAAATCATCCTTTTGAAACAACGCTTCTCATTTCCGAAATATCTACGGCCCATATTAATAATTATCGCCTTCGACCCATTGCACACTAATGAATGTGGGAAACCGAATAAACAGGTTTTCCCTATCCAGGAATTTCCGGTTCAGCTTTCTATAGCCAGGTACAAAAACCAGGAATTGATCGCGTGTGCGAGAACACAATTTCGTTAAGCACAGCGATGAAGTAATCATCATACCTGGCGAGCTTCAAACCCTTTAATGAAAGAAGTTATTAAGCTTCCTATTCTAATGAGCAATACTATACCAAAGATCGAATGCACCGAAAACAACGAGCATTATTCCAAAAATTCTTTCCAAAACGTTATTATGTAAACGAAGTGCAAGCCTTGCGCCCAGGTAGGAAAAAGGAATAGAACTGATTGATAATAATAAAACCAGCTTCCAGTTAATATGTCCTAAATACCAGTGTGCGATCGTACCGGGAATTGCCAATCCTGCTGCTACAAGTAAGCTGGAAGCCAAAGCGTGTTTCGTCGGCATTTTTAAAAACCGGATAAATAAAGGCCCAAACAAAACACCACCACTGTTTGCTAGTAAGCCGGAAAGAAAACCAACTGAAATAGCCACTGTTGCTATTTTCCACGACGGAATGTTATCCATTGTCGCAAAATCAGGCGGTGAGGAAACGAAGAAAAATGACATTCCTAATGACAGCACAAAGATGGCTGTTAATATCATGAGGGTATTCCCGCCAAGCCAGTCACTAAAGAATGAGCCGAGGAATGTTGAAGGTATTCCCAATAAAACACACTGAATAACCACTTTTTTATTGATTAGATTTTGTCTGCTATAAGCAACAGAAGCGGAAAGCGTTGTAGGTAAGGTAGCAGGCAAAGGCGAAGCCAAAGCAGCAAAGGGATTTATACCAGCAAAAATTTGTAACGCCGGTGTGGTTATAGCGCTGCCTCCTTTGCCAAGCAAGCCGGAAAGAAAACCAACAACAGCGCCAATTAAAAGGATGATTGTTTTTGAGATACCATTAGAAGCGTATAGTGACCGTCTCAATTGAAGAAAAACATCGGTGAAATGCATAAAAGAGTCAACAGTGATGAACAAAATTAATTGAAAATTCAAGGAGACGCCGATTTTTCTTCAGCATTGACATTTGTCGACTCAACTAAACTTTAATCGCTGGTTAACTACAAATTGCTCCACCTAATTTTGTCATCGATACCTTCATTTTGCGTTGTCTTTTGCTATCACTGTCCAGTCATCATTGCCGTGCCCTTTTTTGATCCATTCATCCATAACGCCCGCTAACGGTGAAATGACGGTTAATTCAACGTTACCTTCTTTTGCTGCTGACATCATCAGACCTGCATCTTTACGAGCCATATTTAATTCCCATGAAGGCTGAGAAAAATTACCGGCCATAATTGACTTGAGCCTTGATGAAACCGTGGCACCGGGGTTCCAAAAGCTTAGGAGTTCAGCCACATCTTCTGCCTCCAGTCCTTCAGCTTTTGCCAGGGCCAATGTGTCTGAAAGGCCACCGGTTAGGGATATCAGGAAGAGATTGCCCGCCAGTTTTATTGCCGCCGCTTTTCCTTCTTTCGGTCCTAAGTTTGCCAGCTTTCCGGTCATTGCCGCTAGCGCAGCTTCTACTCGCGCAATTACGTCCTGATCACCGGATACCAGCATAATTCCTGTGCCTTCAAGCGCGTTTTTTGGTCCCATAAATACCGGCGCATGAAGATACGTAAAACCCAGCTGCTTCCACTTTTTGGTTCGCTCTCTCGCTCCTTTCTGAGAAGTGGTTGTATGATCTATGATAGTTGCGCCAGGTTGCAATGCCGGTTCCGCCATGCCTAATACTTCATTTACCGATTCATCATCTTTAAGAGTAAGATGAATTGTGTCTGCATTTTTTACCGCGTCTTTTACGTCAGTAAATGCTTTAGCGCCATCCTTTTCAAGTTCTTTAGCTTTTGAAGTGGTTCTGTTCCAAACATTTACCTGTTGTCCTTTCTGCAACATCGCTTTTACAAAATTAGAACCGAGTAATCCCATTCCTAGAAATGCTTTCATCTTCTTTTTTTTGTAAAGGTAATTACTTTCAAAGATTTGATTTAGCCGGCTCGTTTTTTTGCTGTTCCAAAAAACGAGAATCACGGTTATTTATTCGTTTACTCTTATGCTTTTTCTTCATTTTTATATAATTGTTACTTGTGCTATCAAGCCCTTATGTAAGTGTGATTTTATTTCACGGCCATGCAAATTCGTTTTTATTGAAAAAGAAAAACTATTTTTATCTTTTTTTACAAATACGCTTTTTAAACAAAAAAAGTAACTTATAAACTACCTTCTCTTGAATACAAAACCATCAGATTACCCGGATACTCCTACAGAATATGCAATCGGAATTGACATTGGTGGCACCAACACTAAATTCGGGATTGTAAATCACCGGGGCGATATTTCAAACCGGGGCGATATCTCAACTACCAATCACAAAGAACTAAACTTATTTATTGATGAATTGTATGATCAGCTTCAACCTGCGATCGATGCAATCGGCGGTATCAATTTGATAAAAGGTATTGGCGTAGGCGCGCCGAACGGAAATTACTACAGCGGTACGATTGAATATGCACCAAACCTACATTGGAAAGGAATTTTACCAATTGCAAAATTAATTACTGACCGTTTCAACAAACCCTGTACTTTAACCAACGATGCAAATGCCGCTGCAATCGGTGAATTAATGTATGGCGCCGGACGCGGAATGAGAGATTTTATCATGATCACTTTGGGAACCGGAGTTGGCAGCGGCATCATTGCCAACGGACAATTAATTTACGGCCATGATGGCTTTGCAGGCGAATTAGGACACACCATTATTCGTCCGGGAGGCCGTCTTCATTGGGGCACAGGAATGAAAGGAAGTTTGGAGACTTACGCGTCTGCCACAGGAATTTCTATCACCGCAAAAGAAATACTTGACGAAAGAGTAGGCGAAAAAAGCCTTTTGAGAAGTATTCCTCATGAAGAAATCACTTCAAAAAAGATATGTGAAGCTGCGTTAAAAGGTGATCCGATTTCTAATGAAGTATTTGAAATTACAGGACAGATCCTCGGGGAAGCACTGGCAAATTTTGTCATGTTTTCTTCACCGGAAGCGATCATTTTATTTGGAGGAGTAATCAAAGCCGGAAGCCTTTTACTGGAGCCCACTAAAAGGAGTATGGAAAAAAATCTTCTGCCTATTTTTCAAAATAAGGTGAAATTATTATTCAGCGAATTGAAAGAATCAGATGCTGCCATTCTTGGTGCAAGCGCCTTGGTTTGGGAAATAAAACCAGACGTATTAAAAAAAGTGCCTGAGATAGAAAGATAATTTTTTAAAAAGTCTGAAGCACTTTTGCTTGCGATCAGAAGCGATTCATTTTGAAAATAAAAAATGAAGAAATTTGTTGTTTTACTATTTGGATTGTCTATAGCTCGTGGCAAATAGTTGTTTCGTTCCGGACGGCCAAATTCTTTAACTTTGGATTCCCTGTTTGAAAAGCTATGAAAATCCGTCAACAACATATCCGCCTCAATGAAAGAAAAAGAGGTTTTCATTTGATTACTTCTGAAATTGAACGATCATTTCCCGATTTAAAGGAATTTAACACCGGAATTTTCCATATTTTTATTCAACATACCTCCGCGTCTTTAAGTATTAATGAGAATGCTGATCCAACAGTAAGAAAGGATTTCGAATATTTTTTCAATAAGTTGGTTCCTGAAAATGATTCAAATTATATTCATAATTATGAAGGCGATGATGACATGCCTGCTCACCTGAAAGCCGCTATTATCGGTAGTTCTGTGACGATACCAATTCAAAAAGGCCGGCTCGCACTTGGCACCTGGCAGGGAATTTATCTATGCGAACATCGAAATCATGGAGGAGCAAGAGATCTAATTCTTACTGCCTGGGGAGAATAAAAAAAACTTTTTAAGGTCCTAAAAAGAGATTCTTGTAAATATTCGATTACTTAGAATAACTTGTATAAACAGAGATACTATTCTTATTTCTCCAGCTCCCAAACACCACTCCCCATAGGTTCTAAAGAGGAATCAGCAATAGGCTTTACTTCGCCGGTAATTACATTTTTCATTTTTGTAAAACCGTTTGTTCTTTCCAGATATTTTTTCATTTCAATGGTTAATTTTTCTTTCGCAGTATTTAAAACCGTCATAATTGTTTGTTTACTGTCGTAGCGAAAGAAAACATATTCTCCTTTTTCAGGAGCAAACTGCATCATCTTTCCTGTAGTAATTGCAGAAGATTTTTTTCTAAAATTGGCAAGCTTGTCAATGTATGACCAGATTCTTTCTTCCTTTGGTGTTCTTCCTGTGACTGTAAATTTATTTAAGGAATCCGAAGCCCATCCTCCTGGAAAATCTCTTCTTACATAACCATCATTTGGTGTTGTAAATCCTGTCATTCCAACTTCGTCGCCATAGTACATTTCAGGAATGCCGCGACAAGTGAAAAGCCACGCCAGCGCTGCTTTATACTTCATTTCATCTTCACCAACAACAGAGTAAAATCGTGGAAGATCATGATTGTCTAAAAAAATTACATTGCGCATAGGATCTTTATAAACAAAATCCTGCGCCAAGGTTGTGTACATTTCATTGATGCCATCTGTCCATCCAAAATCTTTTGTCATTGCATCTGTTATCGCCCACAACGTTTGAAAATCTGTCGGTGCCTGTAAATTGCTTTTGTAAGGAATATTAAATTTATTCTGCACAAAATAACTTTGATTGATCACACCATGAACCCATGTTTCTCCAAACATGGTAAGCTTTGGATATTCATCCATCAAAGCTTTATTGCACCGGTTCATAAAATCCAAATCATTGTAGGCATATGTATCAATTCGCCAGCCATCAATTCCAAATTCTTCCACAGTCCAGATTGCATGTTGAATTAAGAAATTAGCCACGTAAGGATTACTTTGATTCAGATCAGGCATAGAACGTGCAAACCATCCATCGCTCATTTTCTTTTTTTCAGCTTCACTTGCATACGGATCAAAAAGTACCTGGTCTTTAAAGTTGGTATTGGTGTAAGCTGGCCATTGATGCAACCAATCTTTCATTGGCAGATCAAGCACCGTAAAATGATAACTTCCCACATGATTATAAACCGCATCCTGGATAATTTTCATATTTCTAGAATGCACATCATCAATCAATTTATGATACGCTTTTTCTCCTCCGATTCTCGGATCTATGATGTAATGATTTGTAAAAGCGTAACCATGTTCCGTTCTGTTTGGCATATCATTCACAATAACAGGATTCAGCCACAATGTAGTAACACCAAGGCTTTTTAGATAATCCAAATGATTTTCAATTCCTTTCAGATCACCACCATGACGAGCATAAACTGAATCGCGATTCAGGCTTTGATCGCGCATTCCCGGAATGCGATCATTGGTTGTATCTCCGTTGCTAAACCTATCCGGCATGATGAGATAAATAAAATCTTTGGAAGTAACGCCCTGTGCAAAAGCGGTTCCATTTCCTGTACGCCTTTTCTTTAATTCAAAATTGATATCGAATGAAGATTGCTTTTCTTTCACTTTTATTTTTATAATTCCCGGCTTTGCTGAAGGAGAAATATTTATATCCAGAAAAACATAATTCTTATTTTCAACCTTATTTACTTTTTCCAGTTTTACCCCCGGATAATTTATCGTGTATGCATCACCGTTAGCTATATCATTTCCATGGATCATGATCTGCACTTTGTTCCATTTCATCCCAACCCACCAATTGGTTGGATAACATTTGTAAGAATTATTCTGAGCAGAGAGGTTAGAGCAGAAGTAAAAAGTGATTAGTAAAAAGAGAGTAATTTTTTTCATGAAAAAATATTGCATCGGATAATTTTATAAGAAAATATTTTTTTTAAGTGTTCTAACTTTCTGCCAAATGGTATTCCATCACCGGTTCCACTTTCTCATCTTTATCCACTACAATGAAATTCATAATTCCTCCAATCGCCATGCAAACACCGCCGATTACCAACGCATAAATTGCCTGTTCATGAAAAATATCTTTGATCACAAAACCCATTACAAATGATGCAACCAACTGCGGAATCACAATAAAAAAATTAAACACGCCCATGTAAAATCCCATTTTTGCAGGAGGCAATGCGCCGGCAAGAATCGCGTAAGGCATTGTCAAAGTTGAAGCCCATGCAAGCCCGATTGCAATCATTGGCACTAAAAGCATTTGCGGCGATTGGATATAGATCATCGAAACTAATCCGATTCCACCAATGATCAGGCAAATCATGTGTGTATATTTTCTTCCAATCTTTTGCGCAAGAAGGGGAAGAAGAAACGCAGCAATAGCAGAAATGCCGCTGTAAACCGTAAACATCACTCCGACCCAATCGCCTGCATCCTGGTAGGCTTTGGAAGCCGCATCAATTGTTCCATAAGCATTCTGCGCAATGGCCGGTGTGGAATAAAGCCACATGCAATAAAAACCAACCCATGTAAAAAATTGTACGATTGCCAATTGTGCCATTGTTTTTGGCATAGAGAAAATTCCTTTCGTAATTTCTTTGATCGCAATCACAAGGCCTTTCGATTGCGCTTTTTCCTGTTTCCATTCTTCAATATTTTCAGGAGGAAGTTCATCCGAAGTGATCACTGTCCATAAAACAGAAAGAAAGAAAACGACTGCACCGATGTAGAAAGAATATTTTACAGAATCACCGATTTGCCCTTGGGGGGCGGTGTTGCTGATATGAAAAACATTGGTAAAAATATAAGGAAGCAACGAAGCAATAACGGCTCCAAGGCCAATGAAAAAAGTTTGCGTAGCAAAACCGGTGGTTCTTTGAGCGGAAGTAAGTTTATCGCCTACAAACGCGCGGAAAGGTTCCATAGAAATATTAATGGATGCATCCAGAATCCATAACAAAACAGCAGCCATCCAAAGCATCGTTGATTGTGGCATTAGAAAAAGCGCAATGGAAGCAAGCACGGCGCCGATAAAAAAGAATGGCCGTCTTCTCCCCCATTTGCGATGCCAGGTTCTGTCGCTCATATAACCGATGATCGGCTGCACCAGCAAGCCCGTTAGTGGCGCTGCAATCCAAAGGAATCCAATCTTATCAATCTCTGCCCCGAGCGTTTGAAAGATGCGGGAAACATTGGCATTTTGCAGAGCAAAACCAAATTGAATTCCGAAAAAACCGAAACTCATGTTGATGATCTGCCTGAAGGTAAGGCGATGTTTTGGAACAGGATGTGATGATGGCATAGCAATGGTTTAGTAAACGATTGGTGTAAAAATTACACTTTGATAAAAATACAGGAATTTATTTTTGAAAGAGTTTTTCAAAAAAAGTATTTTCTAAAAAAGACTAAGACTGTAAACGAAGAAAAAACTGATTTTTTCTTTCGAGGGAAAATAAAACATTCATACAAACCAGTATTGAAAAGTGATTTTATTATACTATACCAGTTAAAGTAATTACTTTTTCTTCATGAACTTTTTTAACCGGCAATAAAAGGAAGCTCACTTTTAATTTTTATCCAATTACAAAACCATCAGAAAGAATAGCGCCTTTTTTCACCACCACAATGCCATCTTTCACAGTATATAATTCATGATCAGTATTCTGAAGATGTGCTCCACCATTGATTCTTACGTTATTTCCTATTCGGACATTTTTGTCTATGATTGCATTATTGATGTAACAATTATCTCCGATTCCAAGTTTCGGCATTCCCTTTTCCTGATCATAACTCATGTCTTCAATAGTTTCATAATAATCACTTCCCATTATATAACACCTGAAGACCCTTGTGCCATAACCAATTCTTGTCCTGATGCCAATTACAGCATTTTCCAGCCGTTCTGCATGAATAATACAACCATCTCCGGCAATTGTATTTAATAATGAACTGCCACTGATTTTGGCCGGTGGCAACATTCTTGGACGTGTATAAACTCTTTGTTCATTGTGAAAAAGATTAAATGGCGGCAGCTCATCTGTTAACGCAAGATTGGCTTCAAAGAAGGAAGCAATATTTCCGATGTCTGTCCAATAACCCGCATATTGATAACTGAAAACCTGGTGATCTTTAAGCGCAAAAGGAATGATTTCTTTTCCAAAATCGGTGGCATCTTTTTTTTGATTATCTAGAAGATCAATAAGTACTTCCTTCTTAAAAAGATAAATACCCATTGAGGCGAGGTAATTTCTACCCAGTTTTTGCATCTCTTCTTTTGTATCGCTTACCCAATCCGGTAAAATTTCCAAAGGTGGTTTTTCGATAAATGAAATGATCCGGTTCTCTTCGTCAGCTTTTAAAATTCCAAATTCTGTTGCTTCTTTTTGTGACACCGGAATTGTTGCAATGGTAATATCGGCGCCGTCTTTGGCATGTGTGCGAAACATATTTCCGAAGTCCATCTGATAAAGCTGGTCGCCGGATAAAATGAGAACATGATCATATTCCAGGCTGGTTAGATAACGCAAAGATTGACGCACTGCATCGGCCGTTCCCTGGAACCACTCGGAACTTTCCGGCGTTTGTTCCGCGGCCAGAATATCAACAAACCCACTGCTGAAGTTGCTGAACTGATAGGTGTTTTTGATATGCTTATTAAGTGAAGCAGAATTAAATTGAGTAAGTACAAATATCCGGTTGATATTTGAATTGATACAATTAGAAATGGGAATATCAACCAACCTGTATTTCCCCGCGATAGGTACGGCCGGCTTACTTCTATGACGGGTGAGCGGGTACAGCCTGGAACCTGCGCCACCACCGAGTATCACTGCAATTACTGACTTACTGATCCACATATTTGTTTGCATTTTCTTTTAGTTTAAAATTAAATTATTCAATTTATTAAGAATTTTTTCTCCCATAACTTCTCTAAAATTTCTTATAAACCATTTCTTTTAAATTGTTTCAGTAAACAAAGGAATATGCTCAATTTCTATTTAAGGGTAAGGGTAAACATTACCCCTACAAAGCCCTACCGATTACGCACGATACAAATTAATATAAATCTGAGCGCTCTTTTCCCAACTGTGATCAATTTGCATAATCTGCGTAATTATTTTTTTCATTTTTTCTTTTTGTTCATACAATTCAAGTGCCCGATAAATTGAATGACAAATATCACCAACCGATGCTGTATTAAAGCAAATTCCAAACCCGTCCGGATCACCTATATCTTTTACGGTGTCCTGCAAACCTCCGGTTCTTCTTACGATCGGAATCGTTCCGTATCGCAATGCATACATTTGATTTAATCCGCACGGTTCTACCCTGCTTGGCATCAATAAAAAATCTGCGCCCGCATACATTTGATGGCTTAGTTTTTCATTATAGCCAATTTGCGGATTGTAATATCCAAACAAATGAATGTGTAAATGACTTAACTGGAATTCAATGTTTGGATCGCCACTTCCCAACACTAAAAAATTCATTTTCCCTTCCATGTAATAGATGGAATCTCCTATTACCTGGGGCAAAAGATCCGCGGCTTTGTCATCAACAAGTCTTCCTATAAAAACAAATAAAGGCTTCGTTATATCGAGATTAAAGCGATCGCATAATATCTTTTTATTCGCCTGTTTTTTTTCAGTGAAGTTATCTATTCCATAATTTTCTTCTAAAAAAGTATCCGTTTCGGGATTCCACACTTCTGTATCAATTCCATTTAAAATACCAAAACATTTTCCTCTTTCATACTCAAATAAACTTTCCAATCCATTTGCCTGATGTCTTAGTTCTTCAAGATATCCGTGGCTTACTGTGTTTATTTTTGCAGCGCATTTAACACCTGAAGCAAGTGAGTTGATCATATTGTTCCATTCGAGCATTCCTGATTTCCATTTATCCCAATCAGGAATATAGTTCGATCTGCTCCAATCCATCCAGCCCTGGTATTGTGCATTATGAATTGTTAGAATTGTTTTTATGGAAGACAAACTATTGTAAGCGTAACAATATTGCATCATAAAAGGAACAAGCGCAGCATGATGATCGTGAACATTTACAATGTCCGGATGATGATGCCATTTGCTCATCCAATCTACTACCGCAATTTGAAAAGCCATAAACCTTTCTGTGTCGTCATTATAGCCGTATACTTTTTCCCGATCCAGTAAACCATTGATATCAATGAGATAAAGATCGAAGCCAAGAACATTTGCTGCTTCTTTTATGATCGTATATTCAAACCAATAATTTGCCATTCCAAACGCGCCTTTGTGCACCACTTCGAACTGATGAGTATACAAAAATTTCGTGCGATACATTGGCATTACCACTTTGGCAATATGCCCTAATTTATTTTGATATTTCGGCAAAGCTCCAACTACATCGCCCAGTCCGCCTGCTTTTGCGACAGGATAACATTCCGCACTTACGTGAATTATTTCCATCTGAATTAATTAGCGTTTCAAATTAAGCATCATTTTTCTGATTAAAAAATTATTAATAAAAACGCATGTCTTGAAAAAATCTTTTATTTTCATTTTTAATTTCCATTCTAAAACCAAATTGTCAATGGCTACTCCTTCCATGAATTTATCAAAACCGAAACCGGCTACAGGAAAATTACAACCAACAAATTACGGGGCATTAAGCACGCTGGTTGTGGTGTTTTTTTTCTGGGGTTTTATTGCCGCCGGCAACAGCGTTTTCATTCCTTTTTGTAAACATTATTTTCACCTTGATCAATTTCAAAGCCAATTAATTGACTTTGCTTTTTACCTGGCTTATTATATCGGAGCGCTTGCGCTCTTTGCCTATGGCTCTTTTGGGGGTAAAGACCTGGTTGCAAAATGGGGCTATAAAAAAAGCATTGTGTATGGATTATTATTTTCTGCAATCGGAGCAGTGGCAATGATCATTGCTGTAAATGCAAATGCCTTTGTAGGAATGCTGGCTGGCTTATTTATTGTAGCCCTCGGATTTTCGTTACAGCAAACTGCCGCCCAGCCATTCGCAATTGTTCTGGGTGATCCTTCGACAGGAAACAGCCGGGTGAATCTTGGAGGAGGTGTAAATTCTTTTGGAACAATGATTGGCCCTTTGGTAGTGGCTTTCGCTTTGTTTGGAACAACTGCGGCCATTACTGATCAGCAAATTGCAGGATTAAGTCTGAGTAAAGTAATTGTGTTATACAGCGGAGTTGGTATTCTGTTTATTGCAGCAGCATTGCTTTTCCAGTTCTCTAAAAAAGTGCCGCATGGTATTTCAACAGAAAAAACAGAAAAAGCAAACAAGGCTTTGTATTCTTTGCTGATTATGACTGGCCTTCTCATCATCATGTTTGTTCCGGTTTTTAGTAGTTATAAAGTTGATCTCACCAATGCTTCTGATGCAGAAAGAATTGCAATGGAAACTTATCGTGTGAAATGGCTGTTTGGTGCACTGGCAGTGGTTATCCTGACTTTGATTATTTCAAATTTACGTGCAAGAAAAAATCCGGAAGGCTGGGGAGCAATGAAATATCCGCAATTGGTTTTAGGAATGCTCGCGCTCTTTCTTTATGTAGGAACAGAAGTTACCATTGTAAGTAATATCAGTGACCTGTTGAGCAAGCCGGAATTTGGAAGTATTCCTTCATCACAAGCCGCACTTTATATTTCAATGTATTGGGGAAGTTTAATGATTGGGCGCTGGGTCGGCTCTATTTCGGCGTTTGATTTCAAACCTTCCACTAAAAAATTACTAACGTTTATCGTGCCGTTGATTGCTTTTGTAATTGTAATGGCAGTAAATTCTCTTTCGCATTATGACGTAAGGGTCATGTATTATTACATCATCTGCGTACTCATCCAGATTGGCGCTTTTTATGTAAGTCAGGATAAGCCTGCAAGAATGCTGATGATCTTTGGGTTATTGGGTGTAATAGCGATGGCTATTGGATTAGCAACAACCGGGAAAGTTGCCATTTATGCGTTTATCAGCGGTGGTCTATTTTGTTCTATCATGTGGCCGGCTATTTTTACGCTGTCTATTGCAGGTTTGGGAAAATATACAACACAAGGTTCTGCTTTTCTAATTATGATGATTTTGGGAGGTGGTGTAATTCCTCCAATCCAGGGAAAATTAGCAGACTTTCTTGAATCAAGAAGTACAGTGGTCGGCTCCGGAATTCATGAATCTTATTGGATTCCACTCGTTTGTTACGCCTACATTACTTTCTTCGCGTTTTTTGTAAAAGGAGTTTTAAAAAGGCAGGGAATTGATTACGAAAATCCTGCAGAAGTGGAAGAAGTTATTGAACCAACATCTCCTGAAGGAGGATTTGATGTACCAGGAAATTAGCGTTGCAAATAGTTGATTAAATGATTCTTAAAGGGACCATTTTAATTCGTTAATCTCAAAGCTTAGGGAATAAAAACAATTGTCTGTATTGCCAAAGTGCAATCTGATATTTTAATCGTTTCCACTTTAATAGTCCGTATTCTGCGGATTGACGGATGGCTTTTTCTTTTTATTTCCTGTATCTTTTTTTGAAGGATTATAATTAAAAGGCCCGAGTGTTTTCGGTTGCGGCATAACATTTTTAGGGACCGGTTTACTAAAGTCCGATTCTACCGGTACATCTGTAGGCGGCGCATAATCAGCTGCATTGCCGTTTCCCTCTACATCTGCCGAATCGTCGCTACCCTGGCCTTCCTTAGCGATTGTAGCAAAATTCTGATCAGCAAAAATCGGATTATTATTTAATTCTGCCGGCTTTTGAAATGTCGCTTTTGGATCAATCCCCAGTGATTTGTCAGCATACACTTTTTTCATAAAATATGCCCATTCCGGCATTGCCATCTGGCTTCCTCCGGCCGATTGTTGTATTTTTAAAAATGGGTCGTCACATCCCACCCAAGAGCCGGCTAGAATTTGCGGTGTGTATCCTATAAACCAGCCGTCAGTGTAATCATTGGTAGTACCGGTTTTTCCACCAATATCACTGGTTATTCCATATTTCCACCGCATAGAACCGGCCGTTCCATAATCCACTACTCCTTCCATCATTCTTACCATTGTATATGCATCCACTTCACTGATTACCTGTTTCACTTCCGGTTGAAAGGTTTGAAGAACATTTCCATCTTTATCTTCAATTTTTGAAAGATAAATTGGTTCAGTATTAAACCCTCTGTCTGGAAACATTGTGTAAGCACGAAGCATTTCTATTAATTGAATATCGGCTGAACCAAGGGCAATCGAAGGAGCAACAGGAATATAACTTTTGATACCACATAAATGTGCAAATTCTACGGTCTTTTTTGGTCCGATACGGCTCATCAAATCATATGCTGCCACATTTATAGATTTCGCAAGGCAATAAGCCATTGTTCCACCCGGTCCGGAAATCGTTTTATTAGCAAGTGTAATCGTTGTACCGCCAATATAACTATCTGGTGTAAGCCCTGCATCTGTTATCGCCAGTGTGTAAAGGATTGGTTTAAAAGTAGAACCAACCTGCCGGTTAGCCGTGACGTGATCAAATTTGAACCATTTAAAATCTATCCCGCCAACCCATGCTTTTACTTCTCCGGAAACCGGATCCATTGCACAGAAAGCAGTCTGCATCATTTGTTTAAAATATTTGATTGAATCTATCGGCGTCATCACCGTATCAGTCTCGCGTTTTTTATTCCACGCAAAAACTTTCATACTGACCGGTTTGTAAAACGATTTTTTTATTTCCGCTTCGTCCGCTCCTGCTTCTTTCATATTCTTCCATCTTTCACTTTCTCTCATCGCGTGATTCAAAATATCCTCATGTCCTTTCCAGATATTTTTTTCTAACTGGCGATTAAAGATTTTCTGCATGGAAGTCATGTGTTTTACTACTGCCTCTTCAGCATACAATTGCATTTTCGGGTCAATGGTTGTAAAAATTTTTAACCCATCGCGATACAGATCGTAATTATTTCCTGTTTTAGGGTCTTTGTGAGTATCGCACCATTCCAGTAATCTTTTTGTAAGAACAGAACGAAAATAAGGAGCTATTCCCTGGCTTTCACTTACTAATTTATATTTTACTCCGAGAGGCTTTTTCTTTAAACGCTCACCTTCTTCGGGCGTAAGCACATTGTTGGTAACCATCCTGTCAAGCACTAAATTTCTTCTCATCAAAGCCGCTTCCGGATGACGGCGCGGATCATATTGCCCTGGCCCGCTCAACATCCCAACCAATAAAGCCGCTTCATCAGGAGTAAGTTTGGAAGGCTCTTTTTGAAAATAAACCAGTGAAGCATTTCTGATGCCATAAACATTCAACCATGAAACACGATTTAGGTATAAGGCAATGATTTCCTGTTTGGTAAAATTTCTTTCAAGTTTCAATGCAACGATCCATTCTTTTATTTTATCAATTCCTCTTTTCATCACTGATCCTCTACCCTGCTTTAAAATATTTTTTGCAAGCTGTTGCGTAATAGTACTTCCCCCGCCCTGCCTTCCTAATCCTTTTATAGCGCGGCCTAAGGCGATTGGATCAATTCCTGAATGTTCATAAAAACGAATATCTTCAGTAGAAATCAATGCATTAATTACACTTTTTGAAATGTCTTTATAATCTACAGAAACCCTGTTTTCAGTATAAATTTTTCCCATTAATGTAGTACCATCGTTTGCATAAATTTCTGTTGCCAGGTTTGCCTGTGGGTTTTCCAATTCCTGCAGTGAAGGTAATTTGCCAAAGAGGCCAAAGTAGGCGGCCGATAACACTAATGCAAATAATGCAAATCCAATGGCAACCATTGCCCACAGGATTTTTACACTTGGTCTTATATAAGATTTCTTAACTACTTTTTTTTTCGGTGAATTCTGCATTTTGTTTTCTTTAGAACACGGAAAGTATTAAAATTATTAATAGGGAAAAGCTAAAATTTGCCCGGATATTTTTGGTTTAAAAGATCGATGTAACTTTTTAAATTCTTATTTTCTTTCAGAAGTTGAAGATTACTGTCTGAAATAATATAAAAAGAGTATTTCTGCGCAGGCAGCCAGGAAATTTGTGAAGGTGCAGCCTGCTTTAATTTATCCAGGTATTTCATTGCTATATCGGCACCTTCAAATTGAGAAAAGATCAATAAAGTTCGTTCACTGTCCAGCGTATTCTTTATGATCTGTATTTTATTAGTTGCGCTGCTTTCGGCATTGAACCTGTTGAAGGCATTTTTCGCTTCACTGCTGTAAACCGGATCTACTTTCGTCAGCACCATCATTACATTTTGTGGCTCTGTCGGATCAAAACTAAATGATGCATTTTTTATTGGCGGAGCTAGTTTTGTTGTTGGATTTATTTCTGCTTTTCCGGGTTGTATTGCCTGATTTTGAATAACCGGTTTTTCATTATTAACAGGAGCTTTTACGTTATTTACGATTTTAGATTGATCAAAAACCACAACCTGTGAATCTTCTTTTGCCCTGCTAATATTTAAGTTAGTAAGGTAACGTTCAATGCTGTCTCTTCTTCCTAAAACATCCAGCATGGTAGCTGCTTTATCTTTCATCGGAGAAGTTGGGTAGTTATCAATTATCTGGTGCAAAACATCGATTGCCGCACTATCCTGGTGTTTCTGAATATAATAAACAGACTGAATGTAAAGTAATTGTGGGTTCCAGTAACTTTTTCCGTAAAGACCATCCGCTTTATTTTTTTCTTTTATTGCCTGCGCAAATTTTCCTTCAATAAATAAATTGTAAATCTTGTCGTAACGGTTTGATGCAGCGGTATCTTTTTCAGAAGGATTGAAAGCTTCAGGATGTAAAACATACATCGCATATTTACTCGCATTAAAATCCTTCAGCAAAAGATTTTTGTAATAATCTGCTTGAGCCAAATTGCCAATTTTTCGGTAACAATAAGCCAGGTTCATATATAATTCACCACCGTACAAACTATCAGGAAATCGTTTTAATGATTTTTCATATGCATCGATTGCGGCAGAATAGTCTTCCAAGAGATTCTGATAATTTTTTCCCAATTGAAATAATGACCGTGCAATTTTTACATTGGATGTATCCAATGCAGCTTTGGTAAGTGGAATATTTACAAGCAATCCCTGCACTGAAATATCCTGCTGATAGGGAGTTGAAGGAATTTCACTTGCTGCTGCTACTTTTTGTGCAGCCATCGGATCACCAAAAGCATTATTTTGGTCAGGATTATTGCCAACAGAAGCGACAGGCGTTGAAGCGGAAATTCTGCGCCAGTTATCTACATCCGGCCTTTTCCCCCAAACTCTTTTAAATTCGTTATAACCGCTGTTTTTCAAACTATTATTATAAAAATACCAATCACCCTTTTTGCTATTACTAGAGAAAATATCCGTCGATTGATTTTGCCTGTTAAAGAAATCTGATGAAGAACCAGTATATGCTTCTTCATCTTTTATTCCACGCTCTTTACTCAACTTTTTTGATAATTTCTTGATGAAATCTTCTCTTTTGTCAGCCGGCATTGCCGCAATTGCCTGCAAACTATCTTCTCTTTGAATAATATTAAGATCATTAACAATTTGAGCCAGCGCGTTTTTTCTTGATTCAATTTCGGCAACATTTAACGCTGTGTCAGAAGCAGTTTGAATGCTGTCATAAAAATTGAATGACTGCTGATAATTCTTTTGCAAATAATTTATTTCAGCGAGATTAAGAAAAGCCTGGTTTTTTAAAGCCGGATTATTCTCATTATAAACAGTACTGGCTTTGTAAAAATGAAGCGCAGAAGACGTATCCGGTTTTTCCATTGCCAGTTGCGCCGCGGAATAAAAAATAATATCCCGGTAAGGTAAAAATTTGTCTTTACGCGCCATGCGCAATAACCTCGAAATGCTGTTGTCAATTTCCGCAGGATCTTTGCTCTTCAACATTTTTGCTTTGTTCAGATTTGCATAAATATCCATCAGTGGATCGGTTGTGTTTCTAATTGCTTTATCATAATAATCAGAAGCTGTATCTTGTTTGCCGTTCATTTCATAAAGCTGGCCCAGTAAATATTCGCGCCTCGCTTTATCAGCCATGTCGATCGCATTTGGAAGCGCCCTTTCTATATAACCAATTGCGCTGTCATACATCTGTTGTTTAAAAAACCAATAACCCTGCACTTCCTGGAAGTAAGGATCAAGTCGGTCCGGAAAAAGAGGATCATTGTTTAAAGTGTTGATCAATCCGGCGGCCTCACCATAATCACCCAGGTCAGTTAAAGTACGTACCTGCCAAACCAAAGCATCATTTCTGCTTGGCGGACGTGATAAAACTTTCTCGATAATATTCCTGTCTTCTTTACTTGAAATACTTAAAGAATTATTGGAGCGATTTTCATTTGTGCCAACAACCAGCTGATCTTCATCTTTCTTTTCCCTTGGAAAAAGGTTATAATTAATAAACTGAAAAGTCATGGAAGCAGAATCAAAATCTTTTCGCAGGTAATACGCTTTGCCGATTAATAAATAAAAATTATCTACCCAATCGCTTCTCAGATCATGTAGTAAAATTCCAGCGGTGGCTTTATAAATTACTGAATCCAGCTCCTTCTTCTGAGCCGCTGTATTTTGTAAACTATAACTATAATAAGGAATTAATTTTGAATAATCATCCTTTGTGGCAATCCTTGCAAGTTCGATAACCGAATTAATTTCATTATTTGCATCAAAAAAATAATTATAATGACTAGTTGTGTTCTGAATAAATCTTCGTGCTACTGTAAACTTTTTTTCACCTGTTTTTTCAGATCGAAGTGGTGTATCTTTAAATTTCTGCGGCTTATCTTTTCGGAGATCAAAAGTAATTTTTCCCAATTGGGCATGAACATCCGGAAGCAAAAAAAAGAAGAACAACAAAAAAGAAGCCCACTTAGTGATCCGGCTATTCATGAATATTTTTAATTTTATAAAATAAGAATGTACAAAAAAAGTTCTTTTACTGGTAAGAACTCGTTTTTGGCAAAATTATTTTAAAAATACGGTTATTTTAAGCTAACAGGCTGATAAAAAACAGGCGGCTGTTATTTTTAACAACATAGAAAACCTGTCATTTGAAAAAGTAACAAGAGTGGAAAAGTAATAAAAACGAAAAAAAAAGAAATAAATTTAATTTTGAAAACACGCAAAGGAACAAACCGGGAATTAATTGAATACGCGGGAATGGGAGCTCAGTTTTTAGTAAGCATCGGCGTCGGAATATTTATTGGAATAAAATTGGATAAATGGTTAAATTTTTCTTTTCCTTTGCTTGTGTGGTTGTTGCCGTTAATAATTATAATCGCGCTCATTATAAAAATAATCAAAGACACTTCAAAAAAATGAATCAATTTGTTCTAAAGAAATTTACTCCTTTAATTCTGCTTTTTGTTGTCATAAATATTTTGATCTTAATTTTTGCGGGTTCTTTAATCGCTTCAGGATTTAATTTGGGATTTTTATTAGGCGCAAATGTGGTTCTTTTTGTGTTAAGCTGCATGGGTTTTATTATTCAGACAAAAGGAGTTCGTTCCACAAATATTCATGCATTTATCCGTGGTGTTTATTCATCTCTTTTGCTTAAAATGTTTGTAATTGTGGCGGCAATAGTTATCTATATTTTAGTAATGGGCGGCAAAGCAAACAAAGCATCCTTATTTACGTCGATGGCAATCTACCTGGTTTATACCTCGATAGAAGTAATTCAATTAATGAAAATTGCGCGAAACAAAACCGATGCTTAAAGAAGAATCCTCATTAGATCTGCTGAAGCCTTATCTGCCGAAAGGCTCCTTTGACGATGCTACTTTTTATTTGATAAAATATAAGGTACATCTGACCATCACCCGCGAACGGCTGACAAAACTTGGAGATTACCGGAATAAGCATTTGAATAAAAATCACCGCATCAGTGTAAACGGGAACCTGAATAAATATTCTTTTCTGATCACTTTATTGCATGAACTTGGCCATTTGGTGGCTTATGAAAAGCATGGCAATAAAATTCTGGCTCACGGACCACAATGGAAAAATGAATTTGGAAATATTCTCGGACGATTCATTTCAAAGAAAATATTTCCGGCAGATATTGAAACAGAATTATTAAAGACGTTGAGAAATCCGGCGGCCAGTTCCTGCGCTGAAGCGCCACTCACAAGGATCTTGAAAAAATATGATCCACACAAGCCCGGCGTTTTTTTATTGGAAGATTTACCGAATGAAAGTTTATTCAGGTTTAAAAACGGCCGTATTTATAAGAAAGAAAAAAAAATAAGAACCCGCTTTTTATGCAAAGATCAAACGACCAAAAAATTGTTTTTATTTAGCCCGATAGCGGAAGTGGAACTTATTAAAAAATAGAAATAGCTTTTCAGAAAACAAATTTTATCCAGGATGTTAGAGAAATGCCGTAAAGTTATTTTGTAAAAATAAATTTATAGTAAACCAAGAAAAAAGAGAGATTTATTGATTCACCCAATTTTCTATCTTCAAACCATTATCCTTGCAGCAAAACGTTTTCTGCAAACCAAATAAATTATGACTCCACAACGTTACGAACGTCTCACTTCTGTTCTTCATCATCGTCAACCCGATCTTACCGTTATATTGGAAAATGTTTTTGATCCGCATAATATTTCTGCCGTTATGCGAACCTGTGATAGTGTCGGAATTCAGGATGTCTATGTTTTAAATAATCGTATTCCTCCTCACAAAAAATGGGGCGAAAAAAGCTCTTCAACTGCTTCCAAATGGCTCTCGGTTCACCAGTTTACAGACGTTGAAAACTGTTTTGAAGAGATCAGAAAAAAATATGCTAAAGTCTATACTTCTTATCTTGGAGAAAGTTCTGAAGATCTTTACCAAATGAATCTTACCGAGTCTGTCGCGTTGGTTTTCGGAAATGAAACGTTTGGCGTAAGCGACGATATCAGAAAATACGCTGATGGCGATTTTATTATTCCGCAGGTAGGAATTATTAAATCACTAAATATCTCTGTAGCGTGTGCTGTTACATTGTATGAAGCGTTCCGGCAAAAAAAACAAAAAGGACATTATAACGAAAGCCGTTTGCCGGAAACACAAATGCGAAATTTGCAAAAACAATGGCAAATTATAGAAGATCAGGATTGAAACTAATCTAAAGTTGAGAAGTAACCTCATAAGCTCCTGTCTTTTCTTTTTTAATAAGAAAATGAAATTTTGACCGATTTTCTTTATACCGGAACTGACACACAATTGCATTACCTGCCAACTCATCTGATAAAAAAATTTGGTACAATTATTCGTGCTACATTTGCAACCCAAACAATAAATTAAATAAATTTAACAATTATGGCAAAAGAAACTTTCGAGCTCTTTGATGACAGAGTTCTGGTTAAACCGAATGCGGCTGAAGAGAAAACCGCCGGCGGAATTATTATCCCGGACACCGCAAAAGAAAAACCACAAAAAGGTACAGTGATCGCGGTTGGAAAAGGAAAATATGCAGAGCAAACCGGGAACCTTATTCCAATGAATGTAAAAGTAGGTGATACCGTTCTTTATGGTAAATACGGTGGTACAGAAATCAGTTTGAATGGTGAAGATTACCTCATCATGCGTTCTTCTGATATTTTAATGAAAATTAGTTAATTCATCCTTTAAAAAATTAATAAATAACAAAATGGCTAAACAAATATTTTTTGAAATAGAAGCCCGCAATAAAATGAAAAAGGGCGTTGATACGCTCGCAAACGCGGTGAAAGTAACTCTCGGGCCAAAAGGCAGAAACGTAGTTATTGATAAAAAATTTGGCGCACCACAGGTTACAAAAGATGGTGTAACTGTCGCCAAAGAAATTGAATTGGAAGAACCAATTGAGAATATGGGCGCACAAATGGTAAAAGAAGTAGCTTCTAAAACTGCAGATATCGCTGGTGATGGTACGACAACTGCAACTGTTTTGGCTCAGTCAATTATCAGCGAAGGTTTGCGAAATGTGGCTGCAGGAGCAAATCCTATGGATTTGAAACGCGGTATTGATAAAGCGGTAACTGCTGTTGTTGAGAATTTGAAAAAACAATCTGTTACTGTTGGAAACGACAATAGTAAAATTGAACAGGTTGCTTCAATCTCTGCAAACAATGATGATTCCATCGGAAAATTAATTGCTGAGGCAATGACAAAAGTTGGTAAAGAAGGTGTCATCACTGTTGAAGAAGCAAAAGGAACCGACACAACTGTTGAAGTTGTAGAAGGTATGCAATTCGACAGAGGTTATGTTTCTCCATACTTTGTTACCAACAGCGAAAAGATGGAAGCTGATCTTGAAAATCCTTACATTCTTATTTATGATAAGAAGATATCTACTATGAAAGATATTCTTCATATCCTTGAAAAAGTAGCTCAGAGCGGCCGTCCGTTATTAATTATTTCAGAAGATCTTGAAGGAGAAGCATTGGCAACTTTGGTTGTGAATAAATTACG
>Ga0157371_10000776_pt1 | contig 36737 bp, 31 predicted proteins | sample C45metaG_FD_113462 | JGI IMG/M metagenome (GOLD analysis project Ga0157371, IMG submission 113462) | Corn rhizosphere microbial communities from Kellogg Biological Station, Michigan, USA - C4-5 metaG | ecosystem: Host-associated > Plants > Roots > Rhizosphere > Soil | place: USA: Michigan... | reverse complement strand
CGCACGGGCATCAATCGCGACCATGTGTGCTTGCGTCGGATCGCCGATCACATCGGCGCCAAGGTCGAGCATGCGCCGGAGCAAAATGCCGGTGTTGAATCGGGTGCCCCGGATCAGGAAATTATCCGATGGCCATTCACCGCGTTCGTTCTGACCCCAGGCTTCGCGCAGCCATTCACGGTTGGATTCGAAACCGCCGGCCGCCAACACGCAGGCCCGGGCTTCAATGCGTTCGGCGGCGAAACGCTGACCATCGACCTCATGTTCGCCCACATGGGCGGCGACGAATTTCCCCTCATCCAACTCGATGTCGGTCACTTGCGTGTTGTAGCGAACTTTTACACCCAGGCGCTCGGCGCTGCGAAAATACGCATTGACCAGCGCTTTGCCGCCGCCCATGAAAAAAGCGTTGGTCCGCGCCACGTGCAGCGCGCCGGACAGCGGTGGCTGGAAATGCACGCCGTGTGAACGCATCCAGTCGCGGCAAGAAGACGATGCCCGAATGGCAATGCGTGCAAGCTTTTCATCCGTGAGGCCACCGGTAACCTTCAACAGGTCTTGCCAGTACTCTTCTTCCGGATAGGCATCGATCAGCACGTCCTGCGGTTCGTCGTGCATGCACCGCAGGTTACGGGTGTGTTGGGAGTTGCCACCGCGCCAGATTTTCGGAGAGGCTTCCAGCAGCATCACGCTGGCGCCCGCTTCTCGCGCCATCAGAGCGGCGCACAAGGCAGCGTTGCCACCCCCTATGATTAAGACATCGATCATTATCGCTCCTCGATTGGCAAGGAAGCGGGAACGAAGTGCTCCTTGCGAGTGAGGAGAACGATAGGGTGAGGAGGGAGTGGCCGAAAGGCTGCTTTTGACGCGGGGTGTTTAGTTTTTCTAAAGGCTTTGTCGTCAGGAGATGTCCGGGGTTTGAAGGAGGATTACGCGTCTACCCCTTCTATCCACGTAGCTCCAGGCCACTGTTTGTCGACAACCAACTGTCGCGCCACATCGACGATGACCAACCGCGTTGCCAGCGCCGCCGGAGAGAGTTCGTCGTCAGCCAGCGTCGCCAGAAGATTACGCCGGCCCACATGGGGATCGGCAATCCTGATCAGCGAAAGCCCGGACCCGTCTTTCAATGCAGCGGCCGCCCCCGGTTGTATCGTTGCCGCATGACCGGCCCGAACCGCGTTCATCAAAACAGCGAGACCGTCGACTTCCATAATGACATTAGGTGTTAGCCCGACCCGCTCGAACGCGCTCATCAATGCCGAGCGCAATCCATGTTGCGCGCTGGGCATCACCAGCGGCAGACCGCCGAGGTCGGCTAACTGCACGCTGTCACCAGAAGGCGCCTGAGGCAGGCTGGGCGAGGCAATGACAAACAGTTTTTCATCCAGCAGAGGAGTCACGCTCCAGCGTTTACCCCCTTCGAGCTGGAACAGGATGGCCAGATCAATTTGTCGTGCGTTGAGCTGCGCCGCCAAGTGGCCGGATAGCATTTCCACCAAATGCAGTTGTATGTCCGGATAACGCGCGCGCATTGCGTTGATCAACGGCAACGCGAGCACTGTCGCGGTAGTCGGTGGTAAGCCGACGCTGACATAACCGCTCATTCGCCCGCGATGGGCGGCCATGATGGCGTTTTCCGCCTGGCGTAGCGTCAGTTGGGCATGGTGTAGAAACGCAAATCCGGCGCTAGTAGGCGTCACACCGGTGGAGGTTCGATTCAGGAGACGGGTGCACAGTTCGCTTTCCAGCTTGGAGATTTGCTGACTGAGGGCTGACACACCAACGTCCAGCTCAAGTGCCGCACGCCCCAGGCTGCCAAGCTCGATGATTTTTACGAAATAGCGCAGTTGTCTCAATTCCAATGTGGCTACTCCCAGCGAATTTGTTGTTCAAATACCTGAACGTTTGCCACGCAAGTTACGAAGTCGCAATAGCCACCCTTGGCTAGCGGTGAATGAAAGATGCTCAGACTCGCGGTTTTTCGCCAATGCTCAGTATTCAACGCCCGTTCAGGACCAACGACCTCTCACTACCAGCCCCAGCAATTCTCGATGTCCGCTGACTCCCACCTTTCGATAAAGTCGCTTGATGTAGGTAGCGGCGCTTGAGCGCTGGATGCCCATCAGGGGCGCAATGTCTTCCGCCCCCAAGCCACTGAGCAAATGCCTGAGCAGTTCACGGTCCCGACGAGTCAGTTCAGGAAAGAGTAACTCGACGCGTTGACTTAACAAGGACGGCATCTGATTGGCTTCGATAAAAGCGCGATAGTGCAATCGCGTGACTTGAATCAGTAACGGCGCAACCGATTCGATAAATTCAATCTCGCGCTGATTGAAGTTGCCGTGCTCACGACCTCGATAGAAGTTGATCGACAGCCAGGCCCCGCCCTCTTCCTGATGATTGAGCAAGGCCATGCGCTGAGATATTTGTGGTTGCTCGTAGCAGACCCGCCGATAGTCACGATGGGTGATGTCTTCAACTGATTGAAGCTGAGCCAGGATTCGCGCGCCGCCGTATTTTGCCCGATGGTCGAGCATCGCTTGGCGGTTGCCGTCCAGGCTGTGAAAACGCTCGACGTAGTCCCGGGAAATGCGCGATATTTGCACGAGTCTTGCCTGATCGGAGCACGACAACACCTGCGGCTCCTGGCCTTGCGGATAAGCGAAAATTGTACATTGAGCCAGCGGCATTTCACCCCGTACCAGGGTCAGTAACTCTGCCGCCAACCAGGTTCGGCAGTCCTCGCCTACCCGAGCCAATAGATGAGCAATTTCCCCCGTCGTCAATGGGCTCTGATGGTAAACGTTGGTAAGCAGCCAGTGGTTCATTCAGGGATGAGTTCACGTGATGAAGGTTGGCGTTCGTGGGGTAGTGTGCGTAACAGCATTGCAGCCACCAGTAACAGCAGCGCAGCGTACAGACAACCGGCGGTATAGGTATGGGTAAGGTCTTTCAGCCAGCCGACCACTAAGGGGTTAAGGGCAGACCCCAGATTACCCACTGCATTGATCACCGCGATGCCCACCGCCCTGGCTTGAAAACTCAATGAGCGATCCGGCAGGGTCCAGAAAATCGACATGGCCGTATAGGAACCCGTCGCCGCCATGCAGACCCCGGCCAGCTGCACGATCGGCTCACTCGACAGGGCCGTGCAACACCAGCCTGTTGCAGCCAGCAGCATTGGAAGCGCCAGGTGCCAACGCCGCTCTTGGGTCAGGTCCGAGTGTCGGCCCCAGAGGATCATGCCAATGATGGTGCATATTTGCGGAATTGCCGACAACAATCCGATCAGCGTATTGCTCTGGCCAGTGCTGAAGCTCTTGACGATCAACGGCGTCCAGACTGCGATCATCGCCAAGGTGTTGACCAGGCAAAAGTACACCAGACAGAACAGAATCACCGATGGCGACAGCAGCTCACGTCCCCAGTGAGCGTGAGGGGAAGGTGCCTGACGGTCACGCTCGATCAACTCGGCCAACTGCAGCTTCTCATCGTCGCTCAACCAGTGTGCCTTGCGCGGCTGATCATCCAGATAACCGTACACCGCCAGACCGAGTACGACGCTGGGTAGTCCTTCAAGAAGAAACAGCCATTGCCAGCCTGCCAGGCCCCAGTGGCCATCCAGCCCCAAAATGGCACCGGACAAGATCGAGCCAAAGCCCGCGGTAAACGGCATGGCGATCATGAACAGCGCATTGGCACGAGCCCGGTACGCTGCTGGAAACCAGAACGTCATGTACAACAGCACACCGGGCAGAAATCCTGCCTCGGTGATACCAACCAACGCACGCAACCAATACAGACTGGCTGCGTCATGCGCAAACAGGGTGGCTGTCGACGCGAGTCCCCAAGCAATCATCAGGCTGCCAATCCAGCGACGGGCGCCGAGTTTCGCCAGGGCCATGTTGCTGGGGATGCCGCAGGCGATGTAGGCCAGGTAAAAAATCGTCGTTGCCATACCGAACTGGGTACTGCTCAAACCCAGATCGTCCATCATCGTCAGCCCGGCGAAGCCGATGTTGATACGGTCCAGAAATGAAAAAACGAAGCAGATGAAAAGAAACCACAGCAGGCGTTTCGAAACCTTGGCAATGACCGGCGGTTGAGCGCCGGCCTCCACGCCAGGGGTCACAGCAGGACGGGATGGCATAGGGGTGATCCTGTTCTTGTAATTATTGGCTGGCGCGAAGCTTTACAGGTCTTGTCCGGCGCATTTGATCAGTGCGTCGAAGCGCTCGGCATCGTTCAGTGCCTCGGCCGCCAGTAGGGCCAGCTTGACCAGAAACAACTCGCTGTCGTTACCCGTACGATCAATCGCCTCGGCAAGTCGGTCATAGGCGCGTTCGAGGTCTGTTACGTTCATTGACTGGCTCATGGGTGGTCACTCCCGTTGTGGCCAAGGGCCTGGTTCAATCCATGGCGCAAACGCTCGCCATCCAGATGCAACCAGCGCGCGCAGACATGCTGGTCCGGGCGCGCCAGATAGGCGGCGCCTGCGTGCTGCACGCCGTAACGCGTGCTGAACAGATTGTCGCAATCGGTCAGGGTCAGGTCGGCGTGTTGCACCTGAAGGACTCCATTCGTGGCGATCGCGATCACTTGTATTGGCAGTCCCTGGCGGCGCCGAGCCTGGACTTGTGCAACGACTTCGACATCGAGTGCCGCCGCGTCAGTGAAGCAAATCAAATGATAAGCGGGCGCCAACTCATCGAAGAGATAGTGCTGCTCTGCCAGACGTACATTCAGTAACGGTGCACCGTTGCGCGGCCCGCCGGTAAACAATTGATTATCGTCGTTCACCGCGTTGAGTTGTGAATCGGCATAATCGTGAGCCCTTGATGTCCGCCAGTGATAGAGCGGGCGCACGAACTCCCGGGTCAACGACAGCGATAGCACCGCATCGCGCAACAGTCGATAACCGCGGCTAGGCGGCGCCATGAACCGCGTGCTCTTGCCTGCCTCTTCAATGATTTCACGAGCAGCCTTGACCCGTTCGTCGCTGTAAGAAGCCAGCAGTCCGGCACCGGCCAGGCCTTTGATGTGCAGGGCCAGTTTCCAGCCCAGGTCGTGGCAATCCTGGAAGCCGGTATTGGCGCCGCGCACGCCGAAAATCGGTAACAGGTGCGCCGCGTCTCCGGCGAAAATCACGCGGTCGTTGATGTACTCCGCCAGGGTCAGCGCCCGGGCCGAGTACACCGAACTCCAATCCAGCTCCCATACCGGGTTTTCGACGCCGAGCATCGCCAGTTGCGCTTCAATGCGCTCACGCAAGGAGTCGGGGTGCAGCGCCTGCTCGGGCGTTTCGTCCACGGGCAACTGGTAATCGATGCGCCAGATATCGCCAGGCTCGCGGTGCATCAACACGGTGTTGCCGGGGTTCCAGGCGGGATCGAAAAATGCCAGGCGTTCAGTCGGCAGATCGAGCTTGATGCGGATGTCGGCAATCACGAACCGCCCTTCATAGGACGCCCCTTCAAGCTTGAGCCCCAGCAACGAGCGCAGTCCGGAGCGGGCGCCATCAGCGGCCACCACCCAATCAGCCTCCAGGCTATAGGTATCGCCCGGGGTATCGACTTGCAACACCGCACCGTCGACGCCTTGCTCGATATCGATGACTTTATTGCCCCAACGCAATTCGATCAGCGGTTGTGCCTGTGCAGCCTCCACCAGATGTTGCTCGAGGTACTGCTGTTGCAAGTTGGTCATCGGCGCAAAACGATCGTGCTCGTCGACCGGGGCTTCCATGCGAAAAACTCGCTGGCCGCGGTAGTACGAATTGCCGAAACGCCAGGGCAGACCCTGTTCGGACACCACCCCGGACACCCCCACTTGCTGGAAAATTTCCATGGAACGACGGGTGAAAACAATTGCGCGGCTACCTTCACAGACTTGCTGTTGAGCGCCCAGAACAGTGCTTCTGATACCGTAGCGCGCCAGTTCGAGCGCCAGCGTCAGGCCAATAGGTCCGGCACCCACAATCGCAACGGGCGAGCGATTGACGATGCTTGGGGACGGTACGAAAGCAGGATAAACCTGATAGGGAAAATACAGAGATTGATGGGGTACGATTTGAGGCTGATGCATGGTCCGGCGGCTCCCGGTTTATTGTTATCGGAGACAAATTTTGTCTTCGAGCCACTCTAAACCGGAGCGCTCGGAAAGATGTCCCCTGAAGGGGACATCTTTCCGAGCGCGCATATGCCGACGCCAAGGCCACTCGCGGATATTGCAGTTTTTCTGAAAAGCCCCTTCAACGTCAGCGCCTATTCCCCACCGCTATGCTCTGCCGATAATTGCTCATCGAAATTCGCCATGGTGCCTGGTGATCTGGCCGCAAGGTTGGTGCTCTGAGTACCGGGCTCTTGAATGAGGACATGCATGAGCATTCGTATCTGGCATCAAAGTTTCACTGTCCTGAGTGACCTGGGCGCTTACGACGAGGCCTTGCGTGCGCATTTTCGCAGGGTGGCCCGGCCGGACACCGAGGTCCATCTGCATGGGATGCGTCCGGGCACTTACCGCAACCACTATCCGGGAGACGACATCAAGTATTCGGCCCTGCAGTATCTGCATGGCCTTCAGTTCATGGCGGCAGGCATCAATGCCCAGCATCAGGGGTTCGACGTCTACGCCATCAGCACCTTGCCAGAGCCTGCCCTCAGGGAAACGCGCAGCCTGCTGGATATTCCGGTGGTGGGCTATGGCGAATCGGCGATGCTGACCGCGTGCATGCTCGGGCGTACGTTCGGAGTTCTGGTGTTCATTGACGAGTTGGCTGAGCAGGTGACTGAAAACGCTGCGCGCCATGGCCTCGCCGGGCGGTTGACGGAAGTGCGACATGTCGGCTTTCGCTTTGCCGATGTGTTGGCAGGCTTCACCGATCCCGCTGAACTGATCGAACGTTTTCGCAGTGCGGCGCGAGGCCTGATCGCCAAAGGCGCTGAAGTGATCATTCCCGGCGAAGCCCCGCTGAACGTACTGCTGGCCACCCACGGCATTAATGAGGTGGACGGTGTGCCAGTGCTCGACTCGCTCGGCGCCTGGGTCAAACAGGCGGAAAGCATGGTGGACTTGCGGCGCGCCAACGGTACACGCACTTGCAATCGTGGCTATTTTTCAGCCCAACCAGGGCCCGAGCGGGTTCGGGAAATCTTCGACTTCTATGGTTTGGGCTCGTTCATTCAAGCAGGAGATCAGGCATGAATCGTTATGAATGTGATCTGCTGGTGATCGGCGGCGGGCTGGCGGGTTTCAGTGCGGCCCTGGCAGCTGCCCAGGCGGGCTTGCAGGCGATAGTGCTGGAGAAGACCGCGCAAACCGGCGGGTCATCGGCCATGAGCGGCGGATGCCTGGCGTTCGCCGGCACCGACCTGCAGCGTGCGCACGGTATCGAAGACTCGTCGCAATTGCTGTTCGACGACCTCGTCGATGTGGGCAAGGGCGAATGCGATGAGGCACTGGTCAAGCTGTACACCGATCACCAACTGCAGACCTATCAGTGGCTCAAGGACAACGGCGTGGTGTTTACCGATGTCATCGAAGCCGCCTCCGGGCAGTCGGTGCCACGGGTGCACAACGTGGACCCGGCCGACATGGTGCGCCAACTGCAGTTGGCGGCGCTGGCAACACAACAGGTCGAGGTCTGGTTGCACAGCCGTGCCCGTCGTCTGTTGCGCGAGGACGGCGGCCGGGTGTTGGGGGCGAGCGTCGAGCGAAACGGGGAAACGGTCCAGGTCCTGGCGCGTAGAGCGGTGCTGCTGGCCAGCGGCGGGTTTGTCCAGGACCGGGCGTTGATTCACCGCTTTGTTCCGCAGTACGACAATGCGGTGTTTATCGGTGGCGAAGGCAATGAAGGCGACGGCCTGCGCATGGCCTGGGCCTTGGGCGCGGATGTGCGCGACCTACCGTACATCAAGGGCACGTTCGGTAAACACCCCATGGACGAGCATAATCACCACGCTTGCCTGGCGGTCTACAAGGGCGCCATCGCGGTGAACCAGGAAGGTCGGCGCTTTGTCGACGAGTCACAATCCTACAAATTGCTCGGCGATGCAGTCATGCAACAGAGCTACGGTGTGGGCTATCAGATCCTCGATCAGGACATCATGCTCAGCGGTGACAATCAGGTGCGAATCCTCGACTTCACCCGGCGCCTGGAAGAGGGGTTGTTCGTTGAGGCGCAGACGCTGCAACAGCTGGCGCGCCTGATCGAAGTGCCCGAGGACGTGTTACTCGCCGAAGTCAGTGCCTATAACGATGCCGTGCGCCAGGGGAAAACACCGGCGTTCGGGCGTCAACACCTGGTCCATCATCACGGTCAACTGCGCACCATCGAACGTCCGCCCTTTTATGCATACCCATCGACGGCGGCGGTTTTCGGCACTTACTGCGGTGTGATCGTGGACACGGATTTGCGCGTGCTCGATGTGTTCGGCGAGCCGATCGCCGGGCTGCTGGCGGCGGGCGAGATGATCGGTGGCTTCCACGGCGCTGCCTACATGACCGGTTCGGCCCTTGGCAAGGCGGCGGTGTTCGGACGCTTGGCCGGTGCCAGCCTGGGCAATGCGAGTGAGGGCTGAATATGAAAATTCTGATCCTGCTCGCAGGTGTGGCAGATATCCGCTACCCGTTGCATCCCATCAGTTTGAGTAGCGAGTCGTTGATCCAGGAGCAGGGTACACCCCGACGCCTGCTGAGCCCCTTCGACGAGGCCGCTTTGGAGGTGGCGCTCAAATTGCGCGATGTTCGGCCTGAAACACAGATCGATGTGTTGGTACTCGACGGCTGCAACAGTGAAAACCTGCTGCGCAGTGTCGCGGCGTTTTGCCCCGATTCGTTGCGGTGCCTGCAGCTTGAACCCTGTCAACCGTGGGATGCCCGACAGACAGCGACGCAGATCGCCGGACTGATCAAGCGCGATTATCTTGCGCATGATTTGGTGTTGCTGGGGCGTGAGCTGGGCGATCTGGACGAAGGCAGTATCGCCGTATTGCTGGCGCGTCGACTGGGCCGGCCACAACTGGCAATGGCCCAATATGGCCAATGGCAAGACGAACAGTTGTGGCTGATGCGCGAGCGAGGTACCTGCGAAGAGTGGTTACGGGTCGATCATCCGATGTTGGCAAGTGTGACCAATGATCGACGCAACAAGCTGCGTCATCCGCTGATGAAAAACGTCATGCAGGCCAAGCGGATGACCTTCACCCGGGTCACGGCATCGACGCCGGCGCGCGTAGGACTGACGTTGTCACAGTTGGAGATCGCACCGGTTATTGCGCGAGGCGGGCAGTGCCGGCTACTGAGCGGCGACGTTGCCGAGCAGGCCAGGGCGCTGGTCGGTTGGCTAAAAGAGCAAGGGGTCAACTCATGAGCAGACTGCTGGCGGTCATTCCTCAAGCCTGGGGTGCCCAGGCACTGGAAGCAGCACTCGGTGCGGCGCAGCAGGTCAGTGCCGGGGGGGCTTTTGCGGTTGTGCTGGTCAGTAGCCAGCCGAGCGCCGCGTACGCGCAACTGGCGACGAGGGCAGGGGCGCAGTTGGTCTATCAGGCCATGCACGAAGCATTGGGCGAATGCGACGAGCCGCAGGTTTTGGTGGCTGCGGTCGCCGAAGCGCTGCGGGCGATTCCCCGTCTGGGCAGTGAAGTACCACTGGTGTTGCTGCCGCCCGGTCCTCAGGGTGAGGAACTGGCGGCATTGTTGGCCGACTATCTGGATGGGCAGGCGCTGGGCCGTTGTGTCGCACTGCGGCTTGAGGATGACGCGGTGCTGGCCGAGCGATCAGCCTGGGGCGGGCGCATGCGTCTTGCTTTGCGAGTTGGCAACGGACCGGCATTTGCTTGTCTGCGCGCCGGCCGGCCGCAGCTTGAGGCCGAGGCCTCGGCTGATATTTTCAATCTCGAGCTGCATGGCCGCTTGCCCAAGGCGTTGGCCCTGGATAAACGCGAAAGCGGCCAACGCCTGCCACCTCTGGAGGGCGCCAAGCTGGTGGTGTCCGGTGGACGTGGGGTCAATGAACAAGGCTTTGCCTTGCTTGAGGAATTGGCGTTGGGCTTGGGCGCAACCCTGGGCGGCAGTTTGCCAGCCGTCGATGCGGGCATGGTGCCGGTGTTGCGGCAGGTCGGCGTGTCGGGCAAGTTCGTCAGCCCGCAGATCTATCTGGCGGTGGGTATCTCTGGCACGTTGCAGCATCTGGCTGGTGTCAGCCTCGACAGCTGCATTGTGGCTGTAAACCAGGATCCCGAGGCGGACATTTTCAAGGTCGCCAGCCTGGGTATAGTCGCCCCTTGGGAGACCTTTCTGCCGGCGTTGCTTGCCGGTTTGCGTCAGTCGGTACCCGGATAGCGTCCGCTGCAAGCGTTGAGTAAAAATGCCAGCCACCCATTGCGCTGGCATTTTTTATTGCCGTCCACTGTTCATCAGACCAGCCCACGGCGGCCTTGCCGAACCGTGATGCTGGCGCCCGAGGGGGGGCGGCGTTGAGCGTCCAGGGTGGCCAGAATGAATTCGATAAAGGCCCGGGTACGCGGCGCAACAAAACGAGTCTTTGGGGTCACGGTGTAGAAATTGCGGCTACCAGTGCTCCAGTCGGGGAACAGTTCCACCAGTTCGCCGCTGCGGATTAGCCCGTTGACGAACACGTCCAGCACGTAAATAACGCCTTGCTCGGCCAGGGCGGCCTGGATCAGTGCATCGGTGCTGTTGAAGTGCAGTTCACCGCGAGGGGTCAGTTGGTGGTGCACGCCCTCGCAGGCAAACGTCCAGTCCGACACGGTGTAGCGACCGGCACCAAAAATGCCCAGGCAATGTTGTGGCTGCAGTGCCTGCGGTTGTTCTGGCGTGCCGATGCGCTTGAGCAGGCCAGGCGCAGCGCAGGCCACGTAGTGCGCCTGATAGAGCGGCCGGGCGACCAGGTCGGCGTCATTGACCGAGTCGATGCGAATGGCAACGTCGGTGCCCGTCGCAATCAGGTCTTCCGCGTGGTCTGTCTGGCGCAACGCCACGGACAATCCGGGGTATTGCGCGGTAAAGGCCGGTAACGCCGGGCACAGCAGGGCGCGGGCGAAGGCAGCCGGCGACTCGATGCACAACCGTCCGCTGATCGCGCCTTTTTTTTGCCTGACCTGGGCCTCCATGTCAGCAATGTGCTGCAGCACCTGATTGCACTGCTCGAAGTATCCTTCACCGTCATCGGTCAGGCGCAACGAGCGGGTGTTGCGCGACAACAACGTCACCCCCAGGTAGTTCTCCAGGTTGCGCACACTGGCGGTCACGGTGGCATTGGCGATATCCAGCGACTCGGCGGCGCGGCTGAAACTGCCACATTCCACGACACGCACGAACACCTGCATTGCCCAGAGTCTGTCCATCGGTTTTCACCTTTTTCTAAAAGCCCATTAGCCGCGTCACGCTCGAACCCTGGGGCAGCGATTTCTATAGTACCAGCCACCAAGTGAGGAACTACCTATGGCTGAGTTGAATTTCGATCTGATTGTGCTGGGTTGCGGTGTCGCCGGTTTGTCGGCAGCCGTGGCGGGTGCTGAACGAGGATTGCGTGTCGCGGTTCTGGAACGGGCATGCCGTGAAGAGCGTGGCGGTCAAAGTCGCTTTACCGAGGCCTACCTGCGGATGAAAAGCCATACCGAGGTGACCGACGATTTTGACACCTTCCTGGCCGAACATTCCGGGTATTACCAGGACCCTGATTTCGTCGCTGAAACCCTCGCCGATCGTGCCGACTGGTCGGCGCAGACGCGTGCGTTGGGTTCGATCGATGCATCGGTGATCAGTACCTTTGCCGAACACGTACCGGGCACCATCGAGTGGTTGAAGGGCAACGGCGTGAAGTTTGACTTTCTGCCCACTCAGTTTCTGACCAGCACCCAGCCGCGCCTGTTGCCGGTCGGCGGCGGTGAAGCCATTGTCGAGGCCCTGGCGGCCAAGGCCGAGGCCTTGGGGGCGGAGTTTTTTTACGAAACCTCCGGGCGCCAGCTGTTGACCGAAGGCTTCGCCACTGTCACCGGCATCCGGGCGCTGTCACGCCAGCACGGCGATCTGGTTTTTCGCGGTGCGGTGGTATTGGCCAGTGGTGGTTTTGAAGGCAACACCGAAATGCTTGGCCGCTACCTCGGACCACGATCGGTGTATCTGCGCCCGGTATGCAAAGGCGCCTATTACAACCGCGGCGAAGGCATCCAGATGGCGCTGGACATGGGGGCGGCGCCCAGCGGTGAATACGGCAGTTATCACGCCGAACCGGTGGACCCGCGCTCGGGCATTTCCGAGCCATCGATTTTTGTCTTCCCTTACGGCGTGCTGGTCAACAAACAGGGGCGACGCTTTACTGATGAAGCGCCGGGAACGGTGGATGCCTGGTACGAACGCGTGACCCGGCAGATCTACCAACAGGAAGAAGGCATTGCCTGGGTGATTCTCGATCAGAAGGTCAAGGACGTACCCAATTTCCGTCTGGCGATCCGCACCGATCAGGCCGCGATAGAAGGCGCAAGCCTGGTCGAGTTGGCCGATAAGCTGGGTATCTGCGCGAACACTTTGCAAGACACTGTGAGCCGCTACAACGCTGCCTGCCGCCCCGGCGATTACCAACCCTTGCAGCTCGACGGCGTGGCCACGGTCGGCCTTGAACCACCCAAAAGCAACTGGGCCCTGCCTTTGGATTTGGGACCGTATTTCGCCTACCCGATCATTTCCGCCAACGTCTTCACCTTCGGTGGCCTCAAGGTCGATGAGCGAGCGCAGGTGATCAACGCAGAGGGCCAGTCGATCGGCAACCTGTACGCGGCCGGTGAAACCGTGGGCTTGTACTTTGGCAACTACGCTGGCGGCACTTCCGTGCTCAAGGGGCTGGTGTTCGGTCGTCTTGCCGGTCAGGCCGCAGCGCAGCAGCGAGGTGTGCAATGAACGTCGCGGTAGTGACCGGCGCCGGCGGCGCCATTGGCAGCGCCGTGTGCAAACTGCTGACCAGTGAAGGCTGGCAGGTCGCGGCGCTTGACCTGGCTGAGCCGCGGGTGCTGGGCCCGAACATGCGCTTCTATTCCTGCGACGTCGCCTCACGCATCGCCGTGCGCGATGTGGTCGAGGACATCGAGGATCATATGGGCCCTATCACCGCGCTGGTCAATGTCGCAGGGGTCTTGTCCACCGGCAGTGCGCTGGAACTCAAGGTCAGCGAGTTTGAACGGGTGATGCGGGTCAACGTGCAGGGCACGTTGATTCCTTGTCAGTTGATTGGCCAGCTCATGGCCGAGCGCAAGCGCGGCAGCATCGTCAACATCGGTTCGGTGGTCGGCAAGAATGGAGGCAATGCCCGTCCTTGGCTGGATGCCAATGAACAATCGCGCGCCGGTGGCGTCGCCTACGGCATGTCAAAAGCGGCGGTGCACAGCATGACCCTGTTTCTGGCCAAGGAACTGGCGAGTGCCGGTGTGCGGGTCAATGCGGTGGCGCCAGGACCGATCGCTACCGAAATGACCACAGCCTTTCCCGAGAATTTGCGGGCCCTGATCCCCCTGGGGCGCATGGGCCGCGCCGACGAAGTGGCGGCAGCGGTCAGCTTCATGCTGTCGGACAAAGCCGGATTTATCAGCGGAGAAATCCTCGACATCAACGGAGCACTGTGGTGCGACTGATTCAAACCAAGGGAAACAAACAATGAAAAGTATTTATCTGGTGCTGGACATGCAAAACGATCTGGTCCACCCCGACGGTGCCAGTGGTAAAGGACCGCTGGGCGAGCAGGTGCGCAACCGCGAAGTGATTGCCCGCACCGCGGCAGCGATCGCCAAGGCTCGGGACAAAGGTATCCCCGTAGCTTACGTGCGGGTAGCGTTCAGTGACGACCACCGCGAAGCCAATCCCGCCTCCCAGGTCTTTGGCCCGATTGCCAGGAACGGTATCCTGAAGAAGGACGCCTGGGGTGGCGCTGTGCATGACGATCTGGCACCGCAGGCTCACGAGTGGAACATCGTTAAACACCGGGTTTCGCCGTTCTACGCCACCGAGCTTGAAGTGCTGTTGCGACGCGAGCGCATCGAGCGCATTTATTGCAGCGGCGTGAGCACACAAGCGGTGGTGCAAGCCACGGTGCGCGACGCCCACGACCGTGATTTTGATGTGGTGGTGCTGGAAGATTGCTGCGCATCGCCTTCGGTCCAGGAGCATGAAAATTCGATGGGCAGCATCGCGAGATTTTGTACCAGCATCAGTTCGGTCAACGCTTTCGACTGATTGCCGATACTGTTTGGTTAAATGAAGCGCCGGGAATTCCCGGCGCTTTTTGCATAGTCTATTGCGGATCGTTGAAACCGCCCAGCGCCATCTTTTTCAGTCGATAATCCAGTTGCGCGCGGCTTAGCCCCAGTAGTGTGGCGGCGCGAGAGATGTTGTTTTCGCTGAGCTTCATGGCGACTTCGATGTACACCTCTTCGATCTGACTCAGCCGCACCGGCCCGCGTTGCAGCGTACGTTGCGCCACCGCGAGCAGTTGATCGTGGCTCGCATGCTCCTGTTGCGCTGATCCGACGCTTGGCCCACCGACGTCGGGCATGCGAATGCCGATGGCCGGACCGCTGTCCCAGCTGACGGTGCCGATGCGTTCGAGTTGTCCGCCCAAGGCATCAAGCCCTGAAAGATGGCGGATATCGAGCATGTCACCGTCATCCGAGAGAATGATGGCGCGTTCTATGACATTCTCGAACTCGCGAATATTGCCCGGCCAGTGGTAATCCAGAATGACTTGCAGGGCTCTGGGCGCTACACCGGCCAGATGGCGGCCATGCAGGGCGCACAATCTGCGCATGATCGTGTCGAGCAGTAAAGGCAAGTCGTCTTTTCGTTCGCGCAATGGCGCGATGGTGATCGGAAACACATTCAGGCGATAGAACAGATCGCTGCGAAAACGTCCGGCCTTGACCGCTGTGGCCAGGTCTTCGTTGGTGGCGGCAATCACCCGCACATCGACCTTGATGGTCTTGTTGCTGCCCAGTCGCTCCAGGTCACCACTTTGCAGCACGCGCAGCAGCTTGCCCTGCGCGGTCATACTCAAAGTGGCGACTTCATCGAGAAAAATTGTGCCGCCGTGGGCAATTTCAAAGCGCCCGGGACGTGGATCGGTCGCCCCCGAATACGCGCCGCGCTGGACACCGAACAACTCTGACTCGATCAGTTGCTCTGGAATGGCGGCGCAATTGATTTCAACGAAAGGGGTGTTCGCCCGCAAGCTGTTGCTGTGCAATTCGTGGGCGAACATGGTTTTGCCGACGCCGCTTTCACCCAGCAGCAGTACGGTTGCGTTAGTGCCCGCCACCCGCAGAATTTTATGCATGGCGATGTGGTAGGCAGCGGAACTGCCAACGGGACGGTCGAGGTCGACCACCGGTGGCTGGCTGTCCTCCAGCCCGAAAGGCGTGGGGGCAGCTTTTAGCGGGGCTGTTCTGGCAGGCTTGACCGGTTGTGTCCGGCGATGGTCGGTGATTCGTGGCTGAAAGTACTTGAGATCCTCTTCGGTATTGTCCCAGTCCTCCACCGGCTTGACGACAACCCGGCACAGATCATGTCCGCAGCCTTGGCACTGTATTTCCCTGGCCAACAGGCGCCGGCCCATCAGGCGGCTCATGAAGCCCGAGCTATAACCGACTTCCATCCAGCAGATAGGGTCGGTGCTGACACCATTGGCGGCGATGTGTACGTCGCTTTCGACAGAGCGCTTCCAGGTGAACTCACCGTATTTGAAGCCCTTGGCGTGGTCGAACTCAATGCACACCGGTGCGACTTCGACGATACCGGACAAGGCATGCAGTTGGCCGCCGGCAGCCGCAATGTCCAGCTCGTTGCCAGTACCGCGGGCCTTGATGGCAAGGTCGGCATCGCGCTGTCCCGTCATGTAGCCCACTCGGGTCAATACGCCACGAGTGAACTCCACGCCATTACTTTCCAACAGCTCCTGTCGCAAGGCCCCAAACGCCTCGACATGCATCAGCATCATGCGTTTGTCATCCAGCCAGATCAGCCCTTCCTTGGGGTTGAAATACAGCCGGTCGACCAAGTCCTGCATGTCCGGAAAGCGCAGGTCGGTGATGATGTTGATGCCATTGCGATTTCGTGAATGACGCGAATGCGCTCCGTCATCGATCGGGGGAGTAGTCATCGAGTGTGCCTATGTTTTTGATACTTGTTTGAAGGCGGGAAACCAACGGCAAGCGGGCCGAAAACCTCATTGACGCGCTCGCGAGCTGCCCGCACTGAACCACACACGCAGTGACGTGCGCTATCCATTCCTTGCAATCGAACAAACATTTTTGTTGCCTGCCTGGCATTCACGAAAATCGTTGAATGAAATTCTGAATCTTCAAATTTTCTTAATACCGCCTGCAGTGATGAAAACGTCCTTTGTGTCTGAAAACTCTCAGCTGATATGTCTTAACTTGCTGATATATAAGAACTAAAACTTTAGTTTTTTCACCCTTTTGAATGCTGGCACAGCCCTTGCTTTTGTCCTTTCAACTGCTGTTCTTCAAGGCCGTTACCTGGAAGAGCACAACAACAAAAACAAGATGAGGTGCAGGCAAGTGGCAGAAATTCACTCGTTGGCCTATGCAGGATTCGGTGTAAGTGACCTGGATAAATGGCAGTGGCTGGCCACTGACATTATCGGCATGCAGGTGGCCCGACGCGACGAGCAAGGGCTGACCTTGCGCATGGATGAATACGCCCAGCGATTCTTCCTGGAAAAGAATCCGATCGACGACATTCTGGTTGCCGGCTGGCAGTTACGCAGTGAGCAGGAACTTGAGAGTTATGTAGCTGAGCTGCGTGACAAGGGGATTGCGGTCGAGGAGTTATCCGCGGAGTTGCTGCAGCGGCGCAAGGTGGAAAAAGCCTATAGCTGCCAAGACCCGAATGGTTTCACTCACGAATTTTTCTACGGTCACAGTGAAGCCGGTCTCAACGATGTGTTTCGTTCAAAAGTGCTCAAGGGCAGTTTTGTCACGGGTGATCTGGGCATTGGGCACATCTTGCCTTTTGCCAAGAACGGGCCGGCGACCGTGAGCTTCTACAAGGACGTACTGAAGCTGCGCATCAGCGATTACATCCGCGAAGAAGTGCAGCCGGGCATGGTGGTTGACGCCACGTTTTTTCATACCGCCACCGGTCGCCATCATTCCATCGCCACCGCGCAGGCACCCATGCCCAAGGTGCTCAACCACTTCATGGTCCAGGTGCAGAACATGGACGACGTCGGTATGGCCTATGACCGCTGCATCAAGGCGGGCATCCCGATCATTCTCGAATTGGGTCATCACCCTAACGACAAGACCTTTTCTTTCTATGCCCAGACCCCTTCGGGTTTCAACTTCGAAATGGGTTGGGGCGGCGTGGTCATCGACGACCGGCGGTGGGAAGTCAAGGCGTTCAACAAAATGAGCGACTGGGGTCACAAGCGCAACATCGTTCTCTGATCAGCAACGGACTGCCGGCCTGGCCGTGCAGTGAACAGCATTCAAGGCCACCCGTGTCTGCGCCATAGCGAGGTTTTCCAGATGTTAAACGCCATTCAATCGAGCGGTGTACCGGGCGTGATTGCGCCGCCGGTCGCTACCGCTGACTTCTGCAAAGGCATGCGCCATCTGGCCGGTGCCTGTGTGGTGATCGCCAGCGGCAGTGACAGCGAAAGAGCCGGGCTGACCGCCACCGCTGTGTGTTCGATCACCGCCAACCCGCCGCGCTTGCTGATTTGCGTGAACCGCAACGTTCGCGCCCATGAAGTGATTCAACGGTCCGGCGCGTTCAGCATCAATGTGCTGGCGCATGACCAGGAGTTCATTGCCAAGCGCTTTGCCGGGATGGTCGAGGGCGTCAGCGGCGAAGCGCGTTTTGCCGAAGGGTGCTGGGAGTCGGGAGTTACCGGCGTGCCGCTGCTCAAAGACGCTCTGGTGAGTTTCGAGTGCCGCTTGGAGCAAGTGATTCCGGCCAGCACCCACGACATGTTCATCGGTGAAGTGGTTGGCGTCCGGGGGCTGCAGGAACAGGACGGCGCCTTGATGTACTTCAACAGCAGGTTCGCCGCGCTCAAGTGAAAGCCAGACCACTTGCGACATGCAAACACAACAATAAACAAGAGAACACAGACCTATGAACAACTTCGTCACGCCAACCGAGCCTGCGGATACCCAAACGATTCCGAGCGAAGCGCAATTGCTTGAACGTGCGCGCGGGTTGATTCCGATGCTGATGGAAAAAGCCGAATCGGTTGAACAGAACCGCATGGTGTCCAGAGAGACCATCGCCGCGTTCGTTGAAGCCGGTTTCTTCAAGATCCTCCAACCCAGCCAATATGGCGGCTGGGAGATGAATCCCGCAGTGTTCTACAAAGTTCTGATGGAGTTGGGTCGCGGCTGCGGCAGCAGCGCCTGGAACATGATGATCCTGGGCATTCACCAGTGGGAATATGGCTCCTTGCCAGAGCAGGCTTGTCTGGATGCCTGGGGCGAAGACAACGCGGTAATCACCGCCTCGTCTTACCCGCCATTCGGCAAGGTTGAAGAGGTCGAAGGCGGCTTCAATATCAGCGGTACCTGGAAAACCTCCAGCGGCTGCGATCATGGCCAATGGGCGTTCCTCGGAGGTCTACGGCGTGATGCCAGCGGTCAGGTGATTGATCGCATGTCAATGTTGGTGCCCAGCTCCGCGTGGGTCATCGAAGACGACTGGCACACCTTCGGCCTGGCCGGTACCGGTAGCAAGAGCCTGGTGATCAAGCATGCGTTCGTTCCGCATCACCGCGCCCACAGCCTGATTCAGTACACCTACAGCGAGCGTCCGGCGAACTATCTGTATCCATTCAACCAGATCTTCTTCGGTGCCGTTTCGGCGCTGATCGTGGGCGTCGCCCAGGGCGGGATCGATGAGTACGTGCGCCAGATGAGCGTGCGCACCAACACCACCGACGGCGGCGGCGCCGCACTGAGCCCATACGTCAAGGATCGCTTGGGCAACGCCGTGGTCCGTGTGCGTTCGGCCCGTGCCCGATTGCTGCAGATGCTCGCCGAGAGCAGCGAATACGTCGAGCGGCGCGAACTGGTACCGGTCTCTGACCGCGTGCATTACATGTTGGACATCGCCCGCGTCGGTCGCGACTGCGAAGAGGCGGTGATGCTGCTGTTCAAGGCCACTTCGGCCCGTGGCATTTACTTGAGCAATCCACTCCAGCGAATCCTGCGCGACGTCATCGCCGCGTCCAACCACATCACACAGAACGCCGATGACACGGCGGGCATGCTCGGGGCTTATCTGTTGGGGCAGTCGTTGCCACCCATGCTGTTCGGCTTGGAGCCTGTGTCGCTCAACGACTGAGTCGCCAGACCGGGAGGGCCACGTTCCTCCTGGCTAGACCCGACTTCCGCTCACTCGGCGGTCACTCATAAAAACAATAAACGGCTTACTGTCGCAGAGGTCTTTGCATGTCTAAACATCAAAAACAAGTGCCCGGCACACTGCGGGCGGTTGAACAGCGCCTGCGGCTTACTCGTCTGACGGCGACCTTGCTCGGCTGTTCAGTGTTATCAAGCGCGTATGCGGCTGATTTCGATACCGGCAACCCCGACCTGAAGATCCGCTTCGATACCAACGTGAAGTACTCCAACGCCTGGCGCGTCAAAGACCAGCAACACAAACTGGTGGCGGACGCGAACCTGGATGACGGTGATCGAAATTTCGACAAGGGTCTGATTTCCAACCGCCTGGACCTGTTCTCGGAGTTCGACATCTCTTATCAAAAGGTCGGTGCACGCGTCAGCGGCGCGGCCTGGTACGACGACGTCTACAACAAGGGTAATGACAACGATTCGCCGGGTACGGTCAACTCCTATAGCGTTCGTTACGATCGGTTCACCGATGACACCCGGGACCTGCATGGGCGCGACGCTGAGTTCCGCGATGCGTTCGTCTATGCCAACTACGATTTGGGCGATGAAATGTGGGGCGTGGCACGCCTGGGCCAACACTCGTTGGTCTACGGCGAGAGCCTGTTCTTCGGTGGCAACGGCATTGCAGCCGGGCAGCAACCCATTGATGCGGTGCGTGCGCTGACGGTGCCCAACTCGCAGTACAAGGAGCTTGGACTACCGGTCAAACAGTTCTCCACCCAGTTGCAACTCACCCCGACCGTTTCGGTCGGCGGTTACTACCAGTTCGAGTGGGAACGTACCCGTGTTCCTGGGGCTGGCAGTTATTTCAGCCCGGCCGATTTGCTTGACGAAGGCGGTGAAAGGATAGTCCTCGGACGCTTGCCGGATGGTGTGCCTGCGGCATCGTTCTATCGCGGCAAAGACATTGAAGCGCGCGACTCCGGTCAGTGGGGCGTGCAGTTGCGTTACCGCTCCGAGGCACTGGATACCGACTTCGGGCTGTACGCGATCAACTACCACGACAAGAACTTCCAGGTGCAACTGCGTCCGGGAGTCGGTGTGACCCCAACGTCCCCGGCAGACAAGCTCGGCGAATACATGCTGGTGTTCCCCGAAGACATCAAGGCCTATGGCTTTAGCGCTACGCGTGGCATCGGTGACGCCAACGTCGCCTTCGAGACGTCGATTCGCGATAACGCGCCGTTGGTCAGTCTCACCCTGACCGACCTTACCGGCAACGCCAGCAATGATCATGGCCGGCTGTACGCCGTCGGCAGGACCGCCCATGCGCAGATCAACACGATCTACGTCATGCCGACCTCCCGTCTGTGGGATGGCGCCAGCCTGCTCGCCGAGTTGGCTTGGAACCGCACCCTCAGCGTCGATAAGAACCCGCAGAATCTGGACCCCAACGGTACCCGCGACGCCACTGCGATGCGTGCTGCGTTCATCCCGCAGTACTTTCAGGTGTTCGACGGCATCGACTTATCGGTACCAATGGGCGTGAGCTACGGCATCGACGGTCGCTCATCGGCGGTCGGTGGCTTCAGCCAGTCCAAGGGCGGCGACTACAACATCGGCCTCACCGCGGACTACCTCAAGCAGATCACGTTCACCCTCGCTTACACCGGCTACTACGGGCCCTCGGCGCCGATCAACATCAATGGCGTCAAGACCTTCAAGCAGACGAACGCCGACCGCGACTTCGTCGCCTTCAGTGTCTCCCATACCTTTTGAGTATTTGTCATGCACAAGAATAAGATCACTCAATTGCTCGCCTGCCTTACCCTTTCACTGTCGGCATCGGTCGCCCATGCCGCTGTCAGTGGTGCCGAAGCGCAGGCGCTAAAAAGCTCCCTGACACCATTGGGTGCCGAGCGCGCCGGTAACGCTGACGGCAGCATCCCCGCCTGGACCGGGGGCTACACTCAGGTACCGGTCGGTTTCCAGGAAGGGCACCGCGCCTTCGATCCGTTCAAGGATGATAAGCCGCTATACAGTGTGACAGCCGCCAACATGAGCCAATACGCCGACAAGCTCACCGACGGCGTCAAGCAGCTGCTCAAGGACAATCCACAGACCTTCAAGCTCGACGTCTACCCAACCCGCCGTACCGCGGCGGCGCCGCAGTGGGTCTACGACAACACCTTCAAGAACGCTACCCAAGCCACCCTGGAAGCCGATGGGTTGGTGGTCAAGGGCGCCTATGGGGGTGTGCCGTTCCCGATTCCGAAGACCGGCAACGAGGTGATGTGGAATCACCAGACGCTGTGGCGCGGCGAGGCCACTCACAGCAAGTACAAGGTGTGGACCACCACCACCGATGGCCAGCGCGTGCTGGCCACGGCGGCCATCGACGAAGGCCAGTACCCGTACTATTACAAGGAACTGACCGCCGAGAGCGCGCCCAACTCGAACTACATGCTAGCTATCCAGCTGACCTATGCACCGGCATTTCGTGCGGGTGAGGCGCTGATGGTGCACAACGTCACCGACTACGTAAAAGGCCGCACCCTCTGGCAATACCTGGCCGGCCAGCGCCGCGTGCGCCGCGCGCCGAGCATCAACTTCGACACGCCGAACGCTGTCGCCTCGGGGGTCAATTTTGTTGACGAAACCTTCGGCGGTGCCGGTTCGCCGGAACGTTACGATTGGAAGCTGATCGGCAAGAAAGAAATATTGATTCCCTACAACAACAACGCGCTGCTTGCCCATGGTGACGAGGAAGTCATGGATAAGCGTCATGTCAAACCTGCCTTCATGCGCTGGGAATTGCACCGTGTCTGGGTGGTCGAGGCGACGCTCAAACCCGGCAAGCGCCATGCTGTGCCCAAGCGCATGTTCTATTACGACGAGGACAACTGGGGTAACGCCAGCATCGACGGCTGGGACGCAGAGGGCACGCTGTGGCGCACTGCACTGACCACCCCGTTTGCTGCTCCGGACATCCCGGCCACCGTCAACTACTGCACCGGCTTCTTCCATGACCACCGCACCAAGGCGTGGATCTATAACTGCGCCCTGGGTGATGCCGGCAACGAGCAGTACCAGATCGTCGAGCGCCGCCGCGAGAGCTTCTTCGCGCCCGAGTCGCTGACCAAAATGAGCGCACGCTGATCTTCCCGGCGATCGGTCTCCAGAAGAGGGCTGGTCGCCAGACTTACCGGAGGTTTACGGTGAATAATAAAAAATATGGTCTGGCCTGTGCGCTCGTTGTCAGCTTGCTCGGCTGGTTAGCGCAGACCAGCTTCGCGAGCGACGCTGAGCCCGAAAAGAGAGCGCCCGATACGCTGAAACAGAAGTCTGCGATCAGTGCCCTGGCGCAACGCTCGGCGCTCAACGCCATCGTCCAGGCTGGCGAGCGCCTGGTAGTCGCCGGTGTGCGCGGCCACATCCTCTACTCCGACGACCAGGGCCTGCGCTGGAAACAGGCCAACGTGCCGGTGTCGGTCAGCCTCACGGGGCTGTGTTTCGCCGATGCCAGTACCGGCTGGGCGGTTGGTCATCGCGGGGTCATTCTCAAGACCGAAGATGGTGGGCAGAACTGGACCCTGCAGTTGGACGGCTTCCAGACTGCCCAGGCCATTGTGCAGTTGACTCGCAACGATCCCGAGCGTGTCGACGAAGCCCGTCGGCTGGTCGAAGAAGGGGCTGACAAGCCGTTCCTCGCCGCGCAATGCCTGAGCACACAGCAGGTTGTAGTGGTAGGCGCCTACGGTCTGGCCTTTTCTACTGTTGATGGTGGCAAGCATTGGTCTCCGGCGACCGAGTTGGTCGAAGGCAGTGAGTCACATCACCTTAATGCCGTGCAACTGTTTGACGGGCACCTTTATTTGGCCGGCGAGCTCGGCGGCTTGATGCGTATCGACACTCTACTTCGACATTTCACTCGGCTCGACGAACCCTACGACGGCAGCTTTTTCGGTCTGCTCGCAACGGCCAATAACAATCTGTTGGTCTTTGGCCTACGCGGGCACCTGTTTCGCTCCGCTGACGAGGGCGCCAACTGGCAGGCAGTGGCACTGCCGACGAGCAAGAGCCTGACCGCTGGCACTCGCCTGTCCGATGGCAGCCTGCTGCTGGCCGATGAGTCCGGTACCGGCTGGTTGAGCCGTGACGATGGGCGCACGTTCACGGCTGTCAATGCACAACAGCGCTTTCCACTGGTCGCATTGCTGGCGACACGCGATGGCGGCAGCCTCGCCGTCGGTACCAACGGTATTACCCGCTTCCCGCCGAGCGCGTTGCGCCAGGCCGGCCTGTAGAGAAGGTTACTGACCATGGCTATCAGTTCATCCGACGGCTTCGCCACCATTGCTTCACTGGCGGATTTCGACAGGTTTTCAGGCAATCGCCTGGAACGACTGTTGTTCAATCATCGCATTCTGGTTATTGGCGCGTGCCTGTTGCTGACGCTGCTGCTGAGTTTCAGCGCCAGCCAGGTTCGGCTCAATGCCAGCTACCTGAAGACGATACCTGCACATCATCCCTTTACCCTCAACTACCTCGAGCACGCCGGTGATCTCAAGGGGGCCGGCAATGCCTTGCGTATCGCCGTGGCCATGCGCGGCGAGGGCGATATCTTCAGTGCGCAATACATGGAAACCCTGCGCCGGATCAACGACGACCTGTACCTGGTGCCGGGCGTCGACCGCGCCTTCATGCGCTCGCTGTGGACCCCCTCGACACGCTGGCAGGGGGTGACAGAGGAGGGCTTCGATGGCGGCCCGGTGGTGCCCGACGGCTTCGATGGCAGCGGCGAGAGCCTGGAGGCCCTGCACGCCAACGTCGAACGCTCCGGGGAAATCGGCCAATTGGTCGCGCCCGACCTGCGCTCGACCATCATTTACCTGCCCTTGCTGGACATAGACCCCAAGACCAGTCGGGCACTGGACTACAAAACGCTTACCGATGGCCTGGAGCAGCTGCGCCAGAAGTATCAGGCCGAGAACGTGGACATCCACATCATCGGTTTCGCCAAAGTCATGGGCGACCTGATCGAAGGGCTCTATGCGGTGCTGGCGTTCTTTGCCGCCGCGGTGGTGATCACGTCGGCGATCCTCTATTTGTTCACACGTTGCGTACGCAGCACCCTGGTGGTTCAAGGCTGCACGCTGATCGGTGTGACCTGGCTGCTCGGCCTGTTGCCGTTGTTGGGTTACGAGCTCAACCCCTATTCGATCCTGGTGCCGTTTCTGGTCTATGCCATTGGCGTCAGCCATGGTGCGCAGAAGATGAACGGCATCATGCAGGACGTCGGCCGTGGCACGCACAAATTGATCGCTGCGCGCTATACCTTTCGCCGCCTGTTCGCCGCCGGCATGACCGCACTGCTGGCCGATGTGGTCGGCTTCATCGTGCTGACCATCGTTGATGTGCCGGTGATCAGGGAGCTGGCAATTATTGCCAGCCTGGGTGTGGCGATTCTGGTCTTCACCAACCTGGCGCTGCTGCCGATCATGCTCTCGTTCACCGGCGTCTCGCCGCAGGCCGCTGCCCGCAGCCTGCGCCGTGAAGGAGAGGAGGTCCGGCCGCCACTCCTAGTCAGGACCTTCGAGCGCTTCACCCAGCCGCGTGCAGCGGCGGTCGCCATTGGCCTGGCGCTGCTGATTGCGGCTGCTGCAGTGCTGGTGGGCAAGGAGCTGAAGGTCGGCGATCTCGACCCTGGTGCGCCCGAACTGCGCGCCGACTCGCGTTACAACCGCGACAACCAGTTCATGATCGAGCACTACCAGGCCAGCAGCGATGTGTTCGTGGTTATGGTCAAGACGCCTGCCGGGCAGTGCATCAATTACGACACCTTACGCAAGGTGGAGGAGCTCGAATGGCGGCTGCGGCAACTGCCGGGAGTGGAAACCACCCACTCTATTGCAGGGCTGGCACGCAAGATCAACGTCGGCATGAACGAAGGCAACTTCAAGTGGAATGAACTTCTGCCCAACCAGGCGATGATTAACGCCGCCGCCATACGTGCGCCGCGCGAACTGTTCAACGGCACCTGCGATTTGTTGTCGATCTACGCCTACCTAAAGGACCACAAGGCCGACACCCTGGCCTCCGTGGTGCAGACCAGCGAACACTTCGCCCAGAAGTTCAACGACGAGCAGGCGCATTTTATTCTGGCGGCCGGTAATGCCGGCATTGAAAGCGCTACCAATATCGTAGTGAAGAAGGCCAACACGCAGATGCTTCTCGGGGTTTACCTGGCCGTGACGCTGCTGTGCTTTCTCGCTTTCCATTCATGGCGTGCAGTGGTCTGCGCGGTGTTGCCGCTGATCCTGACGTCACTGCTGGCCGAAGCCTTGATGGTCAAACTGGACATGGGCCAGAAGGTCTCCACCTTGCCGGTCGTGGCGTTGGGCGTCGGCATCGGCGTCGACTACGGGTTGTACATCCTCAGCGTCATGCTGTTTTGGTTGCGCCGTGGCGCCACCCTCGCCGTGGCGTATCGCCAGGCGCTGCAGTTCACCGGCCGGGTGGTGGTGTTCACTGGCCTGACCCTGTCCCTGGGGGTGGTCACCTGGGTGTTCTCGCCGATCAAGTTCCAGGCCGACATGGGCGTACTGCTGACCTTCATGTTCCTTTGCAACATGTTGGTGGCGCTGATCCTGGTGCCGGCGCTGGCCTGTTTTCTGTTGCCCCCCTCCAAAGCTGCCGCCGAGTCGGCCGCCGTTGTCAGGGAAGCCTGTGCATGAACCATGAGCCACTTGATAAAGCGGGGCGCCGCCGTGCCGGATACCGCGCAATCGCCTCGCAGCAATGAACGAATTTTCGCCACAGGTTGGCAGGAGTAATGAACGTGAATGATTTTTCCGTGGATATTGACCGACTGGGCGACCGGCTCTTCACAGCGCAGCGCGAGGCCCAGGCCATTGCGCCGCTGACCGAAAGTCATCCGCTACTGACGCTGGAGCAAGCCTATGGCATCCAGCAACGCCTGATTTCCCGGCGCCTGGACAGTGGCGAGCGGATTATCGGCAAGAAGATCGGTGTTACCAGCCAGGCCGTGATGGACATGCTGGGGGTCAACCAGCCGGATTTCGGCCAGCTCACCGATGCCATGGTGGTCGAGCAGGGCGCCTCAGTGTCGATCAGCCGGCTGATCCAGCCAAAGGCCGAGGGCGAGATCGCCTTCGTACTCAAGCATGACTTGGCGGGCCCCGGTGTGTCGGTCGCGGATGTACTGCGAGCCACTGAGGGGGTCATGGCGTGCTTCGAGATCGTCGATTCACGCATCCGTGACTGGAAAATAAAGATTCAGGACACCGTCGCGGACAACGCTTCGTGTGGCGTATTGGTGCTGGGCGACCGCTTGGTCGATCCGCGTCAGCTCGATCTCTTTACCACCGGTATGGTGCTGGAGAAAAACGGGCGGGTCGTGGGCACTGGCGCGGGTGCCGCGACCATGGGCTCCCCGGTGGTCGCCGTGGCCTGGCTGGCCAACACGCTTGGCCGCCTGGGGATGAGCCTGAAGGCCGGTGAGGTGATTCTTTCCGGTGCATTGTCGGCCATGGTGCCGGTGGTGGCCGGTGACAACTTGCGGGTGAGCATCGCCGGAATTGGCAGCTGTTCCGTGCGCTTTGACTGAAATTGCGGAGAGTATTCATGAGCAAGAAACTCAAAGTCGCCATCGTCGGTTCCGGCAACATCGGCACCGACCTGATGATAAAGATCCTGCGTAACGCCAAGCATTTGGAAATGGCGGTGATGGTCGGCATCGACCCGGCCTCCGACGGTCTGGCTCGTGCCCAACGCATGGGCGTGGCCACCACCCACGAAGGCGTCGAAGGCCTGACCCGCATGGACGAGTTCAAGGACATAGACTTCGTCTTCGATGCCACCTCGGCTGGCGCGCATGTGAAGAACGATGCGTTTCTACGCTCGATCAAACCTGGAATCCGCCTGATCGACCTGACGCCTGCGGCCATTGGTCCTTATTGCGTGCCGGTGGTCAACCTTGAGCAGAATCTCGCTCAGCTCAACGTCAACATGGTCACCTGCGGTGGTCAGGCAACCATCCCGATGGTCGCGGCGGTGTCACGCGTGGCCAGGGTGCATTACGCCGAAATCGTCGCGTCGATTGCCAGTAAATCCGCCGGCCCCGGCACCCGCGCCAACATCGATGAATTCACCGAAACCACCTCCAAGGCCATCGAAGTGATCGGCGGCGCGGCCAAGGGCAAGGCGATCATCGTGATGAACCCGGCCGAGCCACCGTTGATGATGCGCGACACGGTGTTTGTGTTGTCCGAGGCGGCCGATCAGTCGCTGGTCGAGGCCTCGATTGTCGAAATGGCGGCCGCCGTACAGGCGTATGTGCCGGGCTATCGTTTGAAACAAAAAGTGCAGTTTGACGTCATCCCCGAAGACGCGCCCTTGAACATTCCTGGCCTGGGAAAATTCTCGGGGCTTAAGACCTCAATCTTCCTCGAAGTCGAAGGCGCCGCCCACTACCTGCCAGCCTACGCCGGCAACCTCGACATCATGACCTCCGCTGCCTTGGCCACTGCCGAGCGCATGGCGCTGTCGATGCTGAACGACTGAGGAATTCGACATGACTTTTAATCCCGGCAAAAAACTCTACATCTCCGACGTCACCCTGCGCGATGGCAGCCACGCGATTCGTCACCAGTACTCGATCCAGAATGTGCAGGACATTGCCCGCGCATTGGACAAGGCCAAGGTCGACTCGATTGAAGTCGCCCACGGTGACGGTCTGCAAGGCTCGAGCTTCAACTATGGCTTCGCGGCCCACACCGATCTGGAGTGGATCGAAGCTGCCGCCGACGTGATCAACCACGCGAAAATCACGACCTTGCTGTTGCCCGGCATCGGCACGGTGCATGACCTCAAAGCGGCCTACAACGCCGGAGCCCGGGTGGTGCGCATCGCCACCCATTGCACCGAAGCCGACGTGTCGAAGCAGCACATTGAGTATGCCCGCGAGTTGGGCATGGACACCGTCGGCTTCCTGATGATGAGCCACATGATTGCGCCCGAGCAGTTGGCCGCACAAGCCAAGCTGATGGAGAGCTACGGCGCGACTTGCGTGTACATGGCCGACTCCGGCGGCGCGATGAACATGCAGGATGTGCGCGAGCGCTTCCGTGCGTTCAAAGCCGTGCTCAAGCCGGAAACCGAAACCGGCATGCACGCTCACCACAACCTGAGCCTGGGGGTAGCCAACTCCATCACCGCCGTCGAAGAGGGTTGCGACCGCATCGACGCCAGCCTCGCCGGCATGGGCGCCGGCGCCGGTAACGCGCCGCTGGAAGTGTTCATCGCCGCTGCCGAGCGTCTGGGCTGGAACCATGGCACCGACCTCTACACGCTGATGGATGCCGCCGACGACATCGTTCGTCCACTGCAAGATCGTCCGGTGCGGGTCGACCGCGAGACCCTGGCGCTGGGTTATGCCGGGGTCTATTCGAGCTTCCTGCGCCACGCCGAAATCGCCGCTGCGAGATACGGCCTCAAGACCCTCGACATCCTCGTCGAGCTGGGCAAACGGCGCATGGTCGGCGGTCAGGAAGACATGATCGTCGACGTGGCGCTGGATCTTCTTAAGGGCGCTGAAGTGATGTCAACGTAAGCCATCCGCCTGGTCTTGCCAGCCCTTTAATGACGGGAGCGTTACCGGGTTGGCGTTACAACAACAAGAGAGTTTGCCATGACACTATTGAAACGCTTGGCCTTGCTGGCTTGCCTGCTGCCGACGAGTACATTCGCTGCCGGCCAACCCAACATCCTGATGATTCTGGCCGATGACCTCGGCTTCTCCGATATCGCCAGCTTCGGCGGCGAAATTGCTACCCCCAGTCTCGACCAACTTGCCCAGCAGGGCGTACGCCTTAGCAGTTTTTACGCAGCGGCGGCCTGTTCTCCAACACGTTCGATGCTGGTTTCAGGCACCGACAGCCATTTGGTCGGGCTTGGCACCATGGCCGAAGTGCTGCCGTTTTCCCCGCGCTTGCAAGGGCGGCCGGGCTACGAGGGCTACCTTAACCAGCGTGCCCAATCCATTGCACAGCGGCTCAAGGACGGAGGCTACGCTACCTACATGGCTGGCAAGTGGCACCTCGGCAAGGCTCCCGGGCAGGGCCCTGAGGCCTGGGGCTTCGATCACTCGTTTAGCCTGCTCGACGGCGGTGCCAGCCACTTCAAGCCGCTGGCTGGTTCGCAGGTGCGCATTGAGAATGTCAGCTATCGAGAGGACGGCAAGCCGGTCGATTTACCGGACACGTTCTTCTCCAGCAACGCCTACACCGATAAGCTGATCGGCTATATCGACGCCGGGCGCAGCAGTGGCAAACCGTTCTTCGCCTATGCTGCCTACACCGCGCCGCACTGGCCGTTGCAGGCTCCAGACGCCTACCTCGACAAATATCGCGGCCGCTATGCCGGTGGTTACGACGTAATCCGCACCGAGCGCCTGGCGCGGCTCAAGCAGCTCGGTCTGTTCGCGCAGGACTTCCCGTCAGCGCCTCCTGCCGATGTGCCGAACAAGCGCTGGGCGCAACTGAGCGACGCCGAGCGCGAGGTCGAGGCACGCAAGATGGAAATCTACGCGGCGATGGTCGAACACCTGGACATGAACATCGGTCGATTGATCGCTTATCTCAAGCAGATCGGTGAGTACGACAATACCGTGATCGTGTTTATGTCAGACAACGGCGCTGCAGGCGAGGACCACGCCAAGGGCTATTCACCGAGCGATGCACACACGGATAACTCCTTGGCCGGTCTTGGACGCAAAGGCTCCAATGTGAGCTACGGGTACCGCTGGGCTGAAGTCAGCTCGACGCCGATGAGCCTGGTCAAGGGTAGCAGCGCGGAAGGCGGCATTGCGGTGCCGGCGATCATACGTTTGCCGGTCAAACTGGGTGCTGCACAAGGACGCGTCCTGCACGGCTACGGGCGGGTGGATGACCTGGCGCCGACTTTCCTGGCGTTGGCAGGTCTACCAACCGGCGACACGCCCGCCGGCAAGCTGCCTTTTACCGGTCAGTCGCTGCTGCCAATGCTCACGGGCCGAGCCCCAGGGCGTGCACCGCAGGTTGCCAGCGAGCTGTTCGGTCAGCCCTACGTGCGCGATGGCGACTGGAAACTGGTTTCGGCCTATGCCCCGGATGGTGCTCCCCCCAAACCCGATCAGCCTTTTCGCTGGCGCTTGTTCAACCTCTCCAGGGATCGTGGCGAAACCCATGATCTGGCCGCCGAACAACCCGAGCGAGTGGCCACACTGAAGGCCACATGGCGGCGATATGTCGAGTGGGCCGGCGTGGTCGAGCCTCCTGCACAACCCTGATCGGTTCTCCGGTACCGGGCTCTCCGGCGCCGCGGATTTCTTTGCGGCACCCGCGGAGCATTGCATACGTTGGCCTGCTATCTGCTATCCCCCCAGCCAGACGCTGTTGCGTAGTCGGCAACCTCTCTTAAGGAAATCTGTATATGAAGCTGGACATTCCCTTGGCCGATACCCAATTGGCCGATCCGCTGAGCATGGCGGCCGCCAGGTTGGCGCTGGACACGGCCTTGCAGCACGCTGGCAATCACGGCTGGCGGGTCAGTGTCGCGGTACTGGACAGCGGCGGGCATCTGCTGGCCTTCGGTCGAAGTGCAGGAGCACCGCTGCACACCATCGATTTGGCCCAAGACAAGGCGTTGACCGCTGTGTCCTTCGGCCTGCCCACCGCTGATGTCGGCAAGCGCTTGCGTGATGCCCCCGACCATGTCCGCCAGTGTTTGATCCTGCGGCCGAGATTAGTGCCCATGGGAGGGGCCTTGCCGTTGTACCTGGGCGATCGTCTGGTCGGCGCGATCGGAGTGTCCGGCGCCAGTGAGGAGCAGGATTGCGAATGTGCGGCATCGGGCTACGACGCTATCACCCAAAACGTGCACCGATAATTTTCGCCAGACGACAGGAGTCGTTACATGAACCATTCAAGGCATCGGCGACGGTGTGCTCAACGGATTCATGTTTTTCATGTCGATTTTCATGAACATTCAAAAACTTCTGAATTCGTGCGCGCGGCGAACCCACTGGAGAGTGACTTGGAAGTTGCGGTGCTTATGCTTAATTAACTGATTAATATGGATTTATTCTAAATATCAGGCGCTACAAACGGACTGGCACAGTCGTTGCTCTCTTCCAATACAGAGGCAGCTTTTCCCAGGGCATCAGCGTTTTTTGCGGTGTTCGCTGCTACTTCACCCCCAATAACAAGGACTAATTTCCATGAGTCGATTCAACCAAGAAAACACCAGTAAATTCGTGCAGACCCCTGAGTGGAAAATGCATTACAACGAGGCCGGTGAAGGACCGGTTGTGATCATGGTCCATGGCTCTGGCGCCGGTGCGACCGGGTGGGCCAACTTTCATCGTAACGTCGATGCTTTTGTCGACGCTGGCTACCGGGTGATCCTTATGGACTGCCCGGGTTTCGGCAAGTCCGATCCCCTAGTGACCGCCGAGCCGCGTTTTGTCATCAACGCCCGGGCGATCAAGGCCTTGATGGATGCCCTGGACATCGACAAGGCGCATCTGGTGGGTAACTCCATGGGGGGCGGTAGCGCGCTCGGCTTTGCAGTCCAATACCCGGAGCGTCTGGACAAAATGATCCTGATGGGTTCAGGCGGGGTAGGCCGCACCAGCCTGTTCACGCCGCTGCCGATGGAAGGCATCAAGTTGCTGTTCGGCGTCTACCGCGACCCGACCTTGGAAAACTTGAAGAAGATGCTCGACGTCTTTGTCTACGATTCCAGCGCCCTCACCGAAGAGCTGATCAGCCTGCGCCACAAGAGCATCCTGGCTAACCCTCAACACCTGGAGAACTTCCTCAAGAGCATCGACTTGAGCAAGTTCCAGATGGGCGATTTCACCGCCAACCTGCCCGATATCAAACACCCGACCCTGATCACCTGGGGCCGCGACGACCGCTTCGTGCCTATCGACTGGAGCCTGAAGCTGCTTAACGGCCTGCCTGACGCGCGTCTTCATGTGTTCAGCCAATGCGGCCATTGGGCCCAGTGGGAGCACGCGGATGCGTTCAACCGACTGGTGATCGATTTCCTCAAGCACTAAGTCATGTCGCTTGCCTCTCGTTGCCATAGCGGCGAGGGGTAGCGCGCCAAAGACAGCGCATCGAAAGTCCTCGTTTTTGCCCCTCCAACGAACCCATAACGCAAACAAAATCGGGGTTTGCCCATGACTGAATTACGTTGGTTGGGCGTTGCCCTGGCCTTGGCGGCCAGTGCGTCGTCCCATGCCACACAGGAGGCACCCGCGTGTGCGGCGGGAAACGGTTACACGCCGGTCTGCGGCATGGCGCCGCCCGAGGATCTGGAACTATCGCCAGATGCGCGCTTCCTGTTCCTGAGCACCACGCCGGGCTTGACCAACAGCCATCGCAGCCGGCTGCGCATCATGGACCTCGCTTCGCGCCAGGTCAGCGATATGCTCATCGAGTACCAGGTCGAGCCGGGGTGGGGAGAGCCTTCGTGCAAGGCGCCATTGGCAGCCCTGGGCGCTCACGGCATTCACCTGTCCACGCGAGCTGATGGCCGCGCGCAGTTGCTGGTGGTCAACCATAACGGTCGCGAGGCGGTGGAGTTTCTAGAACCGGTGCACGAGGGCAACAGCTGGAAGGCTATCTGGCGCGGCTGCGTGGAAAGCCACGACGCCAGTATGCTCAACGATGTCGCGGCCACCCCTGACGGCGGTTTCGTGGTGACGGCGATGTTCAGTTTCAGTGCCATGAAGGCTGATCCGCATCTGGAACAACTGCTGGATGGTCGCGCGACGGGACACTTGCTCGCCTGGCGTCCCGCCCATGGGTTGTATCGCCTGACTGCCAGCGAAGCTCCCGCGCCCAATGGCGTTCAAGTCAGCCAGGACGGCCAATCGGTATGGTTTTCGGCCTGGCCTGGCAACGGAATCTGGCAGTACGACCTGCAACAGCAAAAAGTCGTACGCAAGGTCGCACTGGACTTTCTGCCTGACAACCTCAGCTGGACATTGGATGGGCATCTGCTGACGGCGGGTGTGCCGGATGCACAGACGTTTCGCCGGTGTTTCCTCAGCCACGACGAGTTCTGCCCCAGTGCATCGGTGGTGGCGTTGATCGATCCGCAAAATGGCACCAGTCGTGAACTGCTGCGCGTTCAAGAGGGGGTGTTGTTCGGCGCGTCTACAGCACTGCAGGTCGGTCGGGATGTGTTCGTCGGAGCGTTTGCCGGGGATCGACTGTTGTTGCTGCCCGACGCGTTGCCCGCGCCATAAGCCCGCTGCCTGCGCACGTTGAGTCGTGCGCCACTTTACGGTTTTGCTGAAAAGCCCCTTTGGCCGTGCGGGCTCAATCCGTTCGCATGTTTCTGTTGATAATCACGCACGCATTTCAATGATCAGGAGCGGATATGCAGCCTTATGACGTTATCGTGCTGGGCAGTGGCAATGCCGGGCTATGCGCGGCACTTTCAGCCTGCGAGCAAGGGGCCCGAGTGGCCTTGCTCGAACGTGCGCCGCGGGAACAGCGGGGCGGAAACTCGGCCCATACCGGCGGCGCGTTTCGCGTGGCCTACCAGGGAGTGGACGACTTGCGCCGGCTGATGCCGGACCTGTTGGATTCCGAGGTGCAAAACAGCGATTTCGGTGCCTATAGCCAGGATGATTTTTTCGCCGAGCTGGCCTCGATGAGTCAATACCGCTCCGATCCCGAAGTGCTGGACACGGTGGTATCGCAGAGCCTGGAAACCTTGCATTGGATGACCGGCAAGGGCGTGCGTTTCATGCCGATTTATGGGCGTCAGGCTTTCATGGTCGAGGGTAAGTACCGCTTTTGGGGCGGCCTCACCATCGAGGTTTCCGGCGGTGGTCTGGGCTTGGTCGACGCCCTGTTTCGTCGCATCGAAAAAGAAGCGGTGGAGGTTTTCTACGGCTGCCGTACTCAGCGCATCAGCCGCCATCCAGACGGCTTGTGGCAACTCGATTGTGCGGACGGTCGGCAGTTTTCCACGCGCTCGCTGGTACTCGCCACTGGGGGCTTTCACGCCAACCTGGAATGGCGCACCAAGTACCTGGGGCCGGGGTGGGATTTAGCCAAAGTCCGTGGGTCGCGCTACAACACCGGTGACGGGATCCGTATGGCCATGGAGGTGGGCGCCGTAGCGCACGGAAACTGGTCCGGTTGCCACGCAGTGTTCTATGACGTCAACGCGCCGCAGATGGGCGACCTCAGCCGCCTGAACCAGCAAAAGAACTACTTCCACCTGGGCGTAGTGGTCAATGCGCACGGCAAACGTTTCGTTGATGAGGGCCAGGATTTTCGCAACTACACCTACTCCAGCATGGGCGCAAGCGTCATGGCGCAACCGGGGGGCGTGGCCTGGCAGATCTTTGATCAGCACACCCACCACTTGTTGCCCGATGAGTACCGGGTACGTCAGGTGACGCGTCTCCAGGCAGACACGCTGCAAGGGCTGGTCGAGCAGATGGAGGGAGTCAACGGCAACGCGCTGCTGCAAACGCTAGAGACCTACAACGCTGCCGTGCAGCTCGATGTGCCATTCAACCCGGCCATCCGTGATGGCCGCGCGACTCAAGGCCTGGTGTTGCCCAAGTCAAACTGGGCCAACCCATTGGATCGCCCGCCTTTCGTGGCCTACGCGGTGACTTGCGGCATCACCTTCACGTTCGGCGGGTTGAAGGTCAATAACCAGGCCCAGGTGCTGGACGAAGAGGATCAACCGATTGACGGGCTCTACGCTGCGGGTGAGTTGGTGGGCAATCTTTACTACGTCAAGTACGCCGGCGGGGCGGGGCTGACATCGGGTTCGGTGTTGGGACGTATCGCAGGTGCAGAGGCCGCTGTTTGGCGAAAGGCGCAGTGAGAAATGCGTCGTTTACGATGGCAAGCGGTCGCGCATTTGACGTCAGGTCACAAGTTAATGGGCGGGTTGGCTCTGGTTGCAGGCATATTCGTTGTGTTTGCCCACTTTTCTTTTGATGAAAGTGATCGACTGTTGCCCCAGGGGATCGCAAATGTTGATTTGTTTGCGGTTGAAAGGTGCAGAGCAGCATCCGATCCGGATCAAAAACCAAAATCCCGCGATACGCTCGCTACCGCGCCTGGAGCCTGTGTCAGGCAACAAACGAGTCATGAACTGTTGGATGAAATCGAGGACACCAAGGCCTATTTTCGACAGTTCGAATACCAGGGTGGTACTCAATGGCTGCCGCATGGTTTTTGAGCATTCTCAGCAACAGCATGGGGCCCGCTTCCTACAGGTGTTTCATCGTCTGGCCGACTTGGCCTGGTTACGCGCCTTGCGGATGTCCGTCAGGGATCTGCGCGGCCAGGTTCCGCAGGCGTACTCTTTATTTTGGTTTAACGATAGAAAAAGCTGACCGACACGCCATCCTCACGCACAGAGATTCGACCGGCCAGATTGCCGTCCTCCCGGAGGATTCGGCCGGCATCGTTGGCGGTCAGCGACTCGAGTTCTTTGATGGTGATTTTGGCCATGAAATGGATTCCCCCTACTTTTCCCCCCACAAAAACGTCGGCTCTTGATGGACGTTACTGGACTCTCGTAGCGCAGAACACCGCTGGAGCTCAAGTAAATACTAGCTTAGAAAAATCCAGAGTAAAATTCTGGAAGCTTTCAAGAAGTATGAAAAAGGAGATGGGGTGCTAGGGGTCGAGTGTTCGAATCACTCCGTCCCGACCATATAATTCAAGGGGTTGCGAGATTTTATCTCGCGACTCCTTTTTATTTTCTGGCGTTTTTACCCCCACAAAACGACCGGCTCTGAGTGGAATTCTCACTGCTTTCCGAGTGAGCTGAAATCACATCGAAATGGCCGAACACCCTGACCATTCACCGGAGCCCGATTCACTTGAGCTTGCGTCGGATGACGTTGGCCGAGAAATTTTGCCGCGACTCGAGGAAAGGGAAATCAGCCAAGCGGCGGCAATCTGATACTGTTTTTTATGTAGGATCTGAGCCTTCTTTTAGTTAGTCGGTGCTCTATAGAGTGCGCGTCCGACGCACTAGCGGACAGTGATCGGCCGCCACTATTTCTGGCTCTCTGAAGACCGGACGACCTCGAGAGTCTTCAGGAATCACCATGAATACTCGTCCGAGCTTTCACAGCAAGACACTCCCCGAGTCGCAACGTGACATTCTCGGTATGATCGCGACCGATCATCATCTGGGCGACATACTCTGCGCCATCTGCCAGATGCTTGACGATCAGGCCCCCGAAACCTTCTGCTCTATCCTGCTCACTGATGCCGAGGGCAAACGCTTGCT
>Ga0157371_10000775_pt1 | contig 36758 bp, 36 predicted proteins | sample C45metaG_FD_113462 | JGI IMG/M metagenome (GOLD analysis project Ga0157371, IMG submission 113462) | Corn rhizosphere microbial communities from Kellogg Biological Station, Michigan, USA - C4-5 metaG | ecosystem: Host-associated > Plants > Roots > Rhizosphere > Soil | place: USA: Michigan... | reverse complement strand
TGGTGCGGCGGATCGCCACGGTGACGATCCGGGCGCCAGCGGCCTCGGTGGCCAGGCGGGTTTCTTCCAGATCCTTGAACTTGCCGGTGCCGGTGAGCAGGCGGGAAGCATAGGTCTTGCCGGCAATCACCAGCGAATCAGTGGGGGCAGGTGCATTCATGGCCCGAATTATCGCCTATCGCGCGTCACGATGCTGCCTCAGCCGCCGCCCAGTGCATGCACGATCTCGACCACGTCGCCCTCGCGCAGGCCATGGCTGGCGTGCTGGCTGCGGGTCACGATCTCGCCGTTGACCTCGACCGCCACGCGGCGCTCGAGCAGGTCTTCGCTGCGCAGCAGATCGTGGACGGTGGCGGTGTGCGGAAGCTGGCGGTTCTCGCCGTTGAGCCGAATGTTCATGACGGTATTGTCCCGCAATCGCCCCGCAGTGCGTACCCTGTGCGCCCCGCGGCAGTGGTGCCGCGAGCGTCAGGCCAACGATGGCCGGGCGGCGGGCTGTGGCAGTTCATGCCGCAGCGCAGCGTGATGCCGGCGAGGTGCAGTGGAAACATGGCACCGTGCGCCGGCGTACGTCCGCCGTTTTCCCCACCTTAAAGGAATTTTCATGTTGCTCAGCAAACGCCCGATCCGCTCCCTCATGGCCATGGCCATCGCCTTGGCTGCGGTGCCGGCCATGGCGCAGTCGCCGTACACCAAGACCGTCTTCATCGGCGACAGCCTGACCGATGCCGGCTACTTCCGTCCGCTGCTGCCCGCCTCGGTGCAGCCGGTGACTGGCCAGTTCACCACCAACCCGGGCTGGACCTGGGCCCAGCACGTGGCCAACTACTACGGCACCAACGGTGCGGCCCACGGCAATGGCCAGAACGGTGACAACTACGCCATCGGCGGCGCCCGCGTCGGCGTGGACACCACCCAGGTGCTGGCTGCCGGTACCCCGGCCATTCCGGTCTACTCGCTCAAGACCCAGACCGCGCAGTACCTGGCGGCCAACGGCGGCAAGGCCGATCCGAACGCGCTGTACACCGTGTGGGGCGGTGCCAATGATCTGTTCGCCATCCAGGCCGGCGCGCCGCTGGTCTCGACCCTGACCAACGCCGTGCGCGACCAGGTCGGCATCGTTGGCACCCTGAAGGGCGCTGGCGCCGAATACATCGTGGTGCCCACCATTCCGGACGTCGGCCTGACCCCGGGCGCCCGCGCCGGTGGCCCGGCCGGCATGGCCGCCGGCACCGCGCTGGCCAAGGCGTACAACGACGCCCTGTTCGGTGGCCTGAAGGCCGCCGGCCTGCAGGTGATCCCGGTCGATACCTTCCACATCCTGCAGGAAATCGTCGCCAACCCGGCGCAGTACGGCTTCGTCAACGTGACCAGCCCGGCCTGCACCACGGCGTCGTCGCTGACCTGCAACCCGACCAGCTACGCCACCCCGAATGCTGCCAACAGCTACGTGTTCGCCGACGGCGTGCACCCGACCACGGCCACGCACGAGATGCTGGGCCAGTACACGCTGTCGATCCTGGAAGCCCCGCGCAACCAGCAGATCCTGACCCACTCGGCACAGACCATCGGCCGCTCGCGCGCTGACCAGGTCAGCTGGCACGTCGATGGCCGTCCGGCCGACGGCCTGAGCTGGTGGGGCAACCTGCGCGGCGACATGCAGCGCTACGCCCATGCCGATCTGTACGACGGCATGGCCCCGGCCGGCCTGTTCGGTGTGGATTGGGCGCGCGACGGCATGGTGGTTGGCGGCTTCGCCGGCTACGGCCGCATGGACGCCGATTTCGGCAACAACAAGGGTGACTTCACCCAGTCCGACACCACGCTGGGCCTGTTCGCCGGCTGGTATGGCGAGCGCGCCTGGGTCAACGGCCAGGTCAGCTACAGCTGGCTGGACTACGACGTGACCCGCAAGCTGCAGCTCGGCCCGGCAACGCGCATCCACAAGGGCTCGCCGGAAGGCAGCAACCTGACCGCCGCGTTGAACGCCGGTTACGAGTTCGGCACCGAAGGCGGCTTCCGCCACGGTCCGGTCGCGGCCGTGATCTGGCAGAAGGTGAAGCTGGACGGCTACACCGAGTCCAACCTGAGCGCCTCGGCGCTGGGCTATGCCGACCAGGATGTGGATTCGACCGTCGGCCGCGTCGGCTGGCAGGCCCGCTTCGATGGCGGCAACGTCAAGCCGTACGTGCAGGTCACCTACGACCACGAGTTCGAGGACAGCAAGCAGGCCAGCGCCTGGCTGCAGACCATGCCGGACGTGGGCATGTACAAGGTGCCGGGCCTGGCGTTTGATCGGGACTACGCCACCGCCGTACTGGGGGCGCGCCTGAATCTGTGGGGCCTGAGCAGCAATATCGGCATGAGCACCACCACGATGCAGAAGCGTGCACGTGACGTGTCGCTGTTCGCCAGCTTCGGCGCCAGCTTCTGATCCAGCGTGCGCAGTGCCCGTTCGCGGGCACCGCGCACGGCAGCGGAAAGCGAGAAACAACGGGCGGCGCAGTGCCGCCCGTTGCCTTTCATGCCCCCGCCCGAATAGACTTACGCCGCGCCTTGCGGGTGTAGCTCAATGGTAGAGCTGTAGCTTCCCAAGCTACTGACGAGGGTTCGATTCCCTTCACCCGCTCCACTCCACCCGCTCATGCCGCTAAGTGCATGAATGCAAAGGGTGCTGAGTCAAAAACGCTGCCTTCAAACGACCTTCCCATAGGTATCGTTTGAGGTATCGCTCAATGCCAAAGCCGCTTCTTCTTGCTCGCCCATCAGGGCTCTACGCCCGCTTCCTTGTTCCTCTTGACCTTCGATGCCGCTTGGGTTGTCGCTTCATCGTCCGTGCGCTGGGTTTGCCCTCCGGTGATCGCGCACGACTGGCGGCGTCGTGCATGGGCGTGGCACTCTCCGATACGTTCAGGACGATGCGTGCAGGAAAACTCGTGGACAAGAAGGAACTGGATGAACTGCTCCGTAAAGCCGCCTTGGGGCAGCTGCGTGAGCTCACCTTGGAGAACATTTCGCTTCCCAACGGAGAGCGAATTGGGCGCGCCCAGGTCGATACGCCCCATGATGCGGCGCTGCTTGCTAGCCTCTTGGGATTGTCTGCTCCATCGTCAAATGAAACGGAGCCAGCGGATCAAGCAGCGGGATCCGGGTGGCGTAACGAGGTCATCAAGGGCCAGGTGAATCAGGCGGTAGCTTTTTCAAAAAGCGAACCAACGCTGTCTCAAGCCATTGACCAGCATTTGGATGATTTGCGACGTGCCAAGCGCGATCCCAAGACCATCATTGAAAGCCGTCAGACGCTTCGCATCCTGCTGGGACTCGTTGGGGATCTGCCAGCGGCTGGGCTGACTGTTGACCATGTCAGGGCGCTATTGGACGGCGTGCAGCACTGGCCCAAGAACGCGACGCAGCGCGCCGAATACCGCACCCTGAGCGTCAAGCAGACGGTCGCGCTTTCCAAAGCGAACGGGGAGCCGCCGCCCAAGGCATGGACGCTGAGTAAGCACTGGGATCGAATGGCCGTGTTCGTTCGACATCTGCATGCTGCCGGAGTGCTGGATCGCGATCTCATGGCCGCTATCGTTCGCCCTTCGGCGAAGACCGAAGCGGCAACGGGTCGACCTTTTTCGCATGCGGAGCTCCAAACAGTGTTCGGCGCTGGATTTGTACCCTGGGCGTCGAAGTGGCCACACCGTTGGTTCGGCCCAATGATCGGTCTCTATAGTGGTGCCCGCGTGACTGAAGTGGCGCAGCTTCGAGTCGCTGACATCCAAGCAGTTGAAGGCGTCTGGGGCTTTGTCGTCACGACGGAAGGCGAGGGCAATAAAGTTAAAAACCAAAACAGCCGTCGCTTCGTGCCGCTGGCTCAGCCGCTGTTGGATGCGGGCTTTATGGCCTATGTGGAAGACGTGCGTTCCGCTGGACATGAGCGACTGTTCCCCAATCTGCCGAACTCCACAGGGCTTGGCTTGGGCAGGCAGCTCAGTCGACAGTTCTCGGCCTATGTGAAGGACCAAGGCATTGTTGATCCTGGCATGGGATTTCATGCGTTTCGGCACTACCTCATCACCCACCTGGATCGGGCGCTGGCCGCAACCGGGATGAAGCCTGAGCAGCGAGAGCCTGTGATTGGCCGCATTTCAGGACACTACAAGCCACCCGGTACGACCCTGCGCAGGGTGTATGTGGACAAAGATGGTCTGCCGGTTCCCGCTTTTTGCGAGCCAGAAACGCTTCAAGAGCGCGTTGACACGCTGGCGCTTTTTACGCCATCCGTTTTGCTCCCCGGCTATGCCTCTGGGCAATTTTCAGCGCAGTTGAAGCGGGCGTCAGTGCTTGCCGCGCGGAAATCTCGTGCCAGTAAGAGCGAGGTATAAAGGCTGGCGCGAGCAGTGTTGTTCAGGACAGCTGTCGGCTCTGTGTTGCCGCAGTGTGTGTTCTATAGATATCGCGTCATGGTGCGACCCGTGGGGATAGAGCTCAGATGCCCAAACTGATCGGGCTTTGCTAATTGCTTTCCTCGTTGAAGAGGAACCCGATGTGATTGACAGAATTGATATCTGCCGTGAAGCGCAGGGAATTTGACTGCCTGGCGATATCAAAAAGAAGAAGATAGTGCCCGGCCAAGTCTTCGATATTCGAAAGGCTATAACGGCGCAAAATGTCCGCAACGTGGCTCTGATGGATAGAGATACGGAAGTCGCTCTCAGTCGGTCCGAAGTTTGAGTAATAGCAGCTGCCGCGAGCCCAGAAGCGCAAAGGGCGCACGACGCCCCAGAACCCATGCCATTGCTGAGTATGACGTCCGACCTGTGCATCTTCAAAGCGCACGAACGCATCATGCACGGCCACTTCCGTGCGATTGGGATCAGGCATCCGAAGCGTTAGCGGGCTTGTCTTGAAGCTTGGCCAATGCACTAGCTGTTCCAGGAGCTTCTGGGGGCCGCGCGACACGGAGTTCGTTGATCGTGTTCGGTCGCCGCCGCTACGAGATCGACTTTCGCTGTCTTCGGGCTCACCGATAGCAGCGCTTTCATCTGATCCCTCTTCCTGCTCAGTAACAATTCGAACGATCAGCGTTGTGTTCTGCTGCTCCCAATGAGCCACCGTCTGATCGCTGTTGTCGTCCTCCCAAGGGTCGCCATAGCTTCGAGTGATGTCGCACTCGTCCCCATGGGGAAGGGCATAAAAATGCGCAACTTTGCTGCGCCGTCCTGCGCTGGGTCTTGACGCCGATCTGAAATGAGCCGTTGCCTCGCAATAGGGGCAACGCAGATGCGGCTTCAATGCACGACGAGCAAGCGGATCTAGGGCCGCCACCTCTTGGGCCGTGTATTCCTGGTCACTTCGACGATCCTTTGCTCTATCCATCAGACACCCCCTGTCTTGATGTGCATGCTTTCAAGTGTTGGGCGGCCAGTCAAGCGGATACACCTTTGAGACAGGCGACCGGGATCTAGAGGTTGAAGACTCGGAGGAAAATGATGCTAATCGAGATAAAAGTGCGAAAAACTCAAATCAATGGGCTTTGGATGGTGCTATCTTCGTGTGCATTACTAATGACGCCGGTCTTGATGGTCGACAGGTATAGGCCCTTGTCTTTGAGCATTGTTTCGCTCAACAATCCTCGCTCATGAAGCGAGACATAAAGCGCCGCCGCATAGGCTTGGCAGTTGATCGATTTGTCCGGGTTGAATGCAATGTCCGAAAACGCGCGGTATGTGAGCACGAGTTTGGCAAGGTCCGGTTGCTTGTGCAGCGCGTTGATGTACAGCCAGTCATAAAATGCTGTTCTTGGTTCCAGTTCCCAGTCAACATTGAAGAAGTGGAACTTTATCAATCGGCCGCTTTCTTTCAAACGCGGGTCGCGCTTGGCGTCAAGGGAGCGCGCGTTCAGCAGATCTTTGTAAGGTCCGCCATTTTCGAAGACCTTGCTTGCTTGAAACGCGCACTCCAAGCTGAACTCCCGCTCATGCTTGACTGTCTTGATCATCAAGTTAAAGGCGCTTAGATCAACTCCCAGCGGGTCAGGTGACTTGCTGGATATCTCCAAAACTCGATCAACGCCAAGCTGCCGCTTAGCTTGGGCGTGAAGTGATGCAATGGACTTCTGAGACTGGCTTATGGCCATGCCCGGGTGCCATTGGAACTCAATGTGGCGAGTTGAGACCAACACGGGTCCCTCAAAGCAAGGCATGAAGATCGGACGCGTAGCCACTAGCTGTTCTGCCAATGAGCGTAGTCAGCACGTGGGGTGAAGTAAGTAGAGGAAACGATAACGTTGATCCCAGGATGAATCTGCTGAATGCGTTGCTGAGCTAGGGCCCCGTTAGTGGCCACGCCCAAGATGTGTTGTGGCGCGATGCGTTCCAGCACCAGCACCTCTGCCTGTGGGTTTGTTGGGTAGGCGGGAGCAAGGCCGAGGGTGTCACGGGTGTTGTCACCCCAGTCGTCATACATCGCCATAAAGGCGGGTAGTCCCATACGTTCTTGAAGAGGAATGGCGGTCACGGCATTCGACGCGGCGTTGGAAGAGCAGAACGCACAGCTTAGCATCCAAAGAACTTCGGGATTGACTCCGATCACCACCCAGTTTTCTTCGAGGTTGGCTTGTCGGAGCGGATAAAACATCTTGTAATTTGGTGCTTGAATGGAGAGGCAAATGGCCTTTGTTCGATCCAGTCGATATTGATCGTTGAACCTAGATTGTCCCTCACGCTCCAATACGTCGCGGCAAAGTAAGCCGCGTTCAAGAATTGATGCCAAGTTGTCTTCTCGCGTGAAGTGCAGAAGCGCACCGATTCCGCGTTCGACTGTGTAATCCTGAATCGTGGTCATATCAAGTCCTTTAGATATCCATCGCAAATCCAAGCGAGCGGAAAGCGCTAGCGCGCTTTAATTGAGCATTGCTCGGCGAGCATATCGGCCAGACTGAGGTATTCTTGAGGTTGTCGTGAAGGCTGCACGGCATGGACGCCTTGGCAGTTGAACTATGCTCGGCGCTGGGCCTGATTGCTCAGCTGAATCTGCTGGAGTGCCCCGTCTGCCCAAACTTAGCGCGCGAGCTGCCGTTCTTGTTGGGGTTGCCATTCGTCTTGTGGTTGCGTATATCTGCGTAGGAAACGGAAATCCCCTAGTGTGATTTTCGCCTAGGTCATGCGAAGTGAGGGAGATGTCGCCGCGCCGAGGCGGTTGGATTTCAGGAGGATGTATAGGGTATTGATTGGGTGAATGCCGAGCGAGGAGCTCACTAATGAAAGTCAAGATCGTTTCGGTTCACGGCCAAGGCGACTACGAGCGGGAGTTTGTACTGTTGCGGGTGGTTGAGGATTGCGATATCGGTAGATATCAGCTGAGTGATAGCACCTACACCGCTAACGGCAAGGTGTCGAATAAGGTTCGTCATGTTTACTGGTTTCCCGACAAAGACGTTGTAGAGGGGGATATGATTAGTCTCTGGACCAAGCCCGGGAAAGACGAGAGCACCAGGATGGACAGCGGTGCGCCGCTACATAGGTTTTATTGGGGGTTGAGGACAGCGGTATGGAATGATGATGGCGACGTCGCTGTCTTGCAGCACGTCGCATCTTGGCAATTTTTCGCTGCTAAGAATGCATGAGCTAAGCGCTAAATCTCGTTCAGAAGCGATCATGACAAGCAGAGAAGACGTCTGCTTGCTTCATCAGCCGTCCTCGGCAGGGCAGGTTGTCGAATTTCTCAAATTAAGGGCGTTACAGTGATAGAAACCTTTAGCAGAAGGCTCGGATTGGATCGTGTGGATGCGCCGCTGCACTATGAAGCAATACCAGTTGCGTTTCGCTTGGATTTTTACAAATTGCTCTTGGCGAGAGCCCACGATGATGGTGCGGGGACGCTTACAGAGTATCGAATATATCGAGGTCTCTCGGTCGCCATCAATCAGCGCCATTTTCAGCTGCTTACCGAGGATGACATCTATGAGTTCTTCACCAGCGATCTTCTTGTCGGGCTTTTGCAAGATTGCAAGTGGCATGAAATTCTTAGTTTGATTGAGGTTTCAGTGGCCAAGATGGGGGTGAAGCCGACGGAGGTTAACGCACTCCTGGCTTACCACAATATTGGCTACGCCCTTGTTCAGCATCCTAAGTCTTGGCTTGTCGAAGTCAAGTACGAATCGGTGGTGCAAGAGGTTGAACGAGCAATTGAGGCGACACGGCCTTACCCCAAGATCAGTGAATTACTTAAAGCGGCGCGGAAGAGTTTATCCGATCCGAAAAATATCGAAGTGGAGAACTCCATCAAAAACTCCATGCAAGCCATTGAGGGTTTTGTAATCGACTGGCTTGATCAAAAGCACGGGAAGAAGGCCTCAACCTTGGGAGAAGCAGTAAAGTTTCTAAAGAAGATGTCCGGGTATGATCAGCACGTAATCGAGGCGCTGCACCAGTTTTACATCTTCCGAAATCGCACTCCAAATGTTGGACACGGGAGCGTGAAAAATGCTCCGGTCGATGCCAATGAGGCGCTGCTCTTCAATGACATGGCCGCCTCGTTCATCAACTACTTTGCACGCAAGTCGCCGTGACATGGATTTTATGTTTCGGACATGGTGCGATCCAAGTCTATAAGCTGGGCGTCTTGCGCATGTCTCCACTCCTATCCTCTGTGACATGACTTTTCGGGTTAGGGATACATCTTGGCTTCTTTACTTAATCGTTGTCTGAATTGCCCGCGCGTGTAAGTCGGTAGCGCGAGCGACGGCTGATAAAGTGCCAGTGCTTCAACTTGGATCCTTCTTACATTGGCTGCGGACTTGTGCACGTAGTTCTCTTGGAGCACGGGCGCTTTCTTGCTGAGCGAATGGCCTGTGATCAGAGCGATATGCTCGACTCGCACGCCCTTGGCATCCAGTTCAGTGGCTAGCGTATGGCGGAACGCATGGGAGCCGATGCCTTTGCCAAACCCTAGCTCTTTCATATATTTGCCGAATTGATTGACGAACCCTTGGCTGTAACGACCGTTGGGCTCTCCTGTCTTGCGACAGGTGCCAGCTGACAGGTTGGGGAAGAGGCGAGGATGTCCGCAGGCCTTGATGTCGGCTAAGAAGTCGAGGAAGCCTGCCTCAATCAGGCTGCTGTGGATGGGCACTTTGCGGATTGCACTCTTGCCTTTGAGCTTTTGCCGAGAGCGTTTGCCGGTGCTCCCCGCTAAATCTGCATCCACTGTCTTTTGGATTGAGAAGCACCAAACACCGTGGTCCTGGACGATGTCAGTGGCTTTGAGCTGGGCAATCTCATTGATGCGTGCTCCTGTGTAGAGCGCGATTAGTGGACACCACAAGCGGTGCGGATACTTCTTGGCCCAAGGGATAAAAGTGTCAGGAGCAAAGATCTTCTGGATTTCCTCCTGGGAGAGCAGTCGCTCTGGCTCTTCTGGATCAACGACAAGATCTTTACGAGGGGCTTTGAACGCGGTCATTGGCGAATGCGGGATGGCTCCGGCCTCGTGTAGCGTATTGAAGAAGGCGCTCAATAAACGGCGGTGCAATTCAAGGGTGGCATTGGCGGGCTGATTCCTGCCCAGCGCCTGCCCCTTCGCGATCAGTCCTTTGGCATCGAGCTTCTGATAGGCGGGGTTGGATATGAAGTCTTCTGGTGCCCAACGCAATAGGTCCCACATCTCGTAGATGTGCGTGTGATTGACGCCTGCAACCGAGATATCGCCAGTGACCCGTTGCAGGATCGTAAGGGTTCGGCGATATGCATCAATGGTTGTCTGCTCGCGATTTTGTCGTTTTTTGTCGTTGAGGAAATCTTCTGCTTCTTTCGAAAGAAGCCGAGCCGGGGTTGCCGGAGGCAAAGGCTCTGGATAGCGCGTGCCTGATCGGCGAAGCCGTCTTTTGCGCTCATGGTCGTCTAGCGTCGCTTGAACGAGGTTCTGAAAGTAAACGGCGCCTGCCTGGCTGGTAATCCGGATGTTCTTAAAGCTTGATTTGCCGTGGCTAACTTCTTCGATGAAAAGATCGCCGAATGGCTCTTCGATGTAATGCGCCAATTGAGGGTTTTGAGAGAGCATCTACTATCCGATATGAGGAGGTAGATCTTTGATAAGGCAGCACGATTGTTCGTCAATCCAAAATCGAGACAGAATTTACGTCCGGACGATTGCCTAAGTCATTACGTATTTCCGTGTTGTTAGTTGGTAAAAAGCATAATTAGTTTCATCTTAAATATTCTTAATTCCTCAGTAATTACAAGGCATCTGGCCTATGCCTGCCCAAATATCCATAGACGTGCTTATAGTGTTTAAAAGTAAAATAATGGCGGAAAGCGAGGCATTTCTCACGCCAAAAAAATGAACGGAACATAAATGTATGGGTGCTTGCCTTAAGTAATCTATCTTAAGAAGGCAGTTAGGCAATTCAGTCCGACGCTACCGGCATCTGTGCACACAAGGAGGGCATGGAACAGGTCAGTCTCATCTTTTGAGACATAACTGGGTTCATATGCGGGCTGTTCTCAGATCGTCACATGGCCATGAGCTCTTGCGCAGCCGATGATTGTTGCTATGTTGTTCAAATGGGAGAGCGCACAGTCACCACTAGAAGTAAGACGAAGGGCGAACGAGTCCTGCCCCGTGCCGCGTCTCTCACTGTGACGCGGCCTAAGTGTCGTTATTGCGGTCGTTCGTGGCTACCACCCCAAGGTGTGGTAGCTACCGATGCCTATTGCCCATCGTGTTCCGCGTCGAGAAGGGGTGCTGCGTCTGCTGTATTTGGGCTCATGCCGCTTACGCCCCAAGATGCGTCGGGGCCATACATACTGCCTTGGGCGCTTCGTCAAAGTCACCGCAAGGTGAAGTAGAGCCGATCTGAACAGTTAAGGGTCAAAGAAGCCGTTCAACTGTCGAAGCACTTCGACTTTCCCAATCGTGCCTCCCGATCCACCCAGCGTTCGCTTTCTGCCACTCCCCCGGACAGGCTCGCTCCACGCCGACCAGCTGTGGCTGCGGGCTGAATGCGTCGTCCACTCGACGATCTTTTTCCTCGTCCCATCAAGCATCTCCCAAACTACCTTCGCAGGGGACACGGTCACAGTCCATGCTGGGATAGGCAAGTTAGAAAGAGCATTGAGAAGCTGCTGGTCGCTCTGATAGCGTGCCTCTGGGTCATCGTTTAGCATGCGTCGGATAGCAGAACGCCACGCTTTTGGTATGTGCGGAAGCCAAGTCAGAGAATTAACAAAGCCACCGTTAGCAACGACGCTTCTAGGTGCAGGACTCCGCTCATACCAGTCTTTGCCATGAAGGAGGCGGAAAAGAGTCATGCCAAAGGCCCAAAAGTCTGTCTTGACGCTCGTTGGTGCTCCTCCCCACACTTCATAAGCGATATGGTCCGAGTATCCGGCCACGGATCCGTAGCCTGCGATCAACCGATCAGTGACTAGGCCGAAATCCCCAATTTGTGCAGTGCCTTGGCCATCAAGCAAGATGTTGCCAGGCTTGATATCGCGGTGAAGCAATCCTCGGGTGTGTAGCGCACCAAGGCCTATCGCAACCTCTGTCGCAATCTTGCGGACTGATTTCAGATTCATTGGCCCTTGCTCATAGAGGGCTTGCAGGGAACCCCCAGGACAATAGGCCATGCAGAAACGAATGCTCTGACCGCCAGGAAGCTCCTCTATATGGAATACTTGGACCACATTTGGGTGCTTAGCTTTCGAGAGGTTCTGCGCCTCGGATAGAAAGCTTGCTTTATGCAAATCCCACTCGGCGTCATCTTGCCCGGCCTTCCGTTCGAGGACCTTGACCGCGACTTCACCGTGGATACTGTCATTGCCTAAGTAGACAACGCCGAAATGTCCAGCCCCTAGCTTCTGGCCTATTTGAAGGGCAGGAACGACACCGGCCATCAAATACTCCTCTGCGCCAGGATCAATACGGCGCCTTCCCGGCTTGCCTTCCGCAGTGGAGCTCCCTGCGTGTGGGTTTTCCAAAAATTCTCATCACTAATATATTCGTCAACCTTACGGTCACCATAGGTCTTGCTGATACCGGCTTTCGAAAGTATTGCCACATTCTTATTGGTTGACGCAGCGGCTGCGATAACCACCCCTCGAGTCTCGGCGCTCCGCAGTAGTGCCATGGTCGCGGATCCTTGGGATACGGCACTCGCCTTGATCACAATCTGATCTATTTTCTGACCAGAAAAGTAACTTGTGCAGCGTTTGTACAGCACGTCATAGGCATCCGGTCGACCATCTTTCTGCAATTTCCAAGTGTCGTCAAGAGTGATAACTATGGCATTGGATTCATCATCTGGCACATCGGCCTGTACGAGCGTTATTTTATCCCCGACAACGATCAGACTCGCAAATCGCCTTGACATTGCTTACATCCCTGTTCGGCTGAGAGTCGAAGATCGTAACATTGTGCGGCGGGGCTGTGTCATGAATCTAACTCGCATCCTTTATTGCCAGCGGATCTACGGTTGCAGGCCATCTGCCAGCATGGTCAAGGACGCAACTCTTTATGCGAGTGACTTGGAAATGCGTTCAAGCAAACGGGGGGCGCGGCGCTCGCTGAGGAATCATGTTCGTTCCATGCGCTTGTATTCTTCTAGAATTGGTGCGCCGGAGCATCCGAGACCCGTCAGTCGATCTGTCAGAGCCTGTCGAAGACGAATCTCTGAGGGAGTGGTGTCTAGTGGCATCGTTACCCCTTCTCCGGTAGCACATGGTTTGTCATTGCGGCGGGTGAGTATGTGTCTAGTGCAAAGGCGACAGCCCAATTTCCGCTAGTCAGTAGTTCCGTATGTGAACCATAACAGGCAACAAAAGCGCCATAAATAAGGTGTTTTCGAGCTATTGCGCTTCTCAAATCTTGAGCCATAACCAATGGACTAAGACTCGAGAAGCTTCATGACTATTGAACACACACGCATCAAAACTTACAGCCGAGCTAAGGGTCATTCCGCCCTCGCAGCAGCCGCCTACCGGGGCGGATTCTTGCTCACTGATCCCAGATCCGGCGTCAAACATGACTACCGGGGCAGGGCTGGAATCATCCAGGCCTGCTGCGTGGCTCCCCCTGGGGCGCCCGCTTGGACTAATGACCCGCAGCGCCTTTGGGCGGCGGCTGAGGAAGCGGAGCGGCGCCGCAACAGCACAGTCTGCCGTGACTTCACCATTGCGTTGCCGGACGAACTTGATGACCGCAAACGATGGGATCTTGTTCTGGACGTCTCGCACGCGCTGATTGAGCGATACGGCTTTGCGCTACAAGCAAGCCAGCACCGACCAACCAAGGACGATCCTCGCTACTTCTACGCTCATCTGCTGGCGACGACTAGGCGCATGGAGGCCGCAGGACTCACTGCTAAGACGCGGGTGCTGGACGGGCGTATCAATGGCAAAGGCGAGATCGAGTGGATCCGCGCCATGATCTCCGACCGCATCCATTCCCACTTGGCCCGCAACCAGGCGGAAACCAGAGCAGAGCGCCGTGAACTGACTCAGCGGATTGCCGTGCGCCGAGATGAGGGGATCTTCGTCAAAGGGCTGGCGAGCTTTGAGCAGCTTTTGGAGCGCTACCGCAAAGAAGGAAGCCTCCTGGCAATCCCTGAGGGGCACACAGCCGAGCAGGCGCGCCGAGACAAAGGCGTCGGAGCGATCAACGCGGTTGCGAGCGGCATCGAGCTTGCGCCGTGTCCGTTGGCAGGCTCTCTGCGTGAAAGAGAGATCAGTGCAGGTATGGACGGCGAAGCTCGGCCAAGAGCTCAGGTAGGGACACAAGTCCCTCAAGATAGGCATTGAGCACGGTTGCCATGTGCTGGTCCACTCCAAAGCCAGCGGCTTTTTGCTGTGAAATCCAGCTTTCTACGTGGGTCTGCCGACGCCGTGCTTCTTGTTCGTCGAGTGGAGGTGCGGATTGACGGGCGATGTGCATGATGGCAAGGAATCCAAGTTGTGAGTTCCCTGATTCGTAGCACAAAATGCATTGCGGTCAAGATCGAGCGTTGCCTGCAAATCGGGATCAGGGCTTTCCACCCTCGTTGATCGCCCGATTCAAGACTTCATACCACTGATTCATCTCGTTCTCGCTTTGGAACGTGATGGACCAGACGGGTTGATCCGTATCCCGGACACTCACAGTCAGCGTCCCCTGACGCTTTGAATTGTGCCAATGCTTCTCCCACGAGCGCACATCCGCCAATGGGTAGATCTTGACTGCATTGCGAGCACGGATCTTCAACCTCGAACGCTCGACCGAGATCGCCAAGCCGCCTTGCCCTCCAAAGTAGGAGCGTTCAAATTCTCGGCCAAAGGCCTCTCGCTGGCTGCGGAATTGGAAGGTCCGATTGACGGCAATGCCGACCAGCGCCGCTGCGCTCAGGAAAAGCAGGAAGAGGAAGGTGCCAACGGTCATTGGATGTCCTGGGAGAGGGGGGTAGGGGGGTAGATCGATAAGGTAACTACTGGACCCGGCCAGTGACCTTCCAGGTGCCACTGACCTCAGTGAACGTGTAGACCCCATCCATCTCATGACCGAAGTCCCGGTCCATGGCCATGACCTGGCTCGACACGGCGCAGTTGTAGCTGGGGGTGCCCTCGGCTTTGACGCATTCCCCGCTCTGGAACTCCCGAATCTTGGCTTTCTCGTTGCTGTTGTCCTTGACGTATTGCAAGAACGCGTTCTGCCGGTCGTCATGGGACGGGCCACCACCTGAGCAAGCTGCCAGGCAGGCGATCAACGCACCGGTGAGGGCAATGCGAACCTTAGACATGGGATTTCCTTGGGCTGAGTTCGAGGGAAGACCGCTGACCAAAGCGGAAAGAGAACGCCTACGGCCCTTGATCTTGAATAGGCTTGATGTTACTGAAAAAGTAACAGACAGCACAAGAGAGAAGCGCCATGCTCGTTCATCACATTGCCTGCCAGCGGTCTAGTTTTGGATTTGGAAGACGCTCGTCTGATCTTTGCTCATCGCCTACGCGAAGCACGCCTGAGGGCAGGGCTGACGCAGGAGGCCTTAGGCGTGGCCGCAGGGGTTGCCCCTGACGTGGCCCGCACACGCATCAATCGGTATGAGAAGGGGGTCAACGAGTGCGATCTACGCACTGCCAAGCGCTTGGCCGATGCACTTGGGTTGCCCCTGGCCGCATTGTTCGCGGAGTCTGATGAGATGGCAGCCGCTATTGTGGCGCTATCTCAACTTGAAAATCATGAGATATCCGTGGCTATCGAGCTAATCGCCGCCGCCCGCCGAAACAAGCAGACTTAAGTGGGAGTCGCTTGTCATAAATATAGCTCTCTACCTCATCCGCTAGGTGCTTGTCAATGAAGTGTTTGCGTGATATCGTCTAAGTGCGCATGAAAGGAGTAATTTATGTTTTTTGTGCCTTCTATTTCGAAACGCACCAGCGAGAAGCAAAACGCAGAGGATAAGAAGACTATTCGTGCGCTCAAGGCTAATAAAGCGTTGCGGATTTCCGGAGGGATGATGTATTTGGAAGCGGCTGGAGTCGAAGACCAAATGCGTAAGCTTCGTGAAGAGATGTTAAAGAACATGAAGAAGTAAGAAGTAATGGGGCTACTTCTAATTCTCCCGTTGCTTGTAAGTGGCTACATATTTTGCTTTAGAAATCCATTTATAAGATTCAGGTTGCATCGTTATGATGGCCAACTTCTCTATCTTCTGGTTGCGTACAACGGATTGATATGTTTGCTCGCGGCTACATTATTGGTGTCTGCCCTGAGTCTTGCGGTATCTCACGACTGGCCTGCCCGCTGTCTTCTGATGGCTCCCTTTATCTGTTCTCCGAAATTCTCAACTGACTATCTGCAGTTGGGGGCTAACATAATAGGATCCTTCGATCCGGCCTTGGGTAAAAAAGGGCAGTTCTATACTTTTACTATTCTGGTTGGATTGGCTACTTTAATTGTGCCTTATCCATTAGCGTGGATTCAGTACGGGCTATATAAAAGAAAGCTTGAAAAAAATACAGGCGAGACCGTTGATTACGAGATTGTAGATAGATTTCTACTTCAAAGCGCAGTTAGCCATCTCCCAATGTTGCGTTTGCTTGTGGATAAGCTGGTGGCTGAAAAAGTTGAGCCAATCATGGTGACGATGGCTGATCGGAAGGTTTACGTCGGCGTAGTGGCATCCATCGGCTCAACGACTGAAGCATCTGGGGCGGATGAGGATGTCGCAATCTGGCCGCTTATGAGTGGGCATCGCGATAAGGATGATCTTTCAATTAAATTTTCAAATGTCTATCCTGAGTTCGATAAGTTGACTTCCATTCCCATCTACTTTAAGCAACGAAACATTGTTTCTGTCACCCCGTATGATAGTTCGATGGCGAACAAAGTCGTTGCTCATCATAAAAAATCTGAATTTCTTTCCGCGTTGAAATCATCTCCATTAACATACCTTGCACTCGGTGTTTGTGCTAAAAGATTGCTTGGCCTTGCTTACTGGTCCATACGGAAAATCTAATATCGCCAATCCCATGGCGCGGGTTGGCGTAAGCGTGCGTTAGAATTGCGCGCAAAAATAGAGCCGCGTAGATAACGGTAACGGTAAATCAAGAGCGCACTTATGGATTTTGCTTCGCAAATTCCGTGCGGCACCTGTCGGCGCTTTTTTGCGGTGGCTGAGCCACCTCGTTGATTCGCTTTCGCTGATCAACAAAGCAAGAAACCCTGTGACCAAACGCTCAAAATTGCCTGCTATTTAGGCCTAGACAAGAAATGTTTCGCCCTTTTCCTAGATTTTCAAATCAATCTAGGAGCTCCAAGATGGCGATCTATCACGCAACCATGAAGTCTTTTAGTCGCGGAAAGGGCGACTCGTCAGTCGCAGCAGCGGCCTACCGAGCTGGCTTTGACGTCCTCGATGTTGGCACTGGTCTCGGTCATAACTATTCCCGACGTCACGGCGTGGCCTTCCACCAGATGCTCGCGCCCAGAGGCGCTCCCAGTTGGTGCTTGGATGCGAAGAAGTTCTGGAACGCCAATGAGGCTGCCGAAACGCGCCTGAATGCCCGGGTCTGCCGGGAGATCGAAGTGTCTCTCCCCCACAGCCTGACTGCTGATCAGCGCCAAGATCTCGCCCTCGCGTTAGGACAACTCCTCGTGGACCGCTTCCAGGTCGCTGTCCTCGTCGCTGTGCATAAGCCGAGCAAGCAGGGTGATCAACGCAACCACCACGTCCACTTGCTGATGTCTGCCCGCAAAGTGGGCGCTGATGGCTTAGGCGAGCGCGCATGTGCCGAGTTTGATGCTCGCCAAGGGGGCGGAACACGCGCGTTACGGCAGATTAGAAAAGACATCGAACAGGTGATCAATGGACACTTGGCTATGGCCGGACACAGTAGTCGGGTGGATCACCGGTCACTCAGGGCCCAAGCCAGGGACGCTGCACTCCAAGGCGACTTTGAGCGCGCACGAACCCTCACCCGTAAGCCCACGCGGCACCTTGGGAGGGCGACAGTTGCGGTCCAGCGGAAGTCTAAGTTCACCGCAGAGATACACGGTGTCGGTGGGAAAGAGGCCGCGATGTCTCTCAGTAGGATTTTGATGGGACACATGAAGCTAAGTGGAGGCGTGCTCCACGACACCCCAAGCAAGCACAATCACGCAGCAGCTTTGCGTGAACTCAGAAGGGAGCAGTTAGGCAAGGAGAGCGATGCTGGTGTGCCCGCACGGGACGCGACGGTTAACCCTGTCAGCCAAGCCATGAACCGATTGGCGGGTGCCTCGGTGCCCAGAGGTATCCATACCGCTTACAGCGGCCAGACACGACACTTGAGTCGGGTTGCGCGCTTAGCCCGGTCAACAGGCAAAGACGCGGAGATGTTGAACGCTGAGGCGAAGCTGATCGAAGACTGGTTGGAAGCGCAGCGCGAAGTTGCCCAACAGGCATTGGAAGTGTTGCGCCTTGTTCCTGGTATCCAAATCGAGCCCGAATTTCAGCAAGCGCACTCGGCCTTGGTTTGCCGTCGTGTCGACAACTATGCAAACAAACCGTTCCTGTTTGAAGACACCGAGTCCCTAGCAAAGGCGGTAAGCACCTACGCGCGGATGATGATCAGGCCCTACCGGGCCCGCATGGAGGTCCTGAATGCCCAAGCAGCGCTTTCTGAGCATGGAGATGCTCCGACCAGCCACGCTGCCATTCGAGCGCGCAGAGCCCTGGCCAGATCAAGGGTCCATGTGTCACCTCGGATCGCCGCCATTCAAAATAGGCGTATCAATCAGGCACGCCAGAAGATGAAAGAGGCCTGCGAAAGCCTGGAAAAGAACTTCGCAGTGCCGAAATTAGAGGATCTGAGCGCTGATGTGCCCAGGAACGAAGCGAACGAGTCAGCAGCGCAGCAAGCAGGGAACTGGGAGCTGACGATCAGGCGTCCCCGTTTCGCCCCTTGACTCTTTTCCACCTGCCACAGGTGTGAGAAGCATCATCAATATTTGGATATGCTGGGTTGACGACTATAAGGAGGGGCCAGAAATGGAGTTCGAGAAGATCCGGTCAGCGGTCAGGCTCGCCGAATACGCGGTCGTCAATCGGCGACCGCTTCGAACGAAGGAAGACGCACTACGTGCCCTCTCAGAGGAGCTCTTAGTCGGCCCGTGGTTGATCATGAGTGGCCTCGGCATCATCTGGAAGCGTTTGCTCTGGGTCTTCGTCCTGACGTCGATCATCGTGGCCGGTCTTTGCCTTGTTGAGCGGGCTTTCAATCCCGTCATGATCCTCGCCGCGCTGACGCTCGGCGTTATCAGCGTCTACTTTGGCCTTCCTACTCGCACGGTCCTTGCTGGTGTCACCGCAAAGTCCGTTGGAGAGCTTGCAGGCGCCATCGAGCGGCTGGTGAAAGATCAGGGGGATTTGGAGCGCTTGTCGTCTGGGGTGCAGCTCGTGAAAACGCAAACGAACGAGCGAATGGCGCGGTTCAACGTCTTCATTGGCATCCTCTGGGGCGCTTTGTTCTGGCTTGCCACGGCACGCGTGCTTTCCCCGACCGTTGCCCGGGATGTCTTGGAGACAAGTCTCTTCCCAACCATTGCTGCCGCAATCTCGTTCACCGGGTTGTTTGGGGTCGCAGTTGGCTATGCTGCTGCTGTCCGCGTCGTCTATCAGACGTTGGACTTCGCTCTGTTGGAAGTCAAAGCGACGCTTGGCTTGCGGGTGTAGCCCTGGGTCCGCGAGCTCAGCGGCTGCCTAGAGTAGGGGAGCCAGAGTCGGGCTTATAAGTATCAGGCACTGCGGAGCGTTCTGCTGAGACTGCTGTCCAAAGGCGCGGGCTCCGCCTAGACAGAGCCCGTCTCGCTAAAAATCAGCCCGGATACGCGGGGAACTTCTCATCAGGATGCTTGGACTTCCACTCTTTATAGGCCGCCGTGCCTTCCCACGCTACGAACGAGCGAGGGGTACGGCCTCGGCCAGACCAAGTTTCCTGAGTGTGCGGTAGCCAGTATTTCTGGGCGACTGCCTTCTTTTCACCAGAAGCCTTCTTTTGGCGAGCCTGTCCGTTAGACGAACCGCCAACCTGGTTCGCAATATCGGCCTTCTGCTTAGACGTCAGATGCTGCCCGTAACGAGTCAGCAAATCCGAAATCTGCAAAAACGCATCAGAGGCTTCGTCTTCAATCAGTTTTGCCTCTTGCTCTTCGAGCTTGCGCAGCTCTTCGGCGAGCTTAGCTTTGGCCGAGGCGATTGAATCAAGGGTCGGTTTGCTCATTGTTCCTATTCGCGCTTTAAAGGAACGGTCATTGTTCCATCTCCAAAGTTAGGCGTAAAGGATTTTATCTCGCCCCCCGATTCACCCCTTTCCCTCGACGGCGTTTTCTCTGCGCCTTTGGCTTGACCTTGATGATCTTTACATTTGAGTCGCAAGACACCTTGGCTAGCATCACATTAGCGTAGCCCAACTCCATCAGGCGCGCGTGGACGCTTCTTAAGATGACCTTGGCGAAGAAGGGAAGATGAAGTCCTGGCTTCTCTGATTGACTAATGATGGCGAAAACTATTGTGTATTGATCTACGTTTCGCGCGGTGAACTTCTCTCCTTCTGGATCTAAGTCAAGCTGGTGCGATTGGAGAAGGTGCTCATTAGCCAAGCCGACGTAGGGCTGATGTGAGCGCAGGAGTTCTCCCGAGACAAGGCCTTGATTAAAGAGATGGGCTAAGACACTAGAGCTGCCGTAGTGCTTAACGTGAATTATTTCGCCGTGGCCGTAGATGTCGCAAAACTCCACCTTGTCATAGATGCCGCCAACCTTGAGCATCTTTTTATCCATCAGTGACCACTTGCCATTGCTGGCTGCCACGGACTCTTCGTTGTAGTGCCCTTCATCCTTATGGCTATAGATGGGTAGTGCAGTGGGATAAGCGGTTACGTCCTGGAATGACTGTTCGACCGAGTTGACGAAATCTTTGTCAACCTCGAACCATCTTCCTGCTGAAAGAATGAAGGATTTCCCCCCATCGTCGATTTCGCAATGGATGCATCGATAGATCGCCCAGCGATCAACGGGGTTCTCCTCCGCATCCACGGCCATTGCATAGTGCTTGCGAAGGAAGGCGAGGGTGGGCTCCTCATGCCTATGAGCTTGGACTAGACCAGGGAGATGCAAATCTGTGGAGACGCCTTCGGTTTTGGACATTGTGAATTTAAATCCATCAACCTTTTCCCAGTCGACGAGTTCCGGTATTGCAAGCCAGCACCCATCTACCAGTCCATTTGCTTTCCATGCTTCCTGCATTTTTTCGATGAGGAGCGCATCGAGCTTTGAGGCGGTCGTGCCTTTGGGGATGAGTTGGCGAACTTGATCAATCCAGGGGAAGTTGGCTTGGTAGTCTTTGGATTCAAACTTCCGTAGGTATCGGCGAAGTAGCGCCCGGAGACCCGGGATAGTAACGTCGGATGTGACGGTCAGAGCGTCCGCTCCCGCGAGGCGTCGTCCTAGATTGGGATGTGTCGGCTGTCCGACGATTCCCCTAACCAGATCCCGCTCAATGTCGACTCCAAAGCTCAGAACGGGCGCGGCCTGTCCGGTTTGGACTCGACTATTTTGATCGTCTACGAATGCGCGCTTATCAATGCTGCGGAGGGCATCTGAATTGATGGAGTTGAGCGTGACAATCAACCCGAAGCGCTCTTCATAGCCATCAGGGTGAAGCAAGAATCGGCCTTGTCCAAAGGTGAGCGCGAAGAAGCGGTTGTCGACCTTGACGATAAAAGCGGCAGAGGACGATTGCACCGTTCCCAGCAAGCCCTTGTCCACATAGTCATCAAACAATTCCGCCCACTTTGGGGATTTAGGCTTTGTTGGTTTGACGAAGAGCTGCCCGTACTGCGATGGGCCGTCCGCGATAGTGTGCTCCTCCGCACCCTCGACTACCGCCTCGTGAGGCGCTTTGACGGACTCTCTCAACAGGTAAATCGTAAATGTAGCCAACGCCTCTCCCCCTAGGATGACGCCATAGACTCGATTTCACGCGGGTCAATCGGAGCTTCGCTCGGAGTGTGCCTCAAGACCGACAAGTTGACTGTCAGAGAATTCCTACCCGCATGTCGGCTGTCGCTGGCATGGCTCGGATAGATCAACGACTGTTATCCGGCTTCTGGGGATCTTTACCGTTCAGCACTGCCTTGATGGTCGCGCGTTCAATTCGGATGGACGATGCGGCTGCCTAGGGGGTCAGCGAGGTCTTGCTTGAGGGAACGGACAACAGCGGCTAACCTTGGGTATCGTTTGAGGTATCGTTTATTGGCCTTTGGTTCTGGCGAGGTCTTTGTAAAATCAAAGGCTTAGCAAGGTAATGGGTATCATCCCTTCACCCGCTCCATATCAGGGGGTGGCTTGCCTGCCTGCCCCGGCGCGAGGCAGGCCCATCAGGCTGCCGTTGGATTCCCTCGACGCAGCGTCAGCTCAACCCGGCACCGACGCCCGTGGGCTCGAGCAACTCTCCTTTGTCCAGATGCACCACGCGTGTCGCGTATCCGGCGGCCTTGGGATCGTGCGTCACCATGACGATCGTTTTTCCATGTTCCCGGTTCAGCCGCTGCAGCAGGTCCATCACACCGGCGGCGGACTCGCGGTCCAGATCGCCCGTTGGCTCGTCGCAGATCAGGAACGCGGGGTCAGCCACGATGGCCCGTGCGATTGCGACTCGCTGCTGCTGCCCACCTGAAAGCTCGGTGGGGCGATGGCTGAGGCGTTGGGCAAGCCCGACCAGCTGCAGTGCGATTTCCGCCCGCCGGTTGCGCTGGGCTTTGGCTGAGGGCGACAACAGCAGGGGCAGTGCCACGTTCTGCAACGCGGTCAGGGTCGGCATCAGGTTGTAGAACTGGAAAATGAAACCCACGCTCTGGCTTCGCCATTCCGCCAGCTGCTTACGGGTCAACTGATCGATGCGTTGTTGATTGACCTTGATGCTGCCGGACGTGGGCGTGTCCAGCCCGCCGATCAGATTGAGCAGGGTTGTCTTGCCGGACCCCGATGGGCCCATCAGGGCCAGGAACTCCCCGCTGCCCACCTGCAGGTCCACCGAGCGGAGCACGTCAACGCGCTGTTGTCCGCGTTGGTAGGTTTTAGAGACGTCGGTAAGCGAAATCGAACACGTCATTGCTGCTCCTGGGCAGTGCTGGGGGTGCTTGTCAAACCTGTGATGTGCTGGCTTGCATGTGCCATACGTTCTGCCGAATTGCTGTCCCCTTGACTGAGTGCGTTCGGGATGTCTGGCGAGCTTGATGCGGCGACCAGAAAACTCACACGGGCGCCCATGTCGGGCAGGATGCGGGGGTCTTTGAGTTGCAGGCCGATACGGGCTTTGACCGTGGCCTTGCCGCGATCCGCCGCAGGAATGATCGCGATCACCGTGCCGGGCAGGGACAGCTCCGGATAGGCATTGAGACGCACATCGGCTGCCATGCCGATGCGCACCCGCCCGATGTAGGCCTCGCCGACATCGACTTCAACTTCCAGGGAGTTCATGTCCACGATGGTCGCGACACCGGTGCGCGTATAGCCGCTGGCAGCGCTCGGAGAGATGATCTCGCCGACCTGCGCAGCCTTGGAGGTAATGACGCCCGCAAAGGGTGCGCGGATGACGGCGTGGTCCAGATTCACCTGGGCGACATCGGCCAAGGCGCGCGCCGCCTGCGCGTTGCGCCGTTGCGAGAGCATTTGTGCTTGGAGCTCATTGGCCTTTGCGGACGCCTGCTCGGCATCCTGACGAGACACCAGTCCACTCTCTGACAGTTCCAGCGCACGTTGGCTGTCGCGCAATGCCTGGGCAAACTGAATCTCATGCTGGCGCGCGAGTTGCCCCGCGGCGGCGACCTGCCGCTGCGCCGATTCCAAGCCGGCCATGGCTGACCGTGCATCGAGTCGGGCAAGTACCTGTCCCTGCTCGACGTGATCGCCCTCTTCAAACAGGACGTCGGTGACAACCCCGGTGAGCTGGGAGGACACCGTGGCAGTCCGCCGGGCCACGACATACCCGCTTGCGTCGAGCGTGGACCCGGCGGTGGTCGTCGGCGCCGCGGGAACCGCCGAGGTAATGACGGCGGCGTCGTCGGCCTCGGCATCGGTGCTGGTGCGTCCCCACAACCCGAGGCAAAGGCTGGCACCTACCGCCACGGCCAAGCCGACGGAGACAGGTCGACGACCGAAACGGGGCGGTGTCACATCGGGCTGGGCGGCTCGTTCGATGTGGAGCTGCTGCAGCAGATCGCCAGAGGTGGTTTTGGAGAGGGGAGTCATTTGAGTGATTCCTTGACGGGCGGCATCAGTAGCGGACGGCGGCGGACTCATTCCCTCAGGGCATCCACGAGACGACCTGACATGACTTTGCGCAGCGGCATCGCCGAGCTGGCCAAACCGACCAGCAAGGCGTAGCCCAGCACCGCGGTCATCACCTCGGCATCGACCACAAAGCGGGCGTACACGGCCTGGTTGACGCTGGACGTGCCAAAGCTCGCACCATCAAGAAAGACATGGACAATCCCGAATGTGACCAGCGAGGCCAGCGCTCCAATGGCCAGCAGGTCGAGCAACAGCGCAGTGCCTACCGCCGTATCGCTGAAGCCCAGCGCCCGGAGCGTAGCCATCTCCCTGCGGCGTCTTTCCAGGACCATGCCCAGCGTGGTGGAGATGGCCAGGATGGCACCTGCGCCCAGCAGCAGGGACACGCCCAGCGCGGCGCTGCGGGCGAGCCGCGTCAAGAATCCGACCTGCTGCTCGTAGTACTCGACCTGGCTCACGATCCGGACCCCCTGCAGGCGCGGATCATCCGCGGCGGCGGCCCGCAATGCGGGCAGCACATCAGGCGATTCCAACTTCAACCACAACGAGGACACCCGGCCCGGACGGTTGTAGGCGGCCTGCAGGGCGGACAGATCGGTCCATAACTCGGACTCCCAGAGATTTCCCGCGGCACGGAGCTCGCTGGTTCGCCGCCAGGAGGATCCCTGGATATCGACGTGGGAGCGCGCGAGCTCGGGGAACTGGGCCTGCAGTGTGGCGCTGGCGGCTAATTCGCGGCCTCCTTCGCGAGGTTTGATGGCGACATCGATACGGGTGGGATCCATCATCGCCCACGTGTCGGCGGAGATGCCGCGCAGCAGTATCGGGCTTGTTTGTCCGTCGGTCCGCGATAGCTTGGCGTTGGCCAGAAACTGAGGCGCGGCGCGAGGACGGCCGTTGGGATCACGTTCGACACTCGGCAGATGGGACACCACGGCGACCTGTTCCGGAGAAAGGCTGCTACCGGCCTCGTCTAGCGCCCCATTGGAGAGCGCCAGCGCGATGTCCGGCTGCCCCGTCTGGCCGGCAATTCGGTCAATACCGGCCGGAATGGCCAGCATCACCGCCAGCGCAGCCGTGGCGATGCTGAAGCCCGCGCCCATGAGCAGAGTGTCCCCGGGGCGACGGCGATGCATGGAGAGCAGAAACGCCCACAGGGGCCCAATCTGGGTGAAGGTATTCATGGCGAGCTCGCGATTGAAGGAAACGCCCAGCGTCAGGTCTGGAGGTGGTCGATGGGTTTCAGGCGCCTGATTTGAAGCGCAGGCCAGACAAGTGCGATGGCCCCAAGTAGAAGGAGTGCAGGCAGCAGTGACGCGAAGGCCCAATCTGGTGCGCGCAACGTCCCAAGCAGCCAGGACACGCGAGGGGTGAGCAGCGCTATGACGCCTTGTCCCCCCAGGACGCCCAGCGACGCGCCGACCGTGATCACGGCGCCGAGCTCGATGATCAATGCCCCGAACTGGAGCCCGCGACCGAATCCCATGCTCTGGAGGACTGCCATGGTTGGGCGTCGCTGGGTGACCAGGTGTGCCAGCACGGTTACCCAGACGAGCAGCGCGCAGGTGGCCATGGCTACCATGATCAGTCCGAGCAGCGCCTGTACCTGCCCAAATCTGCCCAATGCGGATTCCGTGCCGCTGGCAGGGGTGGCCTGCAGTGGGGGATCGCTGCTGGCAAACGCAAGATCGATTGATTGCGCGAGCGCACTCAACGTTGCGGCGTTCTCACCGACCACGCGGGCCCGCAGAACCTGATCGCTTCGCCCGTCTGGCATCAGGCGATTGAAATAGTCGTAATGACCGTAAGCGATACGGTCATCCAGAGCGCCACCTCCGCCGGGCAGGATGGCGACGATGGTGACGGGAATCTCTACGCCGGATAGATGGTCCCTGGGACTCAGCGACATTCCAGGTGCCAGATTGCACCGCGCTGCGGCGTCGGCGCCGACAAGCAGTCCAGTGCGCGTGGATCTCCATCGATCCAGCGTTTCCTGGCTGGCGCCCCGTCCCCGCAGCAGGGTGTCCACTCCGGACCCGCCATACGCATTGATACTCAGGCTGCTGCGCCCATCACCGCAGGGAAGGCTGGCGAGGCCGAAATAGGAGACTGCGGAGATCCCGGGCATTTCCTCCATACGCAGGGCATGACGCAGTGGAAACGAACCGTTCTGGGTCTGTGCATTTGCGACAGCCAACTCGGCATTGACTGCCATTCCGACACGCGATGCGAGAAACGGAGAGGAAAAGGCGGAGAGGACTACCCACGCGAGCGTGCAGACCGCAAGCGTTGCGGCAAGGTAAAGCAGGCGTTGTGGCTGTTCGGCGGCGCGCATCCCGGCTATGCATGACATCGTGTGAAAATCTGACAACATGGGGTGCTTTCCTAAAGGTGAGCGCACTCTCATCCTCAATTGGCCGGTACGTTGCTCGTCGGTGGATGCGTGTCGATAATGTGCTTCCGCGATTATCGATACTGTTACTGGTAGATCGAGAAATTAGGCGTCGAGGTGTATTGGTGGTTGTCGAGGGCTCGGAGCATGAACTGCTAGTTAATCCCATTGAGTGCCGATGCTTTGACTCAAAGCCATCTCTAGAAAGTTGGGGCATCTTTCCGCAGATGCCCCAAGTGTTACGTATTACCGTTCAACAACGATGCAGCCTGTTTTATCGCAGATGATGATGATGACGTCGCTCGCGTGCGCCCCGAACGACGCGGTTGAGCCAAAGATGGCTGTGCCCGCAACGGCGAGACTCAGCAGGGATGCTCGGATTTTGCTGGTCATGCTTGTTTCCCTTTCGTGTTGTGGATGGGAGTCTGACTTGCCCGTCTGATCGACCGGCGATCACAAGGTATTCACAAAAAAATGAAGGAACAAGAACGAAAGTCCGCTTTTGAAAAACAAGGGTTTTCCTACGGTAGGGCGAAGAATTCAACTTGTTCTCAATATGTGCCAATAGCGCTATAGGGCGAGCTTTCGATCCGTTTCTACCATCAGTTCACCAAATATCTCTGCTCTGATTCCGTGTGGTTTGCAAATCGAATGGGTGAGGTAAGGTCGCAAACATCGCGGGACACTACTGGAGTGGTGGGGGATCTGATGCTGTAGATCGCCTGAGCGTCTCGCCCGGAAGATCCGCTGGCGGCCTCCGGCGGCCACCTAATCACCGACATCACCGTCATCCGGCCCTACCTGCCACACGCTATGCTTCGCGCTTTCCCGCCCCTCCTGCGCCGCGATGAAACTCGCCATCCTGTCCCGCAACAGCAAGCTGTACTCCACGCGTCGCCTGGTGGAGGCCGCGCGAACACGGGGCCATACCGTGCGCATCCTCGACCCGCTGCGCTGCTACATGCGGATCGCGGCGGATGGCTTCACCATGCATTACAAGGGGCGGCCGATCACTGGGGTGGACGCGGTCATCCCGCGCATTGGTGCCTCGGTCACCCGCTACGGAACGGCCGTGCTGCGCCAGTTCGAGATGATGGGCGCCCGCACGCCCAACCCCTCCGATGCGATCCTGCGCGCGCGCGACAAGCTGCGGGCGCACCAGATCCTGGCCTCCAAGGGCATCGACATGCCGGTCACGGTGTTCGGTGACAACCCAGACGACACCGTCGATCTGCTCTCGATGCTCGGCCCGCCGCCGCACGTGGTGAAGCTCAACGAAGGCACGCAGGGCAGGGGGGTCATCCTCACGGAGAAGGCCAGCGCCTCGCGCGGCATCGTAGAGGCCCTGCGGGGGCTGTATGCGAATTTCCTGATGCAGGAGTTCATCGGTGAGGCACAAGGCGCGGACCTGCGCTGCCTGGTGGTGGGCGATCAGGTGGTCGGCGCGATGCAGCGCCAGGCGCCGGAGGGCGACTTCCGCTCGAACCTGCATGCCGGGGGCAGTGCCCGCGCGGCCAAGGCCAGCCGGGCGGAGCAGCAGGTGGCCGTGCGTTCGGCCAAGGCACTGGGCCTTGGCGTGGCGGGGGTCGATCTGATCCGCTCCAGCCGTGGCCCGCTGGTGCTGGAGGTGAACTCCACGCCCGGGCTGGAGGGAATCGAGGCGATCTGCCAAGCCGATCTTGCCGGGCGCATCATCGACCACGTGGTTTCTCTTAAAAAACCTTCTGTTACAAAGGGTTAAGAGGAATCTTCAAGGCCGTGCGTGGTCTTAACATCGGTTTAATCGACCCCGGCGTACGCTCTGTCGAACCGCAGCTCTGCCCTCCTCAGCAGGATCGGTAATCGGGAAACACCTTCAGGCCCGGCCAGCGTCAGCTGTCCGGGCCTTTTTCTGGTCGACAGCACTCTTTTCCCCTGCCATCGGTAACTTGTGGGCAGCCTTGCATCCTCGTAGAGTTGGCTCTCATTCATTTTTGGATAAGGAAGTCAGAGATGTCGCGATTGACCGTCATTGCACTGTTGGGCTGTCTGACCTTCGCCGCGCATGGCGAGCCGACCACGGAGGCCGACGTCACCTTGACCGCCGATGCCCCCGCCGCCCAGCAGCTGACCAACGTTGAGAACGCACTGCGCAGCGAGGGCTACAGTGAAATGAGTGCGGAAAACCGGACCCGCGTGCAGGCGGCTGTGAGCCGGATCCGGCTGAAGCTGGGCAGCAATGAACGCGTGGACCAGCTTCCGCCGCTGCAGCGCACGGATGTGTTCAATGACCAGGAACTGATCAACACCTTGATGAGCAGCGCCAAGGAAGACAGCCGGATCGTATGCCGCAGCGAACGACCGACCGGGAGCAACCGGTCACAGCGGGTCTGCGCCACGGTCGCCCAGCGACGTGTCGCGATGGAAAACGCCAAGGACATGATGCGTGACATGAGGCCGGCGGAGTCTGATAAGAAGTGAGTTTTGACGCTGCGCCAGCATTCGACGGTGTCTAATGTTAAGAATCGACGCTGTATGGTCAGCCTGAGGTCGCGCAGTCCCCTTCCACATGCTGCCATGCGGCTCCGTTCTTTCCGTTGAACCCCACGAAACAGAGGTCCCAGTGCGAATTCTCGTCATCGAAGACAACAGCGACATTGCCGCCAACCTGGGCGATTACCTCGAAGACCGCGGCCACACCGTCGACTTCGCCGCCGACGGCGTGACCGGCCTGCATCTGGCGGTCGTCCACGAGTTTGACGCGATCGTGCTGGACCTCAACCTGCCGGGCATGGACGGGATCGAGGTCTGCCGCAAGCTGCGCAACGAAGCACGCAAGCAGACTCCGGTGCTGATGCTGACCGCCCGTGATTCGCTGGACAACAAGCTGGCCGGCTTCGATTCCGGTGCCGATGACTACCTGATCAAGCCGTTCGCGCTGCAGGAAGTGGAAGTGCGCTTGAACGCCCTGTCGCGTCGCGGCAAGGGTGTGCAGACGCGCGTGCTCGAGACCGGCGATCTGGAATACAACCTGGACACGCTGGAAGTGCGCCGCCAGGGCAAGCTGCTGCAACTGAACCCGACCGCATTGAAAATCCTGCAGGCGCTGATGGAAGCCTCGCCGGCCGTCGTTACCCGCCAGGAACTGGAAACCCGCGTCTGGGGCGAAGAGCTGCCGGACTCGGATTCCCTGCGCGTGCATATCCACGGTCTGCGCGCCGTGGTCGACAAGCCTTTCGAGGTCCCGATGATCCAGACCCGCCATGGCATCGGATACCGCATCGCCGCGCCGGAAGCCTGATCCGGTGACGGGGAGGGGGGAGCGCCGCCGCGCGCCATACCGGCGCCGGCTGCGCAGCCGCATCATCGTCTCGTTCGTGCTGTTGGGTTTCTGCCTGACCACGTTGTTTGCGTTCGCCACCAACTGGACCCGCGCCCGCGTGGAAAACCAGCTGGTCGAAGATGTGATGAATCGCAACATCGACGAGTACGCCAAGCGCTTCGCGGCGGACCCCTCGCGAAGCCCCGACCTGCCCGTGCAGCAGATGTACGCCCGGTTGGTCAGGCCGGACAAGTTTGAAGCCCTGCGCCAGGAACAGCCGGACTGGTACAAGCTGAACGACGGCATCCACGGCGTGAGTGGTGTGGATGACGGCGGCAAGCCGTTTTCCTACAAGCTCGCGGTGCGCAAAACGCCAGACGTGTGGTTCTTCCTCGCCTACGACATGACGGAGAGCATCCGCGGCGAGAGCCAGCTCAACCGCGCGCTGTTCTTCTCGGTGCTGGTGTTCAGCGTGTTGTCGCTGGTGCTGGGCTGGTGGTCGGCCTCCAAGGTCATGAAGCCGGTGTCCGATCTGGCCGCCCGCCTGCGCGCCTACCGCGGTGGCACCAGTGAGCCGGAGCCGCTGGCGCCGCGCTTCCCGGACGATGAGGTGGGCCAGCTGGCCCAGGCGCTGGATGACTATTCGGCGCGGCTGACCGAAGTGGTGCAGCGCGACCGCGAATTCAACGCGGATGTCAGCCACGAGCTGCGCACGCCATTGGCAGTGATCCGCGGCGCCACCGAGCTGCTGCTGACCCGCCCGGATCTCGATCCCAAGGTGCTTCAGCGCCTGCAGCGCATCCAGCGGGCCGAGCAGCAATGCACCGACCTGATCGGCGCGCTGCTGCTGCTCTCGCGCAACGAGCGCGGGCAGGGCAGCAGCAATGTCGCCCGGGTCTCGGAGCAGCTGCTGGACTCGCATCGCGCCCAGCTGGGCGGCAAGCCGCTGGAGCTGATCCTGGAAGGCAATCACGACCTGGTGATCGACGCGCCGGAATCGGCCCTGTCGGTCGCCTTGGGCAACCTGATCGGCAACGCGGTGAAATACTCCAAGGAAGGCGCGGTTCGCGTGCGTGTGGGCAACAATGCGGTCGAGGTCATCGACAGTGGCCCCGGCCTGAGCGAGGAAGATGCGGCCAAGCTGTTCCAGCGGGGTTACCGCGGCACGCATGCCGGCCACTCGCAGGGCGGCGGCATCGGCCTGTCGATCGTCAGCCGCCTGTGCGACCTCTACGGCTGGCAGGTCAACGTGCGCCCCGGCGCAGAGCGCGGCGTCATCGCCACGCTGACCTTCTCCCCAGCGTAAGCCGGTAGCGCCGACCGTTGGTCGGCGCCTCCAGATCTACCGCGCCGCCAAATCCCGATACGCCCGATCCAGCCGCTCCACATGCGCCTGCAGATGATCCGGGTGCCCATCATTGACCACCACGTCGTCGGCCAGTGCCAAGCGCGCCTCGCGGCTGGCCTGGGCAGCGATCATGCGATCGGCCAGGACGGTATCGATGCCATCGCGCTGCATCAGCCGCGCGTGCTGCACGGCCACCGGCACGTCCACCACCAGGATCCGGTCCAGCCACGGGTACTGCCGGCGGCCACCGGCTTCGGTCAGCAGGGGGATCGCGGCGATCGCATACGGCCCGTCGGCCTGTTCGCAGGTCTGGCGCAGCCGCTGGCGGATCGCCGGATGGGTGATCGCCTCCAGCGCCTGGCGCTCTTGCGCGGAATCGAAGATGCGCGCGCGCAGCGCGGCACGGTCCAGCTGGCCATCGGCCAGCAGGATCTCATTTCCGAAGTGGGCGGCAATCCGCGCCAGCCCCTCGCTGCCCGGTGCGACCACCGAGCGGGCAGCCAGATCGGCGTCGGCCACGGTGATGCCCAGCGCTTCGAAGCGACGGCTGACCTCGCTTTTGCCGGCGGCAATACCGCCGGTCAGCCCAATGACGAAGCGGCTCATCGCACCGGCCTCAACGCAGGCCGGCGTAGCTCAGGTAGCCGTTGATCAGCGGCTCGCCCCACATGAACACGATCCAGCCGGCGATGGCCAGGTAGGGACCGAACGGGATCGGCGTGGCCCGGTCGCGGCCGCGCGAGTACAGCCAGATCGAGCCGACGATGGCGCCCACGATGGACGACAGCAGGATGATCGGCAGGATGCCCTTGAGCCCGCACCAGGCACCCAGCGCGGCCAGCAGCTTGAAATCGCCGTGGCCCATGCCTTCCTTGCCGGTGAGCTGCTTGAACAGCCACCACACCGACCACAGGGACAGGTACCCCGCCAGCGCACCCAGCAAGGCCGGTTTGGCGGGCATGTACAGGTTGTCGCTGGCCGCGATCAGGCCGAGCCACATCAGGGGCAGGGTCAATTGATCCGGTAACAGCTGGGTGCGCAGGTCGATCCCGGACAGCGCCACCAGGAAACAGCTCAGCACGATCGCGCCGAAACCCTGCCAGCCGAACCCGAACTGCCACACGCTGGCGAGCACCAGCACAGCGGTCAGCAGCTCCACCAGCGGGTACTGGATCGAGATCGGCGCGTGGCAATGGCGACACTTGCCGCGAAGCGCCAGCCAGCTGAACAGCGGGATGTTCTCGAACCAGGACAGCTTGTGCTTGCAGTGCGGGCAGTGCGAGGGCTCCACCACGATCCCCGGCGGAGGCGGCTCGTAGATGTCCGGCTCTTCCAGCACTTCGCGCGCATCGCGCTTCCACTCCCACTCCAGCCGCTTGGGCAGGCGCAGGATGACGACGTTGAGGAAGCTGCCAAGGAGCAGCCCCAGTCCGGCCGCGGCGGGGTAGCCGAGGATGGGGTGCTGGTCGAGAAATGCCATTTATTGATTATCCAACCACGGAGGCGAGTTTGAAGATGGGCAGGTACATGCCGACCACCATACCGCCGACGACCACACCGATGAAGACCATGATCATCGGTTCGAGCAGGCTGCTCAAGGCATCCACCGCATTGTTGACCTCCTGCTCGAAGTACTCGGCCACCTTGAACAGCATGGTGTCCAGCGCGCCGGCCTCTTCGCCGATGGCGGTCATCTGCACCACCATGTGCGGGAAGATGTTGACCTGCTTCATGGCCATGTTGACCGGGTAGCCGACGGACACGTCGTCGCGCATGCGCAGCACCGCTTCCTCGTAGACCTTGTTGCCGGTGGCGCCGGCCACGATACCCAGCGCCTCCACCAGCGGCACGCCGGCCTTGAAGGTCACCGCCGTGGTCCGTGCGAAGCGGGCGATCGAGCTGTTGTGCATGATCTGGCCGATCACCGGCACCTTCAGGATGAAGCGGTCCATGCCGTGCTGCATCGAGGGTGAACGCTTATAGGCAAAGATGAAGCCGGCGATCGCGCCGATTACGATGAACAGGATCAACCACCACCACGCCACCATGAAGCGCGATGCACCCACGATCAACTGGGTAAAGGCAGGCAGATCCGCGCCGAAGCTCTTGAACACGTCCTCGAACTGCGGCACCACGAAGATCAGCAGGATCGCGCTGACCATCAGCGCCACCACGACGACCATCGTCGGGTAGAACAGGGCCTTCTTGATCTTGCCCTTCAGGGCCTCGATGTTCTCTTTGTAGTTGGCCACCGTGTCGAGCACGGTTTCCAGCACACCGGCGCCTTCGCCAGCCCGGACCAGGTTGCGGTAGAGCTCATCGAACTGCACCGGGTGCTTGCTGATCGCCTCATGCAGCGAGGAGCCGCCCTCAATGTCGGTGCGGACGCTCTCCACCATCTTGCGCATGCGCGGGTTCTTGTGCCCGCTGCCGATGATTTCCAGTGAGCTGACGATCGGCACGCCGGACTTCATCATCGTCGCCATCTGGCGGCTGAAGAAGGCGATGTCCTTGGTACTGATCGCACTGCCGGCGGCACCAAACATCGGCTTGGGCTTGGGCTTGACCACCGTGGGCGTGATGCCCTGGCGGCGCAGCTCGGCGCGCAGCAGGTTGGCGTTTTTGGCAGGCGTTTCGCCCTTCATCTTGACGCCACGCTTGTCGGTCCCCACCCAGACAAACGGCTTCATCTCCATGGTGTTACGGACCACGGGCTCTTTCTTGATCGCACTACGGCTGACAGACATTTCAGGCTCCCCAGCCACACCATCCCCAGGCGGGCTATCTCGCGGCATGGTAGCCGGTTCCGTGGGCGCTGGGCAGTCCTGCCGGGTGCCCCGAAGCGCTGGGCCGGCCGGACCGCGTAGGTCAGAAGGTGACGCAGCCGGTCACATTGCCGGGTCCATCGCAAATTGTTGTGCGGGGGGTTCCAATCCGGAAGATTGCTGCCATCATTGCGCCGGGGAATGCTGGGGAGCATTGCCGGCTCACTTGGCATGCAACCTGCTTCGATCCACCCGCACAGGGCGCCCGCCCCGCTCAACCGGCCTGCCGGTATGGCGACGGCCCAGTGCCCTAAAAAATTATCTATCTCTAGGGGATGTACACATGAAGAACCAGAAGGGCTTTACCCTGATCGAACTGATGATCGTTGTGGCGATCATTGCGATCCTGGCCGCCATCGCGCTGCCGCAGTACAAGAACTACACCGCTCGCGCCAAGATCACGCAGGCTGTTGCCAGCGTTGCTGGTGAGAAGATCAAGGTCGCCGAGAACTATGCTTCGGAAGTTGCTGACCTGTGTCAGGGTGTTGCTAACTGCACCAACGGCGGCGCTCTCACTGGCTTGGTTCTGACCGGTGAGTCGAAGGACGAAACCGCGACGGTAACGATCTCCCCGACCGCTCCGGCTGATAATACCGCTCCGATCGAGTGGGTCTGCACCGTGACGGCTTCGTCCGTGGGTGGCTACACTGGTGACCTCTGCGAAACCCTGACCCCGTAACGGGTCTGGTTACATCGCCGTTGTTCCAAGATGCCCGCGAGTAATCGCGGGCATCTTCATTTCAGGGGTTCTACTCAGCGGCGTGGCTGCTTGTTAACCTTGCATTGCATACTTCGGAAGAGCTCCCATGAACACTGTCGCTGCCACCGCCAACCTCGTCGGCATCACCGGCATCGCCCGCCGTCTGGTCCAGGACGGCGCGCTGGAGGAAGCCGTCGCCCGCGCTGCCATGGCCGACGCCACCGCCGCCCGGCAACCGCTGCCGCAGTGGTTCGCGGACAAGAAGCTCGTCACCGCCGCACAGCTGGCTGCGGCCAACGCGCTGGAGTTCGGCATGCCGCTGCTGGACGTGAGCGCCTTCGACACCAGCCATAACGCCATGAAGCTGGTCAGCGAGGAGCTGCTGCGCAAGCACCACGTGCTGCCGCTGTTCAAGCGTGGCGGCAAGCTGTTCGTCGGTACCAGCAACCCGACCCATTCGCTGGACGAAATCAAGTTCCACACCAACCTGGTGGTCGAGCCGATCCTGGTCGACGAGGAGCAGATCCGTCGCACGCTGGAGCAGTGGCAGACCAGCCAGGACACCCTGGGCTCGGCGCTGGGCGGCGGCGACGATGACATGGGCGACCTGGATGTCTCGGCCGGCGATGAGGAAGGTGGTGCGACCGATTCCGGCGTCGATGCCAAGGGCGACGACACCCCGGTCGTGAAGTTCATCAACAAGGTCCTGGTCGATGCGATCCGCAAGGGCGCCTCGGATATCCATTTCGAGCCCTATGAAGACGACTATCGGGTGCGCCTGCGCATCGATGGTCTGCTCAAGAACGTGGCCAAGGCCCCGGTCAAGCTCAACCAGCGCATCGCCGCGCGCCTGAAGGTGATGGCGCAGCTGGACATCGCCGAGAAGCGGGTCCCGCAGGACGGGCGCATCAAGCTCAACCTGTCCAAGACCAAACAGATCGATTTCCGCGTCAGCACCCTGCCGACCCTGTTCGGCGAGAAGGTGGTGCTGCGTATCCTCGATGGCAGCGCGGCCAAGCTGGGCATCGACAAGCTCGGCTACGAGCTGGCCCAGCAGAAGCTGTTCCTGGATGCGATCCACAAGCCCTACGGCATGGTGCTGGTCACCGGCCCGACCGGCTCGGGCAAGACGGTGTCGCTGTATACCGCGCTGGGCATCCTCAACGATGAGACGCGCAACATTTCCACTGCCGAAGACCCGGTGGAAATCCGCCTGCCCGGCGTCAACCAGGTGCAGCAGAACGTCAAGCGCGGCATGACCTTCGCCGCGGCGCTGCGCTCGTTCCTGCGCCAGGATCCGGACATCCTCATGGTCGGCGAAATCCGCGACCTGGAAACGGCCGAGATCGCGATCAAGGCCGCGCAGACCGGTCACATGGTGCTGTCCACCCTGCATACCAACGATGCGCCGCAGACGATCGCGCGTCTGATGAACATGGGTATCGCGCCGTACAACATCACCAGCTCGGTGACGCTGGTGATCGCCCAGCGTCTGGCACGCCGTTTGTGCAGCCGCTGCAAGCGACCGGTGGAACTGCCGGCCAATGCCCTGCTGGCCGAAGGCTTCACCCAGGCCCAGCTGGAGGCGGGGATCAAGCTGTTCGAGCCGGTCGGCTGCGATGAGTGCACCGAGGGCTACAAGGGCCGTACCGGTATCTATCAGGTGATGCCGATGACCGACGAGATTTCCACGATCGTGCTGGCCGGCGGCAATGCGCTGCAGATCGCCGAGGCCGCGCAGCAGGCGGGGGTGAACGACCTGCGTCAGTCCGCGCTGGCCAAGGCCGCCGCCGGCGTGACCGGTCTGGCGGAGATCAATCGCGTCACCAAGGATTGATCGTCGCCTCATAACCTGCGAAAAGGCCCGCGGATGCGGGCCTTTTTCGTTGCGGCGGCGGGTGGGATCAGTCCATGCCCAGCTTTTTCAGCTTGTAGCGCAACGCGCGGAAGGTAATGCCCAGCTGCGCGGCGGTGCGGGTCTTGTTCCAGCGGTTTTCTTCCAGTGCCTTCTGGATCGCGGTGCGCTCCATCTGTTCGATGTAGGAGGGCAGGGCGCCGCTGCCGGTGGGCAGGTCGATCACAGCCTCCTGCTGCGTGGTGGCCGCAGTGCTGGCACCGAAGCGCGGCGCGAGCTGCGGCAGACGCAGGTCGCTGGCACCGATACGGTCTTCCTCGGCCAAGGCCAACGCGCGCTCCAAAATGTTCTCCAGTTCGCGCACGTTGCCGGGGAAGTGGTACTGGGCCAGGGCGTCCAGCGCCGAGGGCGCCAGCAGCGGGGTCGGGCGGCCGTGGGTGCGGGCCAGCCGGGCCAGGATCGAGGCGGCCAGCGCGGGCAGGTCGCTGCGGCGCTCGCGCAGCGGCGGCACGCGCAGTTCGATCACGTTGATGCGGTA
>Ga0157371_10000773_pt1 | contig 36842 bp, 47 predicted proteins | sample C45metaG_FD_113462 | JGI IMG/M metagenome (GOLD analysis project Ga0157371, IMG submission 113462) | Corn rhizosphere microbial communities from Kellogg Biological Station, Michigan, USA - C4-5 metaG | ecosystem: Host-associated > Plants > Roots > Rhizosphere > Soil | place: USA: Michigan... | reverse complement strand
CGTCCAAAACACTCCTGACCCCGGCAAAACCCACCTTCCAGAGCCCTCTTAGGGGCCCGATCGGCTCAATCTTCACCATCACAGCAACGAACCGCCGCTTCCGCTCAATTACGCAACGGTCCCACAAGGAGAGAGGGGACTTCACTCCCCAATAAGATGCAGTACCAGTGCCCGCGACGCAGGGCGCTTGACTGTGTGCCGATGAACCGTGTTTGTTAGGTCAACTGCAAGATCGCTTAGGGGGAGAGGTTCGTGCCTGATTCAAACACCGTGCCGGCGCCGGCCAATCCTGCCGCGCTTGGGCTCGTGGGCTTTGGTTTCACGACGATATTGCTCAGCCTCATCAACGCCGGCATGCTTCCCGCGGGTGGCGAAGGTGTGGTCGTGCCATTGGCGCTGGCTTTTGGCGGGCTGATCCAGCTCATCGCCGGTTTGCTCGAAGTCCGGCTTTCCAACACGTTCGGAATGACGGCCTTTCTGAGCTACGGCGCTTTTTGGCTGTGGTTCGGCCTGCTGCAGATTTTCGCGCACACCAATATGATCGATATCTCTGCGGCGGGCCCGACGGTCGGCGTCGCGCTGATCTTGTGGGGCGTACTGACGCTCGGTCTCTGGGTCAGCACCTTTCGGTTGGCGCGCATCGTCTTCCTGATCTTCCTCACGCTCTGGCCCACTTTTTTCCTGCTGGGATTGGGCGCGGCGCTAGGGCAGCCCGCATTGGGGCATCTCGGCGGCTGGCTCGGCCTGCTCTGCGGATCGCTGGCGATGTACGGCAGCTTCGCCTTCGTCACCAATGCGACCTGGGGACGACCGGTCGTGCCGGTCGGCGGCCCTGTCGTTCCATGATGCTCAACGTTCCAGCGGTTCCGTTCACTCGCCGATAAGTTGAAGCGCGAGGTGCCGCCGATGCGGTGCCCGACGGTGCTCGAACACGTAGATTCCTTGCCACGTCCCGAGCGTCAGCCGGCCGCCGATCACTGGGATCGTCAGGCTGGTCTGGGTCAGCGCGGCGCGGAGATGCGCGGGCATGTCGTCAGGTCCCTCGTCATCATGCTCGTACTCGCGCGATTCCGGCGCGATCCGCGCGAAATAACGCTCGAGGTCGCGGCGCGCGGCAGGCACGGCATTCTCCTGGATCAGCAGCGACGCGGAGGTGTGGCGAATGAATATCGTCAGCAGGCCGCTATCGATCCCGGTGCCTTCGACCCAGCGCCGAACCGCGTCGGTGCAGTCGTGCAGTCCTTGACCGCGGGTCTCGACCGTCAGCTCGATGGTTTGCTGCCGCATGACGCGGGCTTGCCCCAAACCCCCGGGCAAGGCTAGGTCCGGCGGCATGACATCCCCTTCATCGATCGGCGCCGAGCGCCTCAAGCGCCGCATGGCGCGCGGCGTGGATTTCCTTGGCTCCGAGGTCGCGATCCTGTGCGGCGCGATGTCCTGGGTGAGCGAACGCCATCTGGTCTCGGCGATGTCCAACGCCGGCGGGTTCGGCCTGATCGCGTGCGGAGCGATGACGCCCGAGCTGCTCGATAACGAGATCGCTGAAACCAAAAAGCTCACCGCCAAACCGTTCGGCGTCAATCTGATCACGATGCACCCGATGCTGTTCGACCTGATCGAGGTCTGCAGCAAGCATGGGGTCGGCCATGTCGTGCTGGCCGGCGGGCTGCCCCCGGCGGGGTCGCTCGACGCGATCAAGGCCAACGGCGCCAAGCTCATCTGCTTCGCCCCCGCGCTCGCGCTCGCCAAGAAGCTGATCCGATCGGGCGTCGATGCCCTCGTCGTCGAAGGCATGGAAGCCGGCGGCCATATCGGCCCGGTATCGACCAGCGTGCTGGCGCAGGAAATCCTGCCCGAAGTCGCCGAGCAGGTGCCGGTGTTCGTCGCCGGCGGGATTGGCCGCGGCGAGGCGATTGCCGGCTATCTCGACATGGGCGCGGCGGGCGTCCAGCTCGGCACGCGCTTCGCCTGCGCGACCGAATCGATCGCCCACCCCAATTTCAAGAAGGCGTTCTTCCGCGCCAATGCCCGCGATGCCGTCGCCAGTGTGCAGATCGACCCGCGTCTGCCGGTGATCCCGGTTCGCGCACTCAAGAATGCCGGCACCGAATTGTTCACCGCGAAACAGCTAGAGGTCGCGCAATCGCTCAACGACGGCACGGTCGAAATGGCCGAGGCGCAATTGCAGATCGAACATTATTGGGCAGGCGCGCTGCGCCGCGCCGTGATCGACGGCGATGTCGAGCATGGCAGCCTGATGGCCGGCCAGTCGGTGGGCATGGTGAAGCAGGAAGAACCGGTCGCCGACATCATCGCGCAATTGATGGCCGAGGCCGCGCACGCACTGGAGAAGCGCGCGGCATAGTCGGCACGCAGCCCGATTATCCTGCCGTCGCGCGCCGGAAGCCCCAGCGGACAATCGTCGCGACGATCACGCCGAACACCAGCATCGCCAGGACATTGAGCAACAGCCAAACCAGCGAGATGTGCGCCGGCTTGGGACCGAATGCCGATAGCGGCACGACGACGAGGTTCATCACGACGAACACGCCGAGACCGAAGGCCAGACCGGCCAGGACGGGGCGCGTCCGTAGCCAGGCGAGCCGGGTCGCGGCGGCGGCGTAGATGCCGGCGATTGCGATCGACATGGCGAGCTGAAGCGCGAACCCCAGGGTGACGGTGCCCGCGCCGCCGGCATAGGACTTCATCCCGATCAGGCCGCTGGCGATGCCCTGAAGGATCAGCGTGGGGCCGACATGGTTGATGAGCGCCGCCGCGCCGATGTCGATCGTGCCGGCGACGAGGCCGGCGATCACGGCCGCGCGGGTAACGTGGATCGTCTTGTCCATGGGTCGAATTCCCTCACGAAAACGGATGATTGGCCTCTGGCTGGACGGACTCGGCATGGTCGCCGACACGGATACGGCGTGCTTTGGCTTGCACTTCGCGGTCCGGTGCCGACAATGGCGCGTGCCCGACTCAAAAACATACATACAGTCTGTATGAAAATAGAACGCCGTACGCAAGCCGCACGGACGACCGCCACGCGCGGCGCGCTGATCGCGGCGGGCCGGGCATTGTTCACCGAGCGCAGCTATGCCGAGGTCAGCGCCGAGGAGATCGTCGCGGCGGCTGGCGTCACGCGCGGCGCGCTCTACCATCATTTCGAGGACAAGAAGGGGCTGTTTGCCGCGGTGTTCGAGGCGATCGAGGAGGAGACAATCGCCCGGCTCGCCGCCGCCGGTGGTGAGGGTGGCGCGCTCGACCGGATACGTGCCGGAACCAGAGCATGGCTCGACCTGTGCAGAGAGCCCGAGGTGCATCGGATCGCGCTGATCGAGGCACCGGCCGTGCTGGGCTGGGAACGCTGGCGCGCGATCGGCGACCGCTACAGCCTGGCGCTGGTCGAACATCTGCTGAGCAGCGCGATCGCAGCGGGGGAAATCCCGCCGCAGCCGGTGCCGCCGCTGGCGCACGTCCTGCTCGGCATGGTGCGCGAAGGCGCGCTGTTCCTGGCGACCGCCGCCGATCCCGCGCAGGCACAAGACGATGTCGGCCGCGTGGTCGACCGATTGCTGCTCGGCCTGGGTCAACCGGGCAGGACGGTGGTCTGACGGGCGGTCCCGTCGGCGGCGACACAGCCGGACCGGCCAATGAGCGATCGGCGCGACCGGCGGTCAGATTGCCTTCACGCCCACCACCCCAGGACGTGACGTGGCGAGGCGCCACACTTCTTGCACACCCTGAAGCACCAGGATCGTGCCGACCACGACGATCGCCCAGTGGATGCCCATGTTCACGCTGCGATCGATCTGCGTCAGCTCGACGGCGGGGAGCGTGCCGCTCGCGGTAAGCCAATGGCCGGCCTGATAGATCACATAGGCCAGGCCGAGCCCGCCCGCCGCGGTGGCGACCGCGAGCGTCGCCAGCACCGCTTTCCAACGCGGCCGCAGCCATTGAATGAGGTTGAATACCAGGCGAGCGATCATCAGCGCCAGGACCGGCCACCAGATCGCGGTCCAAATCGGATCGGGCGTCAGGGTCAGTCCCTTCACGTTGCCATAATAAGCGGGAAACGGGACCAATCCACACCACCACAGGATGAAATAGACGCCGATCGCGACCTCGAACGCCGATCCCCAGACGCTGGGTTGCTTGTCCTTCACCTCGGGCAGGTCCTGGGGCCGCCATTTGGCGAGATGGTCGGCCGGAAAGCCGGTCCGTTCGAGCGCGTAGAATATCGCGGCGACCGTGCCGAAGGCGAGCATCGCCGAACTGAACAGGTTGGATACCGCGTGGCCGATCGCGTGCGCGATATCGGCATGGCCGAACACCACGCTCGACGCTGCGGTGACCGCGAAGGCGAGCGCCAGGAATATCGCGACGATGCGTAAGGTCGCGACGAAGAACGGAAAGGCGTCCGGCCCGATCAGATATTGCTGCGCCCGATAGCGCGACGCGACGACCAGCGGATGACCGATATCCTTGATCAGCGCGGCGACCTCTTTCCTGTCGAGCGGGCGCCCGAGCGCATCCTCGCGCACTTCCTGGCGGGTCAGCAGGTCGTCGCGGATTTCGGCGACGATATCGTCGGCCTTGTCCGCGGGCAGGCGCCGCGCGATCGCGGCGAGATAGCGGTCGATCAGGTCCATCTCATTTGTCCTTTTCGGTAAGGCGCAGGATCGAATCGGAGATCGCATTCCATTCGTGGAGCAGCGCGGCGAGTGTGTCGGTGCCATCGACCGACAGGCGGTAGAAGCGCTTGGTGCGCTTGGCCTCCTCGCGCCATTCGCTGATCAGCAGGCCTTGCGATTCGAGCCGGCGCAGCAACGGATAAAGCGCGCCTTCGTCGATCAGCAGCCCGGCATCCTCGAGCGACTGGCGCAACGTATAGCCATAGCGCTCCTCGCGCAGTGCCCCGAGCACAGCGAGCACCAGCGACCCCCGCCGGAGTTCGACGCGCAGCTTTTCGAATATGTCGTCATCGACCGGCATGACCTGTGCTTCACATAGTGTGTGATATACACTGTATGTCGTACAGTAATTGAAGAGTCAAGCCCGGTAATGCCAAGGGATATGCGAGGGCGGCGATGGAGAGCGCGATGGATAAGGAACGCGGCGGGTTGCCGGTGCTCGACTTCGTCGATGCCGAAGCGTGGGAGACGTGGCTGGCGACGCACGGCGGAAAGGCCGCCGGCATATGGCTGAAGATCGCCAAGGCGGGCAACGCTGCGTCGAGCCTGACCAAGGCACAGGCGATCGACGCCGCCTTATGCCATGGCTGGATCGACGGTCAGATCGACAAATGGGATCAGGCCTGGTTTCTGACTCGCTTCACGGCGCGGATCGAAAAGTTCGTCGGCATGTGCGCACGGGGAGAGACGGTTCATTGAAGGGCGGCCATATGGGGATAGCGACCCGGGAGCATCCAACTTGGCCAACCTGAAGCGAGCCATCGCCGCGGGCGCGCTGGCCATGCTGGCGCTCGGCGCATCGCCTGCACCAGGCTCCTGGCCGGATACGCCAGTTGCCAGGCTCGAAGCGCTGGCCGAGCTCCAGACGCTGAATGCCGACCTGCTGAGCCACGACAGCGCGACCTTGACGCTCGACCGCTGGTGCGCGCGCCACCATCTCGCCGATGGCGCCAAGATCGTCGCGGATCGCGTCCGCGGCCACGACAAGCCGCCGCCCGCCACGGTCCGTGACCAGCTGCATGTCGAGACCGGCCAGCCGATCGCCTATCGCCGAGTGCGATTGCGGTGCGGCGCGCACGTCCTGTCCGAGGCTGACAATTGGTACGTGCCGTCGCGCCTCACGCCGGACATGAACCGGGCGCTCGAAACCAGCGATGTTGCGTTCGGTCGCGTCGTTCAGCCGCTTCGGTTCCAGCGCCACACGGTATCGGCCAAGCTGCTCTGGTCGCCTCTACCCGAGGGTTGGGATAATGGCGGCGCTCCCTTGCCGCTCGCCAATCCAGGTGCTTCCTTGCCGACCCCCGATAAGGTGATCGAGCATCAGGCCCTGCTGACCCGCGCCGATGGCGAGCCGTTCAGTTACGTGGTCGAGACCTATACCGGCGCGGTGCTCGACTTTCCGCCATCATTCGACCAGCCCTAGCCAAGATTCATCTCAGCGGGGTTGGCCGGACGTCCTTCCCATAAAGGGCAAGAAAAGCCTCGACCGAGGCATCGGCATGGCGCTCCAGCTCAGCCCTCGAGCGGGGATGGCGGTTTCCCGTGAACATCGCTTCGTTCATCGGAATCCACAGCAGCATCCCGAAGAAATGGCTGGCGGCCAGATCGGCATCATTGGCTCGCATGAGGCCTTGAGCCGAGAGTTTTCGGAAGCAGGATGCCATCGTGCCGAGCATTCGCTCGAACCCCTTCTCGTACCAATCGCGGCCGAGGCTCGGCATCCGATCGGCATTGGCGATGATCAGGCGGCGGAGTTTCACCAATTCGTCGTCCAGCAAGGTCGTCACCACCAGCCGCCCGAGCTCGGCCAGGCCGCCTTGCCGGAATTTGGTGTCGGACAGCAAGCCCGTCACCGACTCGACGATGTCGTTCGCGCCGACCGCGGTCGAGCGGACGACCTCCCCGAACAGCGTCTCCTTGTCGGTGAAGTGCTTGTAGATGGTCTGTTTGGAGACCGCCGCCTTGGTGGCGATCTCCTCCATGCTGGTGCCGTCATAGCCCTGGCTGATGAAAGTGGCCGTCGCCGCCTGGATGATATCGCGCTCCTTGCGCGCCGATCTCGTCTCGCTGTCAGTTTTCATACGCCCTCGCCGATCCGGTACTAGACAGTACTCAAACCGAATGCTAGCTCACCGACAGTACTAGTCGGTCTAGTACTAGATGCAAGCTGGCAACGGAGCAGACCATGCCCAAAATGATCTTCGTGAACCTCCCCGTGCGCGATCTGGCGGCCTCGACAGCCTTTTACGTCGCGCTGGGCGGCACGGTTAACCCACAGTTTTCGGGAGAGACTTCAACGTCCCTGATGTTCTCGGACACGATCTTCGTCATGCTTCTCACCCATGCGCATTACGGCGAATTCACCAAGCGTCCGATCGCCGATGTCCATGCTTCCAGCCCCTTGCTGCTCGCCCTGTCGGCCGACAGCCGGGATGAGGTGGATGCGATCGTCAATCGCGCCGTGACGGCGGGCGGCACCGCCGACCCCAATCCCGCGCAGGACCTGGGTTTCATGTACAATCGCCATGTCGAAGATCTCGACGGCTATGTCTGGGAGATCATGTGGATGGACCCGTCGGCGGCTGGCGGCGCCTGAGGGGCCGGATAAGGGCTAGGGTCATCGGGCTGCGACATCGGTTTACCAAAGGGTGGAATTCGCACGATCGGTGCGCCACCATGCACATTCGGGTGGATTGGTAACCGCGCGCCGCAGCCCGGCGTTCGCGCGAAGGAGGCCGGGGATGGCGTGGACGCATCGGCTGGCCGGCAAGGCCGCGCGCATCGTGTGGCGGATCACGAGGCCGCGGACGATCGGGGTGCGGGCGATCCTGCTCGATCGGGACGGCCGCATCGCGCTGGTCCGCCACACCTATATGGATCAATGGTATCTGCCCGGCGGCGGGGTGAAAAAAGGCGAGAGTATCGACGCCGCTCTACATCGCGAGCTTGCGGAAGAAGTGGGCGTGACCGACGCCAGGATCGAGCGCGTCCTCGGCGTCTATCACAGCCGGCGGGAGGGCAAGGACGACCATATCGTCATTTTCGTCGCGCAGGCCGCTACGAGTGCCGAACTGCGCCGCGCCGATCTGGCCGAGATAGAGGAGGCCGGCTGGTTCGCGCCGGACGCCCTGCCCGCGTCGCTGTCCCCCGCCACTGCCCGCCGGATCACCGAATATCGTCGAGGCGTCACGGGGCACGGCGCCTGGTAGATTGCGGTGTGTTCGGTCCGGCACAATGGAACAGGCACTGTTCGTAATCAGGTACGGATTATGGCCAGATCGGCATACGGCCAAGCGACGAAAATTGGGTGGATTTGCGACAGGCCGCGTTCGGGGTAGTTCAGAACGAAGCTGCCAGTCGAACTTCGTTTTGACAGCCCTATTCTCGACCGTTTTCAGGAACGCCGCTGCCGCCGCCGTTTAATGTCGTGCGCCAAACCATACCATTCGCCTGCTGCTCGTCGACGGGCAACGATCACCGCCAAGATTATCGCGACAGCGAGCATTACCGAACAAAACACGATGTATCCCGTCGGCGCACCGGTGATCAAACCGCGCGCCAAGATCACCGCGACGAACAGCGCAGGCGCGACTTTGCCAGCATAATAAATGGCGCGGCCGGACGAGGTCTCGGTGACGGTCGTTGCATCAGGCTGGCGCACCAGCCAGATTGTCGCGGCGACCTTGACTGCAGCAAAAGCGATAGCAGCAATCAGCAGTATCAGCGACATAGACAATATCCCGACGGAAAACCCTTTATAGCTCTGTATCTGGCCCGTCACGAACATCCGCAATCAGAAAGCTGAACGGTGACGTTTGGGTCACTTGCCGATACGCTGCGTTTTTTATGAAACTACAGCCCGATCGAAGAGCAGCAACGGACCCAGCAGCGTCAGCAGCTTGACGTCGATCGCCACGCCTGCGGCGCGGCGATCGGCGACGAAGTCGGCCACCGTCGCCATCGGCACGCGGTGAACGATGATATTCTCGTCCGCCGTCCCGCCGCCCTCGCTTACCTGCGTCAGTCCTTCCGCGCGGATCAGGGTGAAACATTCGCTGACCATGCCGGGCGAGGCGTAGAAGATTCCCAGCGGCGTGCATTTAGCTGGACGATAGCCGGTTTCCTCCTCCAGCTCGCGCGCCGCCGACAATTCGGCGGTTTCGCCTTCTTCCTCGTCGCCGACCAGGCCCGCGGGCAGTTCCAGGCAGGCGCGACCCAGCGGCACGCGATATTGCTCGACCAATATGATATGCCCCTCGTCGATCGCGATGATGACCGCGGCTTCGACCCCGCCGACGCGCCCGACATATTCCCAGCGGCCGCGCTTCTTCATTTCGAGGAAGCGGCCTTTCCAGACGGTCTCCTCAGGGGCGTCGGCGTCGGTGACGCTCACAGCTCGATCAGCCGGTCGGGGAGTTCGTTCACATCGTTTTCCGTCTTGGGGAAATGCTCGGCGACGATAGCGCCGATCGCGGCCACCGCGGCGGCCATGCCGTCGCCCGGATGTCCCGCGCGCACCCGGTCGATCAGTGCGGCCATCGCCGCGCCCCAGCGTTCGGGCGGGACCTTGGCGTGGATCGCTTCATCGGCGACGATCTCGGCCAGCCGCTCGTCGAGCGAAAGATAAAGCAGCACTCCGATCCGCGCGGCGGTGCGGCGTTCGGCGCCCACCTTGAAGTATTGGATCGCGCGGCGGCGCACGCGGCGCGACCGCACCGCCTTGGGCGTCAGCGCGAGCCGCAGCGGCGCCCAATAGAGCGCGCCGCGCACCAGCAGGAACACGACCGCCTCCACCACCATCAGCGCGAAGAACGACCGGCCCAGGTTGACCCCGCCCTGCCAGCCATTCTGGAACCAGGCGATCTTGTCTTCGATCGCGGTGGGATTGAGCGCGGCGATTCCCGCCACCAACAGCATCGCGACGATGCCGAGGTTGAGGCCGATATCGTGATAGGGGTCCGATCGCGGCGCGACGATGGTCACGATCTCGGCATCGGTGCCGGCTTCGGCGGCGATGACCGCCTGGGTCACTTGTTCGCGTTCGGCCGGGGTCAGGATCGGTCCGCGCATCACCAGCTCCCCGACGCGCCGCCGCCGCCGAACGACCCACCGCCGCCTGAAAAGCCGCCGCCACCGCCGCCCCAGTCGCTGCCGCCGCTGCTCCAGCCGCTCGATGATGATCCGCCGCCGCTGCCCCAGCCGCCGCCCAGGCCCGGCCCCCACAGCACGACCGGCCCGCGTCCGCCGCGATATTTCTTGCCGCGCGCGCCGCGAAAGATGATCGGCAGCACGAAGAACAGGACGATGACGATCCAGAAGATCGCGATGAAGCCGTCCGATGACGAGCCCGACGACCGCGCCGCCTGCGGTTCCGCGGCAGCCGCCTTGACCCGCGCCTCGGCGGCTTCGGGCGGCGCCTTCATCTGCTCGGCGATCGCCTGCGCCCCTGCCATGATGCCGCCCGCCATATCGCCGGCGCGGAATTTGGGCAGGATCTGGTCGTCGATGATCGTCTGCGACAAGGCGTCGGTCATGATCGGTTCGAGGCCATAGCCGACCTCGATCCGCACTTTGCGCTCATTGGGCGCGACGATCAGGATGATGCCGTTATTGGCGTCCTTCTGCCCGATCCCCCAGGCGCGGCCGAGCTTGTAGCCGTAATCCTCGATCGGATAGCCCTGCAGATCGGGGATCGTCGCCACCACGAACTGGCGTTGCGCGACATTGCCGACATCGGTCGACAGCGCTTCGAGCTGCTGCTTATGCACCGGGCTGAGCAGGTTCGCGGCATCGACCACGCGTCCCGACAGCGCCGGAAAGGTTTGCGCGGAGGCCAGCTGGGGCACGACCAGCAATGCGAGCATCAGGATCAAGGCTCGGAGCGCCTTCATACGCCGCCTCCCGTCGGGCCGATGTCGTGGATCACGCCGTCGACGCCATTATCGATCCCGCGAACGAAATCGCCCGACCGGAATGCCGGCAGGATGTCGGTGTCGATGATCCGCTTCGCCTCGGCATTGGTGAGCGTCGTTTCCAACCCATTGCCGATTTCGATCCGGACCTTGCGCTCGGTCGGGGCGACCACCAGCAGCACGCCGTCATTGGCGCCCTTGCGGCCGACTCTCCAATTGTTGCCGAGCGCTCGCGAATACTCCTCGATGGCATGGCCGCCCAGGGTCGGGACCGTCACGACGACGAATTGATGGCCGGTAGTGCGCGCGAGGGCATCCGATTTGGCGACGATCCGCGCCTCGTCGGCTGTCGGCAATATGTCAGCGCGGTCGACTACCCGGCCGGTCAGCGCCGGGAAATCATATCCCGGCGCCGCCGCCACGGTCGGCGCGCTCGTCGCCGGCTGGCCGCACGCGGCCAGCGTCAGCAGTACAGGGGCCAGCACCCGGATCACGCCGGTCAGTTCGTGTTGCCGAAATCGACCGTCGGGTTGGTTTCGGCGCCCGGCTGCGCCTGGAACGGGACCATCGGCTTGGCACCATAGAAGATCTTGGCGCCGACCGCGTCGGGGAAGGTGCGGATGCGCGTGTTATACGCCTGGACCGCGGTGTTGTAATCGCGGATCGCGATCGTGATGCGATTGTTGCTGCCCTCGATCTCGGTGATCAGCGAGCGGAAATTCTCCTGACTCTTGAGGTCGGGATAGGCCTCGACCGTCGCCAGCAATCGGCCGAGCGAGGAGCCCAATTGGTTCTGCGCGGCCTGGAAGCTCGCGACCTTGGCCGGATCGGTCAGATCGGTGGCGTTCACCTGGACCCGCGTCGCATTGGCGCGCGCATTGATCACGTCGGTCAGGATCTTGCCTTCGGACGCGGCACTGCCCTTCACCGTCGCGACGACGTTGGGAATGGTATCGGCGCGGCGCTGATAGGCGGCCTGGACGTCGGCCCAGCGCGCCTTGGCATTTTCCTCCGCGGTCGGGACGGAGTTGATCCCGCAAGCCGACAGCATTGCCGTGGCGGCCAGCACGATCATCGCACGAAACTTCATCGAGATATCCTCCAGTGCCCCTTGCGTGGCGGCAATGTAGTGACGCCCGGCGCCGTCGTGAAGCGGATTCGGTTGCGCAGGCGCAACGGACCGCCCCTTGCATCCATGCAATCCGGGCTTAGGCTGTGCCGCGCTGAGACAGGGAAAGACCGGATCATGTTCAAGGAATTCAAGGCGTTCATTGCCCGCGGCAACGTGCTCGATCTGGCCGTCGCGGTGATCATCGGCGCCGCATTCGGCAAGATCGTCACCTCGCTGACCGACGATCTCATCATGCCGCTGATCGGCAAGGTCTTCGGAGGACTCGATTTCTCGAGCTATTTCATCATCCTGTCGCCGGATAAGGTGCCGCCGGCGCTGGCCGGATCGACCGATTACGCCGCGCTCAAGAAAGCCGGCGTCGCCTTGTTCGGCTATGGCGAATTCATCACCGCCGCGGTCAATTTCCTCATCGTCGCGTTCATCATCTTCCTACTGGTCCGCGCGGTGAACCGCGTCGCGCCCAAGCCCGAGGAAGCCGCGCCGGCCGATCCCGCCGATGTCGTGCTGCTGCGCGAGATCCGCGACGAATTGCGCGCGCGGAAGGGAGCTTAAGCTAATCCTTAAACTCCCCTCCCGCTTGCGGGAGGGGAAGTAGCGCGTTCAGGCTGCCGCCAGGTCCTCGCTGACCGCATCGGCCAGGCTGGTGCCGTCGAGGATACGCGCGGTCTCGTCGCGGACGCGCGCCATGGCGTGGCGGATCGCGCAGGCGCTTTCGTCCTTGCAATCGGCGCAGCGGCGATAGGCGGTGCGGCTGACGCATGGCACCAACGCCAAAGGCCCTTCGATCACGCGGATGATCTCCCCCAGGGAGATCAAATGGGTCGGGCGCGACAGGCAGTAGCCGCCGGTCTTGCCGCGATGGCTGTGCAAGAAGCCCGCCTCGCGCAGGTCGGCCAGGATCAATTCGAGGAATTTGCGCGGGACATTGGCGTTCTCGGCGATCCGGTTCATCGGGATCGGGGGCCCGCCCGCGGGCGCTTCGGCCAAATAGAGCATCGCGCGAAGCGCGTAACGGGAACGCTGCGTCAACATAATGGGTAACCTTATTACCCAATAATGTGGCGACCGAAAGGCGGACGTTCGGAAAAACGGCAGTTTTTAGCGGTCCGGCGCCACATGTCGGGACCAGCGGACCAACCCTCCACTTTTCTTTAAGCGCGGAGGCCCTATATTGGGGGCGCCGGGCAACCGGCTATGGCGATAAATGATGGCGTGCAATAGACGCAGCGGACCCGGGGGCAGTACCCGGCGGCTCCACCAGAAATGGTGGTGGATCTGGACACCGTTTCTGACGGGGCCGAACCAGGATCGACGTGTGTTGAAAAGCGCCGACGTTCGCTCAGAACGGGCCACTGTGACGGCTCATTACACAAGTGCCAACGATAACGAAGCACTCGCTATTGCGGCGTAACCCCAAGGCCTAACGGCTTAAGGTTATTCTAAAATGCGCGGTTGGACCGCACCGGGCAACAGAAGCGGATTCCAGCGGTACGGGGAGCACCGGGCAACAGAAGCTCCCCACTCTATTCGCCCTATTGCTCTGGTTTCGAGATCGCGCCGCGCCCCCGCGGGCCGCGCAGCGTTCCCGTGTTCGGTTCCCAGCGCGGCACCGACATACCATACCCATTGTTCGATAGCGCTCTCCGAGTTAGGTTCGCCCGAACGGAATCGGAGAGGCTGACATGGCGACATTGGCAAAAGTCGAGGATGATACCGGCATGGCGCCGGGCGAATGGGAAGCGCGGGTCGATCTCGCCGCCGCCTATCGGCTGGTCGCGCTGTACGGCTGGGACGACCTCATCTTCACGCATCTCTCGGCGCGCGTGTCGGGGCCGGAACACCATTTCCTGATCAATCCCTATGACATGATGTTCGAGGAGATCACGGCGTCGAGCCTGGTCAAGATCGATGTCGAGGGCAATCCGGTCGGCAAGTCGGAACACCCGGTCAACCCGGCGGGCTTCACCATCCATTCGGCGATCCACATGGCGCGCGAGGATGCCGGCGCGGTGATGCATCTCCACACCCCGCACGGCCAGGCGGTGTCGGCGATGGAGTTCGGCCTGTTGCCGCATACCCAGACGGCGATGATCGCCAAGCACAATGTCGCATACCATGACTATGAAGGCATCGCGACCGACCTCGACGAGCGCGAGCGGCTGGTCCAGGATCTGGGCGACAAGCATGCCATGATCCTGCGCAACCACGGCACGCTGGCGGTCGGCAAGACCGTCGGCGACTGCTTCTTGCGGCTCTATTTCCTCGAGCGCGCCTGCCAGGCGCAGGTGATGATGCTCTCGGCCGGGTACGACCATCTCTACAACCCGCCTCAGGGCACCGAGGACAAGGTCAAAGGCCAGACCCCGCCCGCCGGCATGGCAATGGCGGCAGAGCGTCTCGCCTGGCCGGCGTTGCTGAGGAAGCTCGACCGGATCGACCCGGGCTTCCGCGACTGATCGCAACAGCGCTTGCGTCGGCGCCGTCAATCGGCGCAGACCGGGCGGCGTGCCGATCCGCTGGACCGACTATCGACTGATCGCAGCCTTGCTGCTGGCGATGGCGCTCGTCTGCGCGGCGCAGGCCTATGCCTATGCGCCTGGGCTGATGACCTGGGATTCTATCCGCCAATATGGCCAGGCGCTGAGCGGCGATTTCGACGACTGGCACCCGCCGGCAATGGAATGGCTGTGGCGGCGGCTATTACCGATCGCGCACGGACCCGCGCCGATGCTGGCGATCCAGCTCGGCCTCTATTGGGCGGCGTTCGCCGGTCTGGTCGTCTGGGCAGTGCGCGCGGGCCGGCGCCGGCTCGCCATCGCGTTCGCCATCGCCTCGGTCCTGCCGCTCTCGGTCGTGCTGATGGCGGAGATCATCAAGGACAGCTTGATGGCCGGGCTGCTGCTCGCCGCCAGCGCGATCCTGGTCGCGATCCCGACGCGCGGCCGGCCCGTCGCCCGGGTGATCGCCCTGATCCTGATCGTCTGCGCGGCGACGTTGCGCTTCAACGCGCTTCCCGCCTGCCTGCCGCTGGCGATCGCGCTGCTGCCGGCATCGTGGCGCGCGACGCGGGTGCGGTTCGGCGCGGCGTTGCTGATCGGCGCGGCGGTGATCGCCGCCGCGCTGCCGCTCGCCAACCGCGCGGTCGGCGCCAAGCCGAGCGGGGTCGGCCTTTCGCTGGTCATCTTCGATCTCGGCGGCATCACCCGGTTCAGCGGGGTCGACGCCTTTCCCGCGGACGACGATGTCGACGATCCGGTCGCGGTCAATCGCCATTGCTACAAACCCGAGCGCTGGGATTCCTACAGCTGGTGGGTAGCCGATCCGTGCCCGCTCGGGTTCGACGCGATGGACGATCTGTTCAAGCAGAACGGCGAGAGTCCGTACCGCCACTGGCTCGGCGCGGTGCTGGCGCATCCGGTCGCTTATGCCGAGCATCGCCTGACGCATTTCAACATCAACATCCGCTTCCTCGTCCATGACGAGGTCGAACGCCCGGCCATGGGCCAGATCCCGCCCAATGACTGGGGCTTCCGCCTCACGCCCAATCCGCTGCTGACCTGGCTCGACCGCGGCGCGCGCTGGTCGGCGCATACGCCCTTGGGCTGGCCAGTCTGGTGGATGGCGCTGGCGATCGGGCTACTCGCCGTCGCGCCCGGCCTACCGTCACGGCGGCTGGTCGTCCCACTGGCATTATCGGGGCTGCTCTATGGCCTCGGCTATCTGCCGGCGAGCGTGGCGTGCGAGTTGCGCTATCACCTCTGGACGATGCTCGCGGTGCTGATCGCCGCGCTGATCGCGGGTAGCGACATGGCGGGCGGCGCGATGCCCGACCGGCGCCGCCTGCTGATAGCGGTGGCGCCGGTCGTGCTCGTCACCATCCTCTGCCTGGTCTGGCGACTGACCTGAGGCGCGTCACTTCGAGGCGTGCGTCGCTTCACGCAGCGCGATCGCCTCATCGCCAGCCATTGCCAGCAGCAGGTCGATCTTCTCGTGCAGGCTGGCGATCTCCTGTTCCGAGCGCAGGTTGGTCTCGTAATCCAGCCGCATGTCGAGCCGGTCCTTCGCGGCCTGCCGGTTCTGGCTCATCATGATGATCGGCGCCTGCAGCGCGGCAAGCATCGACAGCATCAGGTTGAGGAAGATGAAGGGGAACGGGTCGAAGGCATGACGCGCCAGGACGACCGTGTTCAGGATGGCCCAGACCACCATGAACAGGCTGAACCCGATGATGAAGTTCCACGAGCCACCGATCGCGGCGACGCGATCGGCAAGCCGGTCGCCGAAGGTCAGGCGCGCCTCGAAAACCTCGTTGACGTCGCGGACGCGCGGGATGCGCCGGAAGGGACCGGCAAAGAAACGGATTGCGTTCATAACTCACCTGTTGCTGCGACCGCCCCCTGGGGGCGCCGCCGGTGAGATGAACCTCAGTTCACTCCGCCAGCCGCCTCCAGAGGGACGGTCGATCGACTATGGTCGTTGTCGGACATGGGTCCCTCTGAGAGGAAAAATGGGTTGCGACTCCAAGTGGAGCCGTGGGCGCAAGTGGTTCGGCGGGCGCGATTCGTCAACCCCGTTGCGACCAATTGTGGGGCCTGATTTCGATGCGGCTCACGAAGCGGTCGCTGCCTCGTCCGCCGCGGCGAAATGCGCCATCTGGTCGGCATGCGCCTTTGCGAACGCGGGCCGCGCCGTCGCGCGCTCGACATAGGAGCGGCAGGCCGGATAGTCCGCCAGTCCGTCGAACCGATCTACCAGCCGCAGCACGTCGGACATCAGAATGTCGGCGATCGAGAAGGTCCCGACCAGCCATTCCTTTTCGCCCAGCACGATTTCCATATGCTTGAGCCGAGCCTCGAGGAAGCCGTCGAAGAACTTCCGCATCGGGTTTTCGCCGGTATCGCCGGAGAACATGAAGAACGACCAGGGCTGGCTCGCGGCCTCGACCGACGCGAGCGCTGCGAACAGCCACTCCTTGGTGTCGCTTTGCCCTTGGATGTCAGTCGGCATCAGCTTGTCGCTCAGCTCGCCGAGGTGGAGAAGGATGGCGCCACTTTCGAAGATCGACAGGTCGCCATCGGTCAGCCAGGGGATCTGGCCGAACGGCTGGTGCGCGAAATGCTCGGGACCGCGATCCTTGAACGGCACGCTCGCGACGCGATAGGGCAATCCGGCTTCTTCGAGCGCCCAGCGCACGCGCAGGTCGCGGACGAAGCCGCGCGGCGGCTCGGGAACCCAGTCGTAGGTGAAGAGGGTCAGGTCGCCCATGTCATCAAACTCCAAGGAAGCGGGGTAATTTGTCGAGCAGGCCGCGCCAGCCTTGCTCATGGCTCTCGCGTTCGGCTTCGTCGGGCAAATGCTCGTGGAGCAAGATCAGTTCGGTGCCGCCGTCGATCGGCTCGAGCAGGAAAGTGACCAGTGATTCGCGCTCGCCGGGCAGATCCCAGGTGAAGACCAGCTTTCGCTCGGGAATCACTTCCCGGTAGATACCGGTGGGATTGTGCTCGTCGCCGTTGAGCAAGCGGAACACTACGCTGAACCGGCCGCCTGGGCGCACATCCACGTCAGCGCGCAGCGTCGGTCCGGCATCGGGGCCCCACCATTGGATCATCTGATCGGGCCGCGTGATCGCTGCCCAGACCTTGGCCGGCGACGCCTTGATGCGGCGGACGATCGTCACGCTCGGCAGGGCTTCGGCCATTACTCGCCGTCCTTTTCGACGAACGCCACGAGCCGATCGAGGCTGACCGTCCAGAGACGCTCATAGCGTTTGAGCCATTCCATCGCCTCCCGCATCGGCCCGACCGACAGATTGACCGACACCGTGCGTCCGGTCTTGGCCCGCGTGATCAGTCCCGCGTCGGACAATACATCGAGATGCTTCATCATGCCGGGAAGCTTGAGCGACAATGGCCGCGCGAGTTCGCTCACCGACAGGCCGGGCTCGTCCTTCAGCCGCAACAGGATGTGCCGCCGCGTCGGGTCGGCGAGCGCGGAGAAAGTGCGATCGATCGCGGAAGGCTGATACTTCACCATATAGCGAAGTATTGCTCATGCCGTGAGCGGCGTCAATCCTCAGTTCTCTGCGGCGACACGTGGAATGACCGGCATTGCGTGGCGAGCGGACCTCACCGAACGGGGCAGCGACGGGCCGGAGTAAGCGTAATGTTTTTGTACGACAGGGCACGTTTCACGTCGCCTTTGTCGGTGCTGATCGTTGCTGTTCCTTTGAAAGTAGCTGGAATACCATTATCCGGTGAGCCGAAGTCCTCTCGCTGCACCGGAGCGTAGAGTGTGACCAGCACGAATGTCTGAAGCTCCTTCGGGCTGCTCTTGTTGAACCACGTAGCGCCCTGACTTCCCTCGCCTTCAAGTTCACCATCCGGGGTAGCACTGCTTCCAGCCTTAATCCGCCAGCCGCCAGGAATGTGACACACCGACCGAAACTCGACACCCCAAGTCTTTATGGAAAACGCCTCGATACTCTCCGTGTCCATAAGCTGAATCCGCCTGATCGACAGAAGATAGCTTCGAGGACGATCGGCAGGTGCCGTACCGATCAACAACATCGCGAGGGGAAGTAGAGCCTTCATCCGCCAAAGCTCTCACTGGCGTGCAATGTCTGCAAGTGGGTCGTAAGCCGCTGTTCTTGATGGCGGATGAAATCACTCCGGCCCCCCAACGGCAAAGCGGCCCGGGATTGCTCCCGAGCCGCTTCATCCTCCCCGGCTTTCCCGGTGTTATGCCTTTTGGTCGTCTATCGCTTTCGCGGAAAAGCGGTAGTCGCTTTTCCGCGCAAAGCTCAGTCGTCGTTACGCTCGGTCAGGAACGCCGGCGCGAATTCGGGCTCGGGGCCTTCATCCTTGCCGCCTGCGCTGCGCTCGCGGCGCGGGCCGCGATCACCGCCACGGTCGGGGCCACGATCACGGCGCGGGCCGCGGTCACCGCTGTCACGGCGCGGACCGCGGTCACCGCCACGATCGCCGCCGCCGCTGCGCGGACCACGGTCACGGCCGCCTTCGCGCGGCTCGCGCGGGGGACGCGTGTCTTCCAGCTCTTCGCCGGTTTCCTGATCGACGACGCGCATCGACAGGCGAACCTTGCCGCGCGGATCGATCTCGAGGACCTTGACCTTGACTTCCTGACCCTCGGAAACGACGTCGCCGGGCTTCTCGACCCGCTCGTTCTTCATTTCGCTGACATGGACGAGACCATCCTTGCCGCCCATGAAATTCACGAACGCGCCGAAATCGACGATGTTGACGACCTTGCCGTTATAGATCTTGCCGACCTCGGGCTCCTCGACGATGCCCTTGATCCAGTTGATCGCGGCTTCGATCTGGCTGACGTCGGACGACGACACCTTGATCACGCCTTCGTCGTCGATATCGACCTTGGCGCCGGTGGTGGCGACGATCTCACGGATCACCTTGCCGCCGGTGCCGATGACGTCACGGATCTTGGTCTTGTCGATCGTGAAGGTCTCGATCCGCGGCGCGTGCGCCGACAGTTCCGAACGGGTGTGATCGAGCGCCTTGGCCATCTCGCCCAGGATGTGCGCGCGGCCTTCATTGGCCTGCGCCAAAGCGACCCGCATGATCTCCTCGGTGATGCCGGCGATCTTGATGTCCATCTGAAGGCTGGTGATGCCTTCCGAGGTGCCCGCCACCTTGAAGTCCATGTCGCCGAGGTGATCCTCGTCGCCCAGGATGTCCGACAGGACCGCGAAGTCCTTGCCTTCGAGGATCAGGCCCATCGCGATGCCCGACACCGGACGCTTGATCGGCACGCCGGCGTCCATCAGGCTGAGCGAGCCGCCGCATACCGTCGCCATCGACGACGAGCCGTTCGACTCGGTGATGTCGCTGGTGACGCGGATCGTGTAGGGGAACTCTTCCTTCGACGGCAGCACCGCATGCAATGCGCGCCAGGCGAGCTTGCCATGGCCGATGTCGCGGCGGCTGGGCGCCCCGAAGCGGCCGACTTCGCCGACCGAATAAGGCGGGAAGTTATAGTGCAGCATGAAATGCTGGTAGCTCAGGCCACCCAGCCCATCGATCATCTGCTCGGCGTCCTTGGTGCCCAGGGTCGTCGTCGCGATGGTCTGCGTCTCGCCACGCGTGAACAGCGCCGAGCCGTGCGCGCGCGGCAGGAAGTGGACTTCCGCCTCGATCGGACGGACCGTCTTGGTGTCGCGGCCGTCGATGCGGCGGCCGGTCTTGAGGATCGCGCCGCGGACGATTTCGGCCTCGAGCTTCTTGACCAGCTTCATCGCGACCATCTGCTCTTGCGGCGCCTTGTCGGCCATCGCGGCCTTGGCGGCGGCGCGGGCTTCGTTGAGCGCGTTCGAGCGGGCCGACTTGTCGACCAGCTTATAGGCCGCGTCGATGTCCTTGCCGATCAGCTTCTTCAGCTCGGCCTTGATCGCCGAATTGTCGTCGCCGGTCTTGAGCTCCCAGGGCTCCTTGGCCGATTGCTCGGCCAGCTTGATGATCGCCTTGATGACGTCCTGCGATGCGCGGTGCGCGAACATCACCGCGCCCAGCATGACCTCTTCCGACAGCTCCTTGGCTTCGGATTCGACCATCATCACCGCGTCATGGGTGGCGGCGACGACCAGGTCGAGCTCGCCTTCGAGCACTTCGGCGTCCGACGGGTTGAGCTGATACTCGCCGTCCTTGTAGCCGACGCGCGCGGCGCCGATCGGACCCATGAACGGCACGCCCGAAATCGTCAGCGCGGCCGAGGCGGCGATCATCGCCAGGATGTCGGGCTCGTTCTCGCCGTCATACGACATCACCTGGGCGATGACGTTGATCTCGTTGTAGAAGCCTTCGGGGAAGAGCGGGCGGATCGGGCGGTCGGTGAGACGGCTGATCAGCGTCTCGCGCTCGGTGGCGCCCCGCTCACGCTTGAAGAAGCCGCCCGGGATACGACCCGAGGACGAGAACTTCTCCTGGTAATGGACGGTGAGCGGGAAGAAATCCTGCCCTTCCTTGACCGACTTGGCGGCCGTGACCGCGCACAACACGACGGTCTCGCCGAGGGTCGCGATCACCGCGCCGTCGGCCTGGCGGGCAACCTTGCCCGTTTCGAGCGTGAGGGTCTTGCCGCCCCACTCGATGCTTACCTTCTTGGTATCGAACATTCTGTTTCCTTCACTCCCATCGCCCAATGCGATGGGGGCCTTTGAGCGAGCCATCTTTGGCTCGTGGAGTAAGGACCGAATTGCCCTCCTCCATGTGCTCCTGCGAAAGCAGGAGCCCAGGGTCATCAGCTACGTCGCTTGTGACCCTGGATCCCGGCCTGCGCCGGGATGACGCAATACGTAAACGGCCCGCCGAGGCGGGCCGAACGATTGCGTCACTTGCGAAGACCGAGCTTCGCGATGAGGGCGAGATAACGGTCGCCATCCGATTTGCGCAGATAATCGAGCAACGAGCGGCGCTTGTTGACCATCATCAGCAGACCGCGGCGCGAGTGATTGTCCTTCGCGTGGGTCTTGAAATGCTCGGTGAGCGTCTTGATGCGGTCGGTCAGGATCGCGACCTGGACCTCGGGGCTGCCGGTGTCGCCTTCGACACGGGCATGTTCCTTGATGACCGCTTCCTTGCGCTCGGGGGTAATCGACATTCTGTTTCCTTCGACATCGCGGATTAAAGGTTGAAACCGCGGACGACACGGGCTTCCCCGCTTTCGACTTCCACCAACGCCACCGGGGTTTCGCCCAGCATTGCGAAGTGAAGGCCATCGTCTCTGGCAATCCCGGCCAGAACGCGCCCCTGTCGGAGCGCCCCTGCCTGGTCGGGATCGAGAGAGAGAGCCGGGATGTCGTCCAGCCCCGCCCTCAACGGCAGGAGAATCTGTTCAAGGCGCCGCGCATTAGCGGTTTCGCCCAATTTGTCCAGCGATATCGCGTGGGATAGGTCGAACGGTCCGGCCTTGACCCGTCTGAGATAGGTGACGTGGCCGACCGTGCCAAGGGCGCGGGCGATGTCGCGGGCGAGACTGCGGATATACGTGCCCTTGGAGACATGGGCGACAAGCGTGGTGGCATCAGCCGTCGCCCCGGCGGAGGCCGGGGCCGCTGGGTTACCTGGCGACGACAGTGCACCAACTCCAGCGGCCCCGGCCTCCGCCGGGGCGACGGTAAGCGAATGCACCGTCACCGCTCGCGTCGCGAGCACGACCTCTTCCCCAGCGCGGGCAAGATCATACGCCCGCTCGCCGTCGACCTTGAGCGCCGAATATACCGGCGGCACCTGGTCGATCGGTCCGGTGAAGCGCGGCAGCACCGCTTCCACCTCAGCCCATGTCGGCCGAACCTCGCTTGTCGCCACCGTCTGGCCTTCGCCATCGAGCGTATCGGTTTCGACCCCGAACCCGATCGTGAACTCATAGACCTTGTCGCTGTCGAGCATCCGCCCCGCGAGCTTGGTCGCCTCGCCGATCGCGACCGGCAGCACGCCCGAGGCGAGCGGATCGAGCGTCCCGCCATGCCCGACCTTGGCCTTGCCATAGCCGCCCTGGCGCAGCGCGCGCTTGACCGCGCTCACCGCCTGGGTCGAGCCGAGGCCGAGCGGTTTATCGAGAATGATCCAGCCATGCATCCGCGCGCCCTAGCGCAGGGTGGGCCCCATATTACAAGCCCCTCCCCCAAAGGGGAGGAGTGAGAGAACCTCAACCTTATCCCTTCTTCGCCTTCTTCGCCTTGGGCGGCGGGCCGTTGCTCGCGACCAGACTGGTGAGCGGGCAATGCTGGCGGTCGACCAGCAAGGTACCGGTCCGGTCGAGCTGAGTGCCGTTGAACCGGGTATCGACGCCGATCCGGTAGGCGAACGGCAAATCCGTGCATGGCCCCAGCACGGTCGCATAATACCAGCGGCGCTGCTGATCCTGCAGCCACACACCGCGGTCGCCATCGGCCTCGAAATTATAGAGCCCGATCGTGCCGATGAACGGAATGCTGGTTTCCTTGCCCAATTTGTCGGCGGGCCAGGTGCGATCCTGTTGCTTGGCTGCAGCGGGGACGACGCTACCCGCTAGGCTTGCCGCCGCCAGCATCGCAATCGTCAGGGTACGGATCATGTGCGTTGCCTTTCGAAGACAAGGACGAAACGAACGACTGTCACCCTTGGTCCTACCACGCCGAGGCTGAATTGAGGCTGAAGCCGATTACATGAACAGGCCGAGCAACAGGCCAACCACGCGATCGGCGATCGGGCCGACCACCCGCGCTACAACGTTGGCGCTGGGGGCGATCATCGGCAGGATGACGAGCAGGAACAGCATCACCGGGAAGCCGAAGCGGCTAAGCTTGGCATAATGCGCCGCGAGCGGGCGCGGCAGGATCGCTTCGACGACGTGTCCTCCGTCGAACGGTGGCACCGGCAACAGATTGAAGATCGCCAGGAAGACGTTGATCAGCAGGAAATTGATCAAATTGGCAGCGACGAACCCGCCAGCGCCCGCCTGCGGCAATCCTCCTGCCGAACCTACCCAGATACCGAGCGCGGCCGCGGCGATCGTCGCCATGACGAGGTTGATCCCCGGCCCGGCAAGCGCGACCAGCGCCATGTCTCGACGCGGATGGTTGAGCCGCGCAGTCACTACCGGCACCGGCTTCGCCCAGCCGAAGATCGGGGCATTGGCGAGCGCGAGCATCATCGGCACCAGCACGGTCCCGACCGGATCGACATGGCGGATCGGATTGAGCGTCAGCCGCCCGCGTTCCGCCGCGGTCTGGTCGCCAAGCAGGCGCGCGACATAACCGTGCGCGACTTCGTGGAACACGATCGCGATGATCAACGGGATCAGCCAGATCGCGATCCGGTAGAGCGTGTCGTTCATTGGTCGGCGGCTTGCCGCGCGGCGACGAAATGCTTGCGGCACAAGGCGACATAGCGGTCGTTGCCGCCGATCTCGGTCTGCGCGCCCTCGACGACCGCTCGGCCTTGCTCATCGACGCGCAGGTTCATCGTCGCCTTGCGCCCACACTCGCACACCGATTTGAGCTCGATCAGCGAATCGGCCAGCGCAAGCAACCGCGCAGACCCCGTGAACAGCTGCCCCTGGAAATCGGTGCGCAATCCGTAAGCGAGCACCGGAATCCCGACCACATCGGCAAGATGCGCCAGTTGGTCGACCTGCGCCGAGGTCAGGAACTGCGCCTCGTCGACCAGGACGCAGGCGATCTGCTCATGCGCGTGGCGCTCGGCGACGATCGCGGCGATGTCGGTCTTGCCCTCGAACGGAATCGCGCTCGCCTCCAGCCCGATCCGCGAAGTGATCGTGCCGGCGGCGAAGCGGTCGTCGATCGCCGCGGTGAACAGCATCGTCGTCATGCCGCGCTCGCGATAATTGAAATCGGCCTGGAGCAGGGTGGTCGATTTCCCGGCGTTCATCGAGGCGTAGTAGAAATAGAGCTTGGCCATCAGCCATACCAAGTAGCGAGGGCACCGACCACGCGCCAGCGGCGGTTGCGATATTCCAGCGCAATCAGGTTGCCACCCCCGCACAAGCCCCCGCAAGTCCACCCGCTTTCGACAAAGGCAAATTCGTCTTGATAGATTGGCGGGGTCATCCAATGACGCACCATACATCGCTCTGGCCAAGCCTTGGTAGCGGTGGTTGGCGCAGCCTTTCGAGAATACTCTAGAATCAGACGTGCAGTGGCGCTGGAAAGGCGCTTGGCTATAGCGGGGTCGATAGGCTTTGCGCTCAGCGCCCCGGCGTCATGCCAGTTGGTAAAGCCTTGCTGAAGCCCTAGCGGTATCAATATCCTATCGAACTTGCCGATGTCGCGAGCGCGTTCTGCAAAGACCGATTCCTCCGGACGATGCAGGTCGATGCAGGAGTTCGGGCTGGCGGTCAGCAGGCGCAGAGCGTCGGCAGCAGTTACGGTCTCACCGAAAGTTTCCACTGCAAGGACGTTTAGCAGATCGGCCTCGGTCAACGGCGGTAGTACTGGACGCGTGGCGCAGCCGCTCAGCAGAACAATTCCAAGCGAGCACAGGGCAATCGAACGCCGGAGTCCGCGCCCTGTCACCCTATCTTCGCCGGTCCCTCGGCCAGGACCGCCCAGCCCTTGCCGTTATTGTAGATCGCGATCGTGCGGCGGCTGGTGCCATCATCCCAACGGACGAACGCCATGTTGGCGACGATCATCGGCGAGGTCAGCGTCAGCGTCCTGCCACATGTCGCGGGCTTGTCGCGCTGGACCGAGGCGGGGAGAGTCAGCGAAGGATAGTCGCGCACCCGCGCCTGCGCCCAGGCGGCGGCGAGTGTGCTTTCGAGCTGATCGTCGACCAGTTGATACAGGCCTTGTCCGTCCCGCTCCAAATGGGTCCAGGCGACGGCTTTGCCGGCGACGGCGGGCGGGATCGGCTCGGGTCCCTTGCGTGCGACCGTCTGCGACGCGACGCAGGCATTGCCCGAATAACGTGCGGCATAATCGCGCATGACCGCGGCTTCGATGTCGGCCTGATCCGCCGAGACCTCAGGCGCCGACGGCGCGCTTTCCCCGGTCGAATGGCAGGCGGCGAGGACAAGAGCGGTGAGCGGCAACAACCGGCGGTGAGACATGGCAGCGGGTTTAAGCATGCGGCTGATCGCGCGTCCACGCATGACCGTACCATTTTGGCGGGATCGCCAATGGCCGCTCACCTTGCCGGAGACGCCGTAGATTGCGACACGGCGTCAAGCGGGCTGATCGAATTCAGCGGCCGAACCAACGCGAAAACCAGCCTCGCCTCCTCGCGGGGAGGGCGGGTGCGCCTCCGGGGCGGGCCTCGGGGAAATCTCCGAAGGCGATATCCACGAAGGATCGTGTGGAGAGCGAGCCCATGTCGGGCGCCGGAATTGTCGCCGAGCAGCTATCCTGGCCAATCCCGTCGATCTCGACGCGCATCAGACTGCCGCCCGGACCATAGACGGTCACCAAGCTGTCGGAGAACTTGAGGTCGGGCCATTCGGGCACCCGGGACTCCGGTACCATCACATGAAGTGCGAGTTCGGAGCGTGGCGGTAGCTCGAACTCGTCGACCCATGGCTCCAGCCAGATGGACAAGGGTGCTGCCGTCGCGTTGCTGAAACGCACCGATACGGCAGCTGGTCCGGTCATTCTTCAGGCGAGTCCAGGTCCTGCGCCACCTTGGGCGCGCGCAGCAGCGAGTCGATATGGCTGCCTTCGTCGAAGCTCTCGTCGGCCAGGAACTTGAGTTTGGCGGCATATTTGGTTTGCACGCGGCCGGCGACCTCGCGCTGCAGATAAGCGGTGTTGGTGCGCAGCGCCTTGAGCACCTCGTCCTCGTCCTTGCCGAGCAGCGGCTTCACGAACACCGTCGCATGACGCAGATCTGGCGACATCCGGACTTCGGTGACCGAGACCAGATGGCGCGCCAGCGTCTCGTCATGGACATCGCCGCGCTGCAGGATTTCGCTCAGCACGTGGCGCACCTGTTCGCCAACGCGAAGCGTTCGGACGGATTTTTCTTCGTTGCCCTGGTTCTTCATTGCTGGCCTCGGTCCAACTCCCTCTCCCCTTGTGGGCGCGTCGGGTAAACAGTGCCCCGCACTGTTTAGGCCATGCCGGGGGCATGGCCAACCCGTCGCGGGAGGGAGCCGACGAAGTCGGCGGAAGGGTGAGGGGGACTGGATGAGGATTCCCCCTCACCCCCTTCCCACTCGCTTACGCGAGCGGCCCCCTGCCCTCTCCCACAAGGGGAGAGGGAGTTAGTTACAGCGTCCGTTCGCGCAGTTCGACCTCGAAGGTTTCGAGGAAATCGCCCGGCTTGATATCGGTGAAGTTCTGGGTGAACGTCACACCGCATTCGAGCCCTGCGCGGACTTCGGCGACGTCGTCCTTGAAGCGCCGCAGGCTGGCGATCTCGCCCTGATAGATGATGACGTCCTCGCGCGTGATGCGCGCCTTGAGCGCCTTGCGGATGACGCCGTCGACCACCAGCAGACCAGCCGCCTTGCCGTGCTTGCCCGCCGAGAAGACCTCGCGGATTTCGGCGCGGCCGACCACGGTTTCGAACGCTTCGGGACCAAGCTCGCCCGCCATGCCGGCGCGGATCTCGTCGATCAAATCGTAGATCACGTCGTAATATTTGAGCGCGACCTTCTGCCGCTCGGCGATCTCGCGCGCCTTGGCATTGGCGCGGACGTTGAAGCCGATGATCGGCGCGCCCGAGGCACCCGCCAGGGTCACGTCACTCTCGGTGATGCCGCCGACGCCCGAATGGAGCACGCGCGCCTTGATCTCGTCGGTCGAGATCTTGTTGACCGCACCGACGATCGCCTCGACCGTACCCTGCGTATCGGCCTTGATGACCAGCGGATATTCGATCGCCTGATTGGCCTTGAGCGCGGAGAACATGCTTTCCAGGCTGGCCGGGGCATTGGTCGTGCGCTTGTCCTGGATGACGCCGGCACGATAGGCCGCGACCTCGCGGGCACGCGCTTCGTTCTCGACCACCTGGAGCGGATCGCCCGCCGAGGGGACGCCCGAAATACCCAGGATCTCGACCGGCATCGACGGCCCGGCTTCCTTGATCTGCGCGCCCTTGTCGTTGACCAGGGCACGGACCTTGCCGCTTTCGGCGCCGGCGACGAACACGTCCCCGACCCTCAGCGTACCGCGCGTGACCAGCACCGTCGCGACCGGACCGCGGCCCTTGTCGAGCTTGGCCTCGATCACCGTGCCTTCGGCGTCGCGATCGGGATTGGCCCGGAGCTCCATCAGTTCGGCCTGGAGCTGGATCTTCTCGATCAATTCGTCGAGCCCGGTCTTCTTGAGCGCCGACACTTCGACGTCCTGGACGTCGCCGCCCATCTGCTCGACCACGACTTCATGCTCGAGCAGGCGTTCGCGGATGCGCTGCGGGTTGGCTTCAGGCTTGTCGACCTTGTTGATCGCGACGATCATCGGCACGCCGGCCGCCTTGGTGTGGTTGATCGCCTCGATCGTCTGCGGCATCAGCCCATCGTCGGCAGCGACCACCAGCACGACGATGTCGGTGACATTGGCGCCGCGCGCACGCATCTCGCTGAACGCTTCATGGCCCGGCGTGTCGAGGAAAGTGACCTTCGACTTGTCCTTGAGCGTGACCTGATAGGCGCCGATATGCTGGGTGATGCCGCCGGCCTCACCACGCACCACGTCGGTGCCGCGCAGCGCGTCGAGCAGGCTGGTCTTGCCGTGATCGACATGGCCCATGATCGTGACGACCGGAGGACGCGGCTTCAGCGTCTCGGGCGAATCCTCGACACTGTCGGTCGACAGGTCGATGTCCGAATCGCTGACGCGGGTGATGTTGTGGCCGAACTCGGTGACCAGCAGTTCGGCGGTGTCCTGGTCGATCGTCTGGTTGACGGTGACCGGCATACCCATCTTGAACAGCGACTTGACCAGATCGGCGCCCTTTTCCGCCATGCGGTTGGCGAGTTCCTGGACGGTGATCGCGTCTGGTACGACAACGTCGCGAACCTGCTTCTCGCGCGGCGCACCGCCACCGAGATGACGGCGATGCTCCTTTTCGCGCGCACGCTTGAGGGCGGCGAGCGAGCGAGCGCGCGCGCCTTCTTCGCCACCGAGCGCGCGGTTGACGGTCAGCTTGCCGCCACGGCGCTCCTCGCCCTTGCGGTCGCGCTGGCCGGGACGCGCGGGTTGCGCCGTCTCGGCGCCACGACGCGGGGTCGCCTGGCCGGTGCCGGTCGGCGCCGCGCGCTGCGCGGGGGCAGCGGGCGAAGCCGATGACGCGGCCTGGGCCGGAGCCGGAGCGGGCGCCGGGGCGGGCTTGGGAATCTCGGGACGCGCGACCGGGGTGAAGCGGCGCGGCGCCGGCAAGCTCGGATCGAGCTGCACCGCGACCGGCGCTGCGGGCACGGGTGCGGGCGCTGGCGCTGGCGCTGGCGCTGGGGCGGGCTTGGGCGCGGCGGGTGTCGCCGCGACGGCCGGGGCAGCCGGAGCCGGTGCGGGGGCCGGAGCAGGAACCTCGACCGGCGCCGGCGGCGTATCGGCCGCCTTGCTCTTTTCTTCTACCCGGCGCTTCTCTTCCTCGGCCGCGGCCTGGCGCTGCGCATCCTCGCGGCGGCGCGCATCCTCCAGCGCATTCATGCGCTGTTCCTCGGCCTCGCGCAGCAATTGCGTCTGGCGCTCCTGCGCCGACAGCTGGGGCGCGGAGGGGGCACGCACGGCAGGCGCGGCCGGGGCAGGCGCCGGGGCCGGTGCGGGGGTTTCCTCGACGACCGGGGCCTCGGCAGGGCCGCCGGCATTCGGGCCGAGCACGCGGCGGCGCTTGACCTCGACCACGACGGTATTCGAGCGCCCGTGGCTGAAGCTTTGCTTCACCTTGCCGGTCTCGACGGTGCGCTTCAGTCCCAATGGCTGGCGCATTCCGAGCTTCGGCTTGTCGTTGTCGGTGTCGCTCACTCAATATCCTCGTCGTTGTCGGCCGTACCGATCGCCGCGGGAAGCGCCGATGCGCCCTGCGAGGCCGTTTCGCAAGGCTCGGTTGTCAAATCAGGGCCGATAAAGTGCCGCCAGCGGTCGAGCGCGTCACGCACGCGGACCGCGGCAGCGGGGTCGGTCACAGCGATATGTACCACATTTTCGCGGCCTAGCGCCAAGGACAATATGGTGCGCGGAAGAGGAAGTGCCAAGCCCTCTTCGCCAGATCCTTCGCGATCGCGCCCGACCCGCCACGCCTGGGCGAGCTTGCGCGCGCCGTCGGCGCCGGCATCGGATGCATGGAGCAACAGCCGGACCTGGCCCGATCGTGCCGCCTTCTCCACCCGTTCCGTGCCGTTGACGATCTTGCCCGCTTTCGATTCGAGACCGAGCCGGTCGAGGAACGCGCGCCGCAACTGGTCGGCGATCAACGCGCCCAGATCGGCAGGGATCGTCAGCTCGTTGGATTTGAACGCCCGCGCCAGCGCGCCGCGCAACTTGCCCTTGGCATTGGCCGCGTCGAGCTCGCGTTGCGTCACCCCGATCCACGCCCCGCGCCCCGGCGCCTTGGCGCGGATATCGGGCAGCACCTGACCGTCGGGCCCGAGCGCCAGCCGGATCAACTCGCCGCGAGGCTCGCGGTCGCCGGACAGGATGCAGCGGCGAATGGGGTCGATTTTCTCGGCCTTCATGCCGCGAGCCTCCACTCGTCATGCCGGGCTTGTCCCGGCATCCACCGTGCCGCAGATTCACGGCCATGCGAGAGCGCAATCCCTGCGTTTACATCATGGCCAGTGGCTTCAACGGCACGCTGTACATCGGCGTGACGTCGAACCTGATCGGCCGCGTGATGCAACACCGTAATGGGACCTTCGAGGGTTTCACCAAGCGATACAGTGTCAAATGCCTCGTCTGGTTCGATACGACTGACCGAATGGAAGGCGCTATCGCTACCGAGAAGCGGATCAAGAAGTGGCGTCGCGACTTCAAAAAGAACCTTATCGAGCGCGACAACCCCAAATGGGATGATCTTGCGATCAACCTCGGCCTCCCGCCGCTGGAATAGCGGCGCGGTGGATGCCGGGACGAGCCCGGCATGACGGATGTGGTTGTCGCGCCGCTTTCCTCCAGCGTCATGCCGGCCTTATGCCGGCATCCACCGGGCAGCAAGCCGAGATGCGGCGGGCTTGAGCGACGTGGGTGCCGGGATCGACCCGACACCAACACCATAACGATCGGCTAGCCGAGCAATATCATTGCGAGGGGACCGCATGCGCGTCTCCCTCGTGTTTTGGGGCATCGCGATCGGCGATCAGGATGCCGCCGGCGCCATAATTCTCGGTCGATACTTCCTCGATCACGATCTGCACGGCAGCCGGGTTCTTTCCCAGCCGCTCGACGAGCGACTGGGTGACGTCCGCCACGATGCCGGACTTCTGGTCCTTCGTGGCGGTGCCCGAGATGCGGATCGAGACGAAAGGCATCAGGCTTCTTCACCCTCCGCCGCTTCGCCTTCCGTCGCGGGTTCGTCCTCGAACCAATGCGCGCGGGCGGCCATGATGATCTCGTTGCCCTGCTCCTCGGTCAGGCCATATTCGGCGAGCACGCCGCCCTTGTGCTCGGGACGCTTGGGCGCGTCCTCGGCGCGGCGGCGCGGTTCCTGGCGCTTCTTCTCGACCAGTTCGTCGGTGGCGAGATCGGCGAGATCGTCGAGCGTCTTGATCCCTGCCTTGCCGAGCGTGACCAGCATCGCTTCGGTCATGTACGGCATGCCGGCGAGCGCATCCTCGACACCGAGCGCCTTGCGCTCCTCGCGATTGGCCTGCTCGCGGCGATCGAGCGCTTCCTGCGCGCGGCTCTGCAGCTCCTGGCCGAGATCGTCGTCGAAGCCTTCGATCGAGGCGAGCTCGGCAAGGTCGACATAAGCCACTTCCTCGAGCGCGCCGAAGCCTTCGGCGACCAGCAGCTGGGCCAAAGTCTCGTCGACGTCGAGCTCGTTCTGGAACATTTCCGACCGCTCGACGAATTCGCGCTGGCGCTTCTCGCTGGCATCGGCCTCGGTCAGGATGTCGATCGCCTTGGCGGTCAGCTGGCTGGCCAGGCGGACATTCTGGCCGCGGCGGCCAATCGCCAGGCTGAGCTGGTCATCGGGCACCACGACCTCGATCCGGTCCTCTTCCTCGTCGATCACGACGCGGCTGACCGAGGCCGGCTGCAGCGCGTTGACGACGAAGGTCGCGGTGTCCTCGGACCAGGGGATGATGTCGATCTTCTCGCCCTGCATTTCCTGGACCACCGCCTGGACGCGGCTGCCCTTCATGCCGACGCAGGCGCCGACCGGATCGATGCTCGAATCGTGCGAGATGACGCCGATCTTGGCGCGCGAGCCGGGATCGCGGGCAGCAGCCTTGATCTCGATGATGCCGTCGTAGATTTCGGGCACTTCCTGCGCGAACAGCTTCTTCATGAAGTCAGGATGCGCGCGGCTGAGGAAGATCTGCGGGCCCCGGTTCTCGCGGCGGACGTTGAGGATCAGCGAGCGGATGCGGTCGTTGACGCGGACCACTTCGCGCGGGATCTGCTGGTCGCGGCGGATGACGCCCTCGGCGCGGCCCAGGTCGACGACGACATGGCCGAACTCGACGCGCTTGACCACGCCGGTGATGATCTCGCCCATCCGGTCCTTGAACTCTTCGAACTGGCGCTCGCGCTCGGCGTCGCGGACCTTCTGGAAGATGACCTGCTTGGCGGCTTGCGCTGCGATGCGGCCGAATTCGATCGGGGGCAGCGGATCGACGATGAAGTCGCCGACCTTGGCGTCCTTCTGCAGCTTCTGCGCGCCCTTCAGGTCGACCTGCTTGAAATAATCGTCGACCGCCTCGACCACTTCGACGACGCGCCACAGGCGCAGGTCGCCGGTATTGGGGTCGAGCTTGGCGCGGATGTCGTTCTCGGCGCCATAACGGGCGCGCGCGGCACGCTGGATGGCGTCCTCCATCGCCTCGATCACGATGCCGCGATCGATCATCTTTTCGCTGGCGACCGAATTCGCGATCGCGATCAGCTCGGCCCGGTTGGCGGTAACGGCGGTGGCCATCAGTTACTTTCCTCTGTCTCGAATTCTTCTGCGCCGTCGCTTGAAAGCGGCGCGGTTGCGGCAATCAGTTTGTCGGTGATCAGCAATTTGGCGTCGGCGACCTGGTCGAAGCCGATCGTCATTGGCTGATGCTTCTTTACATCGATCGTGATGCGGTCGCCGTCCACCCCGGCGAGATCGCCGGTGAGCTGCTTGCGGCCATCGACCGGCGCGGTCAGGTGGATGCGCGCCTCTTGCCCGATCCAGTTCGCGAAATCCTTGAGGCGCGTCAGCGGCCGGTCGATTCCCGGCGAACTGACTTCCAGCCGATATGCCTCCTCGATCGGATCCACCTCGTCGAATTTGTCGGAGATGCGGCGCGACAGCTCGGCGCAATCGTCGATCGTCAGCTGACCCGTCTCGGGCCGCTCGGCCATCACCTGCAAGGTCAGGTCGTCCTTGCCTCCGAACATCTTCACGCGCACCAGGTCGAAACCCAAGGCTTGGGCCTCGGGCTCGATCAGTTGCGTCAGTCGGGCGATGTCCGCCATGAAGTGTCCGTGAAACAAGCAGGTTCGGCGCCGGGGAGCGGGAGCCCTCCGACCTCTTCACCTGGCGATGTAGAGATTGGCTGATGATATAGGCCGGTCCACGCGCCGTGGCAAGCGGGCAACCCGATGGACCGCGCGGGAGTTGTGTCAGCGTGCTTTTTTCTGTCAGGGAGCTGCGATCATGATCCGTCGCGCATTGCTGTTGACCGGCCTGGTCGTCACAGCCTGTTCGGACCCGTCTAACGGACCGGCCAACGCCCAATCCGCGACGAAGACCAGCGTGCCGCGCAATTCGCCGCTTGAGCCCGATATCAGGAACGTGCCCGCGACGACCGGCCGCGCCAACATGCCGATCGCGCCGGCGCCGTTCACCGTGACCGATATCGGCAGGTTCGATGCTCCGTTCGCCATGGCCTTCCTGCCCAACGACCAGGGGCTGCTCGTCACCGAGAAAGCGGGCGTGCTCAAGCTGCGCCAGCCCGACGGCAAGGTCGTCGAGATCGCCGGCGTGCCTGCAGTTGCCAAAGGCGGACAGGGCGGGCTGCTCGATGTCGCCATCGCGCCGACCTATGTCGACAGCCATATCGTCTATCTAAGCTATGCCGAGCCGGGCTCGGACGGCAGCCAGCTCGCGCTGGCCAAGGCGAAGCTCGACCTCAAGGGGCGCAAGCTCGACGACCTGTCGGTGATCTGGCGCTCCGGCTCGGCCGGGCCCGGCGGACAATTCGGCTCGATCATCACCTTCTCGCCCGACGGCCAATATCTGTTCCTGACCTCGGGCGAGCGCCAGCGCTTCACCCCGGCGCAGGATCCCAAACAGGCGCTCGGCAAGATCCTGCGGCTGACGCTCGACGGCAAGGCCGCGGTGGGCAATCCGATGTACGACGCCTCCAGGAAAGACGGGGGCGGAGTCGAGGCGATGACCTGGACCAGCGGCCATCGCAATCCATACGGTCTGGTCTTCGCGCCGGACGGCCGATTGTGGGAAGAGGAGATGGGCCCGCGCGGCGGCGACGAGCTCAACCTGATCCTGCCGGGCAAGAATTACGGTTGGCCGATCGTCTCCAACGGCGACAATTATTCGGGCCAGCCGATCCCCGATCATCCCAGCCGGCCCGATCTCGAAGCACCCAAATTGTGGTGGAACCCATCGATCTCGCCCGGCGGGATGATCTATTATTCGGGCAACACGTTCCCGGCATATAAAGGATCGCTGTTCATCGCGGCGATGTCGACGCCCGGGCTGATCCGCGTGACCGTGTCGGGCGATACCGCGACGCCTGCCGATTTCTGGGATTTCGGCACGCGCATCCGCGACGTCGCGCAGGCGCCCGATGGGTCGATCTGGCTGCTCGAGGATGGCGAGAAGGGCTCGGGTGGTCGCCTGATGCGGTTGACGCCGAAGAGCTGACTGGTCGGCCTTGAGGTCGGATACTGCGGTCGCCAGGGTTAGTGCTCCTGCGCAAGCAGGAGCCCAGGGCCGCAAGCGTAACCCTTTGTAACTCTGGGCTCCTGCTTTCGCAGGAGCACTGTTCGGATCGAAGCGCGGCGTTCAGCTTCGCACGATCAGATAGTTCATCCGCGCCGCCGCGATCGGCTTGGCGGGATCATCCTGCCACGCCGTCGCCTCGACATTGGCGACGCGCGTGCCCAGCCGGGTGACGATGCCGCGCGAGCGAGTTGGCTTGTCGCGGCCGCCGCGCATGAAGTCGACCGTCACGTTGACCGGCTTCACCTCGCCCCCACCCTCGCCCGCCAAGGCATCGTACAAGGCGACGATTGCCGCCATCTCCATCAGACCGCTGATCGCGCCGCCGTGCAGGAATCCCGGTCGTCCCAGCACATGGTTGCCGAACGGCATCACCAGCACCGGGGCGCCGTCGCCGTCGCGTTCGGCGGTCAGCCCCAGGAGCTGGGCATAAGGGGGAAGCCGGTCGGTCATCGCGGATAGCCGTCGGGCGCCATGAACGTGCCCGCGACATGCGCGAGCGGATCGCTCGGATCGCCGTCATGCGCCTGGCCGCGGACGAACGCGATCGATCGCGTCAGTCGGTAACATTCGCCGCGCCCGACCACCGTCTTGCCCGGTGTCGCGGGGCGCAGATAATCGACCCGCAGGTCGAGCGTTGCATGCGCGACGAAGGCATTGGCGCGCAGCCACACGCTGAGGCTGGTCGCCATGTCCATCATCGACAGGATCGGGCCCGAGGCGATCACGCCGGTGTCGACATTGCCGATCAGCCGCTCGTCATAAGGCAATTCCAGTTCGGCCCAATCGGGGCCGTGCGCGCGATAGCCGATGCCGATCGCGCCGCCATGGCCCAGCCGGCTGTTGAGGAACCGCGCGGGGTCGAACTGAAAGCCCTGGCTCATTGCCTATTGCCCCTACACGCGCCGCTGCTCGGCGCAACCGGGTACGCGCGCTCTTGCCTTGCCACGGCGAACAGCTAGCCTTGCTGACAATGATGTAAGGAGAGGCGGATGCATCCCAGCGTCCATGCGCGGACCGACGCCGACAAACCGGCGCTGATCGTCGCCGAAACCGGCGAGACGTGGAGCTATGCCGAACTCGATCGACGGTCGAACCGCGTCGCCCAGCTGTTCCGCGCACGTGGTCTCGCGATCGGCGACACGGTGGCGATCTTCATGGACAATGTCCCCGATTATTTCGCGCTGACCTGGGGGGCGCAACGTGCCGGGCTGTTCTACGTCTGCATCTCGTCCAAGCTGACCGCGCCCGAGGCCGAGTACATCATTCGCGATTCGGGCGCGAAATTGGTGATCGCCTCCGCCGCGCTCTCGAGCATCGCCGAACCGCTCGCCGCGCTGATCCCCAATTTGGACCGACTGATGCTGGGCGGCACGGTAACCGGCTGGGACAGCCTCGAGGATGCATTGGCGGCACAACCGGATACGCCGATCGCCGACCAGCGCGCCGGGATCGACATGCTCTATTCGTCGGGCACGACCGGCCGGCCCAAGGGCGTGCGCGTCGCCTTGCCCGAGGATCCCGACATCGCCGCGGTCAACGTCCTGGCGATGCTGGCGCGGGGACTTTACGGCTTCGGTCCCGACACGATCTATCTCAGCCCGGCGCCGATGTATCATGCCGCGCCGCTGCGCTGGTGCATGACCGTCCACCGGCTCGGCGGTACCGTGATCATGATGCAGCATTTCGATCCGGTCACAGCCCTCGCGCTGATTGAGCGCTATCGGGTCAATGCCAGCCAATGGGTGCCGACCCATTTCATCCGCATGCTCAAACTGCCCGAGGCCGACCGTCTGGCGCACGACGTATCGAGCATGAAGGCCGCGATCCACGCCGCGGCACCCTGCCCGGTCCCGGTCAAGGAAAAGATGATCGCCTGGTGGGGGCCGGTGATCTACGAATATTATGCCGGCTCGGAAGGCAACGGCTTCACCTCGATCACGTCCGAGCAATGGCTCGCGCACAAGGGCTCGGTCGGCAAGCCGGCTTACGGCATCGCGCATATCTGCGGCGAGGATGGCGAGGAATTGCCGGCGGGAAGTGAAGGCCTGATCTATTTCGAGGGCGGCGGTCAGTTCGCCTACCACAACGATCCCGCCAAGACCGCCGAAGCGTCGAATGCCAAAGGCTGGACGACGCTCGGCGATATCGGGCGGCTCGATGAGGAAGGATTCCTCTATCTGACCGACCGCAAGAGCTTCATGATCATCTCGGGCGGGGTGAACATCTATCCCCAGGAGATCGAGAATCGCATCATCACCCATCCCAAGGTCGCCGACGTCGCGGTGATCGGCGGCCCCGATCCCGATATGGGCGAGCGCGTGATCGCGGTGGTCCAGCCTGCCGACATGGCCGATGCCGGCCCCGCGCTGGCCGAAGAGCTGACTGCCTGGTGCCGCGCCGAATTGTCGGGGGTGAAGACCCCTCGCCAGATCGACTTCACCGCCGAACTGCCGCGCCACGCCACCGGCAAGCTCTACAAGCGCTTGCTCCGCGACCGTTATTGGGGCGAGAGCGGGTCAAGGATCGTCTAAAT
>Ga0157371_10000771_pt1 | contig 36847 bp, 32 predicted proteins | sample C45metaG_FD_113462 | JGI IMG/M metagenome (GOLD analysis project Ga0157371, IMG submission 113462) | Corn rhizosphere microbial communities from Kellogg Biological Station, Michigan, USA - C4-5 metaG | ecosystem: Host-associated > Plants > Roots > Rhizosphere > Soil | place: USA: Michigan... | reverse complement strand
TCATCTGGGGGGCAGGCGCGTAGCGCCGTGCGGCGAAGCCGCACACATCGAGAGGAGGTCGTCGCGAAGCAGACCGGAGGCGATGCCCCCAGATGAATGCCGGAGCGAAGGAACACCGAGCCCTAGCGAGGGGCCGGACGCCGGGGCAAAGACCTTTGCTTCCTTTGGGGCGTTTGCCAAAGGGAGTCGCCGTCAGGGCGAAACCCTAAGCCGCCGTTACCGCAGCAACGGATATACACCCGATCAACCCAAAACATGGTCGGCCCAAAGGCCGCCACTAAACAGAAGGCTTGAGAGCCTGCCGCACAGCATCATCAACACTCAACCCACTAAGAAACACCTGCTCCAACTCCTGCGTCGGCAACATCGAAAGCACCGCCTTCGCCTCATGCTTAAGCCGCGCCAGAATCAACAACATATCCAACGCCCGCACCTGCAAAAAGAACACCTCCAGCGCCTCGATACTGGTGCCATCCAGATCCGGCGACTCCTCAAGACTGAGAATAATCGTATGCACCGGCGGCTCCGCATGCCGCGCCAGACGCAACGCACCACCCAAAATACGCTCCACGTTAGCGAAAAACAGCGCCTCGCTGGGCCGCACAATCAGCACGCCTGGGATGACATGCGCATCCGGATGACGCTGCACATCAACATAATCATGACTGCTGCCCATCTGCCCCAACACCTGAATATCCGCCGACGACATCTGCTTGAGCATCAGCACCACACTGATCGCCACCGCCACGAGCAAACCATCCAGCACGCCCAACACCAACACCGCCGCCACCGCACAAATCACCAGCAGACGATCACGACGCCAGATGAAATAGCGGCCCAATGGCTGAAGACTCAACCCCCGCGCCAAGGCATAAATAACGATGGCGGCCAACACCGGCTCAGGCGTCAACGCGATGTAGGGCAATACCGTCAGAACGATCAACAACACCACCGCCGCCGCGACCACACCGGACAGCCGTGAACCGGCACCCGCCGCCTCATTCGCCGACGTCGCAGAATAACCGGCGCCCGCCGGCATGCCATGGAACAGGCCAGACAGCAGATTTGCCGCCCCCAGGGCCAGCAGGTCACGGTTCGACGAAACCCGGTCGTTATGCTTGAGCGCAAAAGAGGTAATCGATCCGTAGGATTCGGCGTACAGAATCATCACCATGGCAAACGCCAACTCCCCCAGGCGCAACCAATCGGCAAATGGCAACACCGGCAGCCTTGGCACTTCAAGGCTCAGGTCTATCACCCCGATCAGATCCACCCCATAAGCCGGCAAGTTCAGCCACTGACCGGCGGCGATGCCGAGCGCCACCACCAGCAAACCGCCGGGGACATGCCGCAACCGCGCGCACAGCCCTAACACCAGCAATGCGACCGCCGCAACCAGCAAACCAACGCGATTCCATTGCGACCACTGCTCCAGCAATTGCGGGACAAAATGGATCAGGTTGCCGTTGCTCAGGTGCACGTCAACGATGCTCGCGAACTGTTTGATGATGATGGTCAGCGCCAGCCCCAAGGCAAAACCACGCAGTACTGGTTTGGCGATAAACGAGGTAACGCTGCCGAGCTTGAACAGCCCGGCCAGCACAAAGAATCCGCCGGTGACCAATACAAGACCGATCGCCAGCGTCATGCGCAAACCTGAATCGCCATTAGCCAATGTGGCAGTGGCCGCAGCCAGAACCGCCGCCGAAGACGAGGTCGCCGAAACAATCGCAAAGCGACTGGTGCCCAACAACGCGTAGCACAGCAAACCGGCGAACAATGCGATGACCCCGGCCTGGGGCGGCACCGCGGCGATGCTCGAATAGGCCACCGCCTCCGGCAATAGCAAACCGGCAATCGACAGCCCGGCCAACAGGTCTCGCCAACGGTTGGGGGAATCGGCAAGGGGTTGCACCGATACGCCTTGAACACGAGCCATGGAGCGTCTCCAGAGAAAGATCAACAAGCCGTCTACGACGCGCCAATGATGGCTCTTAGGTTAACCGTTAATCCGGTTGGGAGTGTGCCCTGGGTCATGGCATAGGCCATAAAAAACGCGACCCCTTTTGCAAGGAGCCGCGTTTTTTTTGTTGATCGTTGATTATTCCCGCGCTCTGCGTGAGAACGATCTTGCGTCAGGCGGTCAACGAATAGATCAACGCTGAAATCGCCACCAGGCCCACCGCCGTCACAAACACGTTGGACGCCTGGCCACGATAACGCGCCATTGCCGGCACCTTGCGGATTGCGTACATCGGCATCAGGAACAGAATCGCCGCGATGACCGGGCCGCCGAGGGTTTCGATCATGCCCAGGATGCTCGGGTTCAGCGTGGCCACCACCCAGCACACCACCAGCATGAAGGCGGCGGTCAGACGGTCGAGCGTCTTCGGCGCTGGACGCTTGCCACTCTTCACGATCAGGCCTTTAAGACCTTCGCTGGCGCCGATGTAGTGACCCAGGAATGATTTGGAAATGGCCACAAAAGCAATCAACGGCGCTGCGAAAGCAATGGTCGGGTTGCTGAAATGGTTGGCCAGGTACGACAGGATCGACAGGTTCTGTGCCTTGGCTTCGGCCAGTTGCGCCGGAGACAGAGTCAGTACGCAACTGAAGACGAAAAACAGCACCATCACCACCATCAAGGCGTGGGCGCGAGACAGAATCTGCGAGCTGCGCTCCTCGGCGTGTTCACCGTAGCGGCGCTTCTGATCCACCGAGAACGCCGAGATGATCGGCGAGTGGTTGAACGAGAACACCATCACCGGAATCGCCAGCCACAACGTGTGCAACAGCGCCGACGGTTCGGGCAGGGTCGACGCGGTGGCCAGGATGCCACCGTTCCAGTGAGGAATCAGGAACACCGCGAGGAAAAGCAACGCCACAATGAACGGGTACACCATCAGGCTCATGGCCTTTACGATCGCCTGCTCGCCACAACGCACAACAGCCAGCAGACCGAGGATCAACATCAGCGACAGCACGGCGCGTGGCGGCGGCGTGATGTGCAGTTGATGCTCAAGGAAACTGCCGACGGTATTGGTCAGTGCCACGCTGTAAATCAGCAGGATCGGGAAGATCGCAAAGAAGTACAGCAAGGTGATCAGCGCACCGGCCTTGAGACCGAAGTGTTCTTCCACCACTTCAGTGATGTCGGCGCCTTCGCGACCGGACAACACGAAGCGTGTCAGGCCACGGTGCGCATAAAAGGTCATGGGAAACGCCAACAGCGCCAGAATCAGCAGCGGCCAGAAGCCGCCCAGACCTGCGTTGATCGGCAAAAACAGGGTACCCGCGCCGATGGCCGTGCCAAACAGGCCCAGCATCCAGGTGGTGTCATGGCGATTCCAGCTTGTGAGGGTCGCTGGTGTCGCCGCTACATAGCGTTCGTCGACGCTATTGGCCTGATCATTCATCCGGTGGGATCTCCGCATTCCGGTCATTTGCTACCCGGTCAGGACGAGTCGGAAAAAACCGACGGGCAGCGCCCTGGCCGAAACAGGGGCGCGATTGTCCGGGATTAATCAACAGAAGCAAAGACTTAGCTGAGGAGTGGTGGTACGGATCAGATTCGTGAAGCACGCCATTGAATAGATGTGTAAAAAATCTATCCAACAAAAGATCGGCCTCATGTAACTTTCAAGGCTGACTGCCGACCGGCAGCCGCACATCACGGAGCGCCCCCATGCCACTCGTTCGCGTCGATATCAAACAACATCAGGACCCCACCTTCGCCAAGCGTGTCGGGCAGTTGATTTACGCCGCCATGCACAGCGCCATTGGTGTACCGGAAAACGATAATTTCCAGATTCTTGCCGAGCACGACGAACAGCATTTCATCTTCGATCCCGGCTATTTAGGCATCAAGCGCACCGACGCACTGGTGGTGATTCAGATCACCCTGAGCGAAGGCCGTACCGTCGAACAGAAAAAACTGCTCTACAAAACCATCGCCGAAAGCCTTAATACGAAATTGGCGATACGCCTTGAAGATGTCTTCATCAATCTGGTGGAGGTCAAAAAAGAAAACTGGTCTTTTGGCAACGGAATCGCTCAATACGCCATTTGAGTGGTCGTATGATTGACCTTTACCGACCCAGGGAGCAATTCCATGAAACAGGCCGCGTATATCGCGTTCGCTCTGCTCGGCCTGATCTGGGGCACCAACTTCATTTTCATGAAGTGGGCAGCCGAATGGATTACTCCCACGCAAATCGTGTTCCTGCGCGTGCTGTTCGGGTTCTTGCCAATCCTGGCCTTTGCCCTTGCACGTCGCAGCTTGAGCTGGTCGCACCTGCGCTATAGCCATCACTTCCTGGTGATGAGTTTAATGGCGACATCGATCTACTACTACGCCTTCGCCAAAGGCACCTCGTTATTGCTGTCCAGCGTGGCCGGGATGCTCAGCGGCGCGATCCCTCTGTTTTCGTTCATCACGGCGTGGCTTTTCCTGCGTGCCGAGCCCCTGAACGCCCGCACTGCTTTCGGCATTTTGCTTGGTTTTATCGGCGTGATACTGATTGCACGTCCCTGGAACAGCCTGGCGGCCGGCGTCGATGCCAGCGGCGTGCTGTACATGATCGCCGGCTCGCTGAGCGTCGGCTGCTCGTTCGTCTATGCCCGTCGATTCATCACACCGCTGGGGCTTTCACCGCTGGCGCTGTCGACGTATCAGATCGGTTTCGCCCTGGTGCTCATCACGCTTGTCACCGACATGCACGGCATCGCGCACATTTCACTCGACCCCGTGGCGCTGGCCGGCGTAATCCTGGGCCTTGGGCTGGCCGGAACCGGCGTGGCCTACATCCTTTATTACTACATAGTGCAACGCTTGGGCGCCCTCGCCGCTTCGGGTGTCACGTACACTCCGCCGGTGGTTGCCTTGCTGATCGGCACGTTGCTGGTGGGCGAACCGATCGAACTCCTCGATTTGCTGGCAATGCTGCTGATCCTGGGTGGCGTTTACGTCCTGCAATCGAGCGCGAAGAAACCAATCGCAGCCCCGACTATTGCGGCGAAGCGCGCTATTGATCGATTGTCGGCGCGCTGACCCTGCTCCAGCACCACCCGCGCAGACGCGTCGCCCGATGAAATTCTCGACGCTGCCCGGACATTTTTGACATCGCAAGGATCAACGGTGCCATCAATCACGTGTGCAATCCCCGGCCGTTGCTAAACTCCTCTGGAATCAGCAATCTGAAGCAACATTCTAGAACCGACATTCCGATGCCTACAGGAGCCCAGCATGCCTGCAACCGTTCTGGTACTGGTTGAAACCATCAACGATTATCTGCCGATTCTCGAACATCAGGGTTTTCACCTGATCCTCGCCCCGACACCTGCCGAACGTGCAGAAGCTATCACTCGGCATAGCGGTCAGATCGATGCCGTGCTGACCCGCGGCCCCTTGGGCCTGTATGCCGATGAAATCGCCGCGCTGCCCAACCTCAAGATCATCTGCGTGATCGGTGCCGGTTACGAACACGTCGACCTGCAAGCCGCCGCCGACCGGGACATCACCGTGACCAATGGCGCCGGCGTCAATGCCTCCTCGGTTGCCGACCATGCCATGGCGATGTTGCTCTCGCTGGTGCGCGACATTCCCCGTTGCGACGCCGCCGTGCGCCGTGGCGAGTGGCCGAAGATCATGCGCCCGTCCCTGGCCGGAAAGCGCCTGGGGATTCTCGGCCTGGGCGCCGTGGGCATGGCCATCGCCAAGCGTGCCAGCGCCGGCTTCGACATGACCGTCAGTTACCACAATCGCCAGCATCGCAGTGACGTTCCCTATGCCTTCTGCTCGACGCCGACCGAACTGGCGCGCGCCTCGGACTTTCTGATCGTCGCCACGCCCGGCGGGCTGGGCACCAAACACCTGATCAACAAGCAGGTACTCGACGCCCTGGGCCCGAAAGGCTTTGTCGTGAACATTGCCCGGGCCTCCGTAATCGCCACCGCCGACCTGATCAGCGCACTGGAACAACGACGCATCGCCGGTGCCGCACTGGATGTGTTCGATGCCGAGCCGCAAGTGCCCGATGCCTTGAAAACGCTGGCTAATGTAATCCTGACGCCCCACGTCGCGGGATTGTCCCCGGAGGCGACTCAAGGGACTGTTGAACTGGTGGGGAAAAACCTGGTGGCGTTCTTCTCCGGTCACCCGGTGCTGACGCCCATTACCTTGCCGTCAGCATTGAGCAGCTTGGAGCTTTGAAGCCATTCAAACGGGTGTATCAAATACAATGATTGCCCGGCAACACGCTCACCTATAAGGCCCGATGATGGTTGTGGGGGCCGGGTGCGCGCATTAGATTAGCCAATAATCGCAGGCCTCCAGAATAAGCAGAAGGGATAAGCATGGCGCTTACTGACCAGTCCACCCGTATCCGCTCCGGCGAAGAACTCGATGCCAGCCTGATCGATCCGTACCTCAAGGCCCACATTCCGGGTCTGAGCGGTTTACCCCGGATCAGCCAGTTCCCCGGCGGCGCGTCGAACCTGACCTACTTGCTGGAATACCCGGAACAGGAGTTCGTCCTGCGCCGCCCGCCGTTTGGCCACAAAGCCAAATCCGCCCATGACATGGGCCGTGAATTCCGCATCCTCAATCAACTGCGCGACGGCTTTCCGTATTGCCCGAAAGCCTATGTGCATTGCACCGACGAATCGGTGATCGGCGCCGAATTCTATGTGATGGAACGGGTCAAGGGGATCATCCTGCGCTCCGAACTGCCCCCGGAACTGGGCCTGGATTCGGCGAAAACCGAAGCCTTGTGCAAGAGCTTCATCGACAAGTTCGTTGAACTGCACCGCGTCGATTACAACGCCTATGGCCTGGGCGACCTCGGCAGGCCCGAAGGCTACGTCGCACGGCAAATCAAGGGCTGGAGCGATCGCTACGAAAAAGCCCTGACCCCGGACGCGCCAAAGTGGGAAGCGGTCAAGGCGTGGCTGAACGACAAAATGCCGGCCGATCATCCGACCTCAAGCATCGTCCATAACGACTATCGCTTCGACAACGTGATCCTCGACCCGAACAACCCGATGCAGATCATCGGTGTGCTCGATTGGGAACTGACCACCCTCGGCGACCCGCTGATGGACCTGGGCAACACCCTCGCCTACTGGATCGAAGCCGCCGACCCGGCGCCGGTGCAACTGATGCGACGCCAGCCCAGCCATGCCCCGGGCATGCTGACCCGACGCGAGTTCGTTGACTACTACGCCGAGCGCTCAGGCATCCAGATCGACAACTTCGATTTCTACTACACCTATGGCCTGTTCCGCCTCGCCGGCATCGTGCAACAGATCTACTACCGCTTCTTTCATGGTCAGACCCAGGACAAACGCTTCGCGCAGTTCATTCACATGAACAAACTGCTGGAGCAAATGAGCCTGCAAGTCATCCAGAAATCCAGCCTTTGATTACGCGCCTGGCCCAATAACAAGACTTTTCATAAGAGAATCCCATGTCCAAGACTCAGTTGTTCGACCTCGACGGCAAGATCGCTTTCGTCTCCGGCGCCAGCCGTGGCATCGGTGAAGCCATCGCCAAACTCCTGGCCCAGCAAGGCGCCCACGTCATCGTCTCGAGCCGCAAACTCGACGGTTGCCAACACGTGGCCGACGCCATCATCGCCGCTGGCGGCAAAGCCACCGCAGTGGCTTGCCACATTGGTGAAATGGAACAGATCAGCCAGGTCTTTGCCGGCATCCGCGAACAGTTCGGACGCCTGGACATCCTGGTCAACAACGCGGCAACCAATCCGCAGTTCTGCAACGTACTGGACACCGACCTCAGCGCCTTCCAGAAAACCGTCGACGTGAACATTCGCGGTTACTTCTTCATGTCGGTCGAAGCCGGCAAACTGATGCGCGAACAGGGCGGCGGCAGCATCATCAACGTCGCGTCGATCAACGGCATCTCGCCGGGCATCTTCCAGGGCATCTACTCGGTGACCAAAGCGGCAGTGATCAACATGACCAAAGTGTTCGCCAAGGAATGCGCGCAATTCGGCATTCGCTGCAACGCCCTGCTGCCTGGGCTGACTGACACCAAGTTCGCTTCGGCCTTGGTGAAGAACGAGGCCATTTTGAACACCGCACTGCAGCAGATCCCGCTCAAGCGTGTGGCAGATCCGAGCGAGATGGCCGGCGCCGTGTTGTATCTGGCAAGCGATGCGTCCAGCTACACCACCGGGGTTTCGCTGAATGTGGATGGCGGGTTCTTGTCCTGATCCATTTCACTGGTTGAACAAAAGGCAGCCTTGGCTGCCTTTTCTATTTCCCGCGGACGCACACCACGGCCTGTAGGAGGATAACAACCGTATTTTTATTCTATTGTTTGCATATTGAGAATTTATATTCCATAAATAGCCTTCCCGAAAATAAGATCCAGAAGGCCCCAGCTATGCGCGAACTCGGTATCGGACTCATCGGCACAGGCTTCATGGGCCGCGCCCACGCCTTGGCGTTTCGTAACGTCAGCGCCGTCTTCGAACTCCCCCTCAACCTCAAGCTTGCCGCCCTCGCCGACGCCGATCCGCAGCGCGCCCGGAACTGTGCGCAGGCCTGGGGCTTCGAGACCGCTCACTCCGACTGGCAACAGTTGATCGATGACCCGAAGGTCAATCTCGTCGCCATCACCACGCCCAATGATCTGCACTACCCGATGGCGATGGCCGCGCTCGCCGCCGGCAAAGCGGTGTACTGCGAAAAGCCGTTGGCGGTGAACCTGGAGCAAGCCACCGCCATGCACCTGGCGGCCAAAGCAGCAGGTGTGGTGACGCGGGTGGGTTACAACTATCAGCACAACCCGATCATCGAGCTGGCGCGATCGTTGATCGACAGCGGCAAGCTGGGGCAGATCATCAGTTTTGAGGGAGAGTTCAGCGAGGATTTCATGGCTGACCCCGATTCGCCCTGGTCGTGGCGATGCGATGCCGGACATGCGGGCGGCGCGCTGGCGGACCTGGGTAGCCATTTGCTGGCGATGGCGCGGTATCTGGTGGGTGACGTCGAGGCAGTTTGCGCGAGCACTCAAACCGTGCACCGGCAGCGTCCTGCTGCGTCCGGCAGTCAGGAACAACGGCCCATTGCAGTCGACGATCACGTCCATGCGTTGCTGCGATTCGCCAATGGCGCCCAAGGGACGTTCAGCAGCAGTTGGCTTAAGCAAGGCTACAAGAACCACCTGAGTTTCGAGATCAGCGGGACCGCAGGCACGCTGGCGTTCGATCAGGAGCGCTTGAACGAATTACGCCTGTATCGCACCGGCCAGGACGGTTTCCAGCGTTTGCTGGCGGGGCCTGACCTGCCAGGTTACGCAGCATTCAGCCCGGCGGCGGGTCACCAATTGGGTTACAACGAATTGAAGACCCTGGAAGTGCATGACCTGGTGTTGGCCCTCGCCGGCCTTTCCCAAGGGGGCACTGACTTTGAGCAAGCCTGGGAAGTCGAACGCCTGGCGACAGCGATTCGCTTGGCTGCGAACGAGTCACGGTGGGTCGCAATAGAAGAAGTCTGAGGCACGCCACGGGCGATCCGTCGCCCATGGCTTGAAAGAGGCTTTCGCCTGGTCTTACTGGGTAACGCAACGGGTCAGTGTGGTCGTGCGGGTGACTTGCGCATCAACCCGTGCATCGCCTTGTACATCGGTTTTATTCGTGGTTTCACAGGTACGTTGTGGAATCGGCGGCGGTGCGGCTGGCGGTGGAGGTGGTGGACTGGCGCAACCGCCGAGAATCGCTACGCAGAAGGCGAGCGACAAAGGCGAAAAAACACATTTCCCAAAACTGTTCATAGGCAAACTCGCGGTCAGTAATCGACACTTTCCGCGACCCGACGACAACACCGCGAACCCGCGGACCGGTCACAGAAAATTATACCCTCGCATTTCTTATAGCCCAGTCACCCGTCAATGCCAGCAAATAAGCCACTTTGGCCCCATTCAAAGCATAAAAACGACAGCCTCCACTACCCCTTGTCCGAGCGATGCAAGCTGTTACTTTCAAGTTCATAGCGCAATTCTTCAACCAACGCCTGAATCGCCTGAGGTGTTCCGAGGTTTGTGACCTTCAATCCGCTGACCACGAGGTCGACCTGCCCCGAGACGGGATGATAAAGCTTCACCGTCACCGAGTTATCGCCCGAAACACTGCACTCACAGGCCCGGGGAGAAAACTGCTGCTCCAGTTGCGCGCGCAGTTGCGCTATATGAATCATCACAACTCACCCTTGGGCTGGCTGGCTATCCCGTCGACTGCAACGGTGTGGAATTGGGGAAGCATGCGACTGTTCCTTAATCTGTTTCATAGAGGACGCGGCACAGGTCAAGAAAGCCCATGTCGCACCCTCACAGATTAAAAACACTGATCACTAGCAAAAACATTCATTTGCACTGGCTTGACTAGTGCATTTGCACCCTATCGCTGTGGCTTGGGTCGCCGTTCGCTGGCGAACAATCCCCGTTCCCGCGCCCACACAATTGCTTCACTGCGACTGTGCACGTCGAGTTTGGAATACACCGTCGACACATGATTACGCACAGTATTGGGTGCCAGTTTCAGGCGCGCGGCGATTTCCTTGTCGGCCAGTCCCTCGCAGATCAGCTCGAGGACATCGCGCTCCCGGGCGGTCAGGTCGGTGAAGGACACGCTGGGCAACTGCGGCGAGTTGACGCTCTTCACATTGGCCAGCTTTTCGATAAGTGTCCGGCTGAACCAGGAGGCGTCTTTCATCACCTCTTCAATCGCTGCGACCAACTCGAGTTCAGTGCGTTTGCGTTCGGTGATGTCCATCAACACCAACAGGTAGCAGGGATTGTCTTGAATGTTGACCATGTCGGCTGACACCGCACAGTCGATCAACTGCGTGTCTTTCCTGCGGATCCTGACATCGACCCGATCCAGGCTTCCGGTCTTCTCCAGCACCGCAAACAGCCGTGAGCGAGCGGCCTTGTCATCGATAAAGTCGATCTCCGCGACGGTTTTGCCGAGAACATCCTCACTGCTGTACACGAGGGTATCCAGGAAGGCTTCGTTGACATCGATCACCACCTGATCCTCTGCGTTGCAGACCAGGGTCGGGACCGGCATCAAGCGAAACGCTTTGGCGAAGCGCTCCTCACTCTGACGCAAGGCAATTTCGACCTTGTGCCGTGGGTCCATGTCGACGAAGGAAAACAGCATGCAGTCTTCTTCGTGCAGCTCCAGCGGTTGCCCGGCGACGATCACCTGTTTGCTGCCACCTCCCGCGACTTTCAGCTCGGCTTGCATCTGCGGAATCGTGGCGTGCTCGCGCAGTCGTTGAATTGCCAGGTCTTTCTTTTCGGCACCTTCCAGGATGTCCAGTTCATACGTCGATACGCCGATCACCTGATCACGGGTATAGCCGGTCATCTCCAGAAAACCGGAATTGACCTTGATGTAACGCAAATCACTGAGGCGACAGATCACTGCCGGCGCGGGATTGGCGTTGAAGGTCTTTTCGAACCGCTGCTCGGCGCTGGCCCATTCGGTGACGTCATCCATGATCAGCACCAGCGACTCCGGTTCCCCGGCGCTGTCAGCCAACACCATGCTGCGCACGTTGTGCACCCACATGCGCTCTTCGTCGTCGACCGGCGTCACTTCTACCAGCACATCACAGAAGGTCTCGCCCTTGGCGACGCGGCTGATCGGGTAGTTTTCCGGCGGCACCGGGTGGTTGTTGCGATAGCGCAAGGCGAAACGCTTGGCATACGCCTTGGCATTCACCCCCAACTCGCCGATCCGACTGACGCCGTGCATGGCCAGCGCGGCGTCATTGGCCCAAAGGATGGTCTGGTCGAGTTCCAGCAGAATCACCCCGTCGGACAACCCGGCGATAATTTGCTGCAACTGGCGACGATTGGTTTCTGTGGTCAGGACGTCCTGGCTCATTGGATCTCCACGCATACGGCGGCGCATTAGCGCCGATCTGTGAAGATTACGACCGCAGGAGGGTGGGATAGTGCAGCGAACATTTCCTGCCCATGTTCTTGGTGCGTGACAATTACAGATGCAGCCCTAAGCTCAAACAACAAAGTGTTTTAATGCTGTTTATGACCTGTCAGGAGAGTTGCCGTGATGGTAGATACGATTCACTTCACCCCGTGGTCCGCGTTGGCAGGCGGCGCGTTGATCGGCTTGGCGGCCAGCCTGCTGGTGGTGGCCAATGGACGGGTGGCCGGGATCAGCGGTTTGCTGGGCAGCCTGATGTCGCCAACGGATTCGGGTCGTGGTGAAAAAGCCTTGTTCATCCTCGGACTGCTGGCCGCCCCGCTGCTGTGGGCGTTGTTTCAAGCATGGCCGGCTATTGAATTCAAGACCGGTGCCGTGGGGCTGGTCGTTGCTGGATTGTGCGTCGGTATCGGCACCCGCTACGGCTCGGGATGCACCAGCGGCCATGGCGTGTGTGGTCTTTCGCGGTTGTCGCCACGCTCTATCGTCGCGACGTTGTGTTTCATGTTCGCAGGGTTTGTGACGGTGTTTGTGCTGCGTCATTTGTTGGGGTTTGGAGCATGAAAAAACTGACGGCTTTTGTCGCCGGGCTGTTGTTCGGCATCGGCCTGTTGCTGGCAGGCATGGCAAACCCGGCCAAGGTCCTGGGGTTTCTCGATATCGCCGGTGCGTGGGATCCGTCCCTGGCGCTGGTGATGGTCGCGGCCATCGCAGTGGCCTGGGTGCCGTTTCATTGGGCGATGAAACACCCCACGTCGTTGCTGGGGGCGCCGATGCAATTGCCGGTCAGTCGTGAACTGGATCGACGGTTGATCGGAGGCAGTCTGTTGTTCGGGGTTGGTTGGGGCATTGCCGGTATCTGCCCCGGGCCTGCGCTGGTGTTGTTGCCGACGGGGCACTGGCAGGCCTGGGTGTTCGTGATCGCCATGCTGGCGGGAATGTTGATCTTCAAGGCATTGCAGGCGCGCCGTTAAGCCACGGCAAGGTCAACCATCGAGAGAGACCGTAGCTTTCGGACGCAGGCCTTGGCGAAAGCTACGATCATTGCGCCGCTCAGGCCACCATGTGTCCGCTGGCAATCGCCGCCGATGCCGCCAGCATCGCCCGCAACAACACCGCACACCCCGCCGCCAAATCATCCGGCGCGGCGTTTTCGATTTCGTTGTGGCTGATACCCCCTTCGCACGGGACGAAGATCATCCCGGCCGGCCCGAGTTCGGCGAGGAAGATCGCGTCGTGCCCTGCTCCGCTGACGATGTCCATGTTCGACAACCCCAAGCCTTGCGCCGCATTGCGTACGGCTTCGACGCAGCCCTTGTCGAAGTACAGCGGCGGAAAATCGGCGGTCGGGGTCAATTCGTAGGTCAGGCCATGTTCCTCGCAGGTGGTTTCGATGACTTCGCGGACTTCGGCGATCATCGAGTCCAGGCGTGCCGGCTCCAGATGACGGAAATCCAGGGTCATGCGCACTTCGCCGGGAATGACGTTGCGTGAGCCGGGATAGGCTTGCAGACAACCGACGGTGCCGCAGGCATGTGGTTGATGGCCCAGGGCAGCGCGGTTGACGGCACCGACGATCACCGAGGCGCCGACCAGGGCGTCTTTGCGCAGGTGCATCGGGGTCGGGCCGGCATGCGCTTCGACGCCGCGCAGTTTCAGGTCGAACCATTTCTGGCCCAGGGCCCCCATCACCACGCCGATAGTCTTGCGTTCGTCTTCGAGGATCGGCCCCTGTTCGATGTGGGCTTCGAAATAGGCGCCGACGGCATGGCCACTGACCGGGCGTGGGCCTGCGTAGCCGATGGCGTTCAGCGCCTCACCGACCGTGACGCCATCGGCATCGACCTTGGCCAGGGTTTCTTCCAGGGTAAATTTTTCCGCGAACACGCCGGAGCCCATCATGCACGGGGCGAAACGCGAGCCTTCTTCATTGGTCCAGACCACCACTTCCAGCGGCGCTTCGGTTTCCACGCCGAGGTCGTTGAGGGTGCGCAGCACTTCGACACCGGCCAGGACGCCGAAACACCCGTCGAACTTGCCGCCGGTGGGTTGGGTGTCGATGTGGCTGCCGGTCATCACCGGTGGCAGGTTCGGGTTACGGCCAGGGCGGCGGGCGAAGATGTTGCCGACGGCGTCGATGCTGACGGTGCAGCCCGCCTCCTCGCACCAGCGCACGAAAATGTCCCGGGCCTGGCGGTCGAGGTCAGTCAGGGCCAGGCGACAGACGCCGCCCTTGACCGTCGCACCGAGCTTGGCGAGTTCCATGAGCGACTGCCATAAACGGTCGCGATTGATGTGCTGATGGGTGGATTGCAGAACGTCTACCGCTGCGTTCATGGTGATCTCCTCAGGCAGTTCTTATGGATTTTTTCAGGCATTTTTGGTGAATTTGAGGCCGTCATCGCGAGCAAGCTCGCTCCCACAGGGGATTTTCAGTGCTCACAAAATCCTGTGGGAGCGAGCTTGCTCGCGATGGGGCCATCAGTCACACCGCAGATTTCGCGACTGATGGACTGGGCCGCATCGAGCACAAGCCGTAGTAAATCAGCCCGCCCAGCGCCGAGCCGGTAAACCAGCCATAGCTGTAAAACCAGCTGAACGCATCGCTGCCCAGCGACAGCAGCGTCAACGCCACCGGCACGCCAAACGCGATAAAACCGAACCAGTTCCAGGCCGGGTACACGTCATCGCGATACAACCCAGCCAGGTCCAGCTGCTGTTTCTTGATCAGGAAATAGTCCACCACCATGATCCCGGCGATCGGTCCCAGCAGGCTTGAATAACCCAGCAGCCAGTTCGAATACACCGTTTCCAGGCTCACGTCAGAAACAATCAGCCCAAGCTTTTTCAGCAACTCATGGCCCATCAGCAACAGCCCGACCAGCCCGGTCAGCAACACCGCTTTGGTGCGGTTGATGAGCTTGGGCGCGACGTTCTGGAAATCGTTGGTCGGCGAAACAATGTTCGCCGCGGTGTTGGTCGACAGCGTGGCAATGATGATCAACGCCATCGCCAGCGCGACCCAGACCGGGCTCTGGATATGGCCGATCAGCGTCACCGGGTCGGAGACGGTCACGCCCACCAGTTTCACCGACGCGGCGGTCATCACCACGCCCAGCGAGGCGAACAGGAACATGGTCAGCGGCAGACCGATGATCTGCCCGACAATCTGGTCCTTCTGACTTTTCGCGTAACGGCTGAAGTCTGGAATGTTCAGGGACAAGGTGGCCCAGAACCCGACCATGGCGGTCAACCCGGCAGCGAAGTAGCTGACCACGCTGGCACCTTCCGGACGCTTGGCCGGGATGGCCATCAGCTCGGTCATCGACACGTTCGGCATGGCCCAGACCAGCAGCCCCACACCGACCAGCACCAATAAGGGTGCAGACAGGGTTTCAAGCCACTTGATCGAATCGGCACCGCGTATCACCACCCACAGGTTAAGTGCCCAGAAGATCATGAAGCCGATGACTTCACCGGTCCCACCCAGGGCTTTCCATCCGTCAAATACCGAGCCCAGAAACAGGTGGATCGCCAGACCGCCGAACATCGTCTGGATGCCGAACCAGCCACACGCTACCAGGGCGCGAATCAGGCACGGAACGTTGGAACCGAGGACACCGAAGGACGAGCGCAGCAACACCGGAAACGGAATGCCGTACTTGGTGCCGGGAAAGGCGTTCAAGGTCAGGGGGATCAACACGATGATGTTGGCAAACAGAATCGCCAACAGCGCTTCGCCGACGCTCAAGCCGAAATACGCGGTGAGCACGCCACCGAGGGTGTAAGTCGGCACGCAGATCGCCATGCCGACCCACAGCGCGGTGATGTGCCATTTGTTCCAGGTTCGTTCTCGCACCTTGGTCGGTGCCATGTCGTGGTTGTAACGGGGACTGTCGAGGACATCGCTGCCGGCTTCGAGCTCGAACAAGCCGTCGCGCTCGGTCACTTGCGATCTGATCTGTTGCATGGCCGCTCCACTGTTCTTTGAATTATTTTTTGCTCATCGGGGGCTGTGGGCATCAATAAGCGTGCCGGGCACCCCTTTTGCGCATCGGGCAGTTCCATAAAACGTTGCAACTAACTGATGTTGATCAGTTTTATTTATATACCCAGTGAGTCCTCGGTTGGTGGCGTGTTCACTCAGGCCGAATGACACGCAAGTTGTCCGAACAGTCAGGACTCAATGTGGTGCGTCTCACTTTTTTTCAGCTGTTGCGCATCAACCATAGACCATACTCAAGCAGCTGATTTCACATAAGAAATCTTGTCTATTTTTAGAACCTGTCAAGTGCGTCAAAATGGTGAACAGCCTCACCATTTTGGTGATTTCATTATTTAATCGTTAATTATCAAATACTTAAAACAGCTATAAGCTTATAAAAAATATTCTTGCTGATTCCATAAACTCGGACTAGCTTCTATTCCTGACAGCGCTGACAGGAATACACCTGTTTGCGCACGCTTCATATAAAACATTTAGAACCGGCATCAGTCGGTCATTGCCTGCGAGGAACTCGGAATGTCTCTGTTGATCCGTGGCGCCACCGTTATTACCCATGATGAAAGTTATCGCGCCGACGTCTATTGCGCTGACGGCGTGATCAAAGCCATCGGCGAGAATCTTGATGTTCCGGCCGGTGCCGAAGTGCTCGACGGCAGCGGCCAGTACTTGATGCCCGGCGGCATCGATCCGCACACGCACATGCAATTGCCCTTCATGGGCACGGTGGCCAGCGAAGACTTCTTCAGCGGCACGGCGGCGGGACTGGCCGGTGGCACCACCTCGATCATCGACTTCGTGATTCCCAATCCGCAGCAATCCTTGATGGAAGCGTTTCACCAGTGGCGCGGCTGGGCCGAGAAGTCGGCGTCGGATTATGGTTTCCACGTCGCAATCACCTGGTGGAGCGAACAGGTCCGCGAGGAAATGGCCGAGCTGGTGAGCCAGCACGGGGTCAACAGCTTCAAGCATTTCATGGCCTACAAGAACGCGATCATGGCGGCCGATGACACGCTGGTGGCGAGTTTCGAGCGCTGCCTGGAACTGGGCGCCGTACCCACCGTACACGCGGAAAACGGCGAACTGGTGTATCACCTGCAACGCAAGTTGATGGCCCAAGGCATCACCGGACCTGAAGCGCATCCATTGTCGCGACCGTCGCAGGTGGAAGGCGAAGCCGCGAGCCGGGCGATCCGCATTGCCGAAACCCTGGGCACGCCGCTGTACCTGGTGCATGTCTCGACCAAGGAAGCCCTCGACGAAATCACCTACGCCCGCAGCAAGGGCCAGCAAGTCTATGGCGAAGTCCTCGCCGGGCATCTGCTGCTGGACGACAGCGTCTATCAGCACCCGGACTGGCAGACCGCTGCCGGTTACGTGATGAGCCCGCCCTTCCGTCCTCGCGGCCACCAGGAAGCACTGTGGCATGGGTTGCAATCAGGCAACCTGCACACCACCGCCACCGACCATTGCTGTTTCTGCGCCGAACAAAAAGCCGCCGGTCGCGATGACTTCAGCAAGATTCCCAATGGCACCGCCGGTATCGAAGACCGTATGGCCGTGCTGTGGGATGAAGGGGTGAACACCGGGCGTTTGTCGATGCAGCATTTCGTTGCGCTGACCTCCACCAACACCGCGAAGATCTTCAATCTCTACCCACGCAAAGGTGCGATTCGCGTCGGCGCCGATGCCGACCTGGTGCTGTGGGACCCGCAAGGTACGCGCACTATCTCGGCCAAGACGCACCACCAACAGGTCGACTTCAACATCTTTGAAGGCAAGACCGTGCGCGGGGTGCCGAGCCATACCGTGAGCCAGGGCCGAGTGGTGTGGGCCGACGGTGATCTGCGCGCCGAGCGCGGGGCTGGGCGGTATGTCGAGCGGCCGGCGTATCCGGCGGTGTTTGATTTGCTGAGCAAGCGGGCTGAGTTGAATAAGCCTACTGCTGTGAAACGCTGACCCCCGATCGTTCCCATGCTCTGCGTGGGAATGCAGCCCGGGACGCTCTGCGTCCCAGAGGGGAACGCGGAGCGTCCCTTGAGGCATTCCCACGCAGAGCGTGGGAACGATCAGCCCACCAGAGGCAGTACCTCAATAACCGTGAGGCCAACACCGTGATCAAGACCTTGAACCACCTCCCGCACCCCCATGAGGATGCGGCCGCCCTCGCCGGCCATTTCACCGACCTGGCGCCCCCCTTGAACGCTCGTCAGGCACATTTGGAAGCCTCGCGTTGCCTGTATTGCTACGACGCGCCGTGCGTGAACGCCTGCCCGAGCGAGATCGATATTCCCTCGTTCATTCGCAACATCCATCAGGAAAACGTTCAAGGCGCCGCGCACAAGATCCTCTCGGCGAACATCCTCGGCGGCAGTTGCGCCCGGGTCTGCCCGACTGAAATCCTTTGCCAGCAAGCCTGCGTGCGTAACAACGAGCAAGAATGCGCGCCGGTGTTGATCGGCCTGTTGCAGCGGTACGCCGTCGACAATGCGCACTTCGCCGAACACCCGTTCCAGCGCGCCGCCGCTACCGGAAAACGCATTGCGGTGGTCGGCGCGGGCCCGGCAGGTTTGTCCTGCGCCCATCGCAGTGCGATGCATGGCCATGACGTGGTGATTTTCGAAGCGCGGGAAAAGGCTGGCGGACTCAACGAGTACGGGATCGCCAAATACAAACTGGTAGACGATTACGCGCAGAAGGAGCTTGAGTTCCTGTTGCAGATTGGCGGGATCGAAATCCGTCACGGCCAAAAACTCGGCGAGAACCTGACCTTGAGCGAACTGCATCAGCAATACGACGCGGTGTTCCTTGGCCTCGGCCTGGCCGCCAGCAAGCAACTGGGTATGCCCCACGAGGATGCACCCGGCCTGCTCCCCGCCACCGATTACATTCGCGAACTGCGCCAGTGCGATGACCTGACGCAACTGCCGTTGGCCGACCGCTGCATCGTGCTCGGTGCCGGTAACACGGCCATCGACATGGCCGTACAAATGGCTCGCCTCGGCGCGCGCGACGTCAATCTGGTATACCGCCGAGGCCTTGAAGACATGGGCGCCACCGGCCACGAACAGGACATCGCCAAGGCCAATCAGGTGCGTTTGCTGACCTGGGCCCAACCTGAAGAAGTGCTGCTCGATGCCCACGGCAACGTGCGCGGCATGCGCTTCGCCCGCACGCATTCCGTCGAAGGTCGCCTGCAAACCACTGGAGAAACCTTCGAACTGGCCGCTGATGCGATCTTCAAAGCCATCGGCCAGGCCTTCGACGCCAGCGCCCTCGCCGACCCGCTGGCCCGAGAACTCAAACGTCAGGGCGAGCGGATTCAGGTGGATGAAAACCTTCGCACCAGCATTCCCGGTGTGTATGCCGGTGGTGACTGCACCAGCCTCGATCAAGACCTCACCGTGCAAGCCGTGCAGCACGGCAAACGGGCCGCCGAGGCCATCAACGCTCAATTGATGCTCAACGTGGAGGCTGCGTAAATGGCCGATCTCTCGATTGTCTTCGCCGGCATCAAAGCCCCCAATCCGTTCTGGCTGGCGTCCGCGCCGCCGACCGACAAGGCCTACAACGTGGTTCGCGCTTTCGAGGCGGGCTGGGGCGGTGTGGTCTGGAAAACCCTGGGTGAAGACCCGGCGGCGGTCAACGTGTCGTCACGCTATTCCGCGCACTTCGGCGCCAACCGTGAAGTGGTGGGCTTCAACAACATCGAGCTGATCACCGACCGTTCGCTGGAAATCAACCTGCGGGAAATCACCCAGGTCAAAAAGGACTGGCCGGACCGTGCGCTGATCGTTTCGCTGATGGTGCCTTGCGTCGAAGAATCGTGGAAATTCATCCTGCCACTGGTGGAAGCCACGGGTGCTGACGGCATCGAACTGAACTTCGGTTGCCCCCACGGCATGCCGGAGCGCGGCATGGGCGCGGCGGTCGGCCAGGTGCCCGAATACGTCGAGCAGGTCACCCGCTGGTGCAAGACCTATTGCTCGCTGCCGGTGATCGTCAAGCTCACGCCGAACATCACCGACATCCGCGTCGCGGCCCGCGCGGCCCATCGAGGTGGTGCCGACGCGGTGTCGCTGATCAACACCATCAACTCGATCACCAGCGTCAACCTGGAGCGCATGGTCGCCAATCCAGCCGTGGGCAGCCAAAGCACTCATGGCGGTTATTGCGGCTCGGCGGTGAAGCCGATTGCGTTGAACATGGTCGCCGAAATCGCCCGCGACCCACAGACCCAAGGCCTGCCAATCTCCGGCATCGGAGGGATTGGCAGCTGGCGGGATGCGGCGGAGTTCATCGCCTTGGGCAGTGGCTCGGTGCAGGTGTGCACGGCGGCGATGCTGCATGGCTTTCGCATTGTCGAAGAGATGAAGGACGGCTTGTCACGCTGGATGGACAGTCAGGGCTACGCCAGCATTGCGGATTTTTCCGGGCGGGCGGTGGGCAACACCACGGACTGGAAGTACCTGGACATCAATTATCAGGTGATCGCCAAGATTGATCAGCAGGCGTGCATTGGTTGTGGGCGCTGTCACATCGCCTGTGAAGACACGTCACACCAGGCGATTGCCAGCCTGAAACAGGCGGACGGGACGCATAAGTACGAAGTGATCGATGACGAGTGCGTGGGCTGCAACCTGTGCCAGATCACCTGCCCGGTGGAAGATTGCATCGAGATGGTGCCGATGGACAACGGCAAGCCGTTCCTGGACTGGAATCATGATCCGAGGAATCCGTATCACGTTACCGTTTGATTTTTAGGATCAAGAGATCGCAGCCTCGTTGCACTCGACAGCTCCTACAGGGTTATGCAATTCCCTGTAGGAGCTGTCGAGTGCAACGAGGCTGCGATCTTGTGCTTTAAGGCTCCAATCCGATCCCGCGCAATATCACACTCGTCACCGTCTGCACCGCCCGTTCGAACTGCATGTCCGACAGCGGTTGATGGTCGTTGAGAATATTCACTTGATGATCAAAGTCGGCGTAATGCTGGGTCGAGGCCCAGATCATGTACAGCAGGCTTGAAGGTTCCACCGCCAGGATGCGTTTGTCGTCGACCCACTGGCGGATCTTCGCTTCCTTCATCTTGGCCCAGTCGTACAGGCTCACATCCAGCTTCTCGCCCAGGGTCGGCGCGCCATGGATGATCTCGTTGGCCCAGACTTTGGAGCCATAAGGCCGGCTGCGCGAATGGTTCATCTTGGCGCGGATGTAGCTGCTGAGCACCACGCGCGGATCGTCGAACATCTCGAAGCACAGCGCGTCCTGCTTCCACACGTCCAGCAAGCCCAGCAATACCGCGCTGTACAACTCACTCTTGGTGCTGAAGTAGTAATGCAGGTTGGAGCGAGGTAGTTGCACTTCGGCGGCAATGTCGGCCATGGCGGTGCCAGCGAAACCCTTTTCGGCGAAAACCTTTTCGGCTCCCAACAGAATCTTCTCGACATTACTGCGACGAATTTCGATCTTATGATTGCCCATGAGGGCTCCCTGACAACAGCGTTGCCCAAGACTAGCATCCGCTCTACCCCGCGGCGACAAGCGAAAACGAAACTTCGTATACCCGCCATCTCACCGGTAAACTGGCCGCCACTTTGACCCTGCCTCAGAGGTATTGACGATGCTGTTCAAGAAAGCCCTGACCACCGCCACCCTCCTTGGCTCGCTGCTGGCCGCTTCGTCGGTATGGGCCCATGCCCATCTGAAAGACCAGACCCCGGCGGCGAACAGCACCGTGAGCGCGCCCTCGGAGCTGCGCCTGGTGTTTTCCGAAGGGGTCGAAGCGACCTTCACCAAGGTCACGATCAGCAAGGACGGTGCCGATGTGCCGGTCAAAAGCCTGGCCACTGAAGGCAGTGACAAGAAAACCCTGATCGTCACCCCGGCGGCCCCTTTGGCGCCAGGCGCCTACAAAGTCGAATGGCACGCGGTGTCGGTCGACACCCACAAAAGCGAAGGCGCGTACAGCTTCAAGGTCGGCCAGTAATTCATGACGAGCGCGATGGTGCTGTGCCGCTTTTTGCATTTCACCGTGGTGCTGATGCTGTTCGGGGCCTGGGTGTTCAAGCCGCTGCTTTTAGGGCGTAGCAACGCTTTCGATCAGCCACTGTTGCGAGTGACCCGCCTGCTCGCGGCAGTGGCCCTGCTCAGTGGCGTTGGCTGGTTGCTGCTGATCACCGCCAGCATGGCCGGATCGTGGGACGCGGCATTCGATCCGTCGACCCTGGGGCTGGTGCTGGGCAGCACGTTTTTCGGCCAGGTGTGGCGCTGGCATCTGCTGCTCAATGCCTTGCTGGTGGCGTTGCTACTGACGCCCTGGCGCTCTTGCGCGCCTCTGCGCCTGGGCCTCGCCAGTCTGCTGTTGGCGACCCTGGCCCCGGTCGGCCACGGCGCCATGCTCGATGGCCTCCAGGGTCAGTTGCTGATCCTCAATCAACTCGTTCACCTGACTTGCGTCGGCAGCTGGCTCGGCGGATTGATGCTGTTGGTGATGATCCTGCGGCAACCGGCGGGCCTTGCGATCAATCCGATATTGCGCCGCTTCAGCGCTGTCGGTTATGGGGTGGTGGCAGGATTGCTGATCACCGGGCTGATCAACGTGCGGGTCCTTACCGGGCAGTTTTGGCCGACGCCGTTGCTGTCGGGGTTCGCGCTCATCCTGTTGATCAAGGTGATGCTGGTGGCCGTCATGCTGGGGCTGGCGTTGTTCAATCGGCTGCGGGTCAAGGATTGCGAACAACGCCTGGCAACGCTGAGATTGAGCGTGATCATCGAATGGTTGCTGGGCATTGGCGCAGTGGCCGCCGTATCCCTGCTGGGCACCATGCCCCCGATGATTGCCGGCTAAACACAATCCCCGGTGGGAGCGAGCCTGCTCGCGATAGCGGTGGTTCAGTCGACATCAACTTTGACTGACCCATCGCTATTGCTAGCAGGCTCGCTCCCACAGGATTTTGTCCATCTCCCGGCAAGTCATCGTATAACTTCTGATTGACAATCCTCGAACCCCTCGCAAATAATCGCCCCAATGTTGTACGACGACGTATGACAAACAATAAAAACAACAAGAAACAAGGGAGCGTCACAGTGAGCAAGCTCGTCCGCAATTCCTCCGTCTGCACCCCTCGCCCAACCTTCATCCGCCGTCATACGCTGAGCCTGATCGGTTGCAGCAGCCTGGCCGTCCTCGCGCTGCCCATGACCAGCCACGCCGAAGGTTTTGCCGATGACGCCAAGGCCACGCTCAACCTGCGCAACGCCTACTTCAATCGCAACTACACCAACCCGGCCTATCCGCAGGGCAAGGCTGAAGAGTGGACGCAAAACTTCATCCTCGACGCCAGGTCCGGGTACACCCAGGGCACTGTCGGTTTCGGCATGGACGTGCTGGGCCTGTACTCGCAAAAACTCGACGGCGGTAAAGGCACCGGTGGTACCCAACTGCTGCCGATCGGTAGCGACGGACGCCCTGCCGACAACTTCGGCCGCCTGGGCGTGGCGCTGAAAAGCAAAATCTCGAAAACCGAATTGAAGGTCGGTGAATGGATGCCGGTGTTGCCGATCCTGCGCTCCGACGACGGCCGTTCGCTGCCACAAACGTTCCGTGGCGGTCAGGTGACGTCCACCGAAATCAGCGGCCTCACGCTCTATGGCGGCCAGTTCCGCCAGAACAGCCCGCGCAACGATGCGAGCATGGAAGACATGTTCATGAACGGCAAATCGGCGGCCATCACCTCTGACCGTTTCAACTTCGGCGGCGGTGAATACGCGTTCAACGACAAGCACACCCAGGTCGGCGTCTGGTACGCCGAACTCAGCGACATTTATCAGCAGCAATATTTCAACCTGAGCCACAGTCAACCAATGGGCGACTGGACCCTGGGCGCCAACCTCGGCTACTTCATCGGCAAGGAAGATGGCAGCGCCCTGGCCGGCGACCTCGACAACAAAACCGCCTTCGCCCTGCTCTCGGCCAAATATGGCGGCAACACCTTCTATGTCGGCCTGCAAAAGCTGACGGGCGACACGGTCTGGATGCGCGTCAACGGCACCAGTGGCGGCACGCTGGCCAACGACAGCTACAACTCCAGCTATGACAACGCCCGGGAAAAATCCTGGCAGGTGCGCCATGACTACAACTTTGTGGCACTCGGCATTCCCGGCCTGACCTTGATGAACCGCTACATCAGCGGCGATAACGTGCACACCGGGGCCATCACCGATGGCAAGGAATGGGGCCGCGAAACGGAACTGGCCTACACCGTGCAAAGCGGCGCGCTGAAAAACCTCAACGTCAAATGGCGCAACGCAACCATCCGCAAAAACTTCAGCACCAACGAGTTCGATGAAAACCGCGTCTTCATCAGCTATCCGATTTCGTTGTTGTAACGGTTTCCCCCCAATCAATGCGGGAGCAAGCCTGATCGCGAAAACGGTGTGCCAGACAATCCATAGGTCGTCTGACATTCCCTCTTCGCGAGCAGGCTCGCTCCCACAGGGTTGGTGTGATTCGAGGATCGGCGCTTAACCGATGACCCTCCGTCATTTTCAACCAAAGTCGCGTTGACAAGACTTGGAAAGGCTAACGATACTTCGTCAAAGTCATACGACAACCTACAACAATAATTGCGCGCAGGGATTTCCATGACCGCCACGCCTACTCCCCCTTTCAATCGCCTGCTGCTGACCGGCGCCGCCGGTGGCCTCGGTAAAGTCTTGCGCGAAACGCTGCGCCCCTGTGCCAACGTCATTCGCCTGTCGGACATTGTCGACATGGCACCGGCCCTCGATGACCGTGAAGAAGTGGTCATCTGTGACCTCTCGGACAAACAAGCCGTGCATCAACTGGTCGAAGGCGTGGACGCGATCCTGCACTTTGGTGGCGTATCGACGGAGCGCTCGTTCGAAGAGATCCTCGGCGCCAACATTTGCGGCGTGTTCCACATCTACGAAGCCGCACGCCGCCACGGCGTGAAGCGGGTGATTTTCGCCAGTTCCAACCATGTGATCGGCTTCTACAAGCAGGGCGAAATCATCGACGCCCACTCCCCTCGCCGCCCCGACAGCTACTACGGGTTGTCCAAGTCCTACGGCGAAGACATGGCCAGTTTCTACTTCGATCGCTACGGCATCGAGACCGTCAGCATCCGCATTGGCTCTTCGTTCCCGGAACCGCAAAACCGCCGGATGATGAGCACCTGGCTGAGCTTCGGCGACCTGACCCACTTGCTCGAACGCGCGCTGTACGCACCGAACGTCGGGCACACCGTGGTCTATGGCGCGTCCGACAACAACGACGTCTGGTGGGACAACCGTTACGCCGCCGGCCTGGGTTACCAGCCTCAGGACAGCTCCGAAGTGTTCCGCGAAAAAGTCGAGGCCCAGCCGATGCCGGCCGCCGATGACCCGGCGAGGGTTTATCAGGGCGGCGCGTTTGTGGCATCAGGCCCGTTCGGCGACTGAGTCATCGCGCCTCCCATCCACAAAAACCCAAGGGAATGAGTTGCCATGCAAGCCGAATTGATTGTCGATGCCCGTAACGCCGTCGGTGAAAGCCCGGTCTGGGTCCCCGAGGAAAACGCCCTGTATTGGGTTGATATTCCAGCCGGCGGGCTGCAGCGCTGGAGTGCCGACAGCGGCCATGTACATGCCTGGACCGCGCCGCAAATGCTCGCCTGTATTACCCGTCACAGCGACGGCGGCTGGGTGGCCGGCATGGAAAGCGGTTTCTTTCATTTGCACCCGCACAACGATGGCAGCCTCGACAGTGAACTGCTGGCGCACGTCGACCACGCGCGCACGGACATGCGCCTGAACGACGGACGCTGTGATCGTCAGGGCCGATTCTGGGCCGGCAGCATGGTGCTGAACATGGGCGCCAACGCTGCCGAGGGCACGCTGTACCGCTACAGCAATGGCCAGCGCGGCCCGCTCGCGCCGCAACTTTCTGGATTCATCGTGCCCAACGGCCTGGGTTTCAGCCCGGACGGTCGCACGATGTACCTGTCCGACTCCCATCCCTTGGTCCAGCAGATCTGGGCCTTTGATTACGAAATCGACAGTGGCACGCCGTCGAACCGCCGACTGTTCGTCGACATGAATCAGTTCCCCGGGCGCCCCGACGGCGCCGCAGTGGATGCCGAAGGCTGCTATTGGATTTGCGCCAACGACGCTGGACTGATTCACCGTTTCACCCCGGATGGCCGACTGGACCGTTCCCTCGCCATCCCCGTAAAAAAACCCACCATGTGCGCCTTCGGTGGCAGTCGACTGGATACGCTGTTCGTGACCTCGATCCGCCCCGGCGACGACCATGATCAACACTCACTGGCCGGTGGGGTGTTCGCCCTCAATCCCGGCGTCAAAGGTTTACCGGAACCGCTTTTCAAAGCTTTATCTTGACCGCTTGTGCTGCACCGCTGCGCCTTGAATACAAAAAAAATAACAATACTGGAGACACCCCCCCATGGACTTCAAACGCACCTTGCTCGCCGCTGCACTCCCGCTAGCCTTCTCCCTCAGCAGTGCCGTCCAGGCACTGGAAATCAAATTCGCCGATATCCACCCCGCCGGTTACCCGACCGTCGTGGCCGAAGAACAACTGGGCAAAACCCTGGTCGCCGACAGCAACGGCAAGCTGACCTTCAAGATGTTCGCCGGCGGTGTGCTCGGCTCGGAAAAGGAAGTGATTGAACAGGCGCAGGTCGGCGCCATTCAAATGGCCCGGGTCAGCCTCGGCATCGTCGGGCCGGTAGTGCCGGACGTGAACGTGTTCAACATGCCGTTCGTGTTTCGCGATCAGGCGCACATGCGCAAGGTCATCGACGGCGAGGTCGGCGACGAGATCCTCGACAAGATCACCCAATCTGAATTCAACCTGGTCGCCCTGGCGTGGATGGACGGCGGCACGCGCAACATCTACACCAAGAAACCGGTGCGCAAACTCGAAGACCTCAAGGGCATGAAAATCCGCGTTCAGGGCAACCCGATGTTCATCGAGACCATCAACGCCATGGGCGGCAACGGCATTGCGATGGACACCGGGGAAATCTTCAGCGCCTTGCAGACCGGGGTGATCGACGGCGCGGAAAACAACCCGCCGACGCTGCTCGAACACAACCACTACCAGAACGCCAAGTTCTACAGCCTGACCGGGCATTTGATCCTGCCCGAGCCGATCGTGATGTCGAAAATCACCTGGGACAAACTCACCCCCGAGCAGCAGGTGCTGGTGAAGAAAACCGCCAAAGCCGCACAGGCGCAAGAACGCATCCTGTGGGATGCCAAATCGGCCAGCAGTGAGGAAAAACTCAAGGCAGCCGGTGTCGAGTTCATCACCGTCGACAAGAAACCTTTCTATGAGGCCACCGCCTCGATCCGCGAGAAGTACGGCGCGCCTTACGCCGACCTGATCAAGCGCATCGAAGCCGTTCAGTAACCCTCCCTGCACTCATGAAAGGCCCGGCGCCGCTGACGTTGGTGTACGTCTGCGCGCGCCCGGTTACGGTGGAACCCGATGAAGAATCTGCTGCTGCGCATCAATGACACGCTCTACATGACCTGTATCTGGGTCGCGGGACTCTCCGTCCTGGCCATTGCATTAATCATCCCCTGGGGCGTCTTCGCCCGTTACGTACTTGGCACCGGCTCCAGCTGGCCGGAGCCCACCGCGATTTTGCTGATGATGCTGTTCACCTTCATCGGCGCCGCCGCCAGTTACCGCGCCGGGGCACACATGGCGGTGGCGATGCTCACCGACCGCATGGCCCCGCCAATGCGCAAGGCGTTAAGCATTTTTTCCCAACTGTTGATGGCGACCATTTGCCTGTTCATGGCGATCTGGGGCACCAAGCTGTGCCTGTCCACCTGGAACCAGTTCATGAGCGCCCTGCCGACGTTGCGCGTCGGCATCACGTACATGCCGATCCCGATTGGCGGCGTGCTGACGCTGGTGTTTGTGCTGGAAAAACTCTTGCTCGGTGACCAGAGCAATCGTCGGGTCGTGCGTTTCGACCTGGTTGAAGAAAGCGAAGGGGCCGCCTGAATGGACGCGTTGATTCTGTTGGGCAGTTTTATTGCGTTGATCCTGATCGGCATGCCGGTCGCCTATGCACTGGGGCTTTCTGCCCTGATCGGTGCCTGGTGGATCGACATCCCGTTCCAGGCGCTGATGATTCAGGTCGCCGGTGGCGTGAACAAATTCTCGCTGTTGGCGATTCCGTTCTTCGTCCTGGCGGGCGCGATCATGGCCGAGGGCGGCATGTCCCGTCGGCTGGTGGCGTTCGCCGGGGTACTGGTCGGGTTTGTCCGTGGCGGCTTGTCGCTGGTCAACATCATGGCCTCAACCTTTTTCGGCGCGATCTCCGGCTCCTCGGTGGCGGACACCGCGTCCGTCGGTTCGGTGCTGATTCCGGAAATGGAACGTCGCGGCTATCCAAGGGAATTCGCCACCGCCGTGACCGTCAGCGGCTCGGTACAAGCCCTGCTGACCCCGCCAAGCCACAACTCGGTGCTCTACTCGCTGGCCGCTGGCGGCACGGTATCGATCGCTTCGCTGTTCATGGCCGGCGTGGTGCCGGGCCTGTTGATGAGCGCGTGCCTGATGGTGCTGTGCCTGATCTTCGCGAAAAAGCGCAACTACCCCAAGGGCGAAGTCATTCCCCTGCGCGAAGCCCTGAAGATCTGCGGCGAAGCGATGTGGGGCCTGATGGCGATGGTGATCATCCTCGGCGGTATTTTGTCGGGGATCTTCACCGCCACTGAATCGGCGGCGATTGCGGTGCTGTGGTCGTTCTTCGTGACAATGTTCATCTACCGCGACTACAAGTGGAGCGAGCTGCCAAAACTGATGCACCGCACGGTGCGAACCATCTCGATCGTGATGATCCTGATCGGCTTCGCGGCGAGCTTCGGCTACATCATGACCCTGATGCAGATCCCATCGAAAATCACCACGATGTTCCTGACCCTGTCGGACAACCGTTACGTGATCCTGATGTGCATCAACGTCATGTTGCTGTTGCTCGGCACCGTGATGGACATGGCGCCGTTGATCCTGATCCTGACGCCGATCCTGATGCCGGTGATTCTTGGCATCGGCGTGGACCCGGTGCAGTTCGGCATGATCATGCTGGTGAACCTGGGGATTGGTTTGATTACACCGCCAGTAGGCGCGGTGCTGTTCGTGGGGTCAGCGGTGGGTAAAGTCAGTATCGAAAAAACCGTGAAAGCCCTGCTGCCGTTCTACGGCGTGCTGTTCCTGGTGCTGCTGGCCGTGACCTACATTCCGGCACTGTCGCTGTGGTTGCCGCATCTGGTGTTGTGATAAAGGTGCCCCTCGGTAAAACGAGGGGCACACGCCTGCCGTAACCGCCGTGCCCTTCCATCAGAGCTCAACCGATATGACGCCAGACCTTCTCGAACTCGAAGACGCATTCACCCGCCTCACCCTCGCCCCTGAACTCGGCGGCAGCCTCGTCAACTGGACCATCCGCAGCACCGGGCAGCCACTGTTACGGCACAACGACGACCAGGCGCTGAACACCGGTCTGCCGGGAAAGCTCGGTTGCTACCCTTTGGTGCCCTGGTCGAACCGCATCGCCCAAGGGGGTTTCGACTGCCCCGATGGCTGGCTCGCCCTGGCACCCAACAGCCTCACCGATCCATTGCCGATTCACGGCAGCGCCTGGCAACAACCGTGGCAGCTGGTCTCGCAGACGCAGGACGAAGTGGTGCTGCAACTCGACAGCCCGACGCCGTTCGCTTATCGCGCCCGGCAACGGTTTCACTTGAGCGAGGGGCGTTTGAGCATCGATCTGCACGTCACTCACCTGGCCGAAAACCCAGCGTGGCATGGGCTCGGGCTGCATCCCTACTTTCCGCGCACCGCGAACACCCGGCTACAGGCCAAGGCTGAACGGGTCTGGTTATGCGATGGGTCGAGACTGCCGACAGCGCAGGTCGAACGGCCCGCCGAATGGGACTTCGATCAACTCAATGCCCTGCCGGACACGCTGGTCGACAACGGTTTCTGCGCGTGGGACGGCCATTGCCTGATCCAGCAACCCGACTTGGGTTACGAACTCGATTGCCGAGCAACCGGCAGCGACACCTACCTGCTCTACTGCCCGCCGGGCCTGGCTTTTTTCTGCATCGAACCGGTGAGCCACCCGGTCAACGCGCACCACCTGCCCGGGCGGCCAGGTTTGCGTCTGCTGGAAAAAGGCCAATCCAGCGAACTCGGTTTCAGCCTGCACTATCGTCCGCTCGACTACCCGAGCATCTGACTCAGCACCGCGCGCAACTTGCCGGGTTTCACCGGTTTGTTCAGCAGCGGCGCATCGAGTCGTTGCAGCGCGCGCCGGCACTGGTCGGTGCGGTCGGCCGTGATGATCACTGCCGGAATCGACTCGCTGTAATGCTCACGCAAATGCCGCACCACGTCAGAGCCGAACACCCCGTGGTCGAGGTGATAATCCGCCAGAATCAACTCCGGCGCCCGTCCCTTCAAGGCGGCCAGCGCCGAGGATTCATCCGTCGCCGTGACCACCTCGCAGCCCCACTGCCCGAGCAACGCGCTCATACTTTCAAGGATGCTTACTTCATTGTCCAGCACCAGCAGGCGCCGGCCCGGCAACGGATTACCCGCGCCCGGCTGCGGGGCCGCGAGGCTGATCGGCAACGGAATCTCATGGGAAATCGGCACGTCGATGCTGAACATTGAACCGCGCCCCGGCCGCGAATGAACGCCGATTTTATAACCGAGGATCTTGGCGATTCGTTCGACGATGGCCAGCCCCAGACCCACGCCCTTGCGGTCGGCGGCGCGGCCGACATCGAGTTGATTGAATTCCAGAAAGATCGAATCGAGCCGGTCTGCCGCAATCCCGCGCCCGGTGTCCCAGACTTCCAGGCGCAACATGTCCCCGCGCCGTCTGGCCCCCAGCAGAATGCTGCCCTCATCGGTATAACGGCAGGCATTGCTGAGGAAGTTGCGCAGGATGCGCGTCATCAGGCGCAAGTCGGTATGAATGGCGTAATCACCCATGTGCACCCGCAGGTTCAAACCGGCAGCCTCGGCCACTGACTGAAACTCCGAGACCAGCGGCGCGAGCAGTTCGTCGAGGCGGTACAACGCGACATCCGGTTTGACGGCGGCCTGGTCGAGCCGGGAAATGTCCAACAAATCGGTGAGCAAGTCCTCGGCCCCTTCCAGGGCCTGGTGCGTTCGCTCCACCAACACTTGCTCGACCTCCGGCAACTTGCGCTCGCGCAAGGTCGAAATCAGCAAGCGCGCAGCGTTGAGCGGTTGCAGCAGGTCATGACTGGCGGCGGCGAGGTATTTGTCCTTGCTGCGATTGGCCGCCTCGGCGGCGTCCCGTGCATCGCGCAAGGCTTCTGCGATCTGTTTACGCTGGGTGATCTGTTGTTGCAGGTTGCGGTTGGCTTCCAGCAATTCGTCGGTGCGCGCGGTGACGCGCTGCTCCAGTTCGTCATTGAGTTGCTGCAGGCGTTGCTGGGCGAGTTTGCGTTCGGTTATGTCGGCGACGAAACCTTCCACCAGCCCTTCCTGATCGGGTTTGAGCAGCAGGTTCATCAGCACGTCGAGGCTGCTGCCGTCCTTGCGCCGCAGTTGAGTTTCATAGCCGTGCAGGCTGCCCTGGTGGCGAAGGATTTCGCCGATGTTGGCCAGCTCCGTGGCGCCGCCGACAAACAGGTTGCTCGCCAGGTCCGCCAGGGAAAACAGCACCTCTTGCGGGTCCTGATAACCGAGCATCCGCGCCAGCGCCGGGTTGGCGGCGCGCATGCCTTGCAGCAGGCTGGCCTGAAAGATGCCGTGCACGGCGTTTTCGAACAGCCACTTGTAGCGATTGCGCTCCGCTTCCAGCTCGTCCAGCCGTGCGGCGAGTTCCGGGTAATGGCTCTTGCGCGCCGAGTGGCTGCCTAATCCCAATAACCCGGCGAGCGCCCGTTGCTGCTCGTCAGAGGGCTTCGCCATAGACGACCTCGACATCACGCTGACTGGATTGACGCGGGTTGGTGAGAATGCACGGGTCGTCCATGGCGTGTTGCGAAAGGAACGGAATGTCGGCGGTGCTGACCCCGTGCAAGCCCAGGGTTTCATGGAAACCGATGGCGTGCTTGAGCGCGATCAGGTGCTCGACCAGACGTCCGCAAATCTGCCGGTGATTGAGGCCACGGCAATCGATGCCAAACGTCTCGGCAATCACCTTGAAGCGATCCGGCGCCGAGCTGTAATTGAACGCCACCACGTGTTCGACCAACACCGCGTTGCACAAGCCATGGGGCAAATCGAGGAACCCACCCAGACTGTGGGACATGGCGTGCACCGCGCCGAGGATCGCGTTGGAAAACGCCAGCCCGGCCTGCATGCTGCCGAGCATGATTTTCTCGCGCAGGGCGATGTCCCCCGGGTTGGCGATCATCTGCACCAGATTGCCGTTGATAAGGCGCATCGCTTCCAGCGCATGGGGGTCGGTTAGCGGTCCGTGCCCCGTGGAAACGAAGGCTTCGATGGCATGCACCAAGGCGTCGATGCCGGTACAGGCCGACAGGAACGGGTCCATGCTCAGGGTGGTTTCCGGGTCGATCAGCGACACGTCCGGCACCACGGCCTTGCTGACGATCGAGAATTTCATGCGTTCTTGCTGGTTGGAAATGATCACGAATTGCGAGACATCCGCCGAGGTGCCGGCGGTGGTCGGGATCAGGATCAGCGGCGGACTGGGCACGCGGATGGTATCGACGCCCTCGAACTCAAGGATGCTGCGCCCGTGGGCGACGACGATGCCGATGCCTTTGCCGCAATCCATCGGACTGCCGCCACCGACCGCGACGATCACGTCGCAGTGGTTTTCCTTGTACAGCTCGGCGCCGAGCATGACTTCTTCGACCCGAGGGTTGGGCGATACGTCGCTATAAATAAAGTATTCAATGCCCTGGGCCTGCAGGCTGGCTTCGACATCGGCGACCCAACCGGCGGCAATCACTCCGGGGTCGCTGACCACCAGCACCTTGCGCGCGCCAAAGGTCTTGGCGCAGTTGCCGACGTTGTGCCGGCAGCCGGCACCAAAGATGATTTCAGGCGAAACGAATTTACGCAGCTGGCTGAGACTCTGGCTCATTTGAAAGCCTGTTTTTATTGTTTTGGAAGGTAAAGCCACACTACCCCATCCCGACATGAATGCAATCAGACCAATGGGTAGAAATTGCCGTGGTATACCCAAATTCTCCACCACTGAAGATCCCTGTGGGAGCGAGCTTGCTCGCGATAGCGGACTGCCAGTCAAAAGATATGTTGGCTGATACTCAGCTATCGCGAGCAAGCTCGCTCCCACAAGGGATTCGTGTTTGGTGGTTCAGCCGCGATAGATCAGCCGCGAAGCTTTCTCGTTGCGCAACGTCAGGTGCTCCATGCCCTGCCCCGGCGCGTCCGCTTCATCGCGGGCCTTGAGGATGACCCCGTGGTGCGCCGACTTGCTGCACACCGGGTCGGCATTCTCGGCATCGCCGGTCAGCATGAACGCCTGACAACGGCAGCCGCCCAGGTCCTTGTGTTTTTCATCGCAGGAACGGCACGGCTCCTTCATCCAGTCATCGCCACGAAAGCGGTTGAAGCCGAAGGACTCGGTCCAGATGTGCGAAATGCTGTGCTCGCGCACGTTGGGAAACTCTACCGGCAACTGCCGCGCACTGTGGCACGGCAATGCCGTGCCGTCCGGGGTGATGTCGAGAAACAGGTTGGCCCAGCCATTCATGCAGGTCTTGGGGCGTTCTTCGTAGTAATCGGGCGTCACGAAGATCAGCTTGCAGGGATGGCCCTGGGCCTCAAGCCGCTCGCGGTACTCGTTGGTGATGCGCTCGGCACGCTGCAATTGTTCGCGGGTCGGCAACAGGCCAACACGGTTGAGCTCGGCCCAGCCGTAGAACTGGCACGTGGCCAATTCGACGAAGTCCGCCTCCAGCTCCAGACACAGGTCGATGATCTGTGCGATCTGGTCGATGTTGTGCCGGTGGGTGACGAAGTTCAGCACCATCGGATAGCCCTGGGCTTTCACCGCCCGGGCCATGGCCAGTTTTTGCGCGAAGGCTTTGCGCGAGCCGGCCAGCATGTTGTTGACCTGTTCGTCGGCGGCCTGAAAGCTGATCTGGATATGGTCCAGCCCCGCGATCTTGAAATCACGGACCTTCTGTTCCGTCAGGCCGATGCCCGAGGTGATGAGGTTGGTGTAGTAGCCCATGTCCCGCGCGGCTTTGATCAACTCGGCCAGGTCCTGGCGCACCAGCGGCTCGCCGCCGGAAAACCCCAGCTGCGCAGCGCCCATCTCCCGGGCTTCGCGAAATACCCGAATCCATTCTTCAGTGCTTAATTCCTCACCCTGCTGGGCGAAATCCAGCGGGTTGGAGCAATACGGGCATTGCAGCGGGCAGCGATAAGTCAGCTCGGCCAACAGCCAGAGCGGCGGACCGGGTGGCGACACGATCGGGTTCACAGCGCGATCCCCCGGTGCCAGACGTTCGCGGTGGTGACGGTGTGATACGGCGGGCGTTCCAGCTCGTAGGCCATGCTCATCGCGTCGAGCATGCTCCACAGCACGTCGAGCTTGAACTGCAAAATCTCCAGCATGCGCTGCTGGCCTTCGACCGTGACGTAGTGCGCCAGGGTAATGCGCAAGCCATGTTCGACATCGCGCCGTGCCTGACTCAGGCGTGTGCGGAAATAGTCATAGCCGGCCGGATCGATCCATGGATAGTGCGTGGGCCAGGCGTCGAGGCGGGACTGGTGAATGTGCGGCGCGAACAGTTCAGTGAGTGAGCTGCTGGCGGCTTCCTGCCAACAGGCGCGACGGGCGAAATTGACGTAGGCGTCCACGGCGAACCGCACGCCAGGCAACACCAATTCCTGAGAAAGGATTTGCTCGCGGTCCAACCCCACCGCTTCCCCCAGGCGCAGCCAGGCTTCGATGCCGCCTTCGCTGCCGGGCACGCCGTCATGGTCGAGGATGCGTTGCAGCCATTCACGGCGCACGTCGCGGTCCGGGCAATTGGCGAGGATCGCGGCATCCTTGAGCGGGATGTTCACCTGATAATAGAAGCGATTGGCGACCCAGCCCTGAATCTGCGCGCGAGTGGCGCGGCCGGCGTACATGGCTTGGTGGAAGGGATGATGGATGTGGTAGTAGGCGCCTTTGGCACGCAGGGCGGCTTCGAATTCGCAGGGGGACATCGGGGTGTCGATCATTGCGGTTCTCCGGGGAACAACCGTTGGATTCTGTGGTGTCTGGTCTGGCCTCATCGCGAGCAAGCTCGCTCCCACAGAACTTACGGCGCACATAGAATCTGTGGGAGCGAGCTTGCTCGCGATGGGGCCTTCAGCTACAAAACAATGTCCATGCCGTCGTAAGCCACCTCAATCCCCCGCCGCTCCAGCAACGCGCGCTCGGCCGAGTCTTCATCGAGGATCGGATTGGTGTTGTTGATGTGGATCAGCACCTTGCGCTGACGTGGGAATTGCTCGAGCACTTCGAGCATCCCGCCAGGACCGCTTTGCGCCAGATGGCCCATTTCACTGCCCAGACTCTGGCCGACTTCGTTCACGCGCATCTCGTCGTCGCGCCACAACGTGCCGTCCAGCAACAGGCAATCGGCGCGTTGCATCCAGCTCAGCACTTCGTCGTCGATCTGCCCAAGACCCGGTGCATAGAACACGCTGGCGCCATTGCGCCGGTCTTCGATAAACAAACCAATGGTGTCGCCCGGCTGCGGATTGCCGCGATTGGGCGAATATGGCGGTGCGTTGCTGACCAGGGGAATTGCGCGAAATTGCAGGCGTGCACAGGCCGCGATGGCGAACGGTTCGCGGTCCAGCCCGATCGGTTGCCACTGCAAGCCACCGTTCCAGTGCTTGAGCATGGGGAACAAGGGAAAGCCGCTGCTCAGATCTTGATGCACTCGCTCGGTGCACCACACGTCATGCGGGCAACCTTCGCGCAGGCTCAACAGGCCGGTGCAATGGTCGATCTGGCTGTCGATCAGCACCACTCCCGCAATCGCCGTATCGCGCAAGCGGCGGGCCGGTTGCAAGGGCGCGAAACTTTCAAGCTGCGCACGAATGTCCGGTGAAGCATTGCACAGCACCCACTCCACCCCGTTGTCGCTCAGGGCAATCGAGGACTGCGTGCGCCGTTGCGCGCGCAGGCTGCCATTGCGCACACCGGCGCACTGACGACAGTTGCAGTTCCATTGCGGAAAACCGCCACCGGCGGCAGAACCGAGAACGCGGATGTGCATGGCAGGCTCCAGAAAGCAGGCCCGGCCAACCCGTTAGCTGGCCGGGTGATCAATCAACGGTTGGCGAAATACATCGTCACTTCGAAGCCAATGCGCAGATCGGTAAACGCGGGTTTATGCCACATGGGTCAATCCTCTTCTTGTGCCGGTCAATTCCGGTAAAGCCATTAATGCACGGGGCGCCAAGTGACCGAATGCTACTTTGGAACGAGGCGGCGGCGTGCGTTGGTAGGGGGTATACGGCAGTCTTGAACACACCCGAAAACCAATGTGGGAGCGAGCTTGCTCGCGATGGCGGTGTATCAGTCAACGGAGATGTCGACTGTACTGGCCTCATCGCGAGCAAGCTCGCTCCCACAGGTTCTTCAGTGTTCTTGCGCAGGGTTAGAAGAACCCCAGCGGATTGATGTCGTAGCTCACCAGCAGGTTTTTGGTCTGCTGGTAATGGTCGAGCATCATCTTGTGGTTTTCACGGCCGACACCGGACTTCTTGTAGCCACCAAACGCGGCGTGGGCCGGGTACAGGTGGTAGCAGTTGGTCCAGACACGCCCG
>Ga0157371_10000770_pt1 | contig 36885 bp, 33 predicted proteins | sample C45metaG_FD_113462 | JGI IMG/M metagenome (GOLD analysis project Ga0157371, IMG submission 113462) | Corn rhizosphere microbial communities from Kellogg Biological Station, Michigan, USA - C4-5 metaG | ecosystem: Host-associated > Plants > Roots > Rhizosphere > Soil | place: USA: Michigan... | reverse complement strand
GCCGTCGAGCCGGCCAAGGTCCTCGAAGGTGAACATGAGAGCCTTGATGCGCTCGGCGCCCTCGCGGTCGGACTCTTCGAGCGAGGCGATGAAGCGGGCCTCGGTCTGGCGATCGAAGGCGTTGAAGATTTCGGCCATCTGCTCGTGGCTGTCGCGGCGCTTGGAGTGGCTGAGCGTCGACATGAATTCGGTACGCAGCGTCGTCTCGATCTTCTCGAGGATTTCCTTCTGCACCGGGTCGAGCGACAGCATGCGCTTGATCACGTCCATCGCCAGCTCTTCGGGCAGGATCGCGAGCACCCGGCTGGCATGGTCGGTCGCGATCTTGCTCAGCACCACCGCGATGGTCTGCGGGTATTCGTTCTTCAGGTAGGAGGCGAGGATGTCCTCCTGCACGTTGCTCAACTTCTCCCACATGTTGCGGCCCGCGGGGCCGCGGATTTCCTCCATGATCGCATCGACGCGGTCGGGCGGCAGGAAGGAGAGGAGGAGACGCTGCGTGGTCTCGGAGTTTCCCGAAACCGAGCCGTTGGCGGAGACGTGGGTGACGAACTCGGCAAAGAGCGCGTCAAGCATTTCCTGGGTAATCGGTCCCATGCGCACCATGGTTCGGGAGAGGACCTTGATCTCCATCTCGTCGAGCTCTTCGAGGATCGGCCGGCCGTAGTCGGGCCCGAGCGAGAGCAGCAGCACGGCCGCCTTCTCGTCGCCGGTCAGTTCGCGCTGCGTGGCGTGTTCGCCAATCACGAGCTGGCGTGACATTCCCTGCTGGATATTGGCGGGTGTTTGAACTGCAGGAGCAGCCATCGGTCAACTCACACTGCGCTCGAGAGCCAGTCGCGCACGATCAGCGCAGCCTGCTTAGGATTTTCTTCGACCAGGGTGCCAACGGTCCTCAACGTTTGCGCCTGGGCCGCGCCGAGATTGCGCGCGTCCTTCATCCAGCCGGGAAGCGTCGGAGAATGGGCGGGCTCATCGGTAGCGACCATCTCCTGCCCAGCCGTTCCTGGTGCGGAGATCGAGCCCGGCGCGCCGGCTACCGCCATGGCGGGGACACCGACCTCGGCGCTCACCGGCAGCGCCAGGGGCTTGTTCTCGGGCGCCAGCACGCGCTTGAGCAGCGGGCGCATGACGAAGAAGACCAGCGCGAGGGCGATGATCAGGGTCACCACCATTTCGGCGCCGTTGATCAGGTCGTCGCGGGTGAAGTCGAAGAGGCCGGGGCCGGCGCTTCCTTGCGCGGCAGGAGCCGGACCCTGCGCGAACTGCAGGTTACTGACGGTGATCTGATCGCCGCGGGTGTTGTCGAAGCCAATGGCCGACTGCACCAGCGCCTTGATCTGATCAAGCGTTGCCTGATCGCGTGGCGTGTAAGTCTGGTTGCCCTTGCTGTCGGTGGCGTAGGTCCCATCAACGAGAACGGCGACCGACAATCGCTTGATGGCTCCGGGATCGGTCAGGGACGTCTGGCTGGTATTGGAGATTTCGTAATTGGTCGTCTCCTCATCGGTGCTGCCCGCCTGCGACGTGCCGCCGGCCGGCGTGGTCGTGGTGGTCGCGCCCGGTAGCTGCGTCGACGCCGAGACCTGACCGGAATTGCTGGCATCCGTCGAGTTGTTCGCGACCTGTTTGGTCTGCGTCGACCGCACGACCTGGCCGTTGGGATCGAAGCTCTGTTCGGTCTTGGTGACATGCGTCATGTCGAGGTCGGCCGATACCTCGACGCGCGCACGGCCGTCGCCGACCACACTGCCCAGCAGGTTCTCGATGCTGGTCCGCAACCGGGTCTCGATGGCAACCTTGCGCTCGTCGGCTTCGCCGGCGAGCACCGTCGAGTCGTTGCCGTCGCCGGCGCCTGTGGCGAGCAGGTTGCCCTGATCGTCGGCGATGGTCACCCGATCGGGCGTCAGGCCTTCAACAGCAGAGGCGACGACGTGCTGGATGGCGCGGATTTCTTCGTTGGTAAGCTGACCGCGCACGGAGACGACAATCGACGCGGTCGGATCTTTCTTGTCGCGTGAGAAGAGTTGCCGCTCCGGAAGCACCAGGTGCACACGGGCGGACTTGATGCGGGCAAGCGAAGAGATGGTACGGGCGAGTTCACCTTCGAGGGCGCGAACGTTGTTGATGTTCTGCACAAAGCTGGTGGCGCCAAGCGTATTCTGCTGATCGAAGATTTCGTAGCCGACCTGACCTTTGGTTGGTAGCCCGTCACCGGCCAGTTGCATCCGGACGCTGGTGATCTGATCGCGCGGAATGAGGATGGTGTCGCCGTCGCCGCGGATTTCGTTGGGGACGTTCTGCTTCTGCAGTTCTTCGACGATCGCCTGGGAGTCCTCGAGGCTGAGGCCGGTATAGAGTGGCGCCATTTGCGGCGTCGAGGCGCGCATGATCAGAAAGGCGAAGAAGCCGAGCATCAGGATCGCAACGGTGGCCATCGCCGCCACACGCTGCAATCCGAGGCGGTTGAAGAGCTGAATAAAACCGTTCACCCGAAACCGACCCGCCGCCCGCGTTGCCCCTGGTGACCCTCAGCGGATCACGTAGGCAAAAATTACCTAGCCGATGGTAAAGAAGGTCTTAACGCGGTGTCGCCAAACGCGACGATCCGCATGTTCTGCCCGGCGTTTCGGGCAAAGCGCTTTCGTAGGGGTTAATGAAAACGATCGCGCCCGGCATATCTTGCCGGGCGCGATCAAAAAATCGGTGGCTGCGAGGCGGATCAGCCTTCGCGATAGTGCTGGATCCAGGTGGTCCGCAAGCCGGCGAGCCCGTGCTTGTCGATGGCCGCCTGCCAGTTCAAGAACTCGTCGACGCTCAGCGTATAACGCGCACAGGCTTCCTCGAGAGACAGAAGACCGCCGCGAACGGCGGCGACAACCTCGGCCTTGCGGCGAATAACCCAGCGGCGCGTGGTCTTGGGCGGAAGATCTGCAATCGTTAGCGGACTTCCGTCCGGGCCGATTACATACTTCACGCGGGGACGCATTTGGACGGTCATTTTACTCACTGACTCAACCTGACCTCAGTCGAGCCTAGCCGATCGCGCTTAAAATTTGCCTAAGCTAGTGTCTACAAGGCGTTAAAATGCCATCGGTTCGAGATCAGGAATCGCAGAGGATTCAGTGACTTGTCCGCGCCCCGGGGCAACCGGCGTGCGGCGGGGAAGATGGCGGAGCCGTGGCAGGGTTAACGGACCGTTATGAGCTCGACGTAGTGGTCGAGACCGAGGTCACGCCGGAAAGATTGACGCGGGCGCCGCCGATCAGCAGCACCGGTTCGGTGCCGGTAAAATCGACCCCGGTCACGACGCCGGTGGTCTGGGTCGTAACGGCGACGTTCTTGCCCGAGGCGTTCACGGCCGTCATCTGGATCGAGTAGGTCCCATTTGGCTGTGCGTTGCCGGAGCTGTCCTTGCCGTCCCAGGTGAAGGTGCCGCTGCCGCCCTGCATCTTGCCCTGCTCGCTGTAGACGACATTGCCGTTGGCGTCCTTGATGTCGACGTTGACGGTGGCAGCGTCGGCAAGGCTGAAATTCCACTGGGCCTGGTTGTTGACGAGTTCCGACCGGACGCCGTTCGCGCTGACGGTCTTGCCGATGTAGCCTACCGCGTTGGAATTCACGGTGTTGGCGTTTGCCGTCACCAGCGACGACAGGTAGTCGTTGGTCTTGAGCTGCTGTTCGACGCCCGAGAACTGCACCAGCTGCTGGGTGAACTGGTTGGTGTCGAGTGGGTCGAGCGGGTTCTGGTTCTGCAACTCCGTGGTGAGGAGTTGCAGGAACGTATCGAAATTGCCGGCGATGGTCTGCGCGTCCGTGGCATTGGAGGGCGTGGTCGACGACGTTGATCCGACACCGCTAACGGTCATGCTCTACTCCTATGCGAACAGGTTGACGCCGCCGGGCGAGGCGACGCCGCGATAAAGGGTGATTTGCGGAACGGCACTGATTGCATCCTCTGCCTCGCTATCGGCTGATGTTGAGAAACGGGGGGAGGAGCCGTTGCCCCCGCCCGAATACTGGCCGCCGCCCAGCATGCCGGCGAACGGGTTCTGCCGCAGAGAAAATTGCAGATTGGTTTTGCCGGTATCCACACCAGCCTGACTCAGTGCCCGCTCGAGGGAGCCCTTGTCGCGTTGGAACATGTCGAGCGTCTCAGCGCGCTCGACAGTCAGGTGCGCGTTGACATTGCCCGACGCATCGACGTGCATCTTCACGTCGACGCGGCCCAGTTCGGGCGGGTCGAGCCGGATGGAGAAGCGGGACTGGCCGTCCTGGATCTGGCGCGCCATTTCGAACGCGACCTGGCCCATATTCACGGTTGCAGCGCTCGCGGCCTGATAGGCGGCCGGAATGATGCGCGGCGCGGTTTGCACTTGGGGCGCGGCTGCGGCGTTGGCGGCATCCGGAGCCTGAGCGGTTGGATCCGTCGCGTCTGGCTTTGTGGCTTCGGTCTTTGCTACCGCTTCGGCCACGAGCCTGACTTCAGGTTTGGACGCGACGGGCGGACCACTGGTCGCCGCGGACGCCGGTGTCGGAGCCTCCGCCGCCGACGGGGCCGCCGGCGCAGCAGTGCCCGCGTCCGGCGTTGGTTGCACCGATTGCGACTTGGCGCTCGTTGCGCTCGTTCGGCTCGGCGATGCTGCTTTCACCAGCGCGTCGGGAACAGCCAATTTGGTGTCCGAGGCGAGTTGCACTGGGGGCGTGGCCGACTTGACTACTGCAGCAGGCTTGGCCGCGAGCAGCGACTGGACCAGGGTGTCGAGGGACTTACCGCTCGTATCGCCGGCGGTTGTCAGGGCGCCTAGCGACTGCGGATCGGCCTCGGCCGCGGAGAGCATCTGCGTCAGGGTCTGAAGCTTCCGGGCAATGGTGGGAGAAATCGTCTGGACTGCGGCGGAAGCGTCGGAGAGTTGGCTCGCAAGGTCGGCAATGCCGGGTAGCGGCTGCGAGGATGTCGATGCAGGTGCTGTAGGCGTGGACGGGTCCGGCTGCTGCTGGTCGAGCGCAAGGCCAAGGCTGGCGAGGAATTGAGTCGTCTGATTGGACGGTGATGGCTGCTGCGCGCTGGGAGCCGGCGGCTGGGGGCCGCTTGCGGGTGTCGCGCCGGAGACGCCGCTAACGACCGCGGTTGTGTCATCGGGGCCGGCCGCCGCGGTCAAGGTCGGTGGGAGCGCCTGCGGCTGCGCCGGTTGTGCCATCAGGGCGGCCAGGGCGTCAGCGGTCTGGCCGAGCTTTTGCAGCAGGTCGGGGTCGGGAGCGTCTCCGGACTTGAGCTGGTCCTGCAGCGTCTTCAATTCGCGAGCAAGCTTCGCCAGAAGGGCCTTTGCCTGCGGCTGCTGCGTTGCTCCTGCTGAATTGGTGGTCCCAGTCGTTGGATCGACGGCGTCGCCAAGGGGAACAGGGGTGGCTTGCGTCGAGGTTCCGTTGCCGACAGCCTGGGTCGATACAGTGCCGGACTTTGCATCGCCGGTCGACGAGTTGAGCGCGAGGGCTCCGCCGCTCAAGAACTCATCGATAAGGGCTTCGAGGAAACTGGCCGCGCTGTTCCCGTTCGCACCAGCCGACGACCCGGTGTTGCTGCCGGAGGAGGTGCCTATGGCACCGCCCGCCGCAGCTGCAGCCGAATAGCTGATGGTGAGATGCGACGTCAGTTTGGCCTCAAGAGGACAGAGTAATCCAAGCGAGGCGATGCATGGGGCGTGCCAAGTGGAATTGCGAGCCAGTTCAAGACCTTGGGAGTCCGGCGGCTCGGCAGTTTCTGCGTGCAACGGCAAATCTTGCCGGTTGCCCACATTGCGCCTATAGAGCCGCCGTTCACTGGGGCCTTGACCCCCAACTGGATGAAAACGATGGATCTGAACTCACTCGACCTGCCAAAGCGGCCGGAGAAAACCCGTGTCGTGGTCGCCATGTCCGGCGGCGTCGACAGTTCCGTGGTGGCCGGCTTGCTCGCCCGGCAGGGTTACGATGTCCTGGGGGTCACGCTTCAGCTCTACGACCACGGCGAGGCGACACACCGCAAAGGTGCGTGCTGTGCGGGTCAGGACATCCATGACGCCCGGCGCGTCGCGGCGACACTGGGCATTCCCCACTACGTGCTCGACTACGAGGATCGCTTCCGCAGCGCGGTGATCGAGCCGTTCGCCAATGCGTATCAGCAGGGTGAAACGCCGGTGCCATGCATCGCGTGCAACCAGTCGGTGAAGTTCGTCGACCTGATGGAGGTGGCACAGGACCTGGGGGCCGACGTGCTGGCAACGGGCCACTATGTGCAGTCGCGCCTGGAGAATGGCCGCCGCCGGTTGTACCGGCCGGTCGATGCATCACGCGACCAGAGTTACTTCCTGTTCGCGACGACCAAGGAGCAGCTCGATTTCCTGCGCTTCCCACTGGGCGGCATGAGCAAGCCGGCGGTGCGGGAATTGGCCCGCGATTTCGGGCTCGAGGTCGCCGACAAGCACGACAGCCAGGACATCTGCTTCGTACCACAGGGCAAGTATGCGGACGTGATCCGCCAGATGCATCCCGAGGCTTTCGCCGAAGGCGAGATCGTGCATGTCGACGGTCGCCCGCTCGGGCGGCACGGTGGTATCGCCAACTACACAGTCGGGCAGCGGAAGGGACTGGGGATCGCGGCGGACGCCCCGCTCTACGTTGTGAAGCTCGACCACAAGACAGGCCGCGTCATCGTCGGACCGCGCGAGGCGCTGATCACGAGGACGGTAAGACTTCGCGACGTGAACTGGCTTGGCGACACCATGAGCTTTTCCCGGGTTGCGTCAGGAAACGGGTTGCCGGTCGAAGTAAAGGTGCGCTCGACCCGGCCACCGCAGTCGGGTGTGGTGCAGCTCGTCGATGGCGAGCTGCTGGTGACGCTGTATACCGGCGAGTACGGAATATCGCCGGGGCAGGCCTGCGTGTTCTATGCCGACGACAGCGAGACCAGCGAGGTGCTCGGCGGTGGCTTCATCGCAGAAGCGGTACCGCAAGCGCTGGTCGCCTGATCAGGGGATGGTGATCGGGTCCGACGGGGCCGCCGGATGCGGGGTCAGCTTTTCGAGCGTGATGTTGCCGTCGACGATGGCGAGGATGCCCGCGACGAAGGTGAGGATCAGCAGCACGACCACCACGACCCGGGGGGCGCTGAAGGCGTCATGATGCTGTCGGCGGTCATCGCTTTGCATCATTACCCGGACGAACTCGCTGAGGATGACGCAGAGGAATCCGTCGATTCCCGCAGCCGTTCATAGTTGCCGAGGCCTCCGAAAATAGCGCCGGCAATCATCAGAATGGCCACGACACCAAGCGCCAGCAAGGTGATGCGGGCAGGGGTCATTTTCCACGGCGAAATCGGCGGTTCGGTTGTCATGACGCATGACTTAGCGATCGGCCCGGGCCGGCTCAACCCCCCAAAATAATCGCGTTGCCGCACCCAAGGATGGCGTAACCCGTGGCGTCTCAAGGTCAAAGATGCCAATTCAAGGGTCTCAGGGGTGAACGGGTCTTTGGCTTTGACGCCGCAAGCGGCTGAACTTCCCATGCGGCCGGCGACCGCCGCGAACAGCAACGACCTGGTCCAACGGGCCAAGGGGGGCGACAGGCTGGCTTTCGAGCAGCTCCTCGAGACGCACTACGATTTCATCTTCCGCACGGCGTGCAAGTGGACCGGGAAGAAATCGGACGCCGAGGACATCGCGCAGGAGGTGTGCATCAAGCTGGCCACCGCCATCCGGAGCTTCGATGGACGATCGGCATTCACGAGTTGGCTCTATCGCGTGACCCTCAACATGGTGCGCGACACGCAACGCTCGACCAGCCGGCGCGACAGAACAGTGGATGCATTCTCCCTGGTGCATCCGGACGATGATCCAGGCAGTCAGGAGGAGGCGGCGACAGCACGAGAACTTTGGGCAGCGGTGGGCGCACTTCCCGACAAACAGCGCGAAGCGGTCATGCTGGTCTACGCGGAGGATATGAGCCACGCGGAGGCGGCCGAGATCATGGGGTGCAAGGAGGCGACGGTCTCCTGGCACGTGCACGAAGCGAAAAAGACCCTAAGGGGGCTTTTGTGATGGACGACGACAAGATGACGGACGAGGCTCTTTCCACGCTCAGGCTGCTGCGGACCAGCGCGCCTTCGAGCGAGGCCAAGAAGATTGCGATCAATGCGGCCATGGCTGCTTTCGACGCGGCGCAGGTGAAGGCACCTCGCAGGGGCACATTCAGCGGCTGGCGGATCGCCGGTTTCGGACTCCCGATCGGTACCGTAGCGACCGCGGTCGCGGCGCTGGTGCTATTGCCGCTCGGAACGCAGCTCTATACCGCGACATCCCGGCATACCAATGCAACCCCGCCGGTCAGCAGCATGGCGGCTGCTACCAACGCGACCTCGGCCGAGACGGCGCCGGTGGTCACCGCCGACAAGCCAACCGCACAAGGGGCGGCGGCGCCGGTGACTCTGCAGGCTCCAACGGCTGTGCCCGAACCGAAGTCGGCCGACGTCGCGCCCACGGCGAATGGTCCGGTGAACGCGGAAAGTGCGGACCGGGACGTCGACGCGCTTGTCGCGCCCATGGTAGCGTCACCGGCGCCGATGGAAAAGCTGCGCATGGCCGTGCCGGCCGCCAATGCGACGAGGTCGTCAGGTCGGCAATCCGATTTTGTACCGTTCGCGACAGGTGACACCTTCCAGAAGTTCGACGAGAACCGGGTGAAGGTGACGCGGACCGATCCGGTCTCGACGTTTTCGATCGACGTCGACACGGCGGCTTATTCTTATGTTCGCGGCGTGTTGAAGGACGGTGAGCTGCCGCAACCTGATGCCGTGCGGATCGAAGAGATGATCAACTACTTCCCCTACAGCTATCCGGCTCCCACCACGCCGGACACGCCGTTCAAGGCGACGATGTCGGTGATCCCAACTCCTTGGAACAGCAAGACCGAACTGCTGGAGATCGGAATCAAGGGTTACGTACCACCGGCAACGGCGCGGAAGCCCGAGAATCTGACGTTTCTCATCGACACATCGGGATCGATGGACGAGCCGAACAAGCTGCCGCTGCTGAAGCGGTCGTTCGGCCTGCTGGTGGACTCGCTGCAGCCTGACGATACGGTGTCGATCGTAACCTATGCCGGATCGGCGGGTGTGGCGCTGAAACCGACCAAGGCCAGCGATCGATCCACGATCCTCGGGGCAATCGATGCACTCGACGCTGAAGGTAGCACAGATGGGGTCGACGGCATTGCGCTTGCCTACCGCGTCAATGCGGAGGCCAAGGGCGAGGAAACGACCAACCGTGTGATCCTTGCGACCGATGGCGATTTCAACGTGGGCATCGATACGCCCGATGAGCTCAAGACATATATCAAGACGCAGCGCGATCAGGGGATCGGGCTCAGTGTGCTCGGCTTCGGCCGCGGTAATCTCGACGATGCGCTGATGCAGTCGCTGGCGCAGAACGGCAACGGCAATGCGAGTTACATCGACAACTTCCAGGAAGCTCAGAAGGTGCTCGTGGAGCAGGGCGGAGCAAACTTCGTGACGATTGCGAAGGATGTGAAGGTGCAGGTCGAGTTCAATCCGGCGCAGGTGAGCGAATATCGGCTGATCGGCTACGAGACGCGCGCGCTCAACAACGAGGACTTCAACAACGACAGGGTCGATGCGGGAGAAATCGGGGCCGGACACACCGTAACAGCGATCTACGAAATCGCGCCGGCCGGAAGCGGTGGGGAACTCAACGACCCGCTGCGCTACCAGACATCGCAGGCGGAACCCACTGGCCTTGCAAGCGAGCTCGGCTTCCTCAAGATTCGCTACAAGGACCCCGATGCCGACACCAGCAAACTGATCAGCACGCCGATCACGCAGGACCTGGTGGTGAAGGATGCCAGCAAGGCGGGACCGGACCAGCGGTTCGCCGCGGCGGTGGCGGCCTTCGGGCAGAAACTCAAAGGTTCGAACTACGGCGACATGAGCTGGAGCCAGATCGCCAACCTCGCCAATGGCGCCAAGGGCGATGATCGGGACGGCTACCGGGCCGAATTTGTGCAACTGGTTAAGCTGGCGGCGTCCCTGAAGCCCGACGCTGCAATCGGAGGCATCGAAAGTAGCGGCATCGCAAGTTCGTTGGTCGAGGTGAACTAGGCTGCTCCTCGTAGATTTCGATGGGGCACGGGCGCCTCCCTCCCGTGCGTTCGACTGGAGCCTCTGCCGCTTGGCGGAGGCTCCTTTTCATTGTCGATCACAAATTGTCGCGAACCGGCAGTTGATGGTTCAAAACCCAGATGAGAACGTATAGTGAACAAACCATGCAGCTCACCCTTCAGCGAAAGCTGGCGATTCTCGCCGATGCGGCCAAGTATGATGCATCCTGTTCTTCCGGCGGAACGGAGCGGCGAGACAGCACAAAGACCGGCGGCATCGGCTCGACCGAAGGGGCGATCTGCCATTCCTACACGCCCGATGGGCGCTGCATCTCGCTGCTCAAGGTGCTGCTGACCAACTTCTGCATTTATGACTGCGCCTACTGCATCAACCGGTCCTCGTCGAATGTGCAACGGGCGCGCTTTTCGGCGGACGAGGTCGTGAAGCTGACGCTCGACTTCTATCGGCGCAACTACATCGAGGGACTGTTCCTCAGCTCCGGCATCATCCGGTCGCCCGATTACACGATGGAGCAGGTCATCAGGGTCGCGCGATCGCTTCGCAACGACCACGGCTATCGCGGTTACCTCCATCTCAAAGTGATCCCCAACGCCTCGCCGGAGTTGCTCGAAGAAGTCGCGACGTACGCCGACCGGATTTCGACCAACATCGAATTGCCGACCGATGCGAGCCTCGAAACGCTGGCACCGGAAAAGGCACCGAGTGCCATCCGCAGCGCTATGGCGAGGATCGAAGAGAGCCGCGAGGCGTCGCGTCCTGACGGCAAGCTGCCCAACGGGCAGCGCAGACCGACGCGGCTGGCGCCGGCCGGGCAATCCACCCAAATGATCATCGGCGCCGACGGCACGAACGATGCGGGCATCCTCCGGCGCAGCGCGTCGCTGTATGCGGGATATGGACTGAAGCGCGTCTACTACTCGGCGTTCTCACCGATCCCTGATGCCAGCAGTAAACTGCCGCCCGCGCCACCGCCGCTGATGCGTGAGCATCGGTTGTATCAGGCAGACTGGCTGATGCGGTTCTATGGGTTCGGCGTGGATGAGATCGCGCTCGAGAGTGGCTATCTCGACCTCAGCCTCGATCCCAAGCTCGCCTGGGCGCTGCAGCATCGTGAGCTGTTTCCCCTCGACGTCAACATTGCCGACCGCGAGGCGCTGCTGCGGGTGCCGGGCCTTGGCGTGCGGTCGGTCGATGCGATCATCGCGTCGCGTCGCCACCACCGCTTGCGGCTCGAGGATGTGGGCAGGCTGTGTGCTTCGGCGGCTAAGGTACGGGCCTTTATCGTGGCAGAGGGGTGGTCGCCGGGCAGCCAGCTGGACGACGCGCGTCTGCCCGTGAAGCTGATGCCGCAACCGCAGCAGTTGAGCCTGTTCTGATGAAGCGCGTGCGCCTTGCTGCGCTCAACGACTTTGCCGAGTGGCGGCTTGCGGCGAGGGCGCTGCTGCTGCGCGGCACGCAGCCGGACGAGGTGGTCTGGGAAGATCCGGCGGCACCGATCGATTTGTTCGCCGAACCTGAGGATCGGCCACCGGATGTGGCGAACCGGGCCGTCGGCGTTGTGCCGCCGCGCTTCCTCGAACTGGCGGAAGCGGCAATCTGCCACCGCGAGGCAATCCGCTTCGGCTTACTTTACCGGCTATTGTTTCGCCTGCAGAAGGACCGCGAACTGATCGGCGTGCGATCGGACCCCGACGTCAGCAAACTCTATCGCCTCGCCGGCGAGGTGCGTCGCGACAGCCACAAGATGACGGCGTTCGTTCGCTTCCGAGAGGAAGAGGGACGTTACGCGGCGTGGTTTGAGCCTGACCACTACGTGGTCGAACGCACCGCGCCGTTTTTCGCCCGGCGCTTTCCGGCCATGCCATGGGCAATCCTGACGCCCTATCGCTCGGTGGCCTGGGATGGCGAACGGCTCGTCTTCGGAGACGGTGCCAGACGTGAAGACGCTCCAAGAAGCGACGCGATGGAGGAGGTCTGGCGCACCTATTTCGCCTCGATCTTCAATCCGGCGCGGCTCAAGGTGGCAATGATGAAATCGGAAATGCCGGTCAAGTACTGGCGCAACCTTCCTGAAGCGAGGCTCATTGATCCTTTGATCCGGGGTGCAAAGCAGGCGGAGGCCGAGATGATTGCACGTGCAGCAGCGGAACCTCCGGCCCGTCACACGCGCGCGATGGCGCGGAAAGTCGAGCCCGAGGAGGCAGCGGAGATCAAGTCGCTGGCTGATGCGCGAGCGGCGATCGAGGGTTGCCGTCGCTGCCCGCTCTACGAATATGCGACGCAAGCGGTGTTCGGCGAAGGGCCAAGTCATGCGGAGGTGATGTTTGTGGGTGAACAGCCTGGGGACCAGGAAGATCTTGCGGGCAAGCCGTTCGTCGGGCCAGCGGGGCAAGTGCTCGACCGAGCGCTGGACAAGGTCGGGATCGATCGCAGCCGGGTTTACGTCACCAATGCGGTGAAGCATTTCAAGTTCGAACCGCGCGGCAAGAAACGCATCCACCAGAAGCCGAACAGCGCCGAGATCACGGCCTGCCGGTTCTGGATAAACCTCGAGCGCGAGTTCGTGCGGCCGAAGCTGATCGTTGCGATGGGAGCGACGGCGGTGCAGAGCCTGATGGGCAAGGCTGCCTCGATCAGCTCGTTGCGTGGGCGCAAGCTCGAGCTACCGGACGGCAGCAATCTGCTGGTGACGGTGCATCCTTCGTATCTGCTGCGTATGCCCGATCGCCACAAGGCGGCCGAGGAACTGCAGCGTTTCGAGAGCGATCTGCGTGCGGTTCGCGCTTTCATCGACAAGCGCGGCGACGAGGCGCGGCGTGGCGGCCCTACCGCGGACGCGGCGTAAGCGGTTTTCTGCAGCGTCGACGCGATTCATTGCTGCATCGCCATCACCTGGTTCATCGGCGGCATGTTGTGGTTGAGGTGGTCCATGATCCATACCGAGCCACCGATCACGAGGAAAACGATCAGGACGCCGAAGGCCAAGGCCAGCGCATTGTTGGTGTTGTCTGGCCCGGTGGTGAGGTGAAGGAAGAACACCAGGTGCACGCCCATCTGCGCGATGGCGAAAACGATGAGCGCTGTAGGCACTGCGGGCGCCCACACCAAATGTGTGCTCGGAAGCACGAACGAAAAGATCGTGAGAAGCACCGCCAAGCCTAGTCCGATCAAGTAGGTTCTGAGGCCGCTCGCGATGGTGTGTCCGGTGGGGGCCTCGTCACCGGGAGCGGTGTCGACGTCGAACTCCGCCTCGGAGTTCGGTGCATTGGCGTCGGTCATGTGGCAGCTCCAAGCAGATAGACCACGGTGAACAGGCCGACCCAGATGATGTCGAGGGCGTGCCAAAACAGAGCGAAACAAAGGAAACGGCGCTGCATGTCGGGGCGGAAGCCTTTGGCAAAAATCTGCGCCATCATGGTCAGCAGCCAGAGCAGCCCGCCGGTGACATGGAGGCCGTGGCACCCAACGAGCGAGAAGAAGGCCGTGAGAAAGGCGCTGCGCTGCGGTCCATCTCCTTGCGCAACCAGTCCGGCGAACTCACGCAACTCGAGGAGAAGGAAGGCGGCGCCCAGGACGAAGGTGAGTGCCATCGCGAGCTGGAACCACAGCGCTCGCCGGGCCTCGAGCGCAAGGCTCGCAAGGCCGCAGGCGAAGCTCGAGGCCAAGAGGCAGGCGGTTTCGATCTCGACGTTTGTTAGATCGAAGAGATCGTGCGGGCCCGGTCCGCCGGCCGTGCCGTCCTTGAGCACCGCATAGGTGGCAAAGAAGGCCGAGAACATCACGATGTCGCTCAGCAGAAAGATCCAGAAGCCGTAGCCGACAATGATGCGCTTGGAGGCCGGACCACCGTCGCCATGGCCCGGCGGATGGTGACCGTGCGCGTGGCCATGATGGCCCAAACGGTAGGGGTCGTCGGGCTGCGACAGAGTGCCGTCGGCAACGCTCATGGCCTCGGCCCCGTGTAACTCGCGAGCGCCTCGAGCCGAGTGCTGCGATTGGCTCGGTCAATGCGCGCCACTTCCTTGGCCGGGATGATGTATTCAGGAATGTCGCGCCAGGCGAAAACGACGAAGGTGGCGAAAGCACCGACAGCGCCAACCCCGGCCAGCCACCAGATGTGCCAGATCATCGAGAAGCCGACGATGGTCGAAAAGAATGCGCAGACGAAGCCGGTCGGTGAATTGCGCGGCATCTCAAGCCCCTCATATTCCGGTTCGGGGCGGAGCTTGTTCTGCTCCTTCGCGCGTTGCTTCATGGTCCAGTAGGCCTCCTCGTTCTCGACGTGCGGCAATACGGCGAAGTTGAAGGGCGGCGGCGGCGAAGGCGTCGCCCATTCGAGCGAGCGGCCGTCCCACGGGTCTCCTGTCGCATCGCGCAAGTCGTCGCGATGACGGATGCTGACCACCAGTTGGACGATCTGAGAAATGACTCCGAGGGTGACGACCACCATGCCGCCTCCGGCAAGCAGTACCCAGGGTCGCCATTCCGGGACGTCGTAGCTCTGCATGCGGCGGGTCATGCCAAGCAGACCCACCATGTAGAGGGGCGCGAAGGTGAGGATGAAGCCAATCAGGGTGAACCAGAATGCGATCTTGCCCCAGCGCTCGTCGAGCCGGAAGCCGAAGGCTTTGGGAAACCAGTAGGTGTAGCCGGCAAAGATGGCGAAGACGACGCCACTGATGATGACGTTGTGGAAGTGCGCCACGAGGAACAGTGAGTTGTGGAGCAGGAAATCGGCAGGCGGGACGGCAAGCAGAACGCCGGTCATGCCGCCGATGATGAAGGTCACGATAAAGCCGAGCGACCACAGCATCGGCGTGGTGAAACGTACGCGGCCTCCGTACATGGTGAAGAGCCAGTTGTAGATTTTCACACCGGTGCCGACGGCGATGATGCTGGTGGCGATGCCGAAGACGGTGTTGACGTCGCCGCCGGCGCCCATGGTGAAGAAATGATGCAGCCATACCGTGAACGAGACGATGCAAATGAACATCGTCGCCATCACCATCGACCGGTAGCCGAAGAGAGGCTTGCTGGAAAAGGTCGAGATGACCTCTGAGAAAATGCCGAATGCGGGCAGAACGAGAATATAGACCTCAGGATGCCCCCAGGCCCAGATGAGGTTCATGAACATCATCACGTTCCCCCCGGCCTCGTTAGTAAAGAAGTGGAAGCCGAAGTACCGATCGAGCGTGAGCATCGCGAGCGTGGCGGTAAGGATCGGGAATGCCGCAACGATCAGCAGGCAGGCAGCGAGGCACGTCCAGGTGAACATGGTCATGCGCAGATAGCTCATGCCCGGGGCGCGGATCTTCAGGATTGTCGTGACGAAGTTGATGCCGGTCAGGAGCGTACCGACCCCTGAAATCTGGACCGCCCACAGGTAGTAGTCGACGCCCACGCCGGGTGAGTATGCGGTTTCGCTGAGCGGCGGATAGGGCAGCCAACCGGTGCGGGCGAACTCACCGACGACCAGCGAAATGTTGACCAGCAGCGCGCCCGTCGCAGTCAGCCAGAAACTGACGGAGTTGAGAGTCGGGAAAGCGACGTCGCGGATGCCGAGCTGCAGCGGGACGGCAAAGTTCATGAGGCCGATGATCAGCGGCATGGCGGCAAAGAATATCATGATCGTGCCATGCGCCGAAAACACCTGGTCGTAGTGCTCCGGCGGCAGGTACCCAGGGGAGTCGAAGGCGACGAACTGCTGCGAGCGCATCATCACGGCGTCGGAAAAGCCACGCAGCAGCATCACAACGCCAAGCGTCACATACATTACGCCGATCCGCTTGTGGTCGACGCTGGTGATCCACTCCTGCCAGAGGTAGGGGAACCAGCCCTTGACGAACACCCAGACGAGTACGCCGATGATCACAATGGCGACGACGCCGGAGGCAACCATGGGGATCGGTTGATCGATGGGAATGGCTGACCAGCTGAGCTTGCCGAACATGCTAGCCTCCGTTGGGCGGGGAAGTCGGGGTGGAGCGGACCTCGATCGGTCCAGGCGCAGGCGGCAGTTTTTGCGTCGTTACGTCGCCGAACAGGTTCGGCGCGACTGCGCTGTAGGTGAACGGCTTGACATTGGCGCTTTGCCTGGCAAGCTCGGTGTAGGCGGTAGCGTCGAGTTTAGGACCGCTCGACTTGGCCTGTTGCACGAAGCTCTGAAATGCACTGGCCGGCACTGCATGCACCGTGAACTCCATGCCGGGGAAGCCGTCGCCGCTGAAGTGAGCCGACCGGCCGTAGTACTCACCAGCGTTGTCGGCCTGCAGGTAGAGCTGCGTGGTCATGCCATTCATGGTGTAGATCATGCTGCCGAGCTGCGGCACGAAGAACACGTTCATCACACTGGCCGAGGTCAAGGAGAAGTGGAGCGGCGTCCCAGTCGGGACGGTGAGGGTGTTGACGGCAGCGATGCCTTGGTCCGGGTAGATGAATAGCCACTTCCAATCCAGCGAGACCGCTTGCACCTCGAGTGGCTTGACGCTCGACTTGAGCGGCTGCGCCGGATCGAGTTCATGCGCGCCGATCCAGATGACGCCGCCCAAAAACAGGATCACCAACGTCGGGATGGACCACACCACAAGCTCGATGCGACCGGAATAGGTCCACTGCGGCAGGAAACGCGCCTTGGTATTTGAGGCGCGGAACCACCATGCAAAGGCGAGGGTCGCAATGATGGTCGGGACCACGATCGCCAGCATGATGCCGAGGGCATCGAGCAAAATGGTGCGATCGGCCTGGCCGACGGGGCCCTGAGGGTTGAGCGGCCCGGAGCAACCAGTCAGCAAAGCGGCCAGGATCGCGGGCGTGACCGTGCGAACCCGTGCCCACCGCGAATAGGTGGCCGCATCGCTTGTCGGCGCCGTTGACGCAATCGGTTCAGAAGAGCGCACCGCCCCACCTTCGCTGCCGCCTCCACCCAGGAGGTGTCATCCCGCCAACGTACGATGCAGCCGTTGTTTCCATGTGCGCGGTGAAAACGGCGTGATGAGGTGATGAGGAAGACAGAAATGGACGCAACCGACCCGCGGACCGGGGCACCACCGCTGTCAGCGGGCGGGCTCAGACCCGGCTGTCCGGTTTCTCGCGACGGGGGTAAGTAAAAAGGCCCCGGACTATCGCCGGGGCCCCGAGTTTGGTGTTCGCAGCGGTTACATTTCGGCGAATTTGCCGTCTTTCCACACATACCAAACAAACTTCGCCCCCACGACGTCGCCCTTGTTGTCGAACTTGATGGGCCCGAGGACGGTGTCGAAGGTGTTGGCATACATGGCGTCAGTCACCTTGTCGAAATCAGTTGAGCCCGCCTTCTGGGCGGCCTGGGCCCAGACCTGCACGGCGGCATAGGCATACAGGGCGTAACCGGCGGGATCGAGGGACTTGGACTGGAACTCCTTTACAACGTCAGCGGCGGCGGGATTCTTCGTCGGATCGGGCGCGAAGGTCATCATCGTCCCCTGCCCAGCGTCGCCTGCCGCGGTCCAGAACTCGTTCGCCAGCAAGTCATCGCCGCCCATCAACTGGACAGACATGCCCTGGTCATGCATCTGTCGCGCGAACAGCGCCGCCTGGGCTCGATAACCACCAACGTAGAGGACGTCGACACCGGCATCCTTCAGCTTGGACACCAGCGGAGTGAAGTCCTTATCGTCGGCGTTGTAGGAGTCGAACATCACTTCCTGCATGCCGGCGGCGTTCAGCGCCTTCTTGGTCTCGGTGGCTAGTCCCAGACCATAAGCGCTCTTGTCGTTAAGGATCGCTACCTTCTTGCCGGCGAAGTTCGCGGCGATGTACTGGCCCGCGACCGTGCCCTGCGCATCATCACGGCCGCAGATGCGGAAGGTTCCCTTACCCGGCCGCTCGTCGGTGTATTTTGGGTTTGTCGAGCCGGGGGAGATCTGGAGGATGTTGGCATCGGCATAGACTGACGAGGCCGGGATGGAAGAGCCCGAGCAGTAGTGGCCGATAACGGCCGCGACGCCCTTGCTGGCAACCAGCTCGGCAGCGCTCACCGCAGTCTTGGGGTCGCATGCGTCGTCCTCGGCGAACCAGGCAACCTTCTGGCCGAGCACGCCGCCCTTTGCATTGAGGTCGTCGACCGCCATCTGCACGCCGTTCTTGAACTGCGCGCCGCTCGAGGCGTTGTCGCCGGTCATGGGACCGACTGTCGCTATGGTAATATCTGCAAACGCTGCCCCCGACAAAGCGAGAACAAAGGCGAGGCTCGCGCCCATCCTGAGCAAGTGCTTCATTGTTACTCTCCCTGATCCCGTTCCATTGACCCTGCAGGCGGGATGACCCTGTAGGGAAATCGTATCCCGAGGGATTTTCCGGCGCAACGCTCAGCGATCAGCGCTACCGGCATCCTCTCGTCGCTTCCAACTCAGTGGTCCGCTCCGACGAAACAGCCACGGATACTGTCCGCTGATCTGGCCTGCTCGCGTGAGCCGGAACCCCAGGCCGCCCAGCACGCCGAGCACAGCGAGGTCGATGAGGAACGATCCAGGCGCCACCAGCGCGTCGCCGGCGAGTGCGAAGTGGATGAAGCGGACGGCACAGTCGAGGAGAACAAGGTAGGCCGCGAGGGAAGCGACGGCGCGCCAAGTCTGGGCAACGGCGCGCCCGACAAGATATGCCGCGCCGCCTCCGAGCAGCAGGGTGATCAACAGGAAGTCAGGCGGGCTTTCGCTCCAGATCGTGTCCATCTAGTTCACCGGGGCTCCACCTTGGAGGTAGGCGGCGCGCACATCCTCGCGGGCAAGAAGGGCCCTCGCGGGGCCGGCAATGGTAATGGCGCCGTTGACCATGACATACCCGCGATCAGCAAGCTTGAGAGCGTGGTAGGCGTTCTGCTCGACGATGAAGATTGTCAATCCGCCCTCTTTGCTGAGCTCGCGCAGCACCTGAAAAATCTGGCGCACGACCAGTGGCGCAAGTCCCAGGGAGGGTTCGTCCAACAGGAGAAGGCGCGGTCGGCTGATCAGCGCCCGCGCGATCGCCAGCATCTGCTGCTCGCCGCCAGACAAGGTGCCGCCACGCTGGTGAAGGCGGCTCTCGAGGATGGGGAACAGCGTGTAGACACGGCTCAGGTCTTCCTGGAAATGGTCGAAGCCGATGCCGGTTGTCCCCATCTTCAGGTTTTCAAAGACGGTCATGCGCGGGAAGATGTGCCGCCCCTCCGGCGCGTGCGCGATCGAACGGCGCATGATCTCATGCGTCGGCAGGTTGGTGATCTCGGTCCCGTCGAAGGTGATCGAGCCGGTCCGCGCTCTCGGATTGCCGCAGATCGTCATCATCAGCGTCGATTTCCCGGCGCCATTGGCGCCGATCAGCGCGACGATTTCGCCTTGGTTGATCTCCAGGTCGACGCCGCGCAGGGCGATGATGTTGCCGTAGTAGGCACTGATGCCGCGCACCTGGAGCAGGGGTTCGCTCATGACAGCTCCCCGGTGGCCTGTTCGACCTGCTCGTCCTCGACCCCAAGATACGCGGCGACGACATGGGGATCGGAGCTCACGAACGCAGGTACTCCTTCGGAGATTTTCCGACCGTAGTCGAGTACGACCACGTGGTCGGAGATTTCCATGACAACGCCCATGTGGTGCTCGATCAGCAGCACCGACGTGCCATGCTGGTCGCGCACGAACCGGAGCAGTTGATTCAGTTCTTCCGACTCGCGCAGATTGAGTCCGGCGGCAGGCTCATCCAGGCAGAGGAGCAGTGGGTCTGTGCACATCGCTCGGGCGATCTCGAGCCGGCGCTGCGCGCCGTAAGGAAGATCTCCTGCCGGATCGTCCGCCCGTTCGATGAGGCCCACGTGTTCGAGCCAATAGGCTGATTTGTCCAGCGCCGCCTGCGTGCCGCGGCGATGGGAAGGGAGCCCGAAAATGCCGCCAAGCGTATACCCCGAGGCCCGCATCAGCGAATTGTGCTGAGCGACCATGAGGTTTTCGAGCGCGGTAAGCCCCGTAAACAGTCGGATATTCTGGAAGGTGCGGGCGACGCGGGCCCGCCGCGCAATCTCATATTCCGGCATGCGCTCGAGCAGGTGGAGATCGCCGCCAGGGCTGTGCCGTGCCCCTTGGGCCAGCGCAGCGTGGAGGCCTGCAAAGGCGTTTGCCGATTGCCCCAGCGCGACAGAACCTTCCGTGGGTTTGTAGAAACCAGTGATGCAGTTGAAGACGGTTGTCTTGCCGGCGCCGTTCGGCCCGATCAGGGCGGTAATTTCCCCGCGTCGGGCCTGAAAGGAAAGGTCGTCCACGGCTGTAAGCCCGCCAAAGCGCATGGTCAGGTGCTCGACCTTCAGGATTGCCTCTGCCACGGCCCCCATTATGCGGCCCCCATCCCGGAGGTCCCCGCCGGCTTTCTGTCGCGCAGGAGGACTGAGGGTCGTCGATCGGCGATCAAGCCGCGCGGCCGCCAGACCATGATCGCCACCATGACCAGGCCGAAGGCAAGTAGCCTATACTGCGTCGGGTCAAAATTATCGCCGAAGAGAGCCTTCAGAACGCTCAGGTTCCGCAGCGCCTCGAGCCCGCCGATCATCACGACCGCAGCGACGGCGACACCAAGCTGACTGCCGGCGCCGCCAAGAACGACGATCGCGAGAACGGTGGCGGACTCCATGAAATTGAAGCTCTCCGGCGAAATGAACCCTTGCCGCGTCGCAAAGAACGATCCGGCAAAGCCGCCGAACATCGCTCCGATCGCGAAGGCGGTGAGCTTGACGTTCGTGGTGTTGATGCCCAGCGACCGGGAGGCGATCTCGTCATAGCGCAATGCTTCCCAGGCCCGGCCGATCGGCATGTTGCGGATGCGAACGGTGATGAAACTGGTGATCAGTGCCAGCGCCAGGATGAGATAATAAAGGAAGACGATGCGGTGATTGGTCGAGTAGGGCAGCCCGAAGGTCGCCGCAAACCCGCCTGGTCCGGCGGTAAACGGCAGGCCGAAGAAGCTCGGCCTCGGTATCTGGTTTATGCCAGCCGGTCCGTTTGTGAGTTCGGTCCAGTTCAGCAGCACCAGGCGAATGATTTCGCCGAAGGCGAGTGTCACAATAGCAAGGTAGTCACCGCGCAGGCGCAGCACCGGGAAACCCAGGATTACACCAAAGGCAGCAGCGAGCAGGCCGGCGAGCGGCAGACAGATCCAGAAAGACCACCCCAGTTGCGTCGAGATCAGCGCATAGGAATAGGCGCCGATGGCATAGAAGGCGACATAGCCCAGGTCGAGCAGGCCAGCGAGTCCGACGACCACGTTCAGCCCCCATCCCAGCATGACATAGGTAAGGATCAGCGTGCCGACGCCGAGGACGTAGCGGCTCTGGTCGGGGGCGCCGTAGATGACGAGGATCGGCAGTCCGATCGAGAGGACGAGAAGAAGCGGCGTTGCGAACGTGCCGATGGCGGGCAGGCTTGGGCGCGGTGAAACGGCCGCGGTGCGGTGCTGGCTCCGCCCCTGCGGCTGCTTGCGCCAGACGAAGAGGTTGAGCAGGAGTCGCCCTACGAAGACGAGGGCAACGATCAACACGACCGGCGCCCAGCGCTGCTGGATTTCGAGCGCCTTGCTCGGGCCTGGGGCCATCACCAGACCGACGAGCGGCCCGGAAAGGGCCAGCGCAATCAGTGCTGTGATGACGGAGTCTTTGAGGATTGCCCCGGCGGACCGGGAACGCGGTTCGGTCTTGCGCGGGGGCTCGCCGGCCAGCCCTTCCCGCCGATCCTCGTCCTGGCGCTCCGCGCCCTCCGGCCGAAATTCCACCGTAGGCTGCAGCTTGGGATCTTCGGCCATCAGACCTTTTCCACCTCAGGCCGTCCCAGCAGTCCCGAGGGCAGGAAGATGAGCGTGACGATCAGGATCGAGAACGCCGCCACGTCCTTGTACTCGACCGAAAAATAGGCCGACCAGTAGGTCTCGATCAGGCCGAGGAGGATGCCGCCCAGGACAGCGCCGGGAAGCGAACCGATTCCGCCGAGCACGGCGGCAGTGAACGCCTTAATGCCAACGTTGAACCCGATGTAGAAGTCGATCACGCCGTAATAGAGTAGGTACATCACCCCGCCCACGGCAGCGAGCGCGGCGCCGATCACGAAGGTCAGGGAGATGGTTCGGTCGACATTGACGCCAAGCAGGGCCGCCATCTTCACGTCCTGCTCGCAGGCCCGCTGCGACCGACCGATCGATGTCCGGGAAATCAGCACGGCAAAGGCAATCGTCAGCACCGCGGTCAGCGCCATGATGATGATCTGGATGTTGGAAATGCGGACAGTAAACCGGTCCGACCCGAACAGCCCGTAGGCTCCTCTGGTCAGAGAGGGCAGGGCTTTCACCTGTGCTCCCTGAACCAGTTGAACGAAATTCTGCAGAGTGATGGACATCCCGATTGCGGTGATCAGCGGCGCCAGTCGAAAGGAGGTGCGCAAAGGGCGATAGGCGATCCGCTCAATGGTCCAGCCCCAGATTGCGGTCAGCACCATGGCAATGACAATGACCAGAAGCAACACTGCGATCAGCGTGACGATCGGCATTGCCGCACTGGCCCCGATGAGCAGCAAGGCAATGAGGGCGATGAATGCGCCCACCATGAAGATGTCGCCGTGCGCGAAGTTAATCATGCCGATGATGCCGTAGACCATCGTGTAGCCGATCGCGATCAGGCCATAGATCGACCCAAGCGTCAGCCCGTTAATCAGCTGTTGCGTGAAATACTCCACCCTCGTTCCTCCCTGAGGGTGGCATGCCTGCCCCGACGCCCCCACTCACTGGTTAGCAATTCGCCTGCCGCTCGCCAAGATCGGCCGGGTTGGAGTGCAGGCGTCGGCTGACAAGCTCGCATGGGAACAGTCGTCCAGGATCGATGGCAACCTTGCACCAAAGACAGGGACGCCAGGCCGTTGTCGTGGAACGACTTACTATGGCGGATTGGCGAGCCAATGCAGGCATCGGCGGCCCGGGCGCTCTCGACACAGAAAGCTAGAACCGAGTGTCTGCCGGCGCCCACGAATCCTTCGACGCCGACGATCCGGAGGTCTTTACCCGCCCCTGGTTTGCATGGGCCAATTCGCTGGCAGGGGAGTTGATCGAGCTAGTCGCCCTTGAAGGGCTGCTCTAGGCTCGAGCGATAACCGCATCACACTTAGCGCAGGGTAATTGATCGCACTAACATGTTAGCTTAGTGTCATGATGGCTCGAACCTCCGGCGGCCAGCGGGAGGCGGGTCCCTCCGGGAGGAACAACATGAAGAAGTCACTTGCGCTAGGCGCCCTTGCGCTCCTGCTGATGTCGGGTACGGCGTTCGCCGACACGTCGCAGAAGAAGATCGCCTTCTCCAACAACTACGCCGGCAATTCGTGGCGCCAGGCCATGCTCAAGAGCTACGATCTGGTCACGAAAAAGGCCGTCGCCGACGGTGTCGTCGCTGCGGCTGATGTGTTCACCACCGCCGATCAGGAAATTCCGACGCAGGCGGCACAACTGCAGAACCTGATCCTGCAAGGCTACGACGCGATCGTGCTCGAAGCCGGCTCGCCGGATGCCCTGAACGGCGCCGTCAAGCAGGCCTGCGATGCGGGCATCGTCGTCGTCTCCTTCGACGGCATCGTTACCGAGCCATGTGCCTATCGCGTGGTTGTCGACTTCGAAGATATGGGCAAGCAGGAAGTCGAGCAGATGGCGAAGTTCCAGCCCAAGGGCGGGAACCTGCTCGAGATCCGCGGCCTTGCCGGTACCTCGATCGACGATGCGATCCACAAAGGTATCCTCGAAGGCGTTGCGGCCCATCCCGAGTTCAAGATCGTCAATTCGGTGACTGGTAACTGGGACCAGACGACGGCGCAGAAGGCTGTCGCCACGGTCCTTCCCTCGCTGCCCGACATCGTCGGCATCGTCGACCAGGGCGGCGACGGCTACGGCGCCGCGCAGGCGTTTGCTGCCGCGGGCAAGCCGCGCCCGACCATCATCATGGGCAACCGGCAGGACGAGCTGCAATGGTGGAAGGAACAGAAGGACAAGGACGGCTACCAGACCTGGTCAGCCTCCATTGCCCCGGGCCTTTCGACGCTGGCGTTCTGGGTTGCGCAGCAAATCCTCGACGGGCGCAAAGACGTCCCGCACGACATGCTGGTGCCCTACCTCGCCTTCACGCAGGATACATTCGAGGCCGAGCTGCCCAACATTCCGCAGGGCGGCGTTGCGAGCCACGAATACACCCTCGATGAGGCGAAGGCGGCGATCGACGCGAACGTCAAGAAGTGAGGAACGTAGAAGTCTGGCTGGCCAGTACCCGCGGCAATGGATGAATGGCCGAACCAGGCGACATCATCAAACTGGGCGGCGTCGAAAAGCGTTTCGGCGCCGTCCGCGCGCTTGATGGCGTGGACTTTGTCGTCCATTCCGGCGAATGCGTCGGCCTCGTCGGCCACAACGGAGCCGGCAAGTCGACCCTGATGCACATTCTTGCCGGCACCGGAACTCCGGATGCCGGCGCGATCGAAATTCTGGGTACCGCGCAAACCGACTACTCGGTGATCAGAGCGCGGCAGCTCGGCATCCGCTGCGTCTTTCAGGAACTCTCGCTGTCGCCCAACCTTACGGTCGCGGAAAACACGCGTGTAAGTCATGCCTCGCTACGCGGCATCGGCTGGCGCCGTCGGGCCGGCGCCCTGATCAAGACCAAACTCGACGAGATTTTCCCCAGACACGGGATCGAGCCGGGCGATATCGTTGGTGACCTGCCCATAGGCCGCCGCCAGATGGTGGAGGTCGCTCGCGCCTTCACGGTGACCGACGAGCCCTTGCGGCTGGTTGTCCTCGACGAGCCGACGTCGTCGCTCGATGCCCGCACCGCCGGGCAACTCTTGCAGTTCGTGCGCGGCGCCGTCGCCAACGGGCTGAGCTGCATCCTGATCTCGCACCTCCTCGGCGAAATCTTAAGCGCCTCGAACCGGATCGTGGTGATGCGCGACGGCAAGGTGGTCGCGACCGATGCTACATCGGCTTTCGACCGCGACCGGCTGGTCGCCACCATGGGCGGCACCGTCCGCAAGCCAAGGCAGGCTGCCGGCGAGGGCGAGCGGGCGCGTGCCGAAAAGCCGGTCTGTGTCAGGGCCCGGCCGCAGGGGCAGGCCGACGGCCGCGAACTCCGCGCACACGAAGGTGAAATCATTGGTCTTGCGGGTCTTGCCGGACATGGCCAGACTCGTCTTCTGCTCGACATATTCGAGTCCGCTGAACGCCGGCGCCCGGGGGTCGAGGTCAGCGGACCGGTGGCGCTGGTCGCCGGCGACCGGCAGACAGACGGGATCTTTCCGCTCTGGTCGATCTCGGACAACATCGCGATCACTTCGCTCCGACTGTTGCAGCGTGGCGGCCTCATCGACGCCGCCAAGGAGAGCAGCCTCGCTGCGCATTGGCGGCAGCGCATGGGCATCCGCACGCCCGACGTCAGAAACAACATTCTGTCGCTCTCGGGCGGCAACCAGCAGAAGGTGTTGTTTGCCCGTGCGCTGGGGTCGGATGCTCGGATCATCCTCATGGACGACCCCATGCGCGGCGTGGACGTCGGCACCAAGCTCGAGGTCTACGACCTCGTGCGGCAGGAAGCGGCCGCCGGACGGACCTTCGTTTGGTATACGACCGAGACGGAAGAACTCGAGAACTGCGATCACGTCTACGTCTTCCGCAACGGGCGGATCGTGGCGGACCTCGATCGCAGCGAGGTGACGGAGGAGAAGGTCATCCAGTCCTCGTTCGCGGAAGCATCGGCATGACGGCGCTGGCGGAAGCCGGACGGTTCCCGGCGCGATCGCAAAACGTAGCACGCGCGTTGCGGGCGGTGCTGCCGGCGCTGTCGCTTATCCTCGTGCTGCTCGGCATTGCGTGGCTGAACCCCAGGGCCATCAGCTACCTCGGATTCAACCTGATGCTGAATCTTGCCATCCCGATTGCGCTCGCGACACTGGCGCAGATGTTCGTCATCACGGTCAACGAACTCGATCTCTCGATCGGGCCATTCGTGAGTTTCGTAGGGTGCGTGACCGCGACCATGCTGCGTGACTCGCCGTTACTCGGCGTGGGCGTGCTGTTGGTCTGCATCGCGATCTATGCGGGGCTCGGGGCACTCATCCATCTCAGGCGGCTCCCCTCGATCGTGGTCACGCTGGGGATGAGCTTCGTGTGGCAGGGCGCAGCGATCTTGCTCCTGCCCAAACCGGGTGGACGGCCACCCGACTGGCTGCTGGCGCTCATGGGGTGGAAACCGCCCCTGGTGCCATTTCCGATCATCGCTGCTATCGTGATCGCCGCGGTTGCTTATTTCGGGCTGATGCGCACTTCCTATGGCGCGGTGCTGCGCGGCGCGGGCGGCAACGAGCAGGCCATCGGCCGGGCCGGCTGGTCACTCCTCAAAATCAAGGTCGTGATGTTCGGGCTGGCTGGCGTCTTCGGCGTTCTCAGCGGCTTGGCCCTGATCGGCACCACGACCTCGGGCGATGCGAACATCGGCAATGGCTACACGCTGTTGTCGATTGCCGGCGTGATCCTGGGCGGCGGCGAATTCGTGGGCGGACGCGTCTCTCCAATCGGCGCCGTCATCGGCGCCCTGACGCTGGCGCTCGCGGCCTCGCCGCTTCTCACCTTCATGCACATCCCACCCGACTGGCAGGTCGGCGCCAATGGGGCGATCCTGATCGTCGTGCTTGCTGCGCGGGTGCTGATCAGCCGGCGGGAGGCACGCCGATGAAGCTGGCACTTCGCCTTCTCGCAACGCCGTGGATCTGGTCGTTCGTCGGCGCCCTCCTGGTGTTCCTCGCCACCATCATCTTCACTGGCGGCGTCGGGGCAGGGGGCATCGTCACCGCCGCCCTGTCGCTCGCGATCTTTTCGGTCATCGTGGGCGTCGGGCAGATGTTCGTGATCACCCTCGGACCGGGCAATGTCGATCTTTCGCTGCCCGCCAATATCGGGCTTGCGAGCGCCGTCGCGATGAAGACCATGGACGGCAACGACGCACTGGTCGCTGTCGGCCTCGCCGCCGCGCTGGGCACGGGGATGGCTATCGGAATTGCGAACTATGCGCTGATCCGAGTGCTGCGCATTCCGCCGATCATCGCGACGCTGAGCTCGAGCTTCATCATCCTGTCGATTGACATCAGCTATGGGCGCGGCCTGCAGATCAAGCCTCCGCCGGGGTTTGCCAACTTCACCAACGTCCAGATCCTCGGCATTCCGCTGCTGGCGCTGATCGTGGTGCTGTTCACTGTTCTCGCGGGCATCGCATTGCAGCGCATGGTCTATGGCCGGTCCGTCCTGGCGGTCGGGCAGAATATGCGCGCGGCGTGGCTCGCCGGCATTCGGGTCGAGCGCGTTCGCTTCTTCACTTACGTGCTCTCCGGTGCTCTCGGTGCCATCGATGGGGCGCTGCTTGCCGGGTACTTCCGCGGGGCCAGTGTCGATATCGGCAACGAGTATCTGCTGACCTCGATTGCCGTCGTCGTCATCGGGGGAACGTCGGTCGCGGGCGGCAAGGCCAACGTGCCAGGCATCTGGGGCGCCTCGCTTTTTCTGGTGCTGCTGCTCACCATGCTGAATACGTTCGGTGTGAGCCCAGGCCTGAGGCTCGTGCTCACCGGCCTTATCATCGTCGGGGTGATCACCGCGGCGGGAGGACAGAAGGCGCTGCGATAGGAGACGCTCATGCCATTTGTGAACATTCGCATCGTGAAAGAAGTGATCGCAAGCGATCCCGAGGGAAAGAAACAGAAGATCGCGGAGAAGGTCGCGGCCGCCATCAACGATGCGGCGGGAATTCCGAAGGACGACATCTGGGTCGTCTTCGAGGAGGTCAACGCCCGCGACTGGTACGTCGGGGAAAAGAGTGTCGCTAAGCGCAAGGGCTTCGAATGAGCGCCGTAGCGTCGGGGCCGGAGGAGATCGTCGCGCCCGGTGCGAGCCTCGAGCGGCTCGCCACCGGCTTCGAGTTCACCGAAGGGCCGATCTGGAATCGGGAAGAAGGCCACCTGACCTTCTCAGACATGCCGGGCGATCATATGCGACGGTGGACGCCAGCGGGCGGCATCACCACCTTTCGCAAGCCTTCCAACAAGGCCAACGGCAATACCTACGATCGCCGCGGCCGCATGCTGACCTGCGAGCACGCGACGAGCCGCGTTACGCGAACCGAGCTCGACGGTTCGATCACCGTCATCGCCTCGCATTTTGATGGCAAGGAGCTCAACAGCCCCAACGACATCGTGGCGCGATCCGATGGCCTCATCTTCTTCACCGATCCGACCTATGGGCGGATGCCCTACTACGGCGTCGAGCGCCAGCCACAGCTCGCGTTCCGCGGTGTTTACTGCGTCAACGAGGATGGAACCGGGCTACGATGCCTCGCGGCAGATTTCGCCCAGCCCAACGGACTCTGCTTTTCGCTCGATGAGCGGCATCTCTTCGTCAACGACACAGAGCGGGGTCACATCCGCCGCTTCGATGTCGGGTCGGATGGATCGCTCAGCGGCGGCGCCGTCTGGACCGACGTTGTCGGCGACGGGCAGGGCGCGCCGGACGGAATGAAGATCGACAGCGCCGGCAACCTCTACTGTTGCGGCCCCGGAGGCGTGCACGTATTCGCTGCCGACACTCGGCCCCTCGGCGTCATCCGGACCCCCGAGGTCGTCGCGAATTTCACCTGGGGTGATGATGACCTATCGAGCCTGTTCCTGACGGCGTCGACATCTCTGTATCGCATGAAGGTTCGGATTCCCGGCCGCACAATGGCTTGAGCCCGCTGAGGCGAGGCTGCTGCCCAGCGGGTCCAGGCAGAGGTGACAGCCAAGAGAGGGTTGGCACGTAGCAAGCGCACTGGGTCGGCCCTAACGAGCCCGGTCGGACTTAACGAGTCGTGAAACGGTTGGGGTATCGTCAGGTGTGACCCACGACATCCCAGCCCTTCGTGCGATGGAGATTGCGATGCGAATTGCACGTGTTGCCGCCATTGCCGTGATTGGGCTGACGGCCCCCGCCCTGGCCGACGATGCATCCGACCTCGCCGCCGTCGTCGTCGGCCATGCCGTGGCGGCGTAGCGCCGCAATCTCGTTCGTCAGGTTGCCGGCTGACCTTTGCGGGCGCTCGGGCGGCGGCTCGCTGACTGCTTCCGCAAGAGGCGCCGGATCTCCTCCACCTTTTGCCAGCCTTTGCGTCCAAGGATGGATGCAGCCATACGCAGCTCTTGCTGCTTGGCACGAGCCAGAGTCTACTCGAGAGAACTTCGGTCGATTGAAAGCTGACTGAAAGCTTGGGCTGCTAGCCTCCCACACCGTCGAAGAGCCGCAGAGGCCGGACGAACGGAGGATTCAATGACCGCGAAATACGGTCTCCGCCTGCGCTTTGACGCGCCGGCGGGTGGGGACGGCTGTCTCCTTGCATCGATGAACGTCGGTCGGTCTGAATGAGCGGCGTTGCGAGTGGCGGTGTCGTTCTCAGGGGCGTCACCAAACGGTTCGTCACCCCGACGGGTGCGGCCATGACGGCGATCCGAGACATCAACCTCACCGTGGAGCCAGGCCAGTTCGTCGCGATCGTCGGGCCGACCGGCTGCGGCAAGTCGACGACGCTCACGTTGGCTTCGGGGCTCGATATGCCGAGCGGAGGCACCGTGACGGTGAATGGCAAGGACGTGACCGGGATCACCAAGGGAGCAAGCTTCGTCTTCCAGACCGACGCCCTCATGCCCTGGAAGTCGGTCGAGGCGAACGTGGCTCTAGGACCAACCTTCCGCGGTGTCTCAAAAGCAGATGCCCTCAAGCTAGCCCGCAACTGGCTGAAGACAGTCGGCCTCGCGGGTTTCGAGAAGCACTATCCGCATCAACTTTCAGGCGGCATGCGCAAGCGCGTAAGCTTGGCGGCTGCGTTGATCAACGAACCCACCATGCTGATGATGGACGAGCCGTTCTCGGCGCTCGACGTCCAGACGCGCGCCATCATGTCCAATGAGCTGCTCACGCTGTGGGAGAAGTCCCGCCCGTCGGTGATGTTTGTGACGCACGACCTCGAGGAAGCGATCGCCCTCGCGGATAAGGTCGTCGTCATCACCGCGGGCCCGGGGACGGTGAAGGCCACTTTCGAGGTCGATCTGCCACGACCCCGCGGGGCCGTGCAGGAGATCCGGTTCCAGCCGCGCTTTCTCGAGCTCTACCAGCAGATCTGGGAGTCGCTGCGCGAAGAAGTCGAGCGCGCCTATTCCCGCCAGGCCGATCCAAATGCCGTACGGGGCGCCGCGTGATGACCCAGATGGACACGGTAGCGGGCCAGGGCACGAGCGACGGCAGGAAGGAGGAGAGTGCGATCGCCGCAGCCGCGCGGGCTCGGTTCCGGACCCGAAAAATTCTTGTGCACACGACGCAGATCGCCATTCTCGTGCTTGGCCTCGGTTTCTGGGAGATCGGCTCGCGTATCGGCTGGATCGACCCGTTCTTTTTCGGCTCGCCGCTCGGCATCGTGCAGCGGCTCGCCGACTGGTTCGCCAACGGTACGGCTTACGGATCGTTCTGGGACCAGATCTGGATCACTCTAGAGGAGTCGATCCTCGGTTTCGTCTTCGGCGTCGCGAGCGGCGTCGTCTTCGGTATCCTCTTGGGCGAGGTTCCGTTCCTCGCCGATGTCTTCGGACCCTACATCAAGATCGTCAATGCGCTGCCTCGCATCGTGCTGGGATCGATCTTCGTCATCTGGCTTGGCCTGGGTCTACCCTCGAAGGTGCTGCTCGCCGCGGTGCTGGTCTTCTTCGTGGTCTTCTTCAACGCCTTCCAGGGCGTGCGCAGCGTCGACCGCAACCTCGTCGCCAATGCGCGCATTCTCGGGGCTTCGCGCCTGCAGGTCGTGCGGCACGTGGTCGTGCCGTCGGCCATGACGTGGATTATCGCGAGCCTGCATGTGGCGCTCGGCTTTTCGATCATTGGGGCCATCGTCGGCGAATTTCTGGGCGCACAGGGCGGGCTCGGGCTTGTCATCGCCACCTCGCAGAACACGTTCGATGCCAGCGGCGTATTCGGCGCGATGCTGGTGATCGGTGTGCTTGCGCTCGGAGCTGAGGCTCTGATGACCCAACTCGAGCACCGGCTCCTGGCCTGGCGCCCCAAATCGACGTCGGAGAACAACATCGCCGGCCTCTGACCGGAGCCGAGCCGGATCTCTCGGAAAACCAATGGAGGAGAGTCTACCAATGTCAAACAAACCGATAGCCGCGATCGCCCTCGCCCTCGCCGCAACATGGGGCACGACCGGCATGGCTACTGCCGCCGACGCTCTGCCGAAGGTCACCATGATGGTGGGTGGCATCGACAAGCAGATTTATCTTGAATACCAGCTCGCGCAGAGTCTGGGCATGTTCCAGAAGTATGGCGTCGACATGCAGCTCAGCACCGAGCAGGCTGGCGGCGTCGGCGCCGAGGATGCCGTGGTCTCGGGCCAGGTCGATATGGCCGGCGCCTGGTATGTGCATACGATCGACTTCCAGCAGAAGGGCAAGGACGTCATCAACATCGTCCAGCTCGCCGTCGCTCCCGGTGAGCGGATCATGTGCGGGACGGACTCTAACGTGAAAACGCCCGCGGACTGGAAAGGCAAAAGCGTTGGCGTTACCGACATCGGCTCGGGCACTGATGATCTTGTAAGCTACGTCTCGACCCGCGCAGGTCTCGCCCCGAAGGACTACACCAAGATCGGCGCTGGTGCCGGCCAGACGATGATAGCGGCGCTCAAGTTCAAGAAGGCCGTTTGCGGCATTACCAGCCAACCGACGGTCAATGCGCTCGAGAAGTTGAAGGTCGCTTATTCGGCGATCGACCTGTCGACCGGTCAGGGCGTGCAGAAATGGCTCGGCGGCGACTATCCGGCGGCGGGCGTTCTGGTTCGGGCGGACTGGCTGAAGAACCACCAGAAAGAAGCGCAGGGCGTCGTTAACGCCCTCGTCGCGACCCTGGCCTGGATGAAGACGCATACCGCCGCGGACGTTGCCAACGTGATGCCGAAGGACTTCGTCAGCAACCAGCTCACATCCAAGGACGAGTACATCAAGGCCCTGCAGGCTGACTGGGGTCAGTTCAACCTGGATGGCCTGGGCAAAATGCCGGCCAATGGCCCGCAGACGGTCTTCGATATCCAGAAGGCAGCCGGCAAGGTTACCGGCAATGTCGATCTGACCAAGACCTACACGGATGAATACGTCAACGCCGCACTCAAGCTCGAAGGTCTGTCGAAGTAGGCCGACGCGCCAACTTGGGGCGGCCTCCCTCCCGGTTGCCCCAAGTCCCGCCGCGCGAGGCGGCGCACCGCTGCCGGGACTCGAAGGCTGATGCAATCGGCACCCGGCTGCTGATAGGCTCGAAGGTGATGATGTCCACCACCTTGTTTACAAGGCTTGCTCTAACCGTTCTTTCGCTCGCTGCCGCAACGAGCGGCACGATGGCCGCCGACGTGTCGCTGATGGTAGGCGGCATCGAAAAGCAGATCTACCTTCCGGTCACACTCGCCCAGCAACTCGGCTACTTCCGTGACGAGGGCATCAGCGTCGAAATTCTGAGTGAGCCCGCTGGCGTAGAAGCAGCGGATGAGATGCTCGCCGGCGCAGTTCAAGGGGTCGTGGGATTCTACGATCATACCATCCAGCTGCAGTCGCTCGGCAAGTTTACGGAGTCGGTCGTGCAACTCGGGATCGCGCCGGGCGAAGTCGAGGTCGTTTCCTCGAAGCATCCCGAAATCCGGTCCGTTCCGGATTTCAAAGGCAAACACATCGGGATCACCGGCCTCGGCTCGTCGACCGACTTCCTCACCGAATATCTCCTCGTCAAGAATGGCCTCAAGCTCAGTGACATCACGCCCGTGCCCGTAGGCGCCGGTGATAGTCTCATCGCGGCTATGGAGCACGATCAGATCCAGGCGGCGATGACCACGGAGCCTACCGTCTCCCGCCTACTCACCTCCGGCCAGGCCCACATCCTCGTCGACACCCGAACACTTCGGGGGAGCGCCGACACCTTCGGCGGCGTGTATCCTGCGAGCTGCCTCTACATGGAGTCGTCCTGGGTCGAGGCGCATCCTGATATCGTGCAAAAGCTCGTCAATGCACTCGTCCGCACTCTGCGCTTCATTGCTGGCCACGACGCGAAGACCATCGCTGCGCTGATGCCGCACGATTTCTACGCGGGCAACGAGGCGCTGTACGTTCAGGCCCTAGCTAACGGCAAGCAGATGTTCTCTCCCGACGGGCGGATGCCTCCAGACGGTCCCGCGACTGTCTTGCGGGTGCTGGGCGAGATCCGGTCGACCCTCAAGGACAGACCCGTGGACTTGTCGAGAACTTATTCCGCCGGCTTCGTCGCGGCCGCGGACAAGCTCTACGATTGAGGTGGCGTCGCCGCGGGCAAATGGACGACGACTGCGAACCCCTTGCCTCCCCTAGGTGCAGGAAGCTCAACCGCTCCGCCGAACGACTCCGCGATTTCTGCCACGATCGACAGACCTAATCCGCTTCCACCTGCCCGGGCATTGCGTCCCCGCTGAAAGCGGCGCAGCAGAATGGGACGCTCTCGGTCGTCGGCTCCCATCCCATTATCCTCGACCCTGAGGATCACGTCGCGTACACCACGCCGCACCGAGAGCGTTGCCAGGGCATTTGGCCCGGCATGCGAGATGACGTTCTCAATCAGGTTGGCCACAAGCTCCGTCAACATCACTGGCGAACCGGGCACATGGGTTGCATCGTCAGCCTCGAAGGCAAGCTCGATCCGAGCATCGACCGCCCGTCGAGCGGCGTCGAGAACGACCTTCTTTGCAATGGCGCTAAGATCCACCGTTTCAACCGGCGTTTGCGCACGGCTGTGTTCCACCCCCCCGAGCACCAGCAGCTGGTTGGTCATACGGGCCATCGCGGTGAGATTTGCGTCCACTTCGTCGAGCGCGAGGTCCACCTCTTCGACCTTGGAGGTTCGCTTGGCGTATCCGACTTGCGTCTTCATCGCCGCCAACGGCGTTCTCAGCTGATGGGCGGCGCTCTCGAGAAATCGGCGTTGCCGGTCATGCAACTCGCGCAGCCGATCCATATGTCCGTTCAGAGCCTGCACCAGGGGCTTAAGTTCACTTTGAACTCGCTCGGCGTCGAGGGGATCGAGGCGATCCGGGGGCCGGTCACGCACTTCCTGTCGAAGCCGAAGCAGCGGTCGCAGCTCTCTCGCGATACCGAACCACACTGAAATCGCGCCGGCGAGAACCAGTAGGCCCTGCTCGAGAAAGCCGCGTATCCATAGGGTCAGAACCAGAGCATCGCGAGCCTTCAAGGTCTCCCCAACGGCCACATTGACCGGAACAGATCCGTTCGGCGTCACTACCGACTGTGGCAGCTCGACGGCGCGCATTGGTTCTTCATTGCGGAATCTCGTTTCGAAATATTTTGGCTCATCCGTGGCGGTCGGCCGGTTCGTGGGAGCATCAAGTCCCGGGTATCCCGCGATCAGAACGCCACTCTGGTCGGTCACCGAATAGGCGACCTCGTCGTGGCTGTCCGTCGCGAACAGCTCGAGTGCGGCTGGCGGGATGACGACCGAGACATAACCGTCCCCGTACTGAACCGCTTCGGCAATCATCCGGGCCGACGCTATCAGCTGGCGATCGGTCACCAGAGTCGAGAGGCGCAGCGCCTGTTGGTAGGATAGCCACGCGCCGCCTGCGAGGATAGCAATCCCTGGAATGACCAGCCAGATCAAAAGATTCAGTCTGATACTGCCAGCCTTCATGTCGCTTCCCTCAGGAGGTAGCCAAGGCCGCGCAAGGTGATGATCGACAGACCTGAGCCCTCAAGTCGCCTGCGCAGACGATGGACGATCACCTCCACAGCGCTCAGGTTCACATCCGCATCGAAATTGTAGGTGGTCTCGAGCAGCGCCTCCTTCGACACCGCCTGTCCTTCGTGGCGCACGAGCGCCTCGAGCACGGCTGTCTCGCGCGGCGACAGGTGAAGTTCTGCGCCTGACAGGGAAAAGGTGCGCGCGGTCTGATCGAGTACCAGTGGTCCGAAGGCAATCTCATTTCGCAATGGAACGTTCGACCGGCGCAGCAAGGCTCGCATGCGCGCCTCGAGCTCTTCGATCTCGAAGGGTTTGACGAGGTAGTCGTCGGCACCGAGATTCAAGCCATCGACGCGGCTCTTGAGATCGCTGCGGGCCGTAAGGACAAGGATCGGCAGCGCCATCTTCATGCGGCGGATTTGCTTGATGAGCTCAAGACCGCTCAATCCAGGGAGGCCCAAATCGACGAGCGCCAGGTCGTATTGCTTGAGATCGAGCCCCGTTAGAACACTCTCCGCATCCTCGACCACGTCAACCGCGTAATTTTCCGCCTCGAGCAGCTTTTTCAGCCAGCGCGATAGGGATTCACTGTCCTCGACCAGGAGCAGGCGCATGAAAGGTGAACTCACTACGATCCTAGGTATGATCCGGCGTGACGCAGGAAAAGCCAATATCATTTCTGGATCGACCCGGCTGAAAGGTCGAAGAACAAGGAGCGAGGTTCGAACAACCGCGAGATCCAATCTCAGCGCGTCGTGAGGATTTCGAGTGTCGAGGCAACGGAGGGCGGCGGCTATCGACAGGTCCAGTTCGAGCGACCATCCAGTCGTGAAGTAATCATCCACCTCGAGCATTCGTTGGCGCCGAACTAGGGATTGGCGGTGAAGGTCTTCACCGCGCCGATCGACACTCCCTCGTCGTCCGCACGGCAACTGCTGAAGGTCACCGCAGGATCGATGCAATCCTGCGCCCTTACACTTGGTGGCGCGCTCTATGGCTGCGGCCTGCCAACCACTGATGGCGCAGTCATAACGAACCGGGTTCTGCTGAACCCATCTTCGTTCGTGGACTTCGATTTAGGAGATAACGGCCAAGGCTGTGGACTTGACCCAGGGTGGCAAAGTCTTGTGTTAGACGCCCTCAGTCAGGTGGTCAGTTGGTGCTGTTGTTCCTACCGATGCGGGGGTCCTAGTGGCGAGCGCGCGGTTCCCTGTTTGGACCCATCACCTGTGGAAAAGGTATCGCCCGTCCTTGCGGACGAAGAAAGGGGCGCCATCTCGGCCAACTCTGGCCAAACAGGGTGACACATTGCTGTGTCGCGTGACCGGCTGCCGCACTACCACATTGTCAGGATTTGCCGGGATTTCCGGGGGTTTCATGAACCTGTGCGCCCTGGTAGCGGAGGAGGGATTTGAACCCCCGACACACGTATTATGATTCCGCTGCTCTAACCACCTGATCTACTCCGCCAGCGTCCCCTGAGGGAGGGCGCGCCTTCTTAGGTTTGGGGGGTGACGGTGTCAAGCATGGGTGCGTCAGCGGCCGAACTTCTGCTGCCAGGTGGGAAAAACGTCGTCCGCGGCGGGCGTCGCGAGATAGACAGCACGGGCGATGGCGCGAGCGAGGCAGGTCGCGGCGGCGTGGCCGATGGCGATGGCATCGAAGATCGGATCGGTGAGGGGCCGCGCCCCGGTCGAGACGGCAAAAACGAGATCGCCGTCGACGAGGGTGTGGGCGGGGCTGATGGCCCGCGCCATGCCGTCCTGCGCCGCGACAGCCATGCGCTTGAGCTGAGCCTTGTCGAGGGAGGCGTCGGTGGCGCCGATGGCGCTGGTGGTGTTGGCGAGTTCGCCGAGCGCGTCCTTCTTGGTGCG
>Ga0157371_10000768_pt1 | contig 37059 bp, 32 predicted proteins | sample C45metaG_FD_113462 | JGI IMG/M metagenome (GOLD analysis project Ga0157371, IMG submission 113462) | Corn rhizosphere microbial communities from Kellogg Biological Station, Michigan, USA - C4-5 metaG | ecosystem: Host-associated > Plants > Roots > Rhizosphere > Soil | place: USA: Michigan... | reverse complement strand
TCGCCCGGGCCGACTCGCCCCGATGCCCTGCGCGGCGGAGTCGCCCACGGCGACGTAGAGCAGCTCGCCGGCCTTGCGCTCCTGCTCATGCCACCACTTCGCGTTGACCGGGATGTCGGAGGTGAGGCGGATGACCGCCGCGCCTCGTCGACGCCGCACCAGTCGCCGCGCCACCAGGAATGTGGCCACGAGCAAGGCCGCCGCACAGGCCAGGAGGATCATGATCGGTACCACCCCAGCACCCTACCCGGGTGGCCCGAACGTGGCGTGAAGCGCACACGTCTCTGTACTAGGATCGTCCCCGGTACCGTGTCCGAGCGGCCGAAGGTGCAACTCTCGAAAAGTTGTGTGGGTGAAAGCCCACCGTGGGTTCAAATCCCACCGGTACCGCCATGGAAAACCCCTGGTAATTCAGGGGTTTTCTGCTTCCTCGATGCCCTCGTGGTGCACCTGTGGTGCAGATTCCCACCCGACGTAGCCTCCGACGAGACGGAGATGCTTCCTAGCTCCGATCGAGAGCGCCCTGTTGTCATCACCTCGTCCTTGCCAGCCTGATTCCAGACAAGGCAAACAAGGCAAACAAGGCAAACAAGGCAAACAAGGCAAACAAGGCAAACAAGGCAAACAAGGCAAACAAGGCAAACAAGGCAAACAAGGCAAACAAGGGTCATATGAGGAGACATATCCAGTGACAGTAAGGAGGACTCCGGCTAGAGTAAATCCGTGGCAAACGTGACGAGTCGCCCAATTCGCCGTAGCGCGCACGGCCAAGCCGTCGTTGCTGCGATCCCCGTGATCGTCGGCCGCCTACGCACGGTGCTCGGACGCGACGTCGTGGCAGTGCTCGTCAAGCGGACGCCGCGTGCCGTCACCCGGTGGGTGGCCGGTGACGCGGAGCCCCCTGCGCGAGAGGAAGATCTGCTTCGCGACGCGTTCCAGATCACCCAGCTGCTCAGCGAGGTAGAACCCGACGAGGTCATCCGGGCCTGGTTCATGGGCATGAACCCCCAGCTTGGGGACGAGTCTCCAGTCGAGGCTCTGCGCGAGGGCCGCGTCCGCGACGCGATGGCAGCAGCACGAGCGTTCGTGAATGCCGGCTGAGCCGCGCCTGGTCGACGCCGAGAACCACAGTGCGGATTGAGTCGGCCATCTCCGCGAATGAAGCATCTGATGGTGGCTGTCGGTCCTGCAAGGAACCCGAACATGGCAGTTGAGCCGACCCTGTAACGCCCGTAGCGCTTTGGTGCACTTCTAGCTGAGCCGGAGTTTGCGATACGGAATACCATAGCGCCATGGCAGCCGCGACATCCGATCAGCGACCAGGTCTGCGCGCTTACGAGGAATCCGTCCGGCTTCCCTTTCCAGAGGTTGTCTCCGAGCTTCGGAAGATCCTTGGGGCGCGGCTAGTGGCGTACATCGGCGGCGTGAAGTCCACGTTGTCTGTCTCAACGTGGGCTGACGGCACGGGAGCGCCTGATGAGGTCGATCGTGAGCGACTGCGCCACGCGTTCCATGTAGCAGCACTCCTGAGAGAGCGGTTCGACGCGACGACAGTGCAGTCATGGTTCAAGGGTATGAATCCCTCGCTGAATGGCGAGGCGCCGGCGCTCGTACTGCGTGAGGGTGACCCGCTGAAAGGTGCCCGAGACGTGATCGCCGTCGCAAAGGCGTTCGCGAACACCGGATGACTCTTCTGGCTGAGCGCCACCAAATGACCCCACCTGGTGGGTAGAACAGCGCTTGATGAAGTTATTAACGGCCAAGCGCGTCGATAATTTTATCAACGTCGGGCTTTGAAGTGGTCTTTAGCCCGCGCGTAGTCTGGGGAACGAAGCCAATAGAAACGGGGCCCGCAATGGCCGACACGACTGGATCAGCGGACCAAGATCCCGCACTCGACAACGCGCACCAGCAAGGGGTCGGTCTCGACATCCGAGAGATCACTGGACGATTGACCGCCGCACTCGGCCCGACGCTCGTCGCCGCACTTGCAGGATCGAAGGATCGCAATGCCCCACACGAGTGGGCCAAAGTGGACGGCTCCGCGCCGGATCCTGAGGCGCTGCCGCGTCTCGCGTGCGCCTATGAAACGTGGAGGAGGGTGGCCGGGGCCGAAGGAGAGCACGTTGCCCGTGCGTGGTTCATCGGTGGCAATCCCTGGCTTGGTGAAAGCACCCCAGTGACTGCGATCCGCGAAGACCGCCTGAAAGAGGTCAGCTACGCCGTGCAGGCCATGGTCGACGACTCCTTCAGCGGATGACGTCGTCGAGCGGTCGACTCTGGTCTAGGGATGAGGGAAGTGGCCATGGATGAGGCATCCGAAGAGCTGAGGCGCGAGCGCGCGTTCCTGACTGACACGGCGCCAAAGCTCGCGAATGATTTTCTCGAGACAGCCCGCGAGAGTCGCGCTACTCGGTCCGCCAAGGACGCGCTGATAGCGGATGAGATTGCCCACATCTGGGCCCGCGGATGGACTGCGGTCGATGGTCTTGTCTACTCAATGGAGCAAAGTGCTGCACTGATGTTCACGCGCTCAGGGCTGGAAGACGGGCATGCCAAGACTCGCGAGGCTCTACTCTTACTGCAATGTGCTGCCACTCTCACGTTGCGGGAGATCCGGGAGCTACTGTGTGCAGGCTACTTGTCTGGCGCGGCCGCTCGTTGGCGAGCGCTCCACGAGACTGCCGTCACGGCGATTCTGGTGGCACAGGGCGGTGAAAATATCGCGGAGCGCTATCTCGATCACGGCGTAGTTGCCCAGTTCACCCGGCTCGAGGAGTTCTATCGGCAACCCCACCCCGAAGCTCCATCGAACGAAGAGCGAGCGGAGCGGAACGCGCTCGTAAATGAGTTGATCAAAGCAAACACGCTCGAAAATGAATCAGTGGGTTTCACAAGGCCCTACGCGTGGGCGACTCCGCTCATGGATCGGCGAAGAGACGGTAGGTTTCAGGAGCCGTCATTCACGCGCTTGGAAGCAGCCGCCGGACAGACGGGTATGCGTCTCTTGGTGCAGCACGGCGCCCACGGTCACGTTCACAACGATGCCGGTGCCGTGCGCACCGCCGTGCTCAAGGATGGCGTCACACTTCTCGCTGGCCCGCGAGTAGAAGAGATTCCAACCGTTGCCATACCGGCGCTGAGGACCATCTCGAGTGCGGTGGCGGCGACACATATGGGATATGAACCGGAATTGAGTGAGTTCGGTAGGCTCATCTGTCTCACAGGAGCGGCAGTGGCTGACCTCGCGATCACCGGCGCCGAAGAGTTCAAGAGTGTCCACCGCTCTGCGCAGCTACTCTTTTAGGCGGATGCCCGTCCATCTTCTAACGCCGTCGCGAAAGACGCGCATTCCGGGCACTGCAAAATGTTCTGGACTGGCGCAGTAAAGCAGGGTCCGATGTAACCCTGAATCCGCTCGCACAGTGACCTCGACTCGACATAAAAATGTTGGCAACCGGGGTCCATCAGGACACCCCATACGGGCTCTTCAACATTCACCTGCCAACCCCGCGGCTCACGTCGCTGTTTGCCCCTACCCCCACGTTGGAGCAACTCTGCGGTGCCATCTGCGGGATGCAGCATTGAACTCATCCAGGGAGGCGCGTTTACCGGGACGAGAGAGCCTTCGGGCTCGGTGTTGTCTATCATGAGGCGCGTCTCGATAGACACAACGACACTCGTTACCGAGCGCACATTGATTCGCACAAGGTCGTCGTTTCGCGCCTCCGTCCAGAGAATGCCCACGTGGGGCAGTGTATCTAATGGAGAAGGTCGGCCACCCGAGGCCGAACGAGTCATGCGACACGGCGAGTCTCACCAAATCTGGGCAGGCCCACGAGACGTTCGCGAGCGCGACAGCCTGCGCTGTGACGTGCGTGGGGAGAGACACATCCTCCATCGCGCTTCGAAGTGATTGCTACATGCTTTCGTTATAGAAATTTCCGTGCGAGCGGACGATCCGTCGTTGTTGCAGCTCTTGACGTGCTTCCTTCACCAGGCGGAGCAGGTCAGGGTTGAGGCCCGGTATCCACGTCGGTAGGAACTTATCAGTAGCCTCGATGAGAGCTTCCGGCGACGGGTCAGTGCGTGCCACTCGGTCCAATTTGTCGAGCTGGCCTCCTGTGTCAGCGGTCGCCGGGAGCATAAGTGAACTGATCTCGCTAGGGACCAGTTCGAGAACTCCTCCACCAAAGCTGCGCCCGTTTGTCTCCACGGTCAGCAAGGTGAGCGAATTGTGGAACGCTGCAGCAACGTCGTTTGGCGTAAGCGAGGAAGTGGAGAGCATCTGCCCACGGTAGATGGTGTCAGTGGTGACGACGTTGGCTTGGTTGACGATGACGCGTGGGAACAGATTGGAACGTTTGGACATGAGTAGTTGACCTGGTTGCACCACTGGCACCCGGAACCAGGGAGAACGTACACGGCATTTGTAGCGCTCGTGCAACTTCGCTTGTTCGCCCTGCGTTAGGTACCTGTTCGGTCGGGCGAGCGGCGTTGGGTCCGGCCTGCCGGCGTCGAAAGTCAGCATCCATGCGGCGGCATTAGATTCGGCTAGTCCGCGGTGTTCTGCGGCCGTATACGTCAACCCTTTGGCGAAGCGGGTTCGCGGCAGAAGGGGCAAGGTCCATTGGTCGAGGTCATTACCTTCAACAGTGGAACTATCTACGCAGAAAAAGTCATTAGCGCCGGTGACAGTTGAGACGGTGAACCGTGCTTCCGCTCCGAGCCGTGTGATTCCGTCTAGCTGTGCGCATTCGGTGAGAGCTGCTTCTTGCTCGGGGTTGAGGAGGTAGGAGGTCCACGTCTTTGCGACAGCCGAGATCTCGTGCTGCCACTGGTGGGTGCCGCCATTGTGGTCGAAGAATTTAACCGTCCTGCTGGCCTTGTCGGCAGTGCTGGCCTTTCGGCCTGTAAGAACGAGGACTTCTTGAAGGACTGCGGGGAACGAGCCTGGTTTGAACAAGTCGATGCTCAGGTCCAGTGTGGTCTCAAGCAACCACGAGCGGACCCGGCCCGCGGAGACGCCTGTAAGGAATTCCGCCGGCAGGATCATTGAGAAGACGCCGCCCGGCGCGAGACGCTGTAGTGCAAGCAGGAACACCGGTATCCACAGGTTCGAGACAGCGGCGCCTGTAATGCCCAGATTTGCCCCAAGGGTGAGAGCGTGCTGCTTATCTTCGGCGGAAACAAACTGGAAGCGCACGTAGGGAGGGTTTCCCAGAGAGAGGTCGTACTTCGCGGAGCTGTGCCGATCCCAATCGAGAACGTTCGATGTGTGAACCACTCCGGGCAACCCAGACCGTTCGAGAGCATCAGAGGCCTTCTGAGCTTCCAAGTCGAGGAGTTCTACAGCTTCGATGTGAGCGATTCGGTCCGCGAGGGAGGAGCGACGCAAGCCCCGAATAAAAGCTCCATCGCCGGCAGAAGGTTCGAGAACTCGGAGGTCTCGTCTGCCTCGAAGTAGGTCCGCCGATCGCCTTAAGCAAAGATCCACCAACACGTCTGGGGAATAAAACCCACCCCGCAGCTTTTCGTCGCTTACCAAATTGCGTGTCCGCATAACCCTCGCTTCAGATACTGAAGCAAATCCTATCGGTCTGGATCCCGACGAATGGGACGCTTCGCCGGGAGACTCGTCATGTGGATGCGAAATTTGTAGGGCAGCCGGCCCAAGGCCAACTCAGCTTGCTGGACTTCGTTGAGCATGTGCTCACGACCGACGCGAACTATCTCGTGATCGTCGTCGCTTGGGCCAAACGCTCTGGCCTTGGGCGTGTTGCAGACCAGCTGACAGCATTTCGCGCAAGCGGAGGACGCGTCGAGATGATCGTCGGCGTCAGCGAGGGAGGAGCAACTCAAGAGGGTCTCACCTTAGCTCGTGAACTTTCGGACGAGGCGTACGTGTTTCACGACCCTCGACGGACATTCCACCCGAAGGTCTACCTCGCAACAGGGGCGAACCAGCATACGCTGTTCGTCGGATCGAGCAATCTTACGGCGGGAGGGCTGGGTTGGAATTACGAAGGCTCGCTTTGGCTCGATTCCACTGGCGACATCGAAGGCCCGTTCGCGCAGGCGAAGGACTGGATTGCCAGCCTGCGATCGGAACCGACCGTCTGCCGGCCCCTGACCGAGCAACTCGTGAAAGACATGATGTCCAGTCGCGATATCTTCATCGCTAGCGAGGATGCAAGCCGCCGTGTCTCGACGAAGAAAGAGCCCACGCCGGAAGACACGGATAGCGTCGCGTCCGGCTCTGCCAACGGTCTGTTTGGCAAACCGATTGCTCTTCTGCGCCCACTTCCCGCACTCTCCGCAATATTCAAGAAGCCGACATTGCCGGCCAGCTCGCGCGCAAGCAAGCCTTCCTCTACGGCTGCCGCGACGCCTGCAGCGACGCTTGCCGCTCCGAAACCCGTCAAGCCGTTGCCGAAGGTTCACGTTACTCGGCGGTGGTTCAAGGAGATGGATGCGACGGCCGCCCAGAAACCGAAAAGAACGAACAGTAATCCAACCGGAAATCTGCGCCTCAGCCAGGAGCGGTTCCCGATTAACCATCAGACATACTTCATCTCCGATTTCTTTGGGCACCTTCCCTGGTCCCCAAGATCAGGCAGCAAGGGCGAGTTGGAAGTGATGGTCGCCTTCGATACATATGTGAAGGGAGTCTCGTTCGGTGCGTTGGATATCCGTATTAGCCACAAGCCGCAAAGAGCCGCTGGGCAGGGGAACGTCCCAACGCTGCTGCACTGGGGCCCTGTGCTGAGCAAGACTCTTCGCGACGGTAACTTCATTGGTAGTTACGTAACCCTCGAACGGGTGAGCCCCGATGGGTTCAGACTCGTCATCGCGGATCAACCAACTGGCGACTTCGCAGTCTGAAGGGCCGAGCGTTAGGTGAAACTGCAACTCCCTGCCCACCCCTGTGCAGGAAAGCAGCGTTCCGATCCGATCAGAAGAAGTGAGGACGATGAGAATACCCAGTCCCTCAGCGCGCATCCATACGCTCTTGAGAAATGCATCGAGGAGCGAATGGTACGAAAGCGCGATAGAGCTGCAGGACCTTCTTGTGTCACGTGACTGGAGGTTCAACCACGACCAGTACGACTTGGGCGATCTGGGGTGGGTTTCACCGTTGGCAGGACCGACCAACGATCCGCGTCGGCAAAATGAAATCTGGATGGACCTCACGGATGCAGGCTTGAATTCCAACGAACCTCTATGGGTCTTGGCCTATTCGAGCGGTGGAGAACTTGCGGAACAGCCCCTCTCTGAGGTCTTCCGCCGATTGCCAGAACTAGACGGCCGGGCCCCGGTGTCAAACTAGCGCGGACATGTTGATCCGGCCGTGAGGACCTGTCGACCCGGGCCCAGCGCGTCGGCCCTTCTCAGCCAACCTCGCGTTCGGGATGGCGAGGTTGCTGTGGACCTTGGTCACTTTCGATGAGCCGATGCACCTCGGCGCGTTTAGCGCGCACCTTCGCTGAATCGGCGTTGAAGTACTCTCGTGCCGGCTTCCCAGCGAACTTCACTTTATCGAGCCACCGATCGACATCCGGCGGAATATGTTGCAGTCTCTCGTTCGTGGCACGCAGGAGGGCCCGCTCTTGAGCTGTTTCCTCTCGTGCGCGCAGTGCAGTGAGCTGGACCGTCCTCGCGCTCCGCTCGAGCGTCCGGGCCGCCTCGGTCGCCCGCAGCGCCTCCGCCTGCGCTGCGGCAAGCTGCTGCTCCTTCTCCGCGATGCCGGCCTCTCTACCGTCGAGGTTAGTCTTCCGGTTCGCGAGGCTGACGAGCAGGGTCTGGTAGGTCGCTTTGTCGTCTCGGACATCCTCGGCGGCGCCGCGCAACCGATTGGCCTTGGACTGGAACTCGCTGCTACTGAGGTGCTCCCTCGAGCGCTCCGTGACGCGGTGCTCGACGTCATACCCGCTGGCGTCCATGTGCTCGCGCAACTCCGCGTGCTGACGCGTGAAGTCCTTGGGGCCCTTGAAGAAGTCCTTTTGTGAAAGGCGACCATCATTGGTGATCGGTGTGAACAGTACCTGCAGCTGTGGGTTGTATTCATCAAGGTGGACCGAGAACCCCACGATGTTCTCCTGGCCGAACTCCTCGCATGCCCAGTCCAAAGACGCACCCATGTGCTTCACGGCTTCCTTGTTGAGGCCACTCTCGCGCCAATCCGGATTGTGATCGTCGAACCAGTTCGGGTCCAACTGGAGGATGATTCCCCGCATCACCACGGCATCCTTGCGCAGGGACCTCTGCACCGTAGAGAGTCGGCTGGCCAAGTAGTCGTCGAGCTCCTGAGACGGCGGCTTACCGTTGACTGCGCGGGGCGCCCGGAACGCGCCCGCTCCATCGTTGACTTGGGTGAAGTTGAGATTCGTGCGTTCCGGAACGATGTTCTTGTTGGCGTGGGTGAACTGGAATCCAGCGGCCAAGTCGACGTCCCGCGCGATGTGCCTAAAGAAACTCTGCGCGTGCGCGCCTCCGCGTCCCACCTTGTGGGAAGCGTCGAACGTCATCGTGTAACTCATTCTTCGTTCCTCTCGTCGTGCTCCAGAGAATGCCCCGTCTTCGACGCGGCATCCCCTGGAACCTCCGGTGGCTCTCCCGAGGGGCTTCTCCTGCCACTCATCCGACCATCACCCCTGTGCTCCTTCGGGAGGGTGACGGTCTCCTTCGCGACAGAAGAAGGTGTAGCCCCATACACTTTGAGGTCGCTTCGCTCCTCAAAGTTCCTGGTGCCCTGCGGGGCGCCTCCGCGCTTTGCGCGTCGAGCGTGCCCTGGTCGGGCACGCTGGGACCCGTCGCGCTGGTCGCGCTCCGAGGCAACGCGGTCGTCACTGTCGATCGGCTCCTCGCCGACGTCCTCGTCTAAGGCTCGATCCACGAGCATCTTGAGCTCCCCCGCAAGGCTCGTCGCCTCGTCGGCGGTGCACTCCTGAGCGCGCTGGGAATTCAATCGGCGTGGGATGGCGAGGTCCCAGACGGGAGTCCCAATGTCGGTGGCCATGGTGTTCCTTTCGTTGGCTGTCATGCGGTCAGGCCGCGGCGGGCTGGCTGGTTTCGATCAACACTTGGTACACCTCTGGTGAGATCACCTGGATGGCCGTGCCACCTGCGTTCCGGGCCTCGAGGGTGACCTCACCGCCGGCCGACTGTGACGACTGCGCAACCGCGATTCGGCCGCGAAGCTCCGCCGTCTCCTCTGCGGCGCGAGCTGCCAGTTCTGCCTCAGGGATCAGCTCCCCGAGGCCAGAGAGTTCCACAAGCAACGCATCCGGATCCTCAGCCTCGGTTGAGGTCGCCGCGTCGACGCGCTGATGCTGCTCAACGATGGGAGCAACTTGCTTGGCCTCCAGGGCGAGCTGGGTTTGCGCTCGACGCTGACCATCGGCGATGCCTTTAGTGCGTCGCGCAATCTGCTGAAGGTCCTGCCGTATGGGCCCGTACTTCTCGTACTCCTGGAACTCCCGTGAGCCGCTGATAAAACCCTTGTTTACGAGCAGGCTGAATGACCCTTCCCGGACCGGGATGATGATTGGAAACCGGCGGTAGGCCTGGGCCTTGTTCTCGGATTTGTGCGGTGTACCGAACTTGTCGATGTACTCACCGGCGAGGCCGTCTAGGAACTCCTCATAAGGGTCAGGCCCTGTCAGGATCGTGACCGTGTGGAGCAGTTGCGTCGAGCTGTTCTTGATGTTGAACAGCTGCCGTGTCGGGAACGGACTGAGAAACTGGAACAGCTCCGTGCGTCCGAACTTCTTGATTAGGCTCCCTGCGCGCGCCTCCTCGATGATGACCACCTGTTGTCCGTCGTAGCCGTCCCAAGCCACGTTGTCGCCTCCCACAGCGAAGAAAGGCTCGCGCACCGACGGCTCCCAATCCCCTGGTACCAGCGTGCGCGCAAGTGCCTTGGCGAGTAGATCTTTCCCGATACCTCCAGGCCCCTCGAGATAGAGATTGATCCGATGGCGTGCCGGCGGCTGATGCGCAAGGAATTGAGCGCGCATCCGCTTGATCCGTTGATCGAAACGACTGAACGAGAGAGGGTCAGCTTCCATGGCCTGTGCCACGGTCAGCTCCCCATCCAGCACTCGCATCGCAAGTCGATCTGCGGAGGTCACACCCTGGCCGCCAGTCTGTGAGCGACTAATCATGTGAGCGTCAAGCTCCGCGTTGAAATCGAAGTTCGCGACAACTACCGAGCGGGCATACTGATGCTTCGCCTGCTGTTTCGAGCCTTCGTGTGTCAGGTACTGGCAGAAGTCGAAGAAGGCCTTCTCCCGCGCACCTCGCCCTCCGTAGGCCTTACGTCCTTCCTTCTCGGCCAACTCCTTCGGGACCTTGATGCGCGCCGACGGAATCATCAGCCAGTCAGAGATCTGCTGAATCGAGTAGTCGTGATCACAACCGATGACGATGTGGACGTGACGCGGCTTGAGGTCGCCGGGCGCGACGTGCCGGCCTCTGCTCTGCTGGTGAGCCGCCTCTGCGTCGTCGAAACGATCGAGATCGTGCCACGCATGCGCGTGCTTCTTGATCGACCCCATCGAGAGGCCGATGTCAATCTGTTCTTGTGTGATCATCACCTCGCCCGTATCGGCGTGTGTTCCGTACTGCATGACTGAGAACACAGAAGCCCTCAGCTGTGCGCGCTCCTTTTGAGGCTCCGTCTCCGCTGCCTTCGCCTTCTCAAAGAACGCGTTACTTAGGGGACTAACGGGAGAAACGGGAGTTTCAGGGCGGGGGGACCCAAGGAGGCCCCCCGCCCGCGCTTCAGCGGATTCATGTGGTTCTTCGAGTGCTTGGGGACTTCCAACGGGACAAACGGGACTTTCTTCTGGACCACTGTTGGTGGAGTTCGCATCGGCGTCCATCAGCGCACCTCCTCGGAGGTGCTTGCGTGCTCCCGTGCGAGGAGCCAGGCGTCGACAGCATCCAGACGGTAGCGAACGCCGCGGCCCACGCGGATGAACTTCGGGCCTCGACCCTTGATGCGCCACTCGCTCAGGCTGCGCTCGGTCGTGCCAAGGCGCTCAGCCAAGGTGCAGGGAGTGACGAGGGAGTCCAGCAGCGGACTGCTTACCGGAGCGACGAGCGAGTCCAGCAAGGCGGTGCCGAAGGCGGTGGATGTCGACATAAAAAAACCTCTCGAAAGCGATGCTTTCAAGAGGATCTTGGTAGCCGAACCCATTAGCGGTTGCTTGGCGTATCCACTCGTCGAGCCGAATGGCCCTGGCCCTTTTTATGAACTCAGGCTTGCCTCAACTATACACAGCTAGTCCTCTATGCTCACAACTGTTCACTAAATTCCATACCCATAGGGGCGACATGGGCACCGTAAAGCCATACAGCACGAAGACGAAGGGACGGCTCTACGAGGTCTGGTACACGAAGCCTGACGGGACTCGAGGGCACATCAGGGGCTTCAAGCTCAAGCGGGACGCCGAGGCCCACCTCGCCACGGTCGAGGTCTCGAAGCTCAAGGGCGCTTACGTCGACCGAGCTGACGCGAGAGCGACCATCTCCGAGCTCGGCGCTGAGTGGATCGTGCGCCACAGGGCGAAGGTGACGGCGAGCAGCCACCATTCGGTCGAGAGCGCTTGGCGAGTGCACATTCAGCCAGAGTGGGGAGGCTACGCGGTCGGAGCCATCACCAAACGCCAGGTGGAGGGGTGGCTCAGGCACCTCGGTGAGAGCCGCTCGCACACGACGGTGGCGCGCGCGCGTGATCTGCTCGCTGGCATCTTCGACGATGCGATCGAGGACAACCGGATCACGAAGAACCCCGCACGGGGGATCACGATCAAGAAAAAGCCGATCCCCGATGAAGTGTTTCTTTCTCACGCTCAGGTTGAGGAGCTGGCGGCCACGTCGACCCATCCGACGATCGTGCGATTTCTCGCTTACACAGGCCTGAGGTGGGGCGAGGCAACCGCGCTGCGCGTGCGGAACACAGACCTCGCGCGGCGGAGAGTGAACGTGCGCGAGGCCGTCGCGGAGGTCAACTATCAGCAGATCTTGGGCAGCGTCAAATCACACGAGCGGCGAACGGTCGCCTACCCGGACTTCCTCGACGCCGAAGTCGCGGCCGTGTGTGAGGGAAAGGACCCGAACGAACGACTCTGGAATTCCGAGGACGGCACATTCCTGCGGTCAGGGCATTCGTATAAGGGTTGGTTCGCCGGAGCTGTGAAGCGTTGCATGCAGGCCGATCCGGAGTTTCGTCGAGTCACACCGCATGACCTCAGGCACACGGCGGCATCGCTGGCGATCAGCGCCGGCGCGAACGTCAAGGTGGTGCAGCGGATGCTCGGCCACAAATCCGCGAAAGTCACACTCGACACCTACGCGGCACTCTTTCCCGACGACCTGGACAACGTCACCGACGCGCTCAGTCGTCAACGTGCAGAGCAACTCTGAGATGCTGCGGCGTGGTGAATTTCTGATCACTGGTGAAGCTGGTAAAGCGGCACGTGCATCTTGCTTCAGGCAGACTCGGCTGAAAGGGTGAACGACATGGACCTTGCTTTACTGACCGGCATCATTGCGAGCGCAGTCGCCTTAGCTGCGTTAATTGTGGCGATAGCTTCTGCAGCTTTCACAAGGGGGCAGTTGCTCGCAGCAAGACGAGCCAATGAGTTGAGCAAGCACGCGCGATCGACCGCCTTGGACATCGAACAACACAATATGGTCAACTTTCTCGGTCAGAGACGGCCAGGACACTACGACAGCGCGCATCCACAGAATTTCATTTCAGGTGCGATGGAATTCGATCCCGGTTCGATGGCCTTCGAGTCGCGTTTGACGATTCTGAACATGGGCCCGAGTAACTGTTTTCGGCTCAGGGTGCAAATTACGAGCAGCGCCCATGTGGACTTCGAGCTGTCAATGTCGAAGTCGCTCCTGCGCCCGGGTGAGTCCCTCGAGTTTCCGATGGACGCTAACCGCTTAGGCCTTCCACCGGACTGGTTGCTCAACGTCAAGTGGCGCGATGAGCTAGGGCTTGAGCACGAGCAAGGCGCGACCCTCGAACCCAGCGGCTACTTTGCGGGTGTACGTACAAATGCTCGATAGCACCCCGAGGTCTCGGTGTGCGTCCCGAGATGGAGACCTTCACCGAATCCTTCGCTGATGACTCCCGGCACGCTAGGGTGCGAAAAGGAATTTCCAGGCAGCTGCCACCGGGCGCGCGATCAACCTGCGCGAGGCCTTCTTGACTCTCCACCGAGCTCTTCGGAATGCAAGGCGGACAACGCCCACCCGGTGTCCTTTTTCCTCTTGAAGTACACGGAACGCACGCTCTGCCTCCCATCGACTTCGCATTCGGCGCGCGGCCCGGGTGACGCGACGCGCGTGCCGTGGGATTGCCTCACCTCGAAGCCAGGCTGCCACAACTTCAAAGCCGGCCCATGACATCTGGATGTAGCCAATTCGTGGGTTGGCTCCGAGGCTCTCGCCGTCTAGGTACGCACGAGACTGCAGTCCGAGACCGTCCATCAAAGTGAGCGCAGCGTTCCGATGTCGTCCTCGACCGGCCATGTTCGCCGCACCTGCTGCCAGCGGGCCCGCGACCTTGTCCCACTGCTCTTCATAAACTTCGCAGGCGTCCTCGTAGGCCTTCTTCCCTGGCCAAGTAACGCGCGCGAACTCAGCGAAATCAAAGAACACCATCATTACGTCGTGGACTTCATCGCGCACAGTCTTGGTCTGTTCATCTCGCCTGCGCGCGCGCTCGTTGTACAGCGTGATGCCCTGTGCGATTAGAACGCCCAAGAGGGCGATCACGGCGACGGCAATAGCCACCAATGCAGGCGTTGAGGTATCCATGGTCATGAGCGTATCGACGCTGCTGCAGCCGTCGAGCAGACCCTCAGAGTGAGTTGGCGCAAAGAGGAAGCTCCTACGGCAATGACGTCTACCATCCGAGGGCCGAGATTAGCTTCGAAGAGATGGCGCTGTCGGTTAGCGAAATGATCGGGCTGCGTCGAACTCAACCCTTGTCGTGCGGCGCTAGGCCGATGCGGGAGGCCTGTTAGCAGCGTCACGTGGTGCGTTTTGGTGCATGACTACATGTGATCATGAGGGTCAGAGCGTGAGCAACAGGGACGTACTTCACCGTAGTTCATTGCTATCCAGAATAAGACGAATGAGCTACTAGATGGGGAAGGTGGGTTCAAATCCCACCGGTACCGCCATTTTCCGCACTCGAAGAGTGCGTGTGATCACGCTGTCGCTGAGACATCTCACAGTCGATGATGGCCGTGATTCCGGGTCGTTCGGGCCCACGGAGGGCGTTGCAAAGCAGACTCATAGGATTCGTGCAGCTTGCCTCTACTTTGCGGTGGTGAGATTTCCCATGACCATCCACGAGGTCCGGCCGCCGCACCAGGCGGGGCGGCATCCGGAATCCGCTCCGGTCGAGGCGCGCTATCGCCGCCGGATGCGTCGCGCCGACCTGCTGCTCGTGCTCAGCTGGGTTTCGGTCGCGGTCGTCGTCGCGCTGTTCCTCGCCCAGAGCGGCACTACCGGGTTCGCGAGTGTGACGGATGCCGTGACCAGCGTCGGGGTGGTCTGCGGCCTGGTCGGCACGAACCTGATCCTTCTCATGCTGGTGCTCGCCGCGCGAGTGCCGGTGATCGACCGCACCTTCGGCCACGACAAGGCGATGCACGCCCACCGCAGGCTCGGCAAGCCGGCCTTCTACCTCATCCTCGCGCACGTCGTCCTGCTGCTGATCGGGTACGGAATCAGTTCCGGGGTCGATCCGATCGCCGAGATCGCCGTGATGTGGACCACCCTCCCGGACATGCCGCTCGCCTTCCTGGGGTTCGGCCTGCTGGTGGTCGTGATCGTCTCGTCCTTCGTCGCAGTGCGGCGCAGGTTTCCCTACGAGGTCTGGCATGGCATCCATCTGGTCAGCTACGCCGCGGTGCTGGTCGCGATCCCGCACCAGTTGAGCGTCGGCGGACTGTTTCTGGACGGCACGCTGCAGCGCGCATACTGGTTGGCCCTGTATGTCGCGGTCGTCGGCCTGGTGGCCGTCTACCGTTTCCTCTCACCGGTCGCGCGCTCGCTGCGGCACGGGCTCACGGTGCGTCGCATCGTCGAGGTCGCTCCCGGCGTGGTGTCAATCGAGCTCGCCGGGCGCCGGCTGCGCGAGTTGCAGGCCACGGGCGGCCAGTTCCTGGTCTGGCGGTTCTGGACGGGCGCGACCTGGTGGCATGCTCATCCGCTGTCCCTCTCCGCGGTTCCGTCCGACACGAGCCTGCGCATCACCGTGCGCGCGCTCGGCGAAGGATCGGGCTCGCTCGCCTCGGTCCCGGTCGGCACCCGGGTCTCCATCGAGGGGCCGTACGGGATCTTCACCCAGGAGGCGCGCACCCGGCCGAATGTCGTGCTGGTCGCCGCCGGCATCGGGGTGACCCCGGTGCGCGCCCTCATCGAGCAGGCCGACTTCGCTCCTGGTGAGGCGACCGTCATCGTCCGGGCACCGGGCAACGAACCGCCCTACCTGTGGGACGAGATGCGCGAGCTGTGCGCGCGCAAGGGCGCCCCGCTCTTCCTCGTCGACGGCGCGCGCCCGGCTGGTGTGGCGTCCTGGCAGTCGGCGGATGCCGTCGCCCGCGGCTACACCCTCGCCTCCTACGCCCCGGAAATCGCGAACTCGGATCTCTACGTCTGCGGTCCCGCGCCCTGGGCCGACCTCGTCGTCGCGGATGCGCATCGGCAGGGACTCCGCGCCGAGCAGCTCCACCTGGAAAGGTTCGACTGGTGAGGGCCCGCGCGGTAATCGGAGCCGTGCTCGCGTCGGGCGTCGTCCTGCTCGGCGGATGGGAGATCGGCGCGCAGCACTCGGCGACACCGGTTTCCACGGCACCCGGATCGACGGGGACCTCCGGTGGTGCAAGCAACAATTCCGCCTCCGGCAGCTCGGCATCCGGTACTGACGGGACCTTCGCGGGCGCGATCGAGCAGACCCCTTACGGCGACGTGCAGGTGTCCGTCACGATCGGCACCGGCAAGATCACCGATGTGAAGGCGCTCAAACTCACGGATGACGGCGGCCGCTCCGTGCAGATCAGCAACTATGCGGCACCCATGCTCCGTTCCGAGGTGCTCAGCGCCCAGTCGGCCAAGGTCGACAGCATCAGCGGCGCGACCTACACCTCCGAGGGCTACCTCAGCTCGCTGCAGGCCGCACTGGACAGCGCCCACTTTGGCTGAGACATCCTGGCGTGCCGCCCGCTTCGGGTCGATGGACACGGTGGTCTCGCTCACGGTGCGGCTGGCGGATGGCTGGGACGGGGCGCTCGCCGGAGTCGAAGCGGTGTTCCGCGGCCTCGACGAGACTTTCAGCCTCTATCGCGAGGACTCCGAGCTGAGCCGCGTCGCCCGCCGCGAACTGCCCCTCACGGCCGCGAGCTCCCCGGTGAAGGATGCCTACGAGACGGCGATCGTCTGGCGTGCCGCCACCCGCGGAGCCTTCACCCCCAATCGGCCGGATGGCGTGATCGACCTCAACGGGATCGTCAAGGCGATGGCCATCGAGCGCTCAGGGGAGGTGCTGGCCGCCGCCGGCGCGATCGACTGGTGCGTGAACGCGGGCGGGGACGTGCTCTATGGCGGGGCTTCCCCTGAGGAGAGCGACTGGGTTACGGGCATCGCCGACCCTGCGGATCGTGGTTCACTGCTCGCATCCGTCGCACTGTTCGGCCCTCACCGGGCGGTCGCCACCTCTGGCTTCAGCGAGCGCGGCGACCACATCTGGTTGCGGGTCGAACAGGAGCGGCACTTCGCCCAGGTGACCGTCTTCGCCCCGGACATCGTTCTGGCGGACGTGCTGTCCACCGCGATTCTGGCCGCGCCCGCGAGCGAACTCGATGACCTCGCAAAGGGGCATCCGGTGGATGTCCTGGCCGTGTTCCCCGACGGCGGTCTCGTCGTGACGCCCCGTCTTCGGGCGCAGCTGTCGGCGGGTAGCTCCCGCCGCCACGGTGTCACCGTGGCGGCGTCTCGCCGCGATGTCGCGGAGCGTGCTCGCTCGCGGCGAGGGCTTCTAGGCGCCCTTGCGCGGCTTGATGAAGGGAGTGGTTTCGCTCTTCTCCCGCTTTTGGGCCCGCTTGTCCTTCAAAGACAGTTTGGCGGCCTTCTTGGTGTCATTCCCACGAGGCGATTTTCCAGCCATGTTCACTCGCTTCCCTTGTTCAGATGGCGTGCTTCCGATGACCATAGCCCATCCTCCTGAGGAAGTCATATCGCCGCTGATCAGCAAAAAAACTGCAGCTGCGGAAATGAGGGCGAGAGGTCAGGCGGCGACGCGATTGCGGCGCCAGCTGACGATCCCGGCGATGATCGAGGCGAGGATGAAGGCGCCGCCGATGACGTACGCGGCGGACTTGACGGCCGGGATGCTCGCCGCGAAGTAGCCGGTGACGGTCAGCAGCACACCCCAGACGAGGGCCCCGACCAGGTTGGCGACGAGGAACTTGCCATAGTCCATGCGGGCGATTCCCGCGATAGGGGGAACGAAGACGCGACCCCAGGGGATGAAGCGGGCGACGACGACGGCCCACCATCCGAGGTCGTGGTAGAACTTCTCGGACTTGGCGACGGCGTTCTTGATCCAGCCGCCCTTGCGATGGTCCAGGTACGGCCGGCCGTAGTGGCGGCCGAGCACGAAGCCGAGCTGGTCGCCGAGGAATGCGGCGACGCCGACCCCGATGGCGAGCACCCAGATGTCGATGCTGTCGGCCCGCGCCGCGATGAGCCCGGCGGCGAACAGGAGCGAGTCCCCCGTGATGAAGGGGATGAACACTCCGACGAACAGTCCGGTTCCGGAGAAGACGAGGCCCCAGACGATCAGGTAGAAGACGATGGGGCCGAAGGTGTGCAGCCAACTCATGGCCTGGCCGTCCAGGGCTGCCAGGTGAAGCATCCGTTCTCCTTATGAAGAGCAGCCCACCCCGGCCGAGGGCGGGCCGGGCGGTTGCGGGTGGGGCGCTGCCTAGGCTTCGGACTTCTCCGGGCCGGTGTCTTCCTTGCCCTGCGCCGCGAGCGCGGCGGCGCGCTCGGCGAGGCGACGGTGAACGCTGGCCTGCGCGTCGTCGATCACGCTCCGGTCGAGCGGCGTGTTCTCCTGCTCGCTGGTGCCGTGGTACTTCGCGATGTAGGCGTCGAGGGCGGCGCCGGACTCCCACGAGGTGATGAGGTTGTAGCGCGGTTCGGGGCCGGCGTGCCAGGTCGCATGCCAGAGCCGCTGCGTGTCGATGATGATCTGTGTCCCCGCCGGCAGCGCGATGCGCACCTCGCTCGACGGATCGAAGCGATCCCGGCGGAGCACCATGCACGAGTCGGCATCGTCGGAGAGGTTGTAGTAGCCGCGGACGACCCAGCCCGTGCCTTCCGGGTTCAGGCGGTTGTTGTCATCCTGGTGCATGTTGTAGAGCGCGTCGGAGTAGGTGTTCGGCTGCAGCTCGATGACGCGGCAGCGGCCGACGTTCGCGCCGGGCTCCTGTGCGCGGCGCACGAGGTTCGGCGCCTTCGCGGCCTGGGAGTCGATCCACACCCCGTCCTTGTCGGCGCGGGGAGGCTGGTGGTTCCAGAAGCCGTTGACCTCGATCTCGCCCTTCGCGCTCGCGAGCGGCGCGAAGCGGGTGACGCCGGAGGACTTCCAATTGACGAACTCCAGGTCTTTCCATTCCTGGGGGTCTGCCGCCTGGTCGTACCGATCCAGGATGACGAAGCCTCGCTCGTCGAGAAGCGACGAAGTCACGTAGCCCATGCGAGCCCTTTCGGATAGGAGAGCCAGCTCGTTTTCACAGGCTCGACTTAGGCAACCCTAACATTTCGATGCGCCAAAACCGGTACGGAATCTTGCGCCCGCCTGCGGTTTTGCGGCGTCAGGTCTGGCAGCGCGGGCACCAGTAGGCGTCGCGCTGGATGAGCGGGGTGACCCCCAGGATGCCGTGTTCGATCGGGGTTCCGCAGCGTCGGCAGGGCAGCCCGGCCCGACCGTAGACCCAGCTGGTGCGGCCTGGTCTGAGGTCGCCGGTGGTGCTGCGGATGGGGCGCTCGCGGTTGGCCCGCAGCAGCCGGTGGGCGAGGGCGAGGGTTCCGCTGACGTCCCGCACCTCCCCGACCGCGCGGCTCGGCGCGAGCCCGCGAAGGAAGCACAGCTCGTTGGCGTACTCGTTGCCGATTCCGGCGAGGTTGCGCTGCTCCTGGAGCGCGACGAAGACGGGGACGGCCGGAGCGGCCAGCATCCTGCGGGCCGCTTCCGCGGCATCCCAGTCCTCCCCGAGCAGGTCGGGGCCGAGGTGGCCGACCACGCTGTTCTCGGCATCGCGGGGCACGAGTTCGGTGATGCCGAGCGAGAAACCCACGGCCTGCCACTGTGCGGTGCCGAGCACCGCACGAGCCTCGAAGGCGGGGCGGCGCCAGGGGGTTCCCGGCCGGTACAGGTGCCAGGCGCCCTCCATCTTCAGGTGGCTGTGCAGGGTGTGGTCGCCGATGCGGGTCAGGAGGTGCTTGCCGCGGCTGACCACCTCGTCCACGATCTCGCCGGTCAGGTCGGCCGCGGCGAACCGGGGCACGCGCAGCTCGAATCCGGTGAGCGTCTGCCCGGCGAGTGCGGCGTTCAGGTTGTGCGCCGTCAGCCAGACGGTGTCGCCCTCGGGCATCTGCAAACCCCCTGATCAGCGCCGTTTCGTCTGCCATCGGCGGCGTCTGCGGATCGCTTACTGAGAGAACTCTAATCGACCAATACGCTGGGAAAACTTGCGGTCGGCCACCTCGGGGTGCATACCCTTGAAGCAGAGCGAGAGGCGCGACGGTTCCTTGATGCCACGGCATCCGGAGATCTGAAGGACCATCCAGAGCCGCTTTTTCGCCTCTCATCGGGGACATTTTCCCCACTCTCATGATGTCAAAGACGCCGCGTCCAGATACTCGCGATGGTGCATTCGTGCCCGTTCAACAGGAAGTGGAGAACAGCAGCATGACGACCCCCCTTTGGAAGAGCAGCCCGTACCGGGGCAACCGACGCAGCGGGCAGACGCCATTGCCCCGCAAACCCGAGAACGGAGCGGTGCACTCACCGTCGCTCTACCTCTTCGTGCTCATCGCGACGATCGGCGTCGTCGCGTACACCGCGTTTCTGCTGAACCCCGGCAACCGGGGCGACTGGCTGCCCTATTCGCTGGTCATCTCGGCCGAGCTGATCCTGGTGACCCAAGCCCTGTTCGCGATGTGGACGATCCTCTCCGGAGGCCACGACCCGCGAGGCTTCACCTTCCACCACGCTCAGGAGCGCCTCTACGACGGCGAGAGCATGGACCGGGAAGGCACCCAGGATTCACCTCGGGACTGGCCGATGGTCCTCGGCGCCAGGCGCCTCGACGTGGACGTGTTCATCACGGTATACGGCGAAGACCTCGCAGTCATCCGTCGTACGGTCGCCGCCGCGATCGCCATGCGCGGGGAGCACACCACCTGGGTGCTCGACGATGGCGAATCGGATGCCGTGCGCGACCTGGCCGCGGAGCTGGGCGCCTGGTACGTCCGCCGCATCAGCCACAACGGCGCGAAGGCCGGGAACGTCAACCACGCCCTCTCCCTCGCCCACGGCGAATACTTCGCGATCTTCGATGCGGACTTCGTGCCGAGCGAGGACTTCCTGTACGAGACCGTGCCGTTCTTCATCGACGACGACGTCGCCTTCGTGCAGACGCCGCAGACCTATGGCAACATGCACAACCTCGTCTCCCGCGGCGCCGGGTTCATGCAGTCCGTGTTCTACCGGTTCATCCAGCCCGGGCGCAACCGTTTCAACGCCGCGTTCTGCGTGGGCACCAACGTCATCTTCCGCCGGGCGGCGATCGACGAGGTCGGCGGGATGTACACCGACTCGAAGTCCGAGGACGTCTGGACCTCCCTCATGCTGCACGAGCGCGGATGGCGGTCGATCTACATTCCGGTGACCCTGGCCGTGGGCGCCGCGCCGGAGACCATCGAGGACTACACGAAGCAACAACTGCGCTGGGCATCCGGCGGGTTCGAGATCCTCATGCGGCGCAATCCGCTGAACCCGCGGCGCAAGCTCACCATCGACCAGCGCCTGCAGTACACGGTGACCGCGACCCACTACCTGGTCGGCATCACACCGCTCATGCTCATGCTCGTGCCGCCGCTGGAGATCTACTTCGACCTCCGGCCGGTGAACCTCACGGTCACCTGGCTCACCTGGCTGCTGTTCTACGCCGGTTTCTACGGCCTGCAGATCCTGCTCGCCATGCACACGATGGGGTCGTTCCGCCCCGAGACGCTCGTGCTCGCCACCGTCTCCTTCCCGATCTACATCCGGGCGTTCATCAACGTGTTCTCGGGGAGGGAGCAGGGCTGGCACGTCACCGGGGCCAACGGCAAACGGGTCTCGCCGTTCAACTTCATGATCCCGCAGGTGCTGGCCTTCGTGTTCCTGCTGCTCACCTCGATCGTCGGCGGCGTCAAGGATTACGGCCATCAGACGTTCACTCTCGCCTCGGCCTGGAACATCACCAACACCGTCGTGTTCGCGGTGTTCATCGTCGCGGCATTCCGGGAATCTCACGTGACGAAGGCGAGCCCTGTCCGTGCGCAGGTCTACCCCACCTTCGGGCGCAGCCCCGTCGTGAACAGGCGACCGCAGCCGGCATTCAGCATGGACAGGTTCGACAGCATGGGCATGACCGACAGCATGAGCATGACCGATCGCACGGACAGGAAGGTTGCATCATGACCTGGACCAATCGTTTCAAGCTACTCGGCGGGATGATGGTCGTCATCGCGATCGTCGCGGCGGCCACTCTCATTCTCAACAGGCGCGAATCGCAGGTGGCCAGCACTTCCGCAGCCATCAGCGCGGTGTCGTATTCCGTGGGCTCCGACTACGCGGGAACCGTGACCAAGCAGTCCGTGAAGCAGGGCGACAAGGTGAAGAAGGGCGACCCGCTGCTCACCATCCAGAGTTCCAGTTTCATGAACTACATCAGCACTCTCGCCGCGGAGAAGAAGAGCCTCCCGACCAGCACGGCGTACACGGTCGGTGACAACGGCACCCTGACCCTCATCGCCACGCAACCCGGCGTGGTCTCCCGGGTTCGCGCATCCGTCGGCGGCTTCGTCGGTGCGGGCGACACCCTGGCGACCATCGATCGCAGCGGATCGCTCTACACGCTCGCGAAATTCAAGCTGGATCCGTACGACTTCTCGCGCATCGAGAAGGGTGCGCAGGTGGAGATCGTGCTGCCGAACACCCAGCGCGTGTTGGGAAAGGTCTCGGTCGTGCGGGTGAGCACCGTCCGGGGTCAGGCCAACGCGGAGGTCGAGGTGAGCTCTCGCGGTCTCGACTTCGGGGGGCACGATGGGCTGGTCGAGCCGGGGACGCCGGTCACGGCACTCATGCACCTGAAGGACGACGGACCGCTCTCCGGTGTGGCCTACGCATTCCGAACCCTCCTGCTGCAGGTGGGCCTGTGATGCGGATGTCGGGTGCCGTCGCCTGCGGACTCGCGGCAGCCCTGCTGGCCGGCTGTGCCACCACGCCGCCGTCCGGCCCCGCTTCCGCCCCCGCGTCCCACACCGCGTTCTCGGACGCGCAGCTCGGGTCGCTGCTCGACGCCGTGCCGACCCGCTCCGTGGCGAAGCCACCGCGGATGCGGCTCGCGCACGGCCTGGCCCCGCCCACCAACCGCTGGTTCTCCGGCCTGGTCTTCGGCAATGCACCCCTGCCGGTGTTCCCGCTCCCGCTCTCCTTCGGGCTCACCGGGTCCGGTTTCGCCTTCGGCGTCCCCGTCGTGCACACCGGTGCGGACACCATCACCGGCGGGCTTCAGCCGGACATCGCCGTGGATGCCGGGGCGGCATCCAGCATCGTCTCCGCCTACGACGAGGTCTCGGTCACGATCGACGAGCTGGACGGCTCGGGCAAGACGCTCGGTTCCGTCGTCATCGCGGAGGGCTCGCCGCTCGTGAGTTTCACCGCGAAGCGCGGCGTGACCCTCACGCTGCCGCGTCCCTTCGCTCGCTCGGGGAACGAGTGGACGGCGAAGGTCGGCGACTCCGAGTACGCGCTCGTCACCAAGGGCGACGTGGGGCGCGGGGGCGATTCAGTCTCGTTGAAGCCGGGCCAGACGGCCGTCTGGATCGCCGTGCCGAAGGGCGGTGATGCGGGCAAGCTCGCCTCTTTCGCGGCGCCGCTGGTCTCCACCTCGATGGACTATTCGACCGGCGGCAAGCAGGTCTCCACCGCGATCGGCTATCGCACGAAGAACGCCTCCGACACCCTGTTCACCGCCATGCCGCATCAGGTTGCGGCGCTCGACTCCGCGGTGAAGTGCGATCTCGGCAGCTACCCGTCTGTTTACGGGAAGCTCGCGCTGTGCTCGGGCACGGCGCTGAAGTGGGCTTCTCCCGCGCTGAAGCCGACGGCGTCCCTCCCGCTCGACTCGCTGAGCGCTGGGCAGAAGGACACGCTCCGCACGCAAATCGTCGAGGACACGAAGTCGCAGTCAAAGCTCCCGACGGACACCTACTTCGGCGGCAAGGCGCTCTACCGGCTGGCCAACCTCCTCGACCTCGCGACCCAGCTCGGCGACACGGACTCGGCGGCGACGCTGCAGAAGAAGCTGTCCGCCGCGCTGCGCACCTGGACGGAACCCGACGGCTGCGCGAAGCGGGGCACCCGGTGCTTCGTCTACGACAAGGCCATGCACGGGATCGTCGGACTCGAAGCATCCTTCGGCGCCGACCAGTTCAACGACCATCACTTCCACTACGGCTACTTCCTCTACGCGGCGAGCGTCGCGGCGAGCCACGACCCCGCGCTGGCGAAGAAGATCGCGCCGGTGATGAACCTGCTCGCCGCGGACCTCGCGACGGACGGCTCGTCGAAGTACTTCCCCGACCGCCGGGTGTTCGACGCCTACGCCGGCCACTCCTGGGCATCCGGACTCTCGCCGTTCGCCGACGGCAACAACCAGGAGTCGAGTTCCGAGGCGGTCTCGGCCTGGAACGGACTCGCCCTGTGGGCCGGGGTGACGAAGAACGCCGACCTCGAGAAAGAAGCGGTGTGGATGCTGTCGAACGAGGCCGCATCCGCTCGCGCCTACTGGACCGACTTCGATGCCGGCGATCCGGTGTACGACGGCTACGAGCACTCCATCGTGTCGCTCAACTGGGGAGCCAAGCGCGACTACGCGACCTGGTTCAGCGCCGAGCCGAACGCGAAGCTCGCGATCCTGCTACTGCCCATGAGCCCGGTCGCCGGTTACCTGGGCGGAGATCCCCGGCGTGTTTCCCGGAACCTGTCGCAGGGTGCGCCGGCCGGCTATGACGTCGCCCTCGGCGACTATCTCATCATGTACTCGGCGATGGCCGGCCCCGCCCAGGCCGCCCAGGCGGTGAAGGATGCCGAGAAGCTGCCGGAGAAGTGGATCGACGGCGGCAACTCCCGCAGCTACATGCTCGCCTGGGCCATGACGCGGTAGGCGCTCGTCGGCCCATGCCGGAAAGGGGCGGCTGGCATTCGTGGGCGGATGGCGCGCAGATCGGCGGCGACGGCCGTCCGACGGCTAAGCGCGCAGCCGGAGCCCCTGCGGGGTGGTGCTGAACCCGGCCTCGGTCAGTGCGGCGCCCAGCGGCGTGCCGATCACGAAGCGGCCGTCCACCTTCTCCACCCTGAGTTTGCCGAGCGAGCGCCGCACGGTCGCCGCGAGGGATGCGGCTGCCGCGGCCAGCCGAGCGTCGTCCGCCTCCCCGGCGTCGTCGGTCGTGGTGCTACCGCCGAAGGTGAGCGTGGTCTTGCCGCCGCGCTCGACATAGAGGGCGAGCTGTCCGTCGACCAGGACGACCAGGGCACCCGCCTTGCGGCCGGGGCGATGACCGCGCCGGTCGTCATCCGCTGCCATCGCCGCGCTCGCCGGCCAGGGCAGGGCCGCGCCGTAGGGATTCGCCGGGTCGGTCGCGGCGAGGGTGATGGCGACCGGCGGTGCGGCCCGATCGGGGTCGCGGATGAAGCTGCGCAACCGGTCGACGGTCGCCCCGGTCGCGAACTGGGCCGCCCCAAGGCCCTCGATGAAGTAGCCGCGCCTGGCCCGGCCGGTCTCCTCGAAGCCGCTGAGCACCCGATAGACGTGAGCGAAGCCGCCCTGGATGCCCTCGGCGGCGACCGAGCCGCGGGTGACGATCCCGTAGCGTTCCAGCAACTGTTCCGCCGTGGCGAGGGCGCGCACGGTCGGGTCCTGCTCGGCGAGGGGGAGCAGCGACCAGCGTCCCGCCGCGCTCGGCGGCCCGGCCTGAGCGGGCAGGGTCGGCCTCGCGCGTCCGCGATAGGCGCGCATGCGGGAGACGGCGCGGGGCCTGGCCGGTCCGCCCAGGTACGAGCGCAGCGGGGCGAGCGTGTCGCCGGTGACGAGGCCGCCCCAGACCAGGCCCCACAGCGCGCCCAGCAGCTCGCGGTCATCCGTGCTCCCCACCGTCGTGGCCAGCTGCCGGAAGAAGTAGGCGCCGCCGCCGGCGAGGGCCGTGAGGATGTCGCGTTGGAGTTCGGTGGTCTCGCCGCCGCCCGAGCCGTCCGGCTCGCCCTCCGCCTCGGCGAGCGTGAGCGGCGCGGTCTCGGCCAGGTGCAGGCTCACCCAGCCGTCGTTGCCGGGCAGCGCGCCCCGGCCGGACCAGACCACCTCGCCGGATGCCGTGAGCTGATCGAGCATGACCGGCGAGTAGTCGCGCACCCGCGACGGTAGCACGAGGGACTCCCACGCAGATGCTGGCAGAGCGACCCCCGCAAGCTGGTCGATCGCCTGCACCACGCCGTCGATTCCCCGCAGAGGCTCTGTCACATGCTGCCAGGCCGGCAGGAAGCGGCCGAGCGTTGCGGCATCCACCGGCTCCACCTCGTGCCGGAGCGCGGCGAGGGAGCGGCCTCGCAGCCGGCGCAACACCTCGACGTCGCACCACTCGCTGCCGGAGCCGCCCGGGCGGAACTCACCCTCCACGACACGTCGTTGCTGTGCGAGGCGGCGGAGGGTCTCGAGCACCGTCGCCACTCCGAGGCCCAACCGTTCTGCCGCAGCCAGTGCGGTGAACGGGCCGTGGGTGCGGGCGAAGCGGCCGACCAGATCGCCGAGCGGGTCGTCGACCGGCTCGATGAAGGCGACCGGAATGCCGATGGGCAGTGGTGTGCCGAGCGCGTCGCGCAGCCGGCTCGCATCCTCGATCACGGCCCAGCGCTCGGCCCCGTCGATGTGGGCGGTGAGCAGGCGGCCCGCGCGGGCGAGAGCGGAGAGCTGCTGGTGCAGCTCGGTCGCTGAGCTCGCCGAAGCGTCCGTCCCGGCCAACCAGCTCCGCTCCACGATCTCCCCGAGCGACAGCGGCCCGAGCAGGCGCAGCAGATCGACGACTCCCTCGACGTCACGGGCACGGCGATCGGGCGCGATTCTCTGCAGTTCGAGCTCCATCTGGTCGATGACATCCGCATCCAGCAGCTCGCGCAGCTCGGCCCGGCCGAGCAGCTCCGCCAGGAGAGTGGGGTCGAGACTGAGCGCCGCGGCCCTGCGTTCGGCCAGCGGGGAGTCGCCCTCGTACATGAACGCGGCGACATATCCGAACAGCAGGGAGCGCGCGAACGGCGAGGCCTGCTCCGTCTCGGTCTCGACGATGCGGATGCGGCGGCTCTCGATCTCCGTGGCCAGCGCCGTCAGCCCGGGAAGGTCGTACACGTCCTGCAACACCTCGCGCACGGCCTCGAGCACGATCGGGAACGTCGGATACTTGCTGGCGACGGCGAGCAGCTGTGATGAGCGTTGGCGCTGCTGCCAGAGCGGCGACCGCTTGCCCGGGTTGTACCTCGGCAGCAGGAGCGCGCGCGCGGCGCACTCGCGGAAGCGGGAGGCGAAGAGGGCGGAGCCGCCGACCTCCTCGGTCACGATGTCACGGAGCTCGTCGGGATCGAAGAGGAAGAGCTCGGCACCGGGCGGCTCGGCATCCGTGTCGGGGATCCGCAGGATCACCCCGTCGTCGCTGGCGATGGCCGCGCCGTCCAACCCGAAACGATCCCGGATGCGTGCGCCGACCGCCAGCGCCCAGGGTGCGTGCACCTGCATGCCGTATGGGGAATGCAATACGACCCGCCAGTCTCCGAGCTCGTCGCGGAAGCGTTCGACCACGAGCGTCCGGTCGGTGGGAACGTGGCCGGTGGCCTTCTTCTGCTCGTCGACGAAGGAGACCAGGTTGGTGACGGCGCGCTCATCGAGTCCACCGCTTGCAACCCGCTGCCGCACCTCCGCCACCGAGCTCGTGGCGACCTCCCGGGTGAACGCGCCGATCGCGCGACCGAGCTCGGCCGGCCTGCCGATGCCGTCTCCCTTCCAGAACGGGACGCGCCCGGGCTGGCCGAAGGCGGGCGAGACGATCACGCGATCGTGGGTGATGTCCTCGATCTTCCAACTGGTGGCGCCGAGCGCGAAGATGTCGCCGACCCGGGATTCGTAGACCATCTCCTCGTCGAGCTCGCCGACCCGGCCACCGCCGGATCCGGTCGCCGAGCCTGTCGAAGCGCCCGCACCACCCGAAGAGCCGACCATGAACACCCCGAACAGCCCGCGGTCGGGGATCGTCCCGCCCGAGGTCACGGCGAGTCGCTGTGCGCCGGGGCGCCCCGTGATGATGCCGTTGACCCGGTCCCAGACGATGCGCGGGCGCAGCTCGGCGAACTCGTCCGAGGGGTAACGGCCGCTGAGCAGATCGAGCGTCGCCTCGTATGCCGAACGTGGCATGTTGGTGAACGGGGCCGACCTTCGCACGGTGTCGAACCAGTCGTCGACGTTCACCTCGTCGAGGGCGACCGCGGCGACGGTCTGCTGGGCGAGGATGTCGAGCGGGTTCTGCGGGATCGCCATCGCCTCGATCAGCCCGGCCGACATCCGCTCGCTCGCCACCGCCGCGTGGATGAGGTCGGCCCGGTGCTTCGGGAAGATGATGCCCTCCGAGATCTCACCGACCTGGTGGCCTGCGCGCCCAACCCGCTGCAGGCCGCTCGCGACGGACGGCGGAGCCTCGACCTGGATGACGAGGTCGACCGCGCCCATGTCGATGCCGAGTTCGAGCGAACTGGTGGCAACCACGCAGCGCAGCCTGCCGGACTTGAGGTCGTCTTCGATGCCGGCGCGTTGGTCCTTCGAGACCGATCCGTGGTGCGCCCGGGCGAGGAGGGGCGGGGTGCCGGCGGTGACTCCCGACTGGCCGATCATCCCCGCCGGGACCGGGTGGCCCGCGTTCCCCGGGCTTGTCGAAGAGAATGTGGCGGAGCTTGTCTCGGACGCTTCGACAAGCTCAGCGGCGGAGCCGGCGGAGGCGGCGGAGGCGGCCGAGCCGGCTCCCGCATCCGCCGCCCGCCCCGCGTAGATCTCGTTCAGCCGGGCCGTGAGCCGCTCGGCGAGCCGCCGCGAGTTCGCGAAGACGATGGTCGAACGGTGTTCCAGGATGCGGTCGACGATCTGCTCCTCGACGTGCGGCCAGATCGAGCCCTGCGGTGCGCCGCCCGCGGCGGACCCCTCGAGAGGCGCCGCCGTGCCGAGCTCGGTCATGTCGTCGACCGGAACCACCACGGTGAGGTCGAACTTCTTCGCCGACTTCGGGGCGACGATCGTGACCGGTGCGCTCCCGGCGAGAAAGCGTGCCACCTCCTCGCGCGGGCGCACGGTCGCCGAGAGGCCGATCCGCTGGGCCGGTCTCTCCAGCAGCAGATCCAGCCGCTCGAGCGACACGGCAAGGTGCGCGCCGCGCTTGGTGGATGCGACCGCGTGCACCTCGTCCACGATCACCGTCCCGACGCCGCGCAGGGTGTCGCGCGCCGCCGAGGTGAGCATGAGGTACAGCGACTCCGGCGTGGTGATCAGGATGTCCGGCGGCCGCCTCAGCAGGAGCCGCCGGTCGGCCGCCGAGGTGTCGCCGGATCGCACGCCGACGGACACCTCCGCCGGCTCCAGGCCGAGTCGTTTCGCGGTCTGGGTCACGCCGACCAGCGGCGTGCGCAGGTTCCGCTCGACGTCGACGGCGAGGGCCTTGAGCGGGGAGACGTAGAGCACGCGGGTGCGTCTCAGCGGATCGTCCGGGTGCGGGGATGCCGACATCCGGTCGATCGCCCACAGGAACGCGGCGAGGGTCTTGCCGGAACCGGTCGGCGCGACGACGAGGGTGTGGGAACCCTGGGAGATGGCCTTCCAGGCCCCGGCCTGGGCATCCGTCGGCGCGCTGAACGCGCCGGAAAACCACTCCCGCGTTGCCGGGGAGAAGCGCTCGAGCGGGTCGGCCATCCCTCTATCTTCGTCCAGCCCACCGACCGGGCGCCCGCGGGCCGCATCCGTCAACAGGATGCGCGCCGCGCTGGGCGCCGAATTCTCCTGTCAGAGGGGTGCGGGCGCCGATTCGTCCTGTTCACCGCCGGCGTCGCGGTACACCGAAACGGTCACCGACACGGTGACCCGCACCGGTGCATCCAACTCCGCGACCCGGCTGGCGAGTTCCGCCGCGTCGACGTGGTGCGCGCTCGGTCCCATCAGGATCGCGTCGAGCACCTCGTCGTGCCCCAGCTTGATCGTGTACTCGACGGGCGTGCTCGAGACGCGCTCGAAGTCGTGCAGTTGGGTGTCGAGCCGCTCCTGTTTGCGGCCGTCGACGGTGACGAGCCCGAGCTCTCCGACGAGTTCGGCGAGGTGCCGCGGGGTCGGGGTCGTGACGACGAGGCGACCGGATGGCGCGAGCATCCGCCGAATTTCCGGCGCGTTGCGCGGTGAGAAGGTGCTGAGCACGCAGCTCGCGGCACCGTCACGGATGGGCAGCGGCTTCCAGGCGTCCGCGGCGACGGCGGCCAACCGCGGGTGCGCCCGCGCCGCCCGACGCAGGGCATGCTTCGACAGGTCGAGGTCGATCCCGTCGAGGTCCGGATGCGAGTCGAGCAGCCGCGCGAGGTAGTAGCCGGTACCGCCGCCGAGGTCGACGCACAGGCCGGAGTCCGGCACCGCCGCGCCGATCGCGTCGACGATCCGGTCGTAGTGTCCGCGCTCGAGGAACCGCTGCCGGGCCGCGACCATCGCCGCCGTGTCCGCGGTCGCCGCCGTCGAGCTGCCGACGAGCAGGGAGACGTACCCCTGGCGGGCGATGTCGAAGCTGTGGCCGGAGGGGCAGGCGATGGTCCGGTCGAGCGCCGTGAAGGCCTCCCCGCAGAGGGGGCAGCGCAGGGAGTTCAGCGCGCGATCGAGGCTGGTCGGCATCCGTTCACCGTACTGCGGATGCGGCCGAGCCACTCACGCTGCGACGCGGCTTCCACGTCTCAACCTCGGAGAAAGTCGCCGATGTCCTTCATCTCGGTGGCGTTGACTCCGTGCCCGAGGCCCTCGTAGATGCGCTCGGTCAGCGCGGAGTGCGCGGGCAGCCATTCCCGGGTCCGCTCGATCGCGCGCGGATCGATCACCGCATCCTCCGTTCCCCGCCCCCAGAACACCGGGGGTCGCTGGGTCTCAAGAGCGGCATCCCCCGGGTGTATTCCCGCGACGGAATATCCGGAGAGGGCAACGCCGCGGCGGAATGTCTCCGCCGATACCCGGAGCAGCTGCAGCACCATCATGGCGCCCTGCGAGAACCCGAGGATGTCGACGCTGCTGTACTCCTGCGCGCCCAGCCAGTCGAGCACCGCGCCGGCCGCGGCATCCGCTTGCTCCAGGGTGGGCCCGCCATCGACATAGAGCGCCGGGTCGAACCACGAGAATCCCGGGCCTTCCGACAGGGGCGCGCGAACGGATGCGACGACCGGTTCCAGGGGGAGCAGCGGTGAGAGCGAGAAGAGATCGTTCTCGTTCGACCCTCTCCCGTGCAGGAGCACGAGCAGCGGACGGCTCGCGCGCTCGCGCTCGGGTGCGGACCACTGAACGGCATTCGCGTCTAAGTGCATCGCCCCATCCTGACACGGCGCCGTCTTCCGCGCCCGGACCCGGACCGCCGGCGGGCCGGCCGTGAGCGTGCCGCGGGGCGGGGAGCGGCACCCGGGGAGAGAATGGAGCATGAGCTCCGTAGGCACCCCAGACCCCGATTCCGGCTGGCTCTCCGACGAGGATCTCGCCGATGCTCGCCGCCACCTCCCCCTCCTCTACGTCGAGGGCGTGCCGGTGCGGGTCGACGGCCTCGGCAGGGTGACCGAGGTGGGGATGCTGCTGCGGGCATCCGACACCGGCGCGATCACCCGCATGCTCGTCTCCGGCCGCGTGATGTACGGCGAATCCCTGCGCGATGCGCTGTTCCGCCACCTGGAGAAGGATCTCGGGCCGATGGCCTTTCCGTTGCTGCCGGCCAGCGCGGTGCCGTTCTCGGTGGCCGAATACTTCCCCTTCCCCGGTGAGAGCCAGTACACGGATGTGCGCCAGCACGCGGTCTCGCTCGCCTACGTCGTTCCCGTCACCGGCACCTGCGACCCCCGTCAGGACGCGCTCGAGTTGACCTGGATGACGCCGCAGGAGGCGGCATCCGACGCCATCGCCGCCGACATGGAGGGCGGCCGCGGTGCGCTCGTGCGCGCGGCCCTCGCCTCGGTGGGGATGCTCTACTGACGACTTCGCCGCTGCGATCCCCGCGTGCCGGCACCGGGCCGGAGAAGGCGAAGGGCCCCCGCACGAGTGCGGGGGCCCTTCGATCAGAAACGGTTTAGCGGCCGCGGCGCCGTCCGCTGCCCTGCGACATGCCGACGAGGCCTCCGCCGGAGCCTGCGCGACCCGCGCCGCCCGTACGGGGTGCTCCGCCGCGGGGCGCACCCGTGCGGTTGCCGCCGCTGCGCTCGGAGGGGGTGTGACCGGAAGAGTGGCCCTCGCCGCTCGCGGTGCTGTAGAAGTTGCGCGATCCGCCCGCATGCTCCGCACGAGGGGCACCGGATGCCGCACCGTCGCGATTGGCGCGCTTGCGCTGGGCGTTCGCGCCCTGCGAGCCTCCCGAGCGGCCGCCGCCGGTGCGCCCGCCCTGGGACTGGCGCGTGCGGCCGGAGCCCTGCGGCTGGGCGGCCGCGCGCGGAGCCGGCTTCACGTATGCCGCGACCTCGCCGACGAGCGCCCTGACGGCATCCGACTCCGCGGTGACCTGCTGCGGGACGACGCTGATCTCGGCCTTGCGCAAGAGGGCCGCGGTGTCCTTGCGCTGGGTCGGCAGCACGACGGTGACGACTTCGCCCTGCTTGCCGGCGCGCGCGGTGCGGCCGGAGCGGTGCAGGTAGGCCTTGTGCTCGGCCGGCGGGTCGACGTGGATGACGAGCTCGATGTCGTCGACGTGGACGCCGCGGGCGGCGACATCCGTGGCCACCATGACCTTGACCGAGCCGTCGCCGAACGCGGCCAGGTTGCGGTCGCGCTGCGGCTGGGAGAGGTTGCCGTGCAGGTCGACGGCGGGGATGCCGGCATCCGTCAACTGCCTGGCCAGCTTCTTGGCGTGGTGCTTGGTGCGCATGAACAGGATGCGGCGGCCGGTGCCCGAGGCGAGCTTCTCGATGAGCAGGCGCTTGGCCTCCACCGAGTCGACCTCGAAGACGTGATGGGTCATCGCCTCGACGTGCGAGTGGGCGTCGTCGACCGAGTGCAGCACCTCGTTGTGGAGGAACTTCTTCACGATCTTGTCCACGCCGTTGTCGAGGGTGGCCGAGAACAGCAGGCGCTGGCCGCTGTTCGGGGTCTTGTCCAGGATGCGGGTGACGACGGGCAGGAAGCCGAGGTCGGCCATGTGGTCGGCCTCGTCGAGCACGGTGATCTCCACCGCGTCGAGTGAGACGAAGCCCTGCTTCATGAGGTCTTCGAGCCGGCCGGGGCAGGCCACGACGATGTCGATGCCGCCCTTCAGCGCGACGACCTGCCGCTGCTGGGAGACGCCGCCGAAGATCGTGGTGATCTTGAGGCCGTACGCCTCGGCGAGGGGTTCCATCGCGTGGGTGATCTGGGTGGCGAGCTCGCGGGTCGGGGCGAGGATCAGGCCGAGCGGGCGGCCCGGACGACGGTGGCCGCCGGCGAGCTTTCCGCCGAGACGCGTGACCATGGGGATGGCGAAGGCGAGCGTCTTGCCGCTGCCGGTCTTGCCGCGGCCGAGCACGTCGCGCCCGGCGAGGCTGTCGGGCAGGCTGTCGACCTGGATCGGGAACGGGGAGTCGATCCCCTCGGCCGCGAGCTTCGCAACGAGGGGGGCGGGCACGCCGAGCGTGCCGAAGGTGATGTCAGACATAAAAGTGTTGTGGTGCCTTTCGGGCATCGGGTGTCCGGCACGCGCATACGCGCACGCCGAATCGAGTGGCGAAGGTGGCGATGGCCACATCCGTTCGCCGGAGAAAGTGTCTACGAACCCGGTTGAGCCGGGCGAGAAGAGGAAGCGTTCAACGACGCAGGGAAACCACGGAGGTTTCGCAAGTCGTCTCACTCTAGCAGAGAGGGCTTTTCCGCGGGTCAGTACGCCCCGGAGTACAGCTCGCCGACCGGGATCTCGACCGCAACCGTGTTGCCGGCCTGGGGGAGCGGGCAGGCCCAGGCCGGGTCGTACGCGCAGGAGGGGTTGTAGGCGAAGTTGAAGTCGATGACGAGGGACTCCGGACGCTGCCCCGGGCCGAGGTCCGCGCCCTTGATGGTGTCGAGGAGGTAGCGTCCGCCGCCGTAGGTGCCGATCGGGAGGAGGCCGCTGTAGCTTTCTTTCGTCCCGTGAGCGCTGTCGGAATCCCTGCCGCCGCCCGCCTCGCCGGCATCCTCGGCATCGCCGGAAGCATCGCCGGAGGTTTCGTCAGGAGCCTCGCCGGAAGCTTCGGCGGGTTCCCCGGCGGGTTCTTCGCTGGGTACTGCCTCGACCGGTGCCGACCGCCCGGCCAGCGCATCTTTCACGGGGAGGAAGATGCCTCCGCCGTACGAGGTGAGCCGCCACACGTCGAGGGAGCCGACGTCGGGCACCTCGACGCGGCCGAGGCGCTCGAACGGCACCACGCCATCCGTCCCCGTCTCGATGTCGAGGTGTTGCGGCTCGGTTTCGAGGATCTCCAGCTCGAAGCGCCAGGCCGGGTCGTATGCCGCAACCGGCAACCCGACGAACACGCCGCGATCCTCCGGCAGCAGCGGGGTTGCGGAGTGGGCGGAGAACAGCCGATCCCGTCCGGTGCGCCACAACTCGTGGCCGATCGCGGGATCGGATGCCGCCCGCACGGCGGCATAGAGGGCGAATACGTTCCGTCGCCAGTCGGCTACCTCGAGCGCTGTCATCATTCGAGGGTACGCGCTCCGGATGGGAATACCCCGGTAAGAATGCGTCGGGTGGGGATGCTGCCCCGGGGAATGCGCTGCGCGGTCGTATCGTTGCCTTTGATGTCCCGGGGTCAAGGGACTGCGGGGAACACAGACTGTAGGGAGCGACAATGAAGGCAGTATTGGGCGGCACCGTGATCGCGGAAGCAGCGAAGGAAGAGCTCATCTCCATCGAGGGCAACTGGTATTTCCCTCCGTCGAGCGTCAAGAGCGGGCTGCTGGTCGAGAGCACGACGCCATACACCTGCCCGTGGAAGGGCGAGTGCCAGTACTTCAGCGTGAAGGACCCTTCGGCAAGCCCGGGACAAGCGGGCGCCCTCCTGCAGGACCGCGCCTGGAGCTATCCCACCCCGTATCCGACCTCGTTCGACCGCGTCGGCAAGGACTTCAGCAACTACGTGGCCTTCTGGAAAGAGGTCAAGGTCGTCGACTAGCACCGCGTAACCCCGGGTCATCCGGGGTCGCGGCGGGCGCGCGCCGAATAGCATGGCACGGTGACCCAACCGCATGACCAGTCCCACTATCAGGTGCGCTTCGACTGGGGCCGCGCCGGCGCGGACACGGTCGGCCGGGATGCCGATGCCGTGGTCCTCGTGGACGTCCTGCCCACGTCGCCGACGCTCGAACTGCCCGGCCACCCGGTGGTCGTCGCCGGAGGCTTCCGCAACAGAACGGCGGTGGCGCAGTGGGTGCTGGCCCGGCAGGCGGAGAAGGGGGACCGCTGCTTCGTGGCGGTCATCGCCGCGGGCGACGAGCGCGAGGACGGCAGCATCCGCTTCGCCGTCGAGGATATGCTCGCCGCGGGATCGATCATCGACGCGCTCGCCACGGCGGGCATCGACTTCGTCTCCCCGGAGGGCGCGGCGGCGTGCGCGGCCTTCACCGGACTGCGGAACGCGGTCGCCCACCTGGCCACGGCATCCTCAAGCGGACACGAGCTGATCTCGCTCGGCCGCGGCGACGAGATCGCCCCGGCCATGGAACTGGACATGTCGAGCGAAGTTTTGCTGTCGGAGCAAATCGTCTAGCTTTGAACGATGCGTGATTCGGCCGAGGCCCTCGTCCACATCGAGAACTTCACCATGCGCTTCGGCAAGCAGACCGTCATCGACGACCTCTCCTTCGACATCAATCGCGGCGAGACCTTCGGCTTCCTGGGCAGCAACGGCTCGGGCAAGACCACGACCATCCGCGCCCTGCTCGGCATCTACCAGCCGACCGCGGGCGTGCTGCACATCGACGGCAAGCCGTTCAGTCCGGAGGACAGCGGCAGTCTCGGCTACCTGCCGGAGGAGCGCGGGCTCTACAAGAAGGAGTCCGTCATCGACGTGATGGTTTACTTCGGCCGGCTGAAGGGGCTCGGCCACCAGGCGGCCAGGGACTGGTCGATGGCGTACCTCGAGCGGGTGGCGCTCGCCGACAAGGCCGCCGTCCGGCTCGACAAGCTCTCCGGCGGGCAGCAGCAGAAGGTGCAGCTCGGCGTGACCATCATGAACAAGCCGGAGCTGCTCATCCTGGACGAGCCGACCAAGGGCTTCGACCCGGTGAACCGCCGCCTGCTCATGGACATCATCGAAGACCAGAAGAAGGCCGGCGCCACCGTCATGATGGTCACCCATCAGATGGAGGAGGTCGAGCGGCTCTGCGACCGGGTGATCCTGCTGAAGAACGGCCGCGCGGAGGCGTATGGCACGATCGGCGAGGTGCAGGACCAGTACGGCGGGGCGATCATCCGTCTGCGCTACTCGGGCGGCAACGTCCCGCCGTCCAGGCATTACGCGATCTCGCTGCAGCAGACCAACTACGCCGAGCTGGCGCTGACGGATGACGCCGACCAGTCGGTCATCCTGCGCGAGCTGGTGGATGCGGGCGTGCAGGTGCGCGAGTTCACCACGAGCAAGCTCTCGCTCGACGACATCTTCGTGCGCGTCTATGGCGAGGAGAACGATGCGGAGGAGAGCACCGGAACGACCCCCTCTCGGAAGCCCCGTACTCGAAAGTGGGGGAGGTAGCGATGGCCCAGCACAATCTCCGCGTCGTGATCGGCTTCGAGGTGCGGCGCACGCTCACCACGAAGCGGTTCTGGATCTCGACCCTCGTCGTCCCGGTCGTCATCGGCATCGTGTTCGCCCTCATCTTCCTCAGCAACTCCTCGACCAGCAGCAGCGTCGACTCGCAGAAGAGCGCGAAGCTGGCCTTCTCCTACAGCGACGCATCCGGTCAGGTCAACGACGCGCTCGCGGCCAAGATGGGCGGCACGAAGGTGACGGATGGCGCCCAGGCGATCGCCGAGGTCAAATCCGGCACGCTGGACGCCTACTTCGCCTACCCGAAGGATCTTGCCAAGCAGGCGGTGAAGACCTACGGCGTCGACGAGGGCATCTTCGCCAACGGCAAGTACGGCTCGATCGCCACCCAGCTGCTGCAGCTCAGCGCGCAGCAGGAGATCGGCTCCCCGGAGCTCGCAGCGCTCGCCCAGGGGCACGTGGATGTGACCTCCGTCACCTACAAGGACGGCCAGGTGGCGGGCGGCTTCAGTGCGCTCATCCCGCCGCTGTTCTTCCTGCTGATCTTCTACGTCGTCATCCTGCTGCTCGGCAACCAGATGCTCTCGAGCACCCTGGAGGAGAAGGAGAACCGGGTCACCGAGATGATCCTCACCACGGTGAACCCGACCACCCTCATCGTCGGCAAGATCGTCTCGCTGTTC